>Ga0181558_10000465_pt1 | contig 37439 bp, 37 predicted proteins | sample 011ome_22_FD_133754 | JGI IMG/M metagenome (GOLD analysis project Ga0181558, IMG submission 133754) | Coastal salt marsh microbial communities from the Groves Creek Marsh, Skidaway Island, Georgia - 011507BT metaG (megahit assembly) | ecosystem: Environmental > Aquatic > Marine > Intertidal... | reverse complement strand
TCTGCCCCTACCACCGAAACACTATCGATTGTCGTAGTGATGGAAGGGCCGTTCGTCCGGTACTTGCTGGCACAAAGCGAATGCCGTGGAGCGACTGTTAGTAAGTGGCCGGCGAGCGGCTCGAGAGCTCAAGAAAGAGTCAGCTTTAAACCGAAGGGTGTAAATGGTGCCCAGAGACGGAATCGAACCGCCGACACGGGGATTTTCAATCCCCTGCTCTACCGACTGAGCTATCTGGGCAATGTGAGAGGTCGCGTATTAAACCCGTGTGCACTCAATAGGTCAAGCATCTGTTACACAATCCCTACCGCGCTGGGCGCAATTGCTTCGTCTGCCACTTTGTCAGCGTCGTCGCGGTGGTCTGAGGCTAGCACGGCATAAATAGCTGGCAGCAATACCAAGGTGAAAAAGGTGCCTATTAGCATGCCCACCACCAAGATAAAACCAATGCTGTTGCGGGCTTCGGCACCGGCACCACTCACGAGCACTAGCGGAAAATGTCCGAGTACCGTGGCACCTGTGGTCATTAACACTGGGCGTAATCGGCTTGCTGAGGCCGCACGAATCGCCTCAATCTTGGCCAGACCGTCGCGCTGAGCTTGGTTGGCAAACTCCACAATCAGAATCGCATTTTTGGCCACCAAACCTGCGAGCGTGATGAGCCCCACCTGAGAGTAAATGTTGATGGTTGTTAGATTAGTAAAGGTAATCACCAGCGCGGCAAAGAGCGCTAGGGGAATGGACCCCAGTAAAATAATGAGCGGATCGCGAAAGCTATTAAATTGAATAGAGAGCACAAAAAACACCAGCGCCATGGCAATGGCGAGCACACCCAGTAGCGTATTGCCTTCGCTGCGAATCTCGCGAGACTCGCCGGTGTAATCAACAATGTAGCTCTTAGGTAAGATTTCGGCAGCTTTCTCCTCAATAAACGCCAGCCCCTGCTCTTTGGTCGTACCCGGTATAACGCCCCCGTAAATTTTAAAGGCGTTCTTTTGCTGAAAGCGTGTGAGAGCACGTGGTGCTGTAATGCGCTCAAGCGATGCCAGCGCACCTAGCGGGATCAGGTCGCCTGTGGGGGTGCGAATGGGTAGGTCGAGAATGGCCTCCGGTGACTCGCGCTCATCACGCGCAACTTTAGGGATAACCCGATACGCACGACCGCGATCGTCAAAGCGGGTGATGTAACCCTCATTATTGAGTAGCCCAATTTGGTCTGAGATATCACCCAGCGTCATACCCAGGTCGGCAACGCGTTGCTTGTCTACGTTAATGCGTGCCTGAACCAAATCCACCCGCAAGTCGGTGTCGGCAAACATAAATAGGCCCGACTCCTCTGCTGAGGTGACCAACTGCTGGGCGTAACCAAGCATGGTTGCGGCGTCATCGGCGCTGCTAATGGCAACTTCTACATCAAACTGCCCTGCGCTGGGCAGACTAGAGTCTAAAATGGGGAAAACACTCAATGGCGCGATTTGCTTGAGGTCGTCGTACATGGTGAAGATGCGCTCTTGCAGCGACCAGTTGCGCTGGTTGGGCTCAACAAAATCCTGCCCGCCATAGGCACCTGATGGCAGTACCACGTGCCACATTTCTAAAGCACCCTCGTACTCACCCAGTGCTTTTACCACGGAGCGCATGCTTTCATAGGTATCTTCAAGCGCGCTCTCGGGGGCCGCATCGGACACAATGGTCACGCCACTTTGATCCTCAACAGGTGCCAGCTCTTTCAGAGAAAATAGGTAGAGCGGTATGGTCAGTAGGCTAAAAAACACACCTGCTGTAATCAATTGCCAGCGGTACTGAAGTGATAGATCGACTACCTTGGCGTATAGCCGGGCTGAGCTGTCAAAGCGCTTGTTCACCCACCGGGTTGCGCGAGTCTCATGCCCCTGATCGGGGCAAACCCAGGCACTCATAATGGGTGAAAGGGTAATAGCTACCACCCCCGAAATTAACACTGCCACCGCAAGTGAAAAGGCAAACTCTTTGAAGAGCACGCCAGTGAGGCCGCTGAGAATGCCGATAGGGGCATACACCACCGCTAGCGTCATTGTCATTGCAACGATGGGTGCCAGCAGGCGCCTTGATGAGGCGAGGGCAGCTTGTTTTCTCGTCATACCCTCGCGCAAGTTCCGCGCGACGTTCTCTACCACCACAATCGCATCGTCTACGACCAAGCCCACCGACAGAACAACCGCCAAAATGGTCAACAAATTAAGCGAAAAGCCCATCATCGACATGGCAGCAGTGGCGCCCAAAAGCGAGATAGGAATGGTGAGTAGTGGTACCAACGCGGTGCGAAAAGAACCCATTAATGCCACTACCACAAAGCCAACCAGCACGATCGTCTCAGCCAGCGTAATAAAAATCTCTTTCAATGCATTACGCATATACAGGGTCACGTCGTAGCCAATAAATAACTCAAGATCGTCTGCAAGCGTTTGGTTAATGGCCTCTATCTCGTCATACAGCGCGTCTGCTACAGCAATTTCGTTGGCCCCCGGTGCCGGATAGATACCAATAAAAACAACCGCAGTTGTGCCATAACGAGTGAGCCGAGCCGCTTCCTCTGCACCCGATTCAACCATGGCGACATCGCCTAGGCGCACATCTACACCGGGCTCATTGCGCAAAACAATACTGGCAAAATCCTCCGGTGTGCGTGCTTCTGTATTGGCAACTAGGTCAATTTGCTGCGCGTTATTTTGTGCGCGCCCAAGTGTGCTAATGACATTGTTGCGTCGCAATGCAGTCTGAATATCGCTAGCACTAATATTCAAAGCGGCCATGCGAGTACTGTCCAACCAGATGCGCATGGCTGGGCGTATTCCCGAGTTAATGGCATTTTGGACATTGGGAATTGAGGTAAGCCGAGGCAAGATATCGCGCTGCATTAGGTCGGTAATTGATGCGCGTGTTTCACCCTCTGGTATTGTCAGCGCCAAATAAAACGATGCGTAAGCACTATCAGCTCGAACAACATCGATGGAAGGGTCTTCGGTACCATCAGGTAACTCATATCGAATCTGGCTGAGCCGAGTGTTCAATTCTGCCAATGCATCGGTACTATCTTCGTTGAGTTTGAGCCACACTTTAACCAGACTCTGTCCGCTGGTTGTGGTGGACTCTACATAGTCAACGCCAGGAACGCTGGCAGCAACACGTTCGATCGGTTCAGAGACGAAGCCGCGCACGGTCTCGGCACTTGCACCCGGATAGACGGTCAGGATTTCCAGGGAAGAACTCTGGATAACAGGGAACTGAATAACCGGCAGCTCGATGGCCGAGCGAATGCCAACAAGCAACAAAGCGAGTGATAAAACTACCGCCACCACGGGTCGCTTAACAAACAGATCCGTCCAGCGGGGTACTGTTTCAGGGTGCGAAATCATTGCCCGCCCACCTCGCCTGCTATGCGAGCAAGACTGCCATCGTGTAGTTTAAAAGCACCCTGGTAGGCTACGAGCTCGCCCTCGGTGAGATCGCCTTGCACAAACACCTGACCATAATGAGCGCCCAATACGTCGACCCGGCGCGTCTCGGCACGATGCCTCACATGTGCATTCTGTTCAGCCTCACCGAGTACAAAGACATGCGGACCGTCGATATCCCAGCGCACTGCAGGCCCAGGTAGCGCGAATGCCGTACGCGCATCGCGCGTGCGCACTTCAATCATGACAAGTTCGCCGTGGCGCAAGCTCGCATCGGCAATTTCAGCGCGCACATCAAAGGCGCGTAACCCGGGTGTGAGCGCGTCGGCTACCGCAATAATATGTGCCTCGCCAAGGGGTGTATCGTCAAGCGATCTCAGACGAACCGTATCACCCACAGAAACGCGGGCGACACCCTGTGGGATTTTAAAGTCTATCCAGCGAGTAGCGCTGACACCCGTCAGCGTAGTCAGTACATCGCCGGCACGCATGAGATCGCCCACGGTCTGTGTGTAAATGCCCAGCCGGCCGGTAAATGGCGCACGCAACGTTAGTCGGCTGAGCTGTGCACTGGTGGCGGCAATTTGCGCGCGTAAACTCTCGCCGCGCGCAAGCAGCGTATCCAGCTGATCTTGAGACGCTAAAGATTGCTGTTTGAGTTTCTGAGCCCGCTCAAGCTGCACCTTGACTAAATTGAGATCAGCGTTAAGCGCATCGCGTTGTGCTTGCAAGTCTTCATCGAAGAGTCGAACAATGATTTGGCCTTGCTCAACCACATTACCGGCAGTGACGGGCAACGCTACCACCCGCCCGGTTGCCTCGGCGGCAACTTGAATGAACTCGGGTGCTCGCACCGTCCCGGTCAGCTGACGCACTGGCGTCCAAGGCTGGGCAGTTACCGCTTGTGCCGTGACCACGGCGTAGGGGGGTGGAAAGCTCTCTGCCATGGCCATGGCGGCTGAAATTTGAAGATATTTGATGCCTGCCAATCCGCCTGTGACAACAAAACAGACGCCGACAGTGACAGCCCAGGGAACGATACGCATAAAAAGATTCCGATAACCATGGTTAAGCAACTGCGCGGTATTCTACGCGTTTTAGCCGTTTGGCGTTTACTCTGAGGGCGGAACGTATCCTTCGGCACGTTCGTGTTGTTCCCCCGCTAGGAATTTATCCATTTCGCCCTGCAAAAACTGCCTAGCTTCAGGGTCGAGCAGGCTTAAGTGCTTCTCGTTAATCAGCATCGTTTGTTCAGCTTGCCACTCAAGCCATGCTTTTTTACTCACGTTGTCATAAATTGCTTGCCCCTTTGGGCCTGGTAGCGGTGGTCGGTCTAAGCCTTCAAGCTGTTGCCGATACCGTGTACAGAAAACGGTTCTACTCATGATACTGTCCGTGTTGGTTACATAATGGAGTCAAAGTGGCGATGCTCTGAACGCTGGGCTAAATCAGGCTTTATCGCTCTGAAGCTATCACACTAACCCATGCGCAACAGCCTACTCCAATTTCAGCGCGCTTTGATGAGCCACAGGGTCATTGCAATCCATCCTGTGTAAGCCCCCTCAATATTTTAACCACTGGCGCGGGCAAGCCTAGGTTACCCGTGTCGCTTAACGCAACCCAACGCCGGCGCGGGTTGTCAGCAACACCACTCAGTTCAGCGTTTAAGGCCACATAGACAGGCTGAATGGCTAAGTGAAAATGACTAAAGGTATGCCGAAGTGGTGTTCCCTTTCTCAAGGAGTGCGTCGTTTGCCCAAGGTGAGTGACACACCAAGGGTCAATTTCATCGGGTCCGGAGACTTCTGGGAAGCTCCACAAGCCCCCCCAGATACCGTGATTAGGTCGCCGCTCCATGTACACATCGCCTTGGAGGTTTTGCACAATCATAAAAGTGGTTTCTCGCGTTGGCAGGGCCTTTTGAGGTTTTTTGCCGGGAAATTGTTTAGGGCTTTGGGTTCTTAATCCGAGGCAACTGGCGGCTAGTGGACATCGTTCGCAGGCGGGTTTAGTGCGCGTACACACCGTTGCACCCAAGTCCATAATCGCTTGGGTATAGTCAGCAATGCGTTTGTAGGGGGTATGTTGCTCGGCCAGAGACCACAGTTGCTTGAGGGTATCGTTTTTGCCGGGCCAACCGGCAATCGCGTGATGGCGGGCTAATACGCGCTTTACATTACCGTCGAGTATTGGCGCTCGTATTCCCATGCTAATGCTGGCAATTGCTCCCGCCGTAGATCGACCAATACCGGGCAGTGCTTCGAGTAATGCGGTATCGGCCGGAAACTCTCCAGCATAATTATCAACTACCTGTTGGGCCGCCTTGTGCAGGTTGCGAGCCCGTGAATAGTACCCGAGCCCTGTCCAAAGCCCGAGAACCATGTCTTGATTGGCTGCAGCCAAGGCGTGCACCGAGGGAAAACGTTCAACGAATGCTTCAAAGTAGGGGATAACGGTATTGACTTGAGTTTGCTGCAGCATTATCTCCGACACCCACACCCTGTATGGCGTGATTTTTCGCTGCCAGGGCAGGTGTTTTCTGCCGTAGACATCAAACCATGCGAGTACGCGTTGCGCGAACTCGGTATCGGTACGCTGGGCTTCTAAATTGCTCGCGTGAGTTGTGTGAGTGCTGGTCATTGAATTTTGCGCCTGGATATTAGGCTGAATTAGTGGGCGTGAACTATGGCCGCTGTTTGGATACAATCCGCGCCCTAGTGTAGCGTGCTGGAGGCTATTGGCCGAGCCCGCAATTATGATCTACTTGCCAGTAGATTCTTCGAAAGGAAATGAACATGACCGATGTCAGCGAAGTGCGCAGTGCCAGCGTTAACCGCGATACCCTAGAAACACAGATCAGTGTTGATTTGTGTATCGATGGGTCGGGTAAAGCCACGTTCGATACGGGTCTACCTTTTCTCGAACATATGCTCGACCAAATTGCACGTCACGGCATGATGGATATGACTATCCGCGCGCAGGGCGATTTGCACATCGATGCCCATCACACGGTTGAGGATATTGGTATTACCTTGGGTCAGGCTTTTGCCAAGGCAGTTGGCGACAAAAAAGGCTTACTCCGCTATGGTCACGCATATGTACCCCTCGACGAGGCGCTATCGCGCGTGGTGGTTGATTTTTCTGGTCGACCGGGGCTGACCTTTGAGGTGCCTTTTACCCGAGCTGTTATCGGCAATTTTGACGTCGACTTGTTTGTCGAATTTTTCCAAGGCTTTGTTAACCACGCCAACGTTACTTTGCATGTTGATAATCTGCGCGGTCACAATGCTCACCACCAGGCCGAAACAGTTTTTAAAGCATTTGGCCGTGCCGTGCGGATGGCGCTTACCCGCGATCCAGCCATGGCAGGAATAATGCCCTCAACCAAAGGGGTACTCTAGACCCGTGGCAGGTAGTGTGGCCGTAATTGATTACGGTATGGGTAATTTGCATTCGGTCGCTAGTGCGCTTGAGGTGGCCGGTGCAGGCGAGGTGGTGGTTAGTAATGACCCAGCCGCGATTGCACGGGCCGACCACGTGGTATTTCCCGGTGTCGGTGCCATCCGTGACTGCATGCTGGAAATGATTCGGCTTGGGTGTGATCAGCTACTACGCGCCGCCCTCGCCGATGGCAATAAGCCTGTTTTGGCTATCTGTGTAGGCATGCAGGCATTAATGACGCGGTCCGAGGAAAACGGTGGTGTCGACACACTGAATATTGTCGAGGGTGATGTGCAATTTTTTGGGCACAACCACAGCGATAACAACGGGCTGCGGCTTAAAGTGCCACATATGGGCTGGAATCATGTTACCCAAACATGCCACCACCCCTTGTGGCAAGGCATTGAAGACAACAGCCGCTTTTACTTTGTGCACAGTTACTGGGTGGCGCCGCGTAACAACACCCTTGTTGCCGGGACTTTTGATTACGGCGTAACGGGTTGTGCTGCTTTAGCTCGCGATAATTTGTTTGCCGTACAGTTTCACCCCGAGAAGAGCCATGACGTGGGGCTTCGATTGTTGCGCAATTTTTTAACTTGGAACGGTACATGCTAGTAATCCCAGCAATTGATCTTAAAGATGGCCAATGTGTCCGGCTCCGGCAGGGTCTAATGGAAGAGAGCACAGTGTTTTCCGATGACCCCTCAGCTATGGCAACTCGCTGGGTAAACGAGGGCGCGCGTCGCTTACATCTAGTCGATCTCAATGGCGCTTTCGAGGGCGAACCGGTCAATGCCGGCGCGGTGCAGGCCATTGCCCGCGCACACCCTGAACTGCCCATTCAAATTGGTGGAGGTATTCGCGATCTCAACACCATTCAGCAGTATCTCGATGCGGGTGTGAGCTACGTCATCATTGGAACGAAAGCCGTTAAAGAGCCCCAGTTCGTACGGCTTGCTTGTCGCGAATTTCCCGGCAGGGTTATTGTGGGTATCGACGCTAAAGATGGCCTGGTTGCCACCGATGGTTGGGCTGAACTCAGCACTGTGGCCGCTACTGAGTTGGCAAAATCTTTTGAGCAAGCGGGTGTCAGCGCCATCATTTATACCGATATTGCCCGCGATGGCATGATGCAGGGCGTCAATGTAGACGCTACGCTTGAGATGGCGCGCTCTTCAAGCATTCCAGTGATTGCTTCGGGCGGCATTACGCATCTCGAGGATATAGCTGCGCTGTCTCAGCACTCAGCAGATGGCATTGCAGGTGCCATAACCGGTCGTGCGATTTACGAGGGCACCATTAACTTGGCCGAGGCCCAAGCACTTGCTGATGAAGGCGTGAGTCGCCGCTAATGACACTGGCTAAGCGTATTATTCCTTGCCTCGACGTCGATTGTGGACGGGTGGTTAAAGGCGTCAACTTCGTGGGTATCCGAGACGCGGGTGATCCGGTAGAAATTGCCCGCCGTTACAACGAGCAGGGCGCTGACGAGATTACGTTTCTTGATATCACTGCTAGTCATGAAGAGCGTGATACCACTGTTCATACCGTGGAACAAATGGCGCGGGAAGTTTTTATTCCACTGACGGTGGGTGGGGGAATTCGTTCACTCGATGATATACGCACCATGCTTAATGCGGGGGCCGACAAAGTCAGCATCAATACCGCCGCCATTCACAATCCACAGTTTGTCGCTGAGGCATCATCACGATTTGGCAGCCAATGTATTGTTGTTGCAATGGATGTAAAACGCGTTAGCGACCAGGGCGGATACACGCCCGAGGCGCCGCGCTACGAGTTGTTTACCCATGGTGGTCGCAAGCCAACGGGTATTGAAGCGGTGGCATGGGCAAGACGCATGGCTGAGTTAGGAGCTGGGGAGATACTACTCACTAGCATGGACCGAGACGGCACCAAAGACGGCTTTGAATTGTTGATTACTCGCGCAATATCCGACGCGGTGGATATCCCTATTATCGCGTCAGGCGGTGTGGGTAACCTAGAGCACCTCGCAGAGGGTGTTTTGGCGGGTGGTGCAGATGCTGTTCTTGCCGCCAGCATTTTTCATTTTGGCGAATTCAGCATTCCCCAAGCCAAGGCTTATATGGCTGCTCAAGGTATTGACGTTAGGCTTTGAATACTCGAGCACCGTGCAATGCTGGATGCCCGCGTTAGCACCACATCTGTTGGCAAGCGCATCAGTGCTTGGTTTAAGACAGCAAAAGTTTCTGGGTAAGCGTGGCCAATGGCAATTGCTTGCCCCTGCGACTGAGCTTTCTCAATGGCTTCAACAAGCTGTTGTGCTATTGACGAGTGCGTGCGGACGTTGTCTAGAAAAACCGCCCGCGACGCAACGGGTATGGCATGGGCTTTAGCCCATTGGGCGGCAACCGTTGACGACGTCGTTCGTGAATCAATGAAAAAAAATTGCTGCGCGGCTAAAAAGCGCATAAGTCTGTTCATGGCAGCGTTATTTTCGGTTAATGCACTCCCCATATGGTTATTCATGCCGGATGCACCGGGTACCTGTGCTATGGCCTCGCTGAGAATACGTTCAAAGTCGTCATCTTCTAGGTCGTCAGTCAATATGAGCGGGTCGGTTGAGGACGCGTCATGCGATGCCATGGGCATGTGCACCATAATTTCCTTACCCCGTGCTAAGGCCGCTCTGGCTATCGCTTCACCGTGGGGCGTAGCAGGAATGACCGAGAGGGTGAGGGGTGAGGGCAGTTCGGCAAAAGCCAGTCCGCGTTTTCGGTGGTAGCCAATATCATCAATAATGACGGCTAGTTGACTTTGGCCAGGGGCTGGACAACTGCTGTGACCGAGCGCTGGCACGAAAAAAGCGGCAAGCGCTAGCAGCCACCTCACTCGTGAGTATCCGTATCCTGCCTGTTGTTGCTGGGGTCTGTGGAAGCAGTATTCTTAGTCTGCACCTGGGTAGCTGAATCAGGGTGTAGATTGAACAAGTTGACACCACGTAACAGGGTAACAGCCTCGTAAAGTTGGTTATCCTCCTCGCGTAATGCGGCTAGGCTATCGCTCTCGGCGCTGAAATCTTGTGCTGTTGCTGCCTCGGCGCTATCTAGCCGGCCTCGCAAATCTGCCTCTTTGGTGCGCTTGCCCTCAAGGCTTGTGAGAGTCCCCCGTTCAACCACAATGTCGGGCACAATGCCCTCGGCCTGTATAGAGCGACCATTGGGTGTGAAATACAATGCGGTTGTCAGTTTGACCGCTCGCGTCTCAGAGACCGGTAAAACCGTTTGGACAGAGCCTTTGCCAAAACTTCGGGTACCCATGACCACGGCTCGCCCACGATCTTGCAAGGCTCCTGCGACGATCTCCGATGCACTGGCTGAGCCGCCATTTATCAAGACAACAATTGGCGCGCCTTTGAGCTTGTCGCCTTGGTTGGCACTGTAGCGTTCTTTGGCACTGGGGTGACGACCTTCGGTATAAACCACAAGTCCGCCATCCAAAAATACTTCAGACACGCCTACACTGGCACCCAGAACACCGCCGGGATTGTTACGCAGATCAATAACGAGTCCTTTGAGCACCCCCTCTTCGGTAAGCTCGGAGACGGCCTTGTCTACCTCTTGGCCGGTGTTACGCTGAAATTGAGCTATGCGTAAATAACCATAACCCGGTGTAATCATGCGCGAGCGAACACTGGCCACCTGAATAGTGTCGCGTACTACGGTAACTTCGAAGGGCTTTGATTCACCCGCTCGGCCAATCTCCAATATGATGGGACTACCAATGGCGCCGCGCATAATTTCTACCGCTTCATCAATGGTGAGCCCTTTCACCGACGCATTGTCCAGCTTCAGAATGACGTCTCCTGCCTGTAAACCAGCTTTGGCAGCGGGTGAACCGTCGATGGGCGAAATAATTTCGATGTAGTTGCCTTTGCGCCCAATCTCAATGCCTAGACCCGAAAACTCGCCGTCCGTCGTTGTTTGAAGGTCGCTGTAATCTTCTTTGGTCAAATATACCGAGTGAGGATCGAGACCTTCGAGCATGCCGCGAACTGCATACTCAAATAGCTTGCTGTCAGGAATTTCTTCAACGTAGCCGGCGCGAATCTGTTTGAATACATCGGCGAAAGTTTGTAGTTCCTGCAGCGGTATAGCCTCTCGGATATCTGTCTCGGCCGGCGCATGAGGGTCTTGAGCCGTGGCTATGAGCGACAGTGAACTTATAAAAACTGCGCTAGCCACGCGGGTTGCGAGGGTACGGCGACCGTTAACAAGCATGCGGTTATCTCTCTCTTTCTTGATTCCCCAGTGTAACCGAAAGGGCTGTGAGGGACTCATCGCTTTATCCACAGACCGGGGTTCACCGGCTCGCCATCATGGCGTATTTCAAAATAAAGCCCGGGGTATTCAGCGCCACCGCTACTGCCTACGGTTGCTACGGCTTCTCCGGGGGAAACCCAGTCACCCACCTCGCGCTGAAGACTGCGATTGTGACCATAAAGGCTGAGATAGCCATTGCCATGATCAATTATCATTAACAAGCCTTGCCCTCGAAGCCAGTCGGCATATACAACGCGTCCATGGTGAATGGCGCGTACTTCGGCGCCCTCTGCTGTCGGGATAGTCCAGCCGCGCCAACGAAGATCCCCCAGCGATTTTTTTCCCCCATAACGATTAGCCACCTTACCGCTCACCGGCATGGGCATTTTGCCCCTCGCTTCCTCAAAGGCGACATACGAACCGGATGTATCTAGCTCTTCAAGCGTGGTGCGTAAATCTTGCAATAAGCGGGTTAACTGTTGGGCGTCGGCTTCCAGTTTTTGCTTGCGTGCAAGGTCGCTATTCAGCGACTGGCGGATGCCGACGAGCGTATCTCGCCGACTTGCTTGTAACTCGAGCAGCTGTTGGTGTTGCGCTGCGATGGCTTGGCGTTGCTGGGTAAGTTCCGCTTGGACTGTTTGGATGGCCTCGGCGTTCGTTAAAACGCGGTCTAACAGCGTTGAAAATTGCTGGATATTGTCTTGCCTTGCTGCAAGAAGGCGCCGGAAATAGGCCAAGTTGCGGGCAAGACGCTCGGGGCTCTGATCGCTAAACAACACCCGTAGGCCGCCTCCTTGTTGCAGCGCCCACAGATTCCGAAGCTCTGCATCCATGGCGCCTTGCTCTTGGTTTAGCTCTTCCTGCAATAACGCTTGCTCTGCTTTTAGGGTATCCAATTTAGCCAATTGTTCGGCTATGGCTTGTTCGAGGCGCTGTAACGATTGATCCAAGGTATTGATGCGGAGATCGGACTCGCGTAACTGATCTTCTAGTGCATTGCCTTCACTCGTCTTTTGGGCCATGCGTTTTTGCAGCGCGGCAATTTGTGTTTTAAGTGTCGCGAGGCGACTCTCTGCCCGTTGCTCCTGAGTCTCCGCCAGTATTGTGGTGGGCAGAGCCAGCCAGAAACACAGGGCGTAAAAGACAAATAGGGCACAAACGACGAAATAGCCGCGCTGAACAAAATGGTTCACGATGAAGATGGGGCACTCGAAACAAGTAAGCTGCGGCCCGTCATAGCCGAGGGCTGCTCAATACTCATCATGGCTAACAATGTTGGTGCAATATCGGCCAGTATGCCGCCCGTTGGTGCCAGGCTGTGGCCTTCACTGCCAATAAGCACCAGGGGCACTGGGTCTGTCGTGTGTTGGGTATGTGCCTGACCGCTGTGGTAGTCGACCATTTGCTCGCAATTACCGTGATCGGCGGTAATGAGCGCTTGTCCACCGTGCTCGCGCAATGCGTATTCGACGCGGCCTAAGCACACATCTAGCGCCTCTACCGCGCTGACAGCGGCCTCAAAGTTGCCGGTATGTCCAACCATGTCGCCATTGGCAAAGTTCACTACGATGAGCTGATAGGCTTTAGACGCAATTGCATCAACGAGGGCATCGGTTACTTCTGGCGCACTCATCTCGGGTTTTAGATCGTAGGTGGCGACATTAGGAGAAGCAATTAACAGGCGGGTCTCACCCTCAAATTCTTCTTCTCGACCGCCACTGAAGAAAAAGGTGACATGGGCATACTTCTCGGTTTCAGCAATTCTTAGCTGCTTGAAACCCTGTTTAGCAACAATCTCACCCAAGCTATCTTGAACATTGTCGGGAGGAAAGGCGATAGGGCAGTCGAGCGCACCGCTATACTCGGTGGTCGATACCAGACGTAATACGGGCGGTGTTGAAGGGCGGCTAAAGCCGGTAAATTCTGGATCGATGAGGGCCTGTGTTAGTTGCCGTGAACGATCAGCACGAAAATTCATAAACAGTACGGCATCGCCGTCGTTGAGCGTTGCAGCTTCACCGATACGGCTCGGTGCAACAAACTCATCCGTCTCGCCTCGTGTATACGCGTCCTGTAGGGCGTCAACGGCAGATGAGTACTGGTATTCGCCGCTGCCATCTATTAATAGGCGATAGCTTTTTTCAACACGGTCCCAACGGTTATCGCGGTCCATGGCCCAATAACGACCATGAACACTGGCAATCCTGCCAAAACCTAGCTCACTAAAGACTGATTGCGCTGCCTCCAAAGACGGCTGCGCACTTTTGGGTGGGGTGTCCCGTCCGTCCAGAAATGCATGCAGATAAATGTGTTGAGCGCCCCGCGCAGCTGCCATACGAATGGCGGCGAAAATATGATCCTGGTGGCTGTGCACCCCGCCTGTTGAGAGCAGTCCTAAAATGTGTACTGCCTTATTTTGCGTGACGGCTGCATCAATCGCTGCCGTATAGGCGGGGTTGCTGTTGAAGTTGCCGTCGGCAATAGCTTTGTCAATGCGCGTAATTGATTGGTAGATGATACGGCCCGCGCCCAGGCTCATATGGCCCACTTCTGAGTTGCCCATTTGACCATCGGGCAAACCAACGTCTAGGCCTGAACCCGAAACCAATGTGTGCGGCGCGTTTCGCCAAAGGCGATCCCAGTTTGGCGTGTTAGCGGCGGCTATTGCGTTGTCTTTGCGTTCCTCTCGATAACCAAAGCCGTCGAGAATAATCAGCATTGTTGGGCCAGTGTTGGGGTGGTTCATGGTGCTGGGGTCCTGAATTCAAACGAGCTCAACGCAACACCTATTCAAAAGGGCGGCGGTAGCAGCATTATCTCACTACGATGACAGGCGAAAATGATGCCTAGTGTGCGAGTAATCTGGCACAGTGTACAGATCCGAGCACGAAGATCTAAGTTTAATGCGTCAAAAGGCCCAATTTGGACGCTGGAGCGCTGTAGTGCAAACCGCTATACTTCGGCTCCGTTTGGTCCGCGATTCTTCCGAGGGCCAGTTTAACTCGACAACTCGCGTAAAGCTCCCTGGATTAATCTGTGCAATTTGACCTTATTTTGGCCTTTATATTCGAGCAATGGACCCTGGTGCTCGCCCTCGCGGCGGTGCTAGCCATGCTGTTTGCACACGAGTCGCGAAAAGCCGGACCTGCGGTAACTCCCCAGCAGGCTGTAATTCTTGTCAACAGCCACGAGGGTGTTTTTCTGGATATCCGCGACGGCAAGGATTTTAAGCAAGGGCATATAGTAGATGCGCTGCATATTCCCTTTACGCAATTAGGTGCCCGTCTCACTGAGCTCGATAAATACAAAGACAACCCCGTCATTGTTGTCTGCAAAATGGGCCAAACAGCTTCAGGAGCTACTAAGCAGTTACGTGCTGCGGGCTTTGATCGGGCTCAAAAAATGACCGGCGGCATGATGGAGTGGACGACGCTCAAGCTACCTGTGGTATCTGGGTAATGCAGCCAACTATTACTATTTATACAACGCGTTGGTGTCCTTTTTGCGTCAGCGCAAAAGCGCTTCTCAACCGCAAAGGGTTCACTTTTAATGAAATAGCCGTCGATGGTGACCCTCAAGGCCGCCGAGAGATGGCCGCTAAAGCCGGCAGAACCAGTGTTCCCCAAATTTGGATTGGAGACCAGCACATTGGCGGCTGTGACGAACTCCACGCGCTTGAGCGCTCTGGGCAGCTTGCTGTATTGCTGGCCAGCGCCAGTTGAGACTTGTCACTATGATTAACCCAACACATTTTTATTAACAGTCAATTACTCGCACTCACATTGAACCACTAGGAGAAACCTCATGGCTGATGAGCAAGCCGCAGCACAAGAGCAAGCACCCCAGCAACAGTTTACGTTGCAGCGTATTTACACCAAAGACGTATCCTTTGAATCTCCCAGCACGCCCCAGGTTTTTCGCCAGGCGTGGCAACCCAATGTGAGCGTGGATCTGAACACCAAGAGTTCCCGCATTGATGAAGAGGGCAACCACGAGGTTGTGCTGACGCTCACCATAACCGCTAAGGTTGGTGAAGACACTGCATTTCTTGTAGAAGTGCAGCAAGCCGGCATTTTCTTTGTAGTCGGCATTGAAGGCGAGCCGTTGCGTCAAGTGCTGGCAACCGTGGGCCCCAATATTCTATTTCCCTATGCCCGTGAAAACATCGATTCACTCGTTACCAAAGGTGGCTTTCCAGCATTGATGCTTGCGCCTGTCAATTTTGATGCGCTGTATCGCCAAGCGCTTGCACAGCAAGCTGCTCAGGGAGGTGAAGCGCCGGCGGCAGCAGAGGACGCAACCCACTAAGTTGCGCCTACCGTTTTGATAGACGGCGCCTTGAGGCGCCGTTTTTTTGCGCGGCTTTAGCGCTAGACGTCGCCAAGTTCCTTGATTTTTCGCGTTAGCGTATTGCGTCCCCAGCCCAAAAGTTCAGCGGCTTCGGCCCGCTTACCATCGGTGTGCTGCAGGGCGGCCGCAATCATAATGCGTTCAAACTCGGGTAGCGCCCGGCGTAATACATTGGATTCACCCGAAGCCAGGCTAAGGCGCGCCCAGTTCGCTAGCATACTTTGCCAGTTATCTTCCCGGGTTTCTCCGGTTGTCGTTTGCTGAGAGGGTTGCAAGAGCTCGGGGGGCAGATCAGCCAGATTGATTTCTCGGCCAGCGGCCATGACCGTTAGCCAACGACAGGTATTCTCAAGTTGTCTGACGTTACCAGGCCAAGGCAATTGACATAAAAAGCGCTCCGCTTCCTCGCTTAGAACTTTTGCCTCTACGTCGAGCTCTTTAGCGGCGCGTCGGAGAAAATGTTGCATTAGCTTGGGTATATCCTCGCGTCGCTCGGATAAATTGGGGAGGTGAATACGGATTACATTGAGGCGATGAAATAGATCCTCGCGAAACTGTCCGCTTTGCACCAGAGACTGAAGATTTTGGTGTGTCGCTGCGATGATGCGCACGTTAGCGTGCACTGGCGTCATACCGCCCACTCTAAAAAACTCACCATCGGCTAAAACCCGCAGTAATCGGGTTTGTGTTTCTGCAGGCATGTCACCAATTTCATCAAGAAAAAGCGTACCTCCATCGGCCTGCTCAAAGCGGCCCTCTCGTCTACTCGTCGCGCCGGTGAAGGCTCCCTTCTCGTGGCCAAATAGCTCTGACTCCATGAGTTCTTTGGGAATGGCTGCCATATTTAGCGCTATAAAAGGGGCGTTGGCGCGGGGTGAATGTCGGTGCAGTGCTTGGGCGACCAGTTCCTTGCCCGTGCCCGATTCACCGTTGATCAGTACCGTGATATGGCTTTGTGCTAGGCGTCCGATAGCGCGAAAGACTTCCTGCATGGCTGGCGCGTTGCCAATAATTTCTGCCGAGCTGTTCGTATCATCGTTTACTGGAAGGGGCGACTGAGACGTTCGCCGTTGAGCCAGCGCTTGCTCAACGGTGGCGACCATTTCGTCAACATCAAACGGCTTGGGTAGATACTCAAATGCGCCTTCTTCATAAGAGACGACTGCGCTATCGAGGTCGGAGTGAGCCGTTGTGATGATTACCGGTAATCCAGGGTGTGTCTCACGCAGGTTGCTCAACAGACCAATACCATCGGTACCGGGCATACGAATATCGCTGATCACCACATCGGGTTCGGCGGTTTTCATGGCCGCCAACATGGCATCGGCGGTATCAAAAGTCTCGCAGTGATAGTTAGCATTCGACAGCGCTCGCTCAACAACCCAACGAATGGAGCGGTCATCATCTGCAACCCAGATAGTGGGGGTGGCTGACATTGTTATTGTATCTCCATGGGTAATAACACGGTGAATGTAGTGTTGCCCGGTTCGCTGTGGCACTGGATAAGTCCGCCATGTCGATTGGCAATGATTTGTGCAATGGATAGGCCCAGGCCGGTGCCATTAGCGCGTCCTGTTACCATTGGAAAAAACAGGCGCGGCATGATTTCTTCTGCAATACCAGGGCCATCGTCAATCACTTCCACAGCGCACACCAACTTGTGTCGTTGGCCACCTAATGTGTACTGGCGCCGCGCACGGGTTCGCAGAGTAATATGTCCGTGTGCGCCCGTGGCCTGCCAGGCATTGCGTACGATGTTCAGCAGCACTTGGGTGAGTTGATCAGGATCGGCCTGGAACTCAGGTAAGCTCGGATCGTAGTCTCGGGCTAGCGAAACGTTACCTTGAGCCTCTGCTTGAATCAGTTGTCTGACCCGCTCTGTGATCTCGTGAATGTTCATCGGCTTGAGCTCAAGCCTTTCGCGAGGGCCAAGCATTTTATCAACGAGGGCGCGCAACCGATCTGCTTCCGCCATTATCACGTCGGTATACTCGGAGAGGTTGGCATCTTGGAGCTCTTTACTCAAAAGTTGCGCTGCACCTCGAATGCCGCCAAGGGGATTTTTAACTTCGTGTGCCAGCCCTTTAATAATCTGGCGTAGTGACTGTTGTGCTTCCCAAAGGTTTTCGCCTTCACTAATCGCTTGGAGACGATCAACGGCTGATAGCTCGAGTAATAGTTGAACGCGGTTGTTGCTGTGTATTGGGCTTAAAGTAAGGTCTATGGCTAACTCTTGCCCGCCACGTAATTGTAGATCCAGCCCACGGTGTACCATGGGGAACTCTTCTTTTTGGGCTTGATCCAGCAACGCTCTCCAGCCATCGTTAAGCACGATAATTTGGTCCAAGTGTTCGCCCAGGGCCCGACTCGCCGATGCTTCAAGTAGCGTTTCGGCCGCTAAGTTGAGTGAACACACGCGCCATTCCGCGTCAATCAATACAATGCTGGTTGCCAGCATATCTAGCGTATTGTTATCTAAGTCACTCGCCAGCGCTGCGCTCGGCTCCCTGCTCAACTGAGCGGTATGACCGGTCTCACTCGAAAGCTTGCTTGGCGAGTTGTTATAAAAATTTTTGGTATTAATCATTAGCAGTTGCCATTAGCGGCGTACCGAAGGTCTGAGAACGTAGACAACAACAGGTGCGGATTGATGGACTGGTTTTGAGTCTTGATTAAGCCGTTCCACAAGTAATGTGTGTTCACCGCGAAACACATTGTTCAGAGCCCAACGGGTTTGCGTTTGCTCTGGCCCAACAGGGCTGCCATCGAGCATAAGACGAAGTGCTTCACCTTCTTGCAGAGGCGGTTTCGCCTGGGCTGTGACCGTAAAGTTACCCGGGCCCATGGGGATTGTGGTGTTGGAAGTCGGTTGGGTAATGACCGTTGAATAGACAACGCGCTCTTGGTCCGCATTTTTAACCGGTGGGGTATCTGATGTGCGAGGCGTTGTTGGTGGTGTTGTATTGGTCGCCTTAAGAGTCACCTCTTCAACGTCTTTGTTGGCTTCATTGGTGCTGGGTTTGCGGTCGCTAAATACCACGTTTCCCTGCTCGTCCCGATATTTATAGATTTGGGCGGTGCCTACAGAACCGCCAGTCAGCAATATGCCCGCCAGCAGCAGGGTAGTTGCAGATTTCCAGCAAGTGTGTGGCATCGAGGACTCTCCGTTCGGTGTTGGCGCTGGCGTATCGGTCGGGCCTTTCGCTTGAGCGCACTTTTACCCCTTTCACCCTTAGTAAAGAAAAGCCCGCACATGGCGGGCTTTTCTAATGGGAGTTTCTTGTTACACCGAGTAGTACATGTCGAACTCAACGGGGTGAGTAGTCATATCCAGACGCTCAATGTCGTCTTTCTTTAACTCAATGTAAGCATCGATCATATCGTCAGTGAAAACACCACCACGGGTTAGGAACTCGCGATCAGCGTCTAACGCTTCAAGAGCCATTGTGAGACTAGAGGCGACGGTTGGAATGGCTTTGCCTTCCTCAGGTGGCAGGTCGTAGAGGTCCTTATCGGCGGCTTCACCGGGGTGAATCTTGTTCTGAATGCCGTCAAGGCCTGCCATTAACAGTGCCGCAAAGGACAAGTATGGATTAGCCGTGGGGTCGGGGAATCGGACCTCAATTCGCTTGCCTTTGGGCGATGGCTCGTAGGGAATGCGGATGGATGCTGAGCGGTTACGTGCTGAGTAGGCCAGCATTACCGGCGCTTCGAAGCCAGGTACCAAACGCTTGTAGCTGTTGGTCGATGCGTTGGTGAACGCATTCAGTGCGCGAGCGTGCTTTATAATGCCGCCGATGTAGTAAAGCGCGGTTTCTGACAGGCCAGCATAGCCATCGCCTGCAAAGGTATTGTCACCATTTTTGGAAATAGACTGGTGTACGTGCATACCCGAGCCATTGTCGCCAACGAGAGGCTTGGGCATGAACGTTGCCGTCTTGCCGTAGGCATGTGCGACATTGTGAACACAGTACTTAAGCACCTGAACCTCGTCAGCTTTCTTGACCAGGGTGTTGAATTTCACACCAATTTCACACTGGCCGGCGGTGCCCACTTCGTGGTGGTGCACTTCAACGGGCAGGCCCATCTGCTCCATCGCGGTACACATGGCTGCCCGAATGTCGTGTAGTGAGTCTACAGGCGGAACGGGAAAGTAACCGCCTTTCACGCGCGGCCTATGGCCAGTGTTGCCGTCTTCGTAGTGGTGATTAGACGACCAAGCAGCTTCTTCAGAGTTGATGGTGTAACCAGCGCCACTCATATCTGCATGCCACTTAACATCATCAAAAACAAAGAACTCTGGCTCTGGGCCAAAGAAGGCTGTGTCGCCCAGGCCAGTGGAGGCGAGGTATTCCTCAGCACGCTTGGCAACACTGCGTGGGTCCCGCTCGTAGCCTTGCATGGTGGTAGGCTCCACCACATCACAGCGTAAAATAACGGTTGCGTCGTCCGTAAACGGATCGAGTAGCGACGTCTCGTCGTCGGGCATCAGAATCATATCCGACTCGTTGATCCCCTTCCAACCTGAGATCGAAGAGCCATCGAACATTTTGCCAGCCTCGAAAAATTCTTCGTCGACTTCCGCAGAGGGAATAGTGACGTGTTGCTCTTTACCCTTAGTATCAGTAAATCGCAGGTCTACCCAGCGCGCGTCGTTGTCTTTAATTAAATTGAGCGTACGCTCGGCCATAGTGCATCTCCTTCAGAGTATGTAATGAGTCGAACCATCGACTCAGGATTGATAAGGCGCGACCCGCTGAGTTGCGCCATTTGCGAACGCCCTAGGGTAAGCAACCTGCGTGCCATTTTTGGGTGCGCACCCGAAACTTGTTAAGTCATTGAAGCAGTTGAATTTTTTAGTTGGTTGAAAACCTAGCTGTCTCTATTTGGTGCGCAGTTTGCACCATAATTGAGCATATTGCACCAATTTTGTGCGCTTTGGAGCGGCACATCGTCTGCCAAACGCTGGACTGCTAGAGCGCCCCGCGCTACACCCGCCATCTACGGCACAGGCCTTCACCGTCGGTGTAACCGTTTTTTAGGGTGCCAAATCGACTATTTGCGCCAAAATAATTGATTTACTGGTGGTGGACGCGCGGTAATATGACGCACTTCTAGCGCCCAATAAGTCAGCCCGCTCTGATAAACTCCGCGCGCGACGACGCCATCATCAGGCGTCCCAGAACTCCCTTCCTGCGCGAGAGACTCTCCTGTGATTAGCCAGCTTCGTAATATCGCCATTATTGCCCACGTTGACCACGGTAAAACCACCTTGGTCGACTGTTTGCTGCAGCAGTCGGGGACGTTAGATCGAAAAAGTGCTGGTGCAGAGCGAATTATGGACTCCAACGACCAGGAGCGAGAGCGGGGCATAACTATTCTGGCCAAAAATACGGCGCTGCGCTGGAATGACTATCGTATCAATATTGTTGACACGCCCGGACACGCTGATTTTGGCGGTGAAGTGGAACGCGTGTTATCGATGGTAGATTCTGTGCTGCTTCTCGTCGATGCTGTTGATGGTCCCATGCCGCAAACGCGATTTGTTACCTCCAAGGCATTTGAGCGTGGCCTCAATCCCATTGTGGTCATCAACAAAGTTGACCGCCCGGGTGCCCGCCCAGATTGGGTGGTTGACCAGGTGTTTGATCTGTTTGATTCCCTCGGTGCTAACGAAGAGCAGCTCGACTTCCCCATTATTTATGCCTCAGCAATTAACGGCATAGCCGGTGAGGACCATGAAGCAATGGCCGACGATATGACACCATTGTTTCAAGCCATTATCGATAAAGTTGCCCCGCCTCAGGTGAACAGCGACGGGCCATTGCAGATGCAAATTTCAGCGTTAGATTACAACAGTTATACCGGTGTAATTGGTGTGGGGCGTATTACTCGTGGTGCGGTAGGCCCTAATACACAGGTTACTATTGTCGATCGCGACGGCAATGCCCGTAACGGCAAAATTCTGCAGGTCATGGGTTACCACGGTCTGGAGCGTAACGAAGTGAGTCATGCCGAAGCCGGTGATATTGTCTGCGTGACGGGCATTGAGGCGCTGAACATCTCGGATACGCTGTGCTCACCAAGTGCGCCCGAGGCTCTGCTAGCTCTATCGGTTGACGAGCCAACAGTTAGCATGACTTTTCAGGTCAATGATTCACCGTTTGCGGGTAAAGAGGGTAAATACGTTACCTCACGAAATATCAAAGAGCGTCTCGAACGCGAGCTGATTCACAATGTCGCACTCCGTGTAGAGCCAGGCGACAGTCCCGACAAATTCAAAGTGTCTGGGCGCGGAGAATTACACTTGTCAGTGTTAATAGAAAGTATGCGCCGTGAGGGATTTGAGCTGGGTGTTTCGCGACCTGAGGTGATTCAAAAAGAAATTGACGGTGTTCTGTCTGAGCCGTACGAGCAGCTGGTGATTGACTGCGAGAGCGAGCATCAAGGCGGCATTATGGAGGAGCTTGGGGTCCGACGGGCTGACTTGAAAAATCTTGTGCCCGATGCCAGTGGTCGCGTACGCCTTGAATTTATTGTTCCCGCGCGCGGTCTCATTGGATTTAGGTCGCTATTTATGACCTTGACGTCGGGTTCGGGCATTATGACCCATGTCTTCGATCACTATGGACCGGTTGCTAAATCTGAGCTGGCCGGGCGCAACAATGGCGTGCTGGTATCCATGGTCAAAGGTAAAACGTTGGCTTATGCCTTGTTCAGTCTGCAGGATCGTGGAAGATTGTTTATTGGCCCAAACATCGAGGTCTACGAAGGCCAGATAATTGGTTTGCACAGCCGAAACAATGACTTAACCGTTAATCCCACTAAAGCTAAGCAGCTAACCAATGTGCGTGCGTCGGGCACTGATGAAGCGCTAACACTCACGCCTCCGGTATTGCACACGCTTGAGCAGGCTCTCGAATTTATTGAGGACGATGAGCTTGTTGAGGTAACACCGGACAGCATACGACTGCGCAAGAAGCTACTTTTGGAGCACGAGCGCAAGCGTGCCTCTCGTAACGCAGCCTGAGTTAGGGTGCTGCCAAAAGCATCTCTACGTGGGGGATATCATCCTCCAGGTAGGGAGCGCTAACTGTGACGAACCCTAAGGACTGGTAAAAGCTTTCTAAGTATGACTGGCCACTGATGCGAATTGCCTGACCCCACATGTGGCGATTAAAGGCAATGCCCACTTGCATAAGTTCTCGCCCTAGCTGCCAGCCTCTTGCCTGTGGCGCAACTACTACCCGGCCAATGGAACTTTCGGCATAACTCACACCCGGTGGCACCGCACGCAATGTTGCGATGACATCTTTATCAACGCTCCCCGATAGGTGCCAACACTGTGGATCCTTGTGATCCGGGTCAGCGTAAGGGCAGCCTTGCTCAACAACAAAAACGCTGGCTCGCAGGGCTAGCAATCGGTGCCATTCTCGTGCCGTTAGCACGTCAAAGTGTTGCCACTGCCAGCTAATGGTGGGTTTTGAGTCTCGTACTGCCGAAAAATTGGACACTTCTTTAACTCATTTGGGGGAACTTGGTAAGTTTTGCAAATAGCGTGGCCCATATCTACTGTCTGGGTTAGCATTGCATTTTGTTCGAAAACTTCTGAGAGCACTCAATGCTAGCAACTGCACAGTCCGGCGCCGACTTTAGTAGCTTGAATGACAAAATTAAGCAGCAGCTACGTAGCGTTCTGAGTGGGGTTATCCTCGAGTCTCGGCTGATTGAATTGAGCGCAGCACCGGCGGCTCAGTTTCGTGCTATGCCGCGCAATTTGGTGGGCGTAGTAGAGACAGGGCTGGTATCGGTATTACATGGCAACACGGTTGTCAGTGTGTTGGAGGTTGGCGATTTGGTCATCCCCGATACCGATTATTTGCCCGCGGGCGTTGGCCCTTTACTCTATGGCTCGGAGAGTGGGGCTTTTATACGAGGCTACGATCGAGAAGCCTTCCTCGCTGAGATTGGCGCGCAAGAAGCACTACGCAATCAGTGGATGGCAGTGCTCTCCCAGCACGTATCGTTGCTGATGCGCTTAAATGCCTTGCACATTCGCGAGGCCGTTGGCATGGGCGGCACCCCCGAAATTTACCCAGCTGGCGCAATCATCATTCAGCAGGGAGACCCGGCCGACGATATTTTCTCAATGGTGGAGGGGCTCGCCGAGGTACTGGTGAACGATATGTCCGTCGCTAAGGTACGCCCGGGCGAGTTGTTTGGCACCATGGCGGCCCTGACTGGCAGCCACCGAAATGCGACCGTTCGTGCTATGGAGTCGTGTTCAGTGATTCGTGTAGCTAAGGACCGGTTCTTTGAATTGATTCGATCGCGACCGGCAGCCGTGCAAGGATTGTTGGTGGATATGGCGCAATCCATTACCGAGTTAAACGAGGAAGTTGTCGCACTGCGACGCAAACACGGCGCAAGCTGATTATCTTGGGTAACCCATGACAGATTTAAATCCCGGTTCGACTACGGTTGAAACCCTTTCGCTGCGTGATTACGCAGAAAAAGCCTACCTCGACTATTCGATGTATGTCATTTTGGATCGTGCTTTGCCGCATATCGGCGATGGCTTGAAGCCGGTCCAGCGCCGTATTGTCTATGCAATGAGCGAACTCGGCCTCAAGGCGTCAGCAAAATACAAAAAATCGGCGCGTACGGTGGGTGATGTCATTGGTAAATTTCATCCACATGGTGACAGCGCGGCCTATGAAGCCATGGTGTTGATGGCGCAAGATTTTAGCTATCGCTATCCGCTGATCGATGGCCAGGGTAACTGGGGTTCACCCGATGACCCCAAGTCGTTTGCGGCTATGCGTTACACGGAGTCAAGGCTGACTAAATACGCCGACGTACTTTTGGGAGAGTTAGGCCAGGGTACTGTCAATTGGCAGCCAAATTTTGACGGCACTCTTGAAGAGCCAACGGTTTTGCCGGCGCAAGTACCCAACCTCCTGCTCAATGGCACCACGGGTATCGCGGTGGGTATGGCGACGGATATCCCACCGCATAACCTCACTGAGGTGGTGAATGCAACAATCCATCTGTTGGAGAACCCGCGCGCGACAGTGGCTGATCTTTGCGCCCATGTGCGAGGTCCTGACTTTCCCACCGATGCAGAAATCATTACCCCTGCCGACGATATTTTAGCGCTCTATACGACGGGTAAGGGTAGTCTAAAAATGCGTGCCGCTTGGCGAACCGAAGACGGCGCAGTCGTGATTTATGCGTTGCCTTATCAGGTATCAGGTTCCAAGGTCTTAGAGCAGATTGCCTCACAAATGCAGGCTAAAAAACTGCCCATGGTTTCTGACTTGCGCGATGAATCAGACCATGAACACCCCACTCGGTTAGTGGTGGTGCCGCGCTCCAACCGAGTTGATCTTGAGGCTCTCATGAGCCATCTGTTTGCCAGCACAGACCTTGAGCGTAACTACCGGGTTAATTTAAACATCATCGGTATCGACGGGCGCCCTGGGGTAAAGTCGCTGCACGGTATTCTTACTGAGTGGCTGCAGTTTCGACGTGAAACGGTTCGACGTCGCTTGGAGCACCGCTTAGAGCGGGTTGTTCGTCGGCTTCATATTCTCGAGGGCTATCTCGTTGCCTATCTGAATATTGATGAAGTCATAAAAATCATTCGTGAGGAAGATGAGCCAAAAGCAGCCCTCATGGCGCGGTTTGGAATTTCCGATGTTCAGGCCGAGGCAATTTTAGAGCTTAAGTTGCGTAACCTAGCCAAGCTTGAAGAAATGAAAATTCGCGGTGAGCAGGATGAGCTCAACGAAGAACGCGATACCTTAGAAAAGACACTGGGCTCCGATGCCCGAATGAAAACGCTCATTAAAAAGGAGCTCAAGGCTGTCGTTGAAGCCCATGGTGACGAGCGTCGTTCGCCGCTTGTAGAGCGCGACGAAGCACGTGCTTTCAGTGAGCTTGAGCTGACTACTTCCGATCCGTTGACCATTGTGTTGTCAGAGAAGGGCTGGATTCGTGCAGCAAAAGGGCATGACATCGACCCGGTTGCGCTGAGTTACAAGTCGGGTGATAGCTTTAAACTCGCCGCAAAAGGCCGGAGTAATATGCCCACAGTAGTATTTGACTCCACCGGGCGCTCATACAGTTTTCCTAGCCATAACTTACCTTCGGCACGCGGCCAAGGAGAGCCCCTCACTGGGCGAATCAATCCACCCTCGGGCGCGACGTTTGAAGGCTTACTCACCGGCAACCCAGACGACCGATTTCTGATTGCGAGTGATGCGGGTTATGGATTTGTTGCACGCTTCTCGGACTTGTTAGCTAAAAACAAAGCGGGCAAGGCGCTATTAACGCTACCCAAGGGTGCGCGCGTACTACAGCCGGCCGCTGTAGGTAAGGGAAGCGAATTGTTGGTGGCTGCGGCTACCAACGAGGGCCGAATGTTGGTCTTCCCGCTTGCAGACCTCCCTGAGCTGGCGCGTGGCAAGGGCAACAAGATTATTGGTATCCCGTCAGCTCGTGCTGCTGCTAGGGAAGAAATGGTCGTTGGGCTGTGTGTGATGAGCGATGGTGATGTGCTTCAGGTTGCTGCTGGTAAGCAGTACTTGAAGCTAAAGTTTACTGACCTTGAGCACTATCGAGGGGAGCGAGGCCGACGGGGCAACAAGTTGCCCAAAGGGTTTCAAAAAGTTGCTGGGCTTTCGGTGGTTCAATCGGAGTGATCGTCGCCCGCCTGCTGTTCAATTAGGGCGCGCAATAGTACGTGCCGCTGGCGTTCTAGCAGATCCTTATGATGATCGCCGATACCTACGAGTACCGGACGCTGACTGTCTCCGCTGTTAATGGTCATGCGCGTTGTGAGGTCTATATCCTCCGCTATAAAGCTTGTAACCTCAATTTGCTCGCCAATATCCCGTGCCATGGCGTGCAGCTCGTCGATGGCCGACTGGGTATATAGCCCTGGATAAATGTCTTTTGCGTCGCCGCGGCCTAGTTCGCTACCCCCCACTGCAAGCCCCAAGGCCACGGAGAGCCGTAGCGATTTTTCAAGCTCAGGCGCTGCTTGGCGGATTAACCATGCACAGCTTGCCGCCCTGAGAGCCGGCGAGCCCACGGCGTGCGAGCCGTCAAAGAAAACCGCCAGGCCAAATTGCCTAACAACCTCTAGCTTGCCGTTATAAAACCCCGCCGCGCCATAAATGAGCCGATGCACCATGGCAACGTAGCGCTGTAAACGCCGCTCGTCCACGGTATCCACGTAACCTGGCAGGCTACGGAAATAGACATATAGGATGGCTGTATCCACGTAGTGGTCGATCTGACTTTGGCCGACCATTTGTGGCTTCAACAAATCGAGGGGCAGTGCCGCGATGCGATCACGCAAAGCGGCCACTTCATTTGCGTTGCCGTCTGCTTCGCCAGTGACTAATGCTAACTCGGCACTCAGCGCGGTTAAATTTTGGGTTAGACGTCTTGCCATGGCTCGCGTAGCCAAATACACAGCTACACTGAGTACCAAAGCCAGTCCCGACAAAGCGATCTGAAACCGAAACTGCGCAGCATCTTGCGCGGCAGTATTTAAATGCACCTCAGCAATACCGGCAACATCACCGGCTATGCTGATGTCTGCCTGAAACACACTGCCGTGCTCGATGTCTCCAGTGACAGCAAGTTCTACGCCTTCAACGTCAAGTGCCCGAGCTCCAGCGATGCCGGCCTGCTGTACAACGCGGTTGAGTTCGCCGGCTGCGCCTAATCGGTCATTAAGGGCCAGTTCGCTCGATAGTCTCGCGGCCAATTGCTCTGCCACCGCTTTGCCGTACTCGCTTTGTAGGTTGTCTTGCGTATAACGGCTAGATTTTGCCGATAGCCCCACTAGCGCGAGCGTTGCCAGGAGACAGCAGATACTCGCTGTCAGCGCCAATTGTTGCCCAAGTGGTAAGCGGCCAATGTAGTCGAGAAATTTTTGCACAGTACAATTCCTTCCCTGCTCTGCAGCTGAGTATAAACTCACTGTCAGCGGTATGCTTGTCGCCCGCGACTAGGCCCGCGACTAGGCCCGCGACTAGGCCCGTGACTAGGCCCGCGAGTAAAGGAACCTCTCATGTCTGCACCCCGGTTTGCGATCACTGCGATGTCAGCAACGCCACATCCATCACCGTCCGTCGCCCTGCGCGCGGCTCTAGATGAATTGGCCCGGGAGTGTCTCGCGATTGAAGTCGACACATCACTACCGGCTCAACGCTTGGTTCGCGTGATGGAGCAACTTAAAACTGAGCGCGGACTACCGAACCAAGTTCGAGTAGATAATGGCCCCGAACTCGTTTCCAGCACATTTGCTGACTGGAGCGAGGAGCACGGTATCGAGGTGGTCTACATACAGAAAGGCAAGCCATAGCAAAACGGATTTGCAGAACGCTTCAACGGCTCGTTCCGTTATGAGTTCTTGGACGCCTATCTGTTCGAGTCCCTGAGCCAGGTGCGCGAGATGGCTTGGTTGTGGCGACTGGACTACAACGACGAACGACCGCATGAAAGTTTGGGGCATCTGCCGCCCAGTGTGTATCGGCAGAAGTTGGAAAACTCTAGTTTAGAGGTGTCTTATTGATGGGGAAGTGGACATAGTTTAGAGGTGTTTCTCTGATGGGGAAGTGGACAACTTGAGGTACGAAACTTTATCCTGTGTTAAGCAGGTGAGAAGTGAGGGTAGATATGGCACAAAAATTTAAGTGTCTGGTAATAGGTGCGCTAATAGGCACGTGGCTTTCCAGTGGGAACGCGATAGCGGCTAGCGGTAGTTGCGATGATCCCGATTCTCTAGCCAAATTACCGCCCAAAAAGCGCGCGATGATCGAAGCCCGATGTAAGGGCTCAGCTGAGCGAAAGGTGAGGGAGCAGTCGTTTCATGAGAACAAGTTGGCCTGGGCGACGGCATACTTCGCCGATAAACCAGCGATGTGGAAGGCTTACAATGACAACGCTGCGCAGGTTGTAGGATGTCCCGGTGGTTTTGAAGACACGAGTTGTGGGCTTTCGGAGCTTAAAACCTATTTTCACAAAGCCACAGTCGGCTCTGATCGAATAATATGGATTGACAGAGGGTCTTCCAACGGCGGCGCCAGCTACACCTGTGAGCGTTACGAATTTTCAACTGATGGTGCCGATTTACTGGAATACGACACTTATCGCTGTTAATTCAAACCGCGTTGATACCCTAGCGCAATTACGGTCACTTCCCGCTCGTCAGCTGCAAGCTTGTCACCAGCTGACGGAGTAAGGCATTAGCGGTGCGTTCGGGTATACCCGCACCCATCGCTGCAGAAAGGGAGATTCAGCATCCCCGATTGAGCACAGGTTTGTAGTCATGGCAGAGGCCCTGTTAGGGTGGTTACTTGCATTGAGGGGCCGCCGGCCATTTTGCGAGCAATTCCGCCAGAGCAGCCGCGCTCTGCAAAGGAATTGTTTCACTCGATACCGTCTGTTTAACGGATACGTCGGTTCTGGTATCCAAGTACCATCAGTCGTGCGAAAACGGAATGATCTGTGAAGCGCCGCTCCTCTAGCGCTCTCGAATCTAGACCTTAGCCAAGGTTTGGTTACTTTTCCCAAGGTGCTAGCGTTTCGAATCGTCGCTCGACGTTAAGAATTTGTGCAACCGGCGTTGCGTCGGGTCGAGTGATACTGGTCTCTAGTCCGGATACCGCACGCGGCTAAGTATAAACTCACTGTCTGCGGTATGCTTGTCGCCCGCGAATATAGGAGTTCCTCATGTCTGCACCCCGGTTTGCGATCACCGCGATGTCAGCAACGCCATATCCATCACCGTCCGTCGCCTTATTGGCGGCTCTTGATGACTTGGCTGTCGCAGTGATCGATGTGCGCGACATACCCGTTCCTAAAGCACTTGCGTCTGGGCGAGCCGTGTGTACCGCTGTTATAGAAACCGCAGACGATCCCAGTCGATTGCGCGGCCATTTAGAAAATATGGCCGAGTCCCATCAGAGTGATTGGGTGCTGCAAGACCTCACAGTGAGGCATGCAGACTACAAGCTTGCGGTATTCGATATGGATTCCACACTTATTCAGTGCGAGGTAATTGATCGACTGGCTGCCGCTGCAGGCAAGGGCGAGGCGGTAGCAGCGATTACCGAGCGCGCAATGCGCGGCGAATTGGATTTTCAGGCAAGTTTTCGTGAACGTGTGGCTATGCTTGCTGGCTTGGAAGAGTCGGCACTGGAAGCGGTAGCGCAAAGCTTACCCATTACCGAGGGAATGCCCGAACTTATCGCCACGCTCAGAGCGCGGGGTGTATATACCGCCATACTTTCAGGCGGTTTTGACTACTTTGCTAAGCATTTACAGGCTCGCTTTGGTTTTGATGAGGTGCACGCTAATGGCCTACCTATTGTGGATGGGCGGGTCATCGGTGACGTTATCGACCCCATTGTCGACGGCCAGCGCAAACGCGCGTTGGTAAAAAGCATTGCCGCAAAGCTTGACATAGATTCAGGCCAGGTTATTGCTGTGGGAGATGGCGCTAATGATTTGCCTATGCTCAATTTTGCGGGCTTGGGTGTGGCCTTTGAGGCTAAGCCCATTGTGCGCGCGCAAGCGGCACACAATATTCGCCACATAGGGCTTGATGGTGTGTTGTACCTATTGGGCGCGGCTAGCGAGCGTCTATAACACCCATTTTGCCAAGTGATTAGCGCCTGCGTCGACGGCCAAGCTGGGTTATTATCCGCAACGATTTTCTAGAGGACTTATGGCATGGCCAACTACTCAACCAATGAATTTAAGCCTGGATTAAAGGTAATGCTCGACGATGAGCCGTGCTCTATTTTAGAGAACGAGTACGTGAAGCCCGGAAAAGGCCAGGCCTTTAATCGCGTCAAACTGCGAAACCTAAAATCCGGTCGAGTTTGGGAGCGCACATTTCGGTCGGGTGAATCTTTAGAAGGCGCCGATGTTATGGACCATGATCTTGAGTATTCCTACACCGATGGCGAATTCTTCTATTTCATGGATCCCGCAAATTTTGAGCAACATGCTGCCGATAAGTCGGCTGTCGGTGATGCAGAGAAGTGGCTAAAAGAGCAAGAGAAGTATGGTGTAACGCTTTATAACGGCAGCCCTATCTCGGTAACACCCCCCAATTTCATTGAGCTTGAGATTACCGAGACCGACCCCGGCCTGAAAGGTGATACCGCTCAGGGCGGCTCCAAGCCTGCAACGCTAACTACCGGTGCAGTTGTGCGTGTGCCACTGTTTATCTCTCAAGGTGAAGTGATTCGCGTTGATACCCGTACGGGTGAGTACGTCAGCCGCGCTAGTCGTAGTTAGTAATGACTGACTGGCGGCCGCGCGCGAGTCTGAAGGCTCTGCGTGCTCGCGCCCGTATGCTGGCGGATATTCGCCAATTTTTCTATGCGCGTGACGTGCTCGAAGTCGAGACGCCACTGCTCGCCACAGCGGGTGTGACTGACCCGGCACTTGAGCCCTTGTGCGTGCACACCGGGCTTGAGACGCGCTATTTACAGACCTCGCCCGAATACGCCATGAAGCGTTTATTAGCTGCCGGCAGTGGCGATATTTATCAGATCGCCAAGGCCTTTCGTGCCAGTGAGCAGGGTGCCCGCCATAATCCCGAATACACCATTCTTGAGTGGTACCGTTTGGGTTTTGATCACCATCAGCTAATCCGCGAGGTGGCCGAATTACTGCTTTGTCTGCTGGACAGGCCGGGTTGGCAAGTCTGGCCCTGGCAGCAGTTATTTTCTCATGTACTGGACTTGGATGCAGTGCGCAGCAGCACGCCCAAGCTCATCGCCTGTGCTAGTGCTGTGCTGGGTCACGAACCGCCCCATCTAGACCGCGATGGTTTATTGGACTTGCTGATGAGTCATGCCATTGAGCCGGCAATTGCTCCCTGGGGTATGGTGTTTGTGGTGGATTACCCGGCCTCACAGGCCGCCCTTGCAAGGCGCTTTGAGCGTGACGGCACGAGTTGGGGTGCGCGTTTTGAGTGCTATGTAGACGGTATTGAGATTGCTAATGGTTATTGGGAGGCCGGCGACGCCGATGACTTGCGCGCGCGGTTCGCGGTCGATAACCAAATTCGTGAGACACGGGGTTTACCCACACGCCCAATCGATGAGCGTCTACTTGCCGCGCTGGAGGCGGGACTGCCCGATTGCGCCGGTGTAGCGTTGGGTATTGACCGAGTCCTTATGTTGCAACAAAACAGTGAGCGCATCGACGATACGTTGGCTTTTCCCTGGGAGCTCGCCTGAAGCGTATTAGATTCACATTGCTTTGAGAGACAGCGCTGGCCGTAGCTTGGAGCGGATGTTAGGCGATAGCGCGATGAGTTTCTGCTATCGACTCGAAGGCGACAGTAACTGCAGTCTACCCAGGGCACTCTTGCTTCCCTTGTAGTTTGAAATTGACCTTTAAGTTACGATCGAAATCACCTCCAACCCTCGGGTGCAACAATATGAGATCACTGGCAATTTTATTACTCATGGTCAGCTTGTGTGCGAGCGCCCAAGAACCGAATGCCCCTCAAGCTGCTATAGAACAATATTTCGACCACTTCAATAAAAAGAACAAGCGAGCGCTAGTTGAGGTAACTGACTCGCCCTTCGTATTTGTAATAGGTGGTCAGGTCAACACATTTAGCAGCTATGGCGATGCTGTGAATTTCAGAGGAATGGAAGCCTCGGGGTGGGCCTACTCTGAACTTCACAGCAATAAACTTATCTATGCCGACGAAAGCACAGCAATGGTTGCCGTTAATTTTTCTCGCTACAACGAGAGTAATGAACCCATTGCAACATCCAGCGTTGTCTATTTACTTGTGCACGACAGTGGGCGTTGGAAACTAAAAGCAGGGTTTGTGAACGACAACCTAACTCTTGGCAAAGACTGAACGACAATGTCATATGCACTGATCTGACTATATGGACTGGTCTGCGTTTTGGGAGGCTACTGGAGGCTTCACTTTCGAATTCCCGTGAAGGATGTTGATTTTTCCTGTTTGCTCTCATAGAGAGAACAGTCGGGCGTAAAATGCCCATCAATCCTAGATCAATCCATACTGATTAACAGTGGGTCTAAAACTAGTTAACCACTACACTCATGTAAAGCCGGTGGAAGAAGACCGACAGCTGATGCAGCCAGCAAGTGGGGATTGCGAGACAGTTCAGCACATCGGCCCGACTGGTTTGGCAATGATGCAGGACATTGGCTAGGTGGCGAAAGATACCCGCTTGCAATGATCACAGCGTGCCACGTTGTACGCATGGGGTGACACTAGGAGTCAGACATCGCCGCACACATGGGTTTGATCGGCGGAATAGGCCCTGCCGCCACAGACTATTACTACCGTAGGATTATTGCAGCGTATGCAGAATCAGATCTGGATCTGGAGCTAACCATCGCTCATGCAGATGCGCCGACACTCCTGCGCAATCTGCAGAATGATGACAGAAAAAGTCAGGTGGAGATCTACACGCGACTGACTGATCGCCTAAAAACAGCAGGTGCTGATTTTGTTGCCGTCACCTCCATAGCGGGACACTTCTGTATTGAAGAATTCAAAGATAGGTCCCCGTTGCCAGTGATTGATTTAATTGAGGCTGTCCGGGAGGATGTTGAGCTCAAAGGCTTCAGCCGCCTTGGCATCCTTGGGACAGAGAAAGTGATGCGATCGGAATTCTATGGGCGTCTTGGGAAAATCAAGGTGGTGACACCCTCTCCAGGCCTGCTGGAGAATGTGCACACAGCTTATGTGGCTATGGCGTCTTCAGGCTTGGTGACAGCGCCGCAACGCGAAATGCTGAATGCGGCCTGTACAGAACTGATGGAGGACTTTGGGGTTGATGCAGTGTTATTGGGCAGCACCGATCTCGCGCTGATCTACGACGAGGAGACCTCGTTGTTCCCCATTGTAGACTGCGCCGCGATTCACTCCCTAAAAATAGTGTCTGCATCCTGGTAACACTGATACAGCGCATATTGTTTGTGGGCGGACTGCCTCGATCCTGAGCTACTCCCCGGGTAGTTGTGTAATCCCCCCACTCTCCAAAACGACTATTCGCGGAATTTAAGCCGCTTGCAGCGGCTGAACTGCCTGCTTGAGACAAGTGCAAGCTACAGCGCAACCATCAAGCCTCTTGAACGATACGGTCAACGCGCAGATCCTCCGCTTGTCCAATGGCTAAAATCCGATTGCCGCGAAGGGCGATCGCATTGGCGCCCTCCGTGCGCGAATCCATGTTGTGGAAGGTTCCGCCAAGGAGCAGTACATCTGCCTCACCACCACTTCCCAGAATCGCCGCCCGGGCGGAAAATCCCAGGGACCCGGTGGCCACACCCATAGATGCCATAAAGGCTCTGCGCGAAAAGTCACTCATACATCACCCTCTGAATGGCTGGGCTTGTGCTGAATATACACAAGTCGGAAGCATGTGACTTGTTGGTCTGCTCGTAAGCTCCACCCCGTGGACACGTAGTAGGTCAGGGAACGCCGAAGCAAACTTTCTACCTGCCTCCCTTGCCAGTGACTGCTACGCTGCACTACCATTACGTACATTTTTATGTACATGTACAGGAAAGAAAATGGACAGCATCAGCTACACAGCCGCTAGGAGCAACCTTGCGAAGACCATGGAGCAAGTCTGTAACGACCATGCGCCCATCGCTATTACCCGCAAAGGCGAGGGTGCCGTCGTTATGATTTCTATGGAAGACTACCAAGCCCTAGAGGAAACGGCATATCTACTGCGGAGCCCCAAAAACACGCGACGCTTGATCGCAGCTATCGCAGAGCTCGAGGACGGTAAGGGTCAAGAAAGGATGCTGGTTGAGTGAGGTTCGTCTTTACAGAGAAGGCGTGGGAAGACTACCTGCATTGGCAGAGAACGGATAAGAAGACACTCAAACGTGTTAACGCCCTCATCAAGGAAGTCCAGCGAGAGCCATTTGAGGGCATCGGAAAGCCCGAACCCCTTAAACATGCCCTGTCAGGATATTGGTCTCGGCGAATTAACGATGAGCACCGCATGGTTTATAAAGTCCATCAAGACTCACTGCTGATTGCACAACTTCGCTACCACTACTGACTCGCTGTAGGTCAGAAGAAATCTTGTTGGATACCAAAGAACCTTATTTTTATCGAAAATCCAGACCTTCCCGTATGCTAGACGTGCTTTGCTTACTCAAGCCGCGCCCGTTAGCGAGGATCGACCTGGTCGCGGCCTATTGCTCGAAACGGCAGTATCCGCGGACGACACGACCGCCAGTAGCACGCGGACCCCTCACCATTGATGGAGTAAGCCTTTGCTTCTGAAATAGTGTTTGAGGCGCTATGTAAAGCGCCCGGCATTTTAAAGAGTGGCTTCAAATAATTTTTCTTGGAGCTCCCCGACGGAGAGAGTGTTGCCATCAGTCGCAATACACCGCAGGGAAAAAGGCGTTATCGACAGGCGCTTGACCGGGCTTTGCGATTATTTGATAGTCGCGAGGCCTCAGATCGTGGATGCACCGTCGCGCGAGTTCTGCGCTTAATACCCGCGCCGCCGATCTTTTCTCGGGTTCAGGACGTTCACTTTGCAGAATGACGCCTCTCAGTTCTGCTACTGTTACCGCGTGTTTGGGGATCTAACAAAAGAGGGATGTCATCGCAGCGATTAATTTCATACGTTCTCTATGCGGGATAACAGGCCTACTGATCGCCGCCACTGCGCACAGTCAGGATTCAGAACCTCTGGCGTTGGATAACGTAACGCTGCAACTCAGATGGGTGCCACAATGGCAGTTTATGGGTTACTACGTTGCCGAGACCTTAGGCTTTTATGAACAAGAAGGCCTATCAGTTTCGATAGTACCCGGAGGGCCTGGCGTAAAACCCATTGAATTACTTGGCGACGGATCTGTTGATATTGCTGTCGACTGGTTGAGTTCGGCGCTTGAGAGTCGCGAATTTGGTCGTAGGCCTGTCAATATTGCTCAAATTTTGCAGCGCTCTAGTTTCATGATCATTTGTAAAAAAGAGCGCGGTATTAGGTTCACGGAAGATCTCATCAATAAAACGATCAGTGTATGGAGTGGGAGCAGCTCGCTCGGAATGACCCGCTGGCTCACAGGTCTCGAACGGCAATATGGTCGCGACGTAAGAACCATTAAGATAAAGCGGCAGGAAGATGCGATGACCTCGTGGGCAGAGCAAAGCACAGACTGCATTTCTGCCACATCATATAACGAATACTGGCAACTACTGGATGCGGGGCTACCATTCGATGATATAAGTATCTTCCGCTTTGAAAATTTCGAGTCTAACCTGCTTGAGGACGGATTATATGTCGATCAAGAGCGTCTCAAAGATCCCAAGTTCATCGATGTCATTACGCGTTTTACTCGGGCCTCACTCTCGGGCTGGGAGTTTGCTGTCAAAAGGCCGGCAGAGGCTGTGGAAATTCTTTTGCAACGTTTTCCGCATCTCGACCGTTTGCACCAGAGGCGTATGACGGCCGAAATCATTCAAACTTTCTTACTTGTATACGTACTGCGAATCGTTTCCGTGCAAATGGAGTGGACGGCTCCCAAGTTGGGTGCGAGGCTAACAGCACAATAAGTCAACAGGCTTTTGAAGATATGGTCAGAGAAGTCGACGGCAAGAAACACTCGGGGGTTTTTTCTTGGGTGCGAGATGCCTGGAAAGTAAAGCCTAGGAATCCTCCTGTTGGATCAAACCGACACTTAGCGTTGCTACTAACACGCTTCTTAGTTTTGCTCACCATGATAATCGCAGTTCTTATGGTGCAGACTGGAATTTTTTTTGAGGGTATATCCGTTATATCAGCGACCTTCGCAGGTTTCTGGGTCCTGTTCTTAACGACGCTCTATCTGCTTTGGGAGCGACTTCCATTAAACGTCATTCGTGGCGCACTTTTTTTTGCGCTCATTTTGTATCAAATCCGATGGGCCACCGCCTGGCTCATTCTTGAGCCGCATGAGGTTCCAGTGGCAACGATTGCCTCGCTTTTATACACCCCAATGTTGCTTATGATTTTGGGACTAATGGAGGGGCAGAAACGCGGCGTAATCATTGGAATTTCTATTGCAGCGTTTATGGCCATTACTGCACAAGTAGGTTCTGCGCGCGCAGAGATGAGCGCAGTGGCCCTAGATGATCCGCGTATCGGAACGTTGATCTTTTTACTGATTTCGGTCTACGCCTTCATACAGAATACATGGTCGGCACAGCAAACATTGCTCGAAGAAAAGGGAACGCAAGCGGCATTACTTGAGGCGCAAGCCAATAAAGACCCCCTCACGGGCTTACTCAATCGCCGCGGTATGGACGCAGCTGTTACAACGTGGCTAACAAGGCGACAGCCCTTTGGAGCTTTGTTACTCGATATCGATCATTTCAAAGCCTTGAATGATTCGTTAGGGCATGCAGCAGGCGATCAAGCGATTAAATTGGTCAGCAGCACTATTGCTGGTGCCATACGGGACAACGATGTCGCTGGACGATGGGGTGGCGAGGAGTTTCTTGTCATCTGCCAAGAAAGCGATCCGGATCAAATCACTGCCTTTGCTAACAGACTGCGAGTGCTCATTGCAGATCGATCAGCCGATAGTGACGCACCTCTCACGGTAAGCGTAGGCGTCTCAGTCTTTCCTTTGTACGAGCATTTTGAAGAAACAGTCATGCGCGCCGACAAGGCGCTTTACGCGGCGAAAGACGCGGGCCGAAATTGTGTCAGGGGCGAATGGCACACCTAAGTTGCTCGAGTTGGGTTTCGGCTATATCGAGCTGTCTACGGTTAGGCCAAACGTTGGGCGTCGTCATTGACGCGTAATAGCCAAGCGGTGATGTCATCGTGTTGTGGATGATCCCCGGAGAACAGTGCAATGTCTT
>Ga0181558_10000458_pt1 | contig 37556 bp, 31 predicted proteins | sample 011ome_22_FD_133754 | JGI IMG/M metagenome (GOLD analysis project Ga0181558, IMG submission 133754) | Coastal salt marsh microbial communities from the Groves Creek Marsh, Skidaway Island, Georgia - 011507BT metaG (megahit assembly) | ecosystem: Environmental > Aquatic > Marine > Intertidal... | reverse complement strand
GGAAGGGATTATTTTTTCCTGAGATAGTTGATCAGGCTTTTTTGTGTTCTTTCACATGGGCAGTGGCATCTGCTGCCATTTTCAGGATGATCAAAAGACTGAGTGCCAGTATCGGCGCATCCAGGGTCAGGATGAGGAAGCCGCCCACAATCAACGTGACATGCATGGTGATGATGCGCGAATAGGGCTTGTGCATCTGGGTCTTGATATCGGTGGTTTCATATTCCCGTTTACGCAGAAAATTTTCCACAAAGGAAAAGCCATGGCTGATGAACAGGACCAATATGGCCACCCACAGGTTGCTGAAGATTAATGCCACCTCCTGCAGGGATGCCGTTGCACCTTGTTCCTCGATAAAGAGGCTAAAGACGAACATCAGATGCACCGCCATGAAAGCGCCAAAATGGCCAACAAAGAACAGGCTGTAAAAAAGTGCAACCGGGCCTGCAATACGAAACATTTTCAGAATATTGAAAAAACCGACGATGGCACTTTCAAGCCAGAACAGCAGCATGATTTCGCCGACATTCCAGTTCAGCAGCAAGACTCCCGCCAGGGGCACCACGTTTGCGGCCAGCAAGATCCACAATGACAGCTTGCTGCCTTGTGCTGCCGTTTCCCTCTCAGCGACTTGAACAGGAGCAGGTGCAACCGGCTCCGCGACAGTCTTCGGGTTGTCCTGTTGTTCCTTGAGTGTCTTCAGCATGCTCGCGGACAGGGATGCTGGTATGGAATGTGTCAGCGCCCGGTTGATATCGAACATGAGTTGTTGTGCCTTGGTTCTTTCCAGGCGTGAACCGAAGCTGACGGGAACCTGCAGGTAGTCAAACACCAGGTGCTCGCGGCGCCATTTGCTGCCCTTGTCGGGACTTTCTGTCTGGTAACGTAGATTACTCAGGCGTGACAGTGAATACCGGCTTTCCATGCCAAAACGGAAGCATTCCAGGCGCAGGCGTATACTTTCCGGTTCCACAATGACCACTTCCCGGGAAAAAAGGAGCAGCAAAAGGGCACTCACCATGGCGAGGACACCTACTGACCAGCCCATTGCCCAGAAAAGCATGAACAGCGATGAGGTCAGGTCAAACAGGTCTTCGGCACCACCAATGTCCATGGGTAATTGAAAAAGGGGAATAGCGAAGGCCACGGTGAGGCCAGCCAGTACCAAAATGGCTGGCCAGTACCTGGGAAACGACAACACCCGGGAATAAGCATCCGCATGCTGTCCGGGCAGCCTGAAACAAAACCGGGTATCAGGTTTAAGTGTTCCCAGCCGGTTTAGTTTTCCGAGCGTGGAGTTCTTCCTTGTTTTTCGTCGTCTTGCCCGTTTCTCCATGCAGAAATTCTACATTGATCTATCGCTGACTGTCCCAAATTAATGCGCAACATGCCTATAATGGGCCTCATGAATATTTTAATTACAAAGTCGTTGCACAAAATAAGCGTGTTGTTGTCGTTTATGATTTTGGTGCTATCCAGTAATGTGCTGTTAGCGCAACGGGAGTTTCGCGAGTATCCCGGATTCGAATATGAGCCGGATCGTCACTTGCCGCCAGATTGGGATGAGCCAGGTGAATTTGTTAGTGGTCGTCTCATGTACCCGTCGGGGCGGATGGGCTGGAGAGGTGGAAGCTGGGAGCAGGGCGGGACGAGCTGGGGTGTTGATTACCCTAAGGGCGATCGTACCTTTGTCAGCCTGCTCAGGCGCTTTTCCACCATCAATGCCCGCTCGGTTGAGCAGCCCGTCAACCTCAATGACGGCGATGATGTGTATTACTGGCCCTTTCTCATGGTCGGGCTGGCAGGTTACTGGGACCTGACCGATGCGCAGGTAGCAAAACTGCGGGACTACCTGTTACGAGGTGGCTTCCTGTTTTGCGACAGCTTTTTTGATTCCAATTCCTGGGCAGGATTTGTGGCTGGCATGAATCGCATCTTTCCTGATCGCCCCATTGTCGACCTGGAAGGTGATCACCCGGTGTTCCACACGGTCTATGATATCCCCGCGCTGGCAGAAACCCAGATTCCCAATTTCAATTCCCTGATGCGGGGAGGCGGCGGCTGGCTCGGCGATGGCAGGGAGCCACGCTGGCGCGGCATCATGGATGACAGCGGCCGGCTAATGGTCCTGATTGCCTTTAACAATGATGTAGCCGATTCCTGGCAATGGGCGGATGATCCGCGTTACCCGGCGGAAAAAGTGAACCTGGGGCTGCGCCTGGCGGTTAATATTGCGGTGTATGCGATGTCGCACTGATGAAAAATTGATGTAGGCCGGAAGAGGCACATCGTGCCGTCATCCGGCGACTTCGATAAGCTTTTCGATAAAAGGATAAAAGGATAAAACGATAAAATCGTAGGTCGGCATAGGACCGCAGGTCCGTTTGCCGACGATCTGAAACGAAAGACAAAAACAATAGAAGAATAAAACAATAAAAACAGTGACTGAATCCGTCACTTTCCCGGGGGAATCTTCATGAAAAATAAAAACCAGCTATGTCTCATTGCTTTGCTGATCGGGCTGGCCTTTGTTGCTGGCAGGGTGTCTGATTTCAGTGCGCCGGCACTGGCGCAGGGCGGCACACTGACTGCCGAAGACAAGTTTGAAATACTCCAGCTGATAAACCGGTATGCCTATGGCATCGATACCTGCGGCAATAATGGCTATGACTATGCCAACCTGTTTACTGAAGACGGCGTGTTCATAGACAACAATTCTGATGCCGGTTTTGCTGCCGGTGGTCGTGAACTGGCTCGGGGCAGGGAGGCGTTGGCAGAGCTGGTCGGTGGCGGTTCCAGGGGGTGTGAGACGGCCTTACCCTGGACTGACTGGAGTCATCTCATGCTCAATCATGAAATTACCGGAACACCGGAAGGTGCCCGGGGAAGGGTCTACCTGGTGCAGTTGGGTATGCGTGGTCCCGGTTCAGTGGACCGGCATGGGGGATACGAAGATACCTACGTGAAAACCGATGAAGGCTGGCGTATCAGCCGGCGCATGCACGTGAGGAACAAGTACTGGCACATGCCGGCATTACAGACACCGGACCTGAACTGAGAGGGACAAGGGGCAAGGGGCAAGGAACAAGGAACGACACGTTGGGCTTTAACCAATTTTCGGGGCGTTGTAGGTCGGAATAGACGCGAAGCGTCGTTTCCCGACGTAGGGATTTACCTTATGCGAAATATTCGTTGTCGGCAAACGCTTCGCTTTTATGACCTTCAGGGTAATGCCGACCTACCACCGTGTATTCCTTTTCCTAGGCCACAGGAGCTTTTGTAATTCGTCCAGCTCCTGCGATGGTATCGAAGACGCTGACCGTCACTCCCTCACGCGCAGTCTTCAGGTGTGCCACCAGGGGGCCGGCAGCATAAGCCTGTGCCTTGTCCCGGGATTCAAACAGGTAGATGCCACCAGCAGTCTTGCTGCTTTCATCCACGAGCCAGATTTTCCAGAGCAGGCCGTCCACATCCACAAAGCGTGGTGCGGCGTCTTCCGAGTGGGTTTCCAGGTCTGCCTGGCTTTCTGTGTAGGGAAAATTGATCTGGACCAGTGCGGTCATTTTTGTCTCCAGTTGGCTTATTCCTGTTCTGGATACTCTACCTGAGAGCGAGCATGTTCGCTATGTAAAGCATGATGCCAAATACCAGAAGGATATCGTTATCAACTAATTCTGCCAGCGCCACTTGGATCGTTTCCCGCTGAGTCCTGAGCAGCCTTATTTTTATCGGGGATTTATTGTTGAGCTACTGCGTTATTTCTGAAACGCAGAGAGTTATTACCAGGAATTGCAGGAATGCCAGGATAAAAAAAGGCCGGTCATGGATGACCGGCCATAAAAGAGATATATCGGAGGGGATATATCATCGGGGATTGGTTCGTCACTTGCCTGGTGATGTTCACCAGGCAAGGGTGTTACAGCCTGCGATATCAGCTGGCTTGCTTTTCCTCTCCACGCAGGTACTTCATCATGGTGTCCACATCACTGCAGGTGAAGGGGTCTTCTTCGTGGTTGTCGCACATACCCGGCTCGGTAAATACCTTTTCAATATTGCCGTCATCGACAATCATGGAGTAGCGCCATGAGCGCACACCGAAGCCCAGGTTTTCCTTCTTCACCAGCATGTCCATGCCGCTGGTGAATTCTGCGTTGCCGTCCGGCAGCAGTTTCACATTTTTCACACCCAGCTGTTTGCCCCACTGGAACATGGAGAAGGCATCGTTGACGCTCAGGCAGTAGACTTCGTCAATGCCCAGTTTCTTCAGGTCTTCGTAGTGCTTTTCATAGCCAGGCAGGTGAGTGCTGCTGCAAGTGGGAGTAAAAGCACCTGGCAGGGCAAAAACCACGACGCGCTTGCCTTTAAAGATGTCCTCGGTGGTCACATCCTGCCAGCGAAAAGGGTTGTCGCCGCCGATGCTTTCATCACGGACACGTGTCTTGAAAGTGACTTCAGGTACTCTTGTTTGCATGTAATCCTCCATAAGGAACAATGTTTGTGTTCGATGCAACGCTCATGACCTGCTGGAGAGCAAATCTCATTGCTCGTTGCTATGGTGGGTAAAATAGAGATTGGTTCAGGATAGATAAAATATAATGTTTCTATCGCAACAATAGATATTGCCTATGGCCTGATGAGATCCAGGGAAGCCGCTTCATAGCCAAGGATGACCTGTTTTCTGTCTTTCCCCCAGCGATACTGACCGGTTTCGCCTATTTTCCTTACCACGCGGTGGCAGGGGATCAGCCAGGCAATCTGGTTGCGGGCGATGGCAGAAGCACTGGCACGGGTCGCGGCAGGCTTGCCGGCAAGGGAGGCCAGGTTTTCATAGGAGCTGACCCGTCCATAGGGAATTTTCAATAATGCCTGCCAGACCTGGATCTGGAAATTGGTGCCCTTGAGCAGCAGGCTGATTGGCCTGTTATTGCTGTGTAAAGTGCCAGGAGTGGCGCCAAAAAGCTTGTCATGAGTCGCTTGTGTGATGTCATCGTTACGGCTGATAGCAGACAGCGGCCAGAGACTTTCAAGCTGTGCCACGGCAGCAGGTTCCCCATCGACAATGAATGCCAGGTGGCAAATTCCCCGGTCTGTGACGGCCAGCAGGTAGGGGCCAAACGGGGAATCATGGATGCCATAGTTTATAGCCAGGCCCTGGCCCTGTTTGCGGTACTGGGCCGGGGTCATGGCCTCGGTATTGATAAACAGGTCATGCAGGCGTCCTGGTCCTGACAGGCCAGCCTGGTAACCGGCTTCAAGCGGCGGCAGACCCTGGTCCAGCAGGCTTTTGACATGCTCCTTGCTCAGGTACTGGCTGAAACGTTTGGGACTGATCCCCACCCAGCGCGAAAACTGTTTCTGGAAGTGATATTCGCTGAGCCCGCAACTGTTGGCCAGCTCCTGCAGGGAAGGGGGATCGTCGTGACGTGCGACCAGGATATGCAGGGCTTTTTCCATGATGTTGTACATGGATTTTCCAGCAATATCTGTATTCGCGTTCATGACAACAAAGGTAGAGCGTTTCGCCGAAAAAGAAAATCCGTTTCTTGCTGTAGTTACTGTCACAGGAAATGATGGTCATTACCCGGTGAGGATAATAGAATCGGGCACCATGTTGTCTTCGTTCTCAATACGACAGACAGTCGGGTTGGTTGCAGGCCCGCTGCTGTTCATCGCTGTATTAATCATGCCCCAGCCTGAGGGCATGAGTGTTGAGTCCTCCCGGGTTGCTGCAATCGCCTTGCTGATGGCCTGTTTCTGGATGGCAGAAACCGTCCCGATTCCTGCGACTGCCATGTTGCCGATATTCCTGTTTCCGCTCCTGGACATCATGCCCACCGGGACCACGACACTAGCCTATGGCAATGAAATACTGTTTTTGTTCATGGGGGGGTTCCTGATTGCAGTGGCCATGCAGAAATGGAATCTGCATCGAAGAATCGCACTGTCTGTGATCGACAAGGTTGGCAGCAGTCCCAACCGCCTGGTAATGGGTTTCATGCTGGCCACGGCATTGTTGTCCATGTGGATCAGCAACACGGCTACGTGCGTCATGATGACACCGGTAGCCATTGCCGTGGTTGAACAAACACGACTTGAGCGACACAAGCAGATAGGGGAGCACTATAATTTTGGCACGGCCCTGATGCTGGGTATTGCCTATTCGTCTTCTGCAGGCGGCGTTTCTACCCTGGTGGGTACACCGCCCAACGCGATCCTGATTGGTATTATTGATACCGTCTATGGTTACGAGATCAGTTTTGTTGACTGGATGAAGCTCGGACTGCCGGTTTCCATTTGCATGCTGATATTGGTCTGGGTCGTGCTGACCAAGATCATGTATCGCATGGATGATGCAGACGCTGCCAGTGACCAGGCCGGACAGCATATCCGGCAGCAACTGGACGCCATGGGGCCAATGAGCAGTGAGGAAAAGAAAGTCGCCTTACTGTTCTTTTTCGTGGCCATGAGCTGGATACTGCGTGGCCTGTTTACACCAGCCTGGCTGGACTTTGTGTCCGATCCTGCCATTGCCATGGCGGGTGCCTTCCTGCTCTTCATCATGCCGGCCGGCAAGGACAAGGGGGGCTTCATCCTGGACTGGGACACGGCCAAGACCATTCCCTGGGACATCATCATTCTCATGGGCGGCGGTTTTGCGCTGGCTGCCGGATTCAGCGAGTCAGGCCTCACTGAATGGCTGGCCAACCAGTTGACCATTCTCCAGGGCATTCACTTCTTTGTCCTGATCATTGTTGTGGTTTTGTTTGTCACCTTCCTGACTGAAATGACCTCCAATGCAGCGACAGCGACACTGTTTATTCCTGTCATGGGAGCCCTGGCCATTTCCATGGACCTGCATCCATTCGCACTGATGGTACCCGCTGCCCTGGGTGCTTCCATGGCCTTCATGCTGCCCGTGGCAACGCCACCCAATGCCATTGTTTTTGCCAGCCGCCAGATCAGTATTGGCCAGATGGCACGGACAGGCCTGGTGCTTAATCTTGCCGGTGGCCTGATTATCAGCATGCTCAGTTACCTGCTGCTGGACCAGTTGCAATAGCTAGCTGAAAACCTGAAACTGAATTACAGTAGACACAAACCAATACATCACTGTCAGGGAAGGCGGGATGAAAAGCGGGCCGGGATATGGATGAAATGGAAAGCAACAATAAGCTGAAGCTACAGAATTTTGTCATGGCAGCCATTCTGGTGACGCTGGTGTTTTACCTGCTGGTTTTAGGCCAGACCATCTTGCTGCCGCTGGTGATAGCCATTGTCTTCTGGTACCTGATTAACCTGCTGTCCGAGGGCTTTGGCAGAATCAGTGTCGGTAGTAACCCGCTGTCCAAGCCAGTCAGGTACAGCCTGTCTTTTCTCACCTTCTTTGCCATCATCTGGGGTATTGTCGAGCTGATTGCGAGCAATATTGCCGGCGTGGTACGTGTTGCACCCATTTACCAGGCGAACCTGGAAAACCGCTGGGATAGTATCCTGGCGTTGCTCAGGATTGAGCAGGAACCCACGCTCAGCCAGTTGACTGAACTGTTTAACCTCAGCCAGATTATTACCGGCCTGGCGGCATCACTGACCAATATTGCTGCCAACATGGGTATTATCATCATCTATGTGATCTTTCTGCTCCTTGAACAGGGCAACTTCAGTGGCAAAGTAGCTTCACTGGCCAAGAGCCCGGAAAAGGAACAGCGGGTGAGGTTGTTGATCAAAAAGATCAACGAGGATGTGCAGAAGTACATCAGCATCAAGATGCTGACCAGTTCCACTACCGGCATACTCAGTTATATTTTCATGAAAGTGGTCGGCGTGGATTTTGCGGAGTTCTGGGCGCTGCTGATATTCCTGCTTAACTTCATTCCGACGATTGGCTCAATCGTGGCAACGATATTTCCCTCCCTGATTACCCTGGTGCAGTTTGATACTTACACGCCGTTTTTCGTTGTGCTCGGCGGAGTCACTGCCATCCAGGTCTGTGTCGGCAATATCCTGGAACCCAGGCTTATGGGCAACTCCCTGAACCTCAGTCCGCTGATCATCCTGCTGAACCTGTCCCTGTGGGGCTTGATCTGGGGCATCCCCGGCATGTTCCTGTGCGTGCCCTTGCTGGTGATCTCCATGATCGTATTCTCCCACGTGCCACAGACCCGTCCCATTGCCATTATGTTGAGTCGGGACGGGAAGATTAAGGATATATACGAGCAGTAGACTAAGGTCTTAGGACAGGAACAAGGGAATAAAGGAAAAAGGGAAAAAGCGAAAAAGGGGGAAGACTCGTTGTGCTGAAAAGAAATCATGCGATGTCGTAGGTCGGGATAGGCGCGAAGCGCCGTTTCCCGACATGGTGATATACAGGACATTGCATTTAATCGTCAGCAAAAGCTGCGCTTTTATGCTCTTCAGGGTAATGCCGACCTACGAAAACGTCCTTGTCTGGGAAAAGGATTGACGGGTAATCCGGGTGCACAAATATTTTTCCCTTTTTCTAGAATCTATACCCCAGCTCAACCGCCACCTGTCGTGGCCTATCGACAAACCCGTAATAGGTATTGGTGCCAAACGTGCTGCCGGCCAGAGGTGTGTTGCCCACATAGGTAAGCACTTCTTCGTCACCCAGGTTTTTACCAATCAGCATGACTGACCAGTTGTCCGCCAGAAGGCCAAGCCGGGCATTGATCTTGGTATAGCTATCAATGCGAAAGGCGGGGTCCAGGTTTTCGTGAACATTCTGGTCATCTACGTAATTGAAATTCAGGTTGGCCACCACATCCATGCCATTGTTCAGTGGCCGGGCGTAATCAAAGGATACGCTGAAATTGTGTTCAGGTGTGTAGCGCCCGTCCTGCCCCGTGTAATCACACAGGGGAATACCATTGACAACATCGCCATCGGGCACCTGGCGTTCGTAGCAGTTGCCGTTGCGGAAATCCGTGTACTCATAATCCAGGTAGGCATAGGCATAATTCATGGTCAGGCTGTCAGTCAGGGCCCAGCGACCATCTACTTCCAGTCCCCAGAGCTCGGTTTCCTTCGCATTACCCACGTTGAATCCCAGTGTGCCGTCAAACTGGGAAATCTGCAGGTCTTCGTAGTCAGTGAAGAAGAGGGCGGCGTTGAGCTCCAGTGCGCCACCGGCAAGTGTGTTCTTGGCACCGAATTCCAGTGAAGTGACTTCCTCATCCTCGAATTCAAAGGAGAAGGGATTGTTGGCCCTGGCATCAAAGCCGCCTGCCTTGAAGCCGGTGGTATAGCTGGCATACAGCATATTGCTGGGAGTGACATCCCACTGCAGGCTGATTACCGGAGTAAACATCGACTCTGAGCGTGAGCCGGTCACATTGTGGCCGGGCAAGACCACGCCGGGCGCGACGGGAATACCCTCGGTTTGCTCGGTATAAATGTCAAAGGCGCCGAAATAGACCAGTGCCACCTGGGGATTGGTCACCGGACTGCCGCTGGCATTGCTGATGATATTCATGTTGCGATTGGCGTCCTTGTCTTCCTCGGTATAACGACCGCCAACAGTCAGCCGCCAGTCATCAGCGAGGTTCCAGGTACCCTGGGCAAACAGGGCCCAGGCATCGCTATCCTGGTCATTAAGTCGAGTGGCATTGGTTCCGGGTATCAGGGCCAGGGCCTGCGTACTGGGATCAGTGGAGGTAGCTGCCAGGATGTTAAACAGGGAATCAGGCGGCAGCACGATACGCTCTACAGAGTCCATCTCGGTTGACTGGTAATAGGCACCGGCGATCCATTCCACTGTGCCGCCGGTTGGCGAGGCCAGGCGGATCTCCTGGCTGAACTGTTCATAATCTTCCAGCAGGTCACCATAGAAAACGCTGGCAGGGACGTAATCGAAATCACCCGTCTCCAGGAAATCGTATTCCAGATGGCCGGTGACAAAGGTCAAAGTGTTCTCCCCAAGTTGATAATCAATATTGAGTGTTACGTTGCTCATTTCACTGTCGCTGAATTCAGGCGAGTTTGCCTGGCGATTGAAATCAAGCTCTGATTCCATTGGCGGTTTGCCAAAGGCACCCAGCACCTGGGCATAATTTAGCCCGGCAAGAGGCGTTGCGCCGGCGGGGAACAGGTTGGGCAGGTCGCGCACGATTTCTATCTGGCGACCCGTAGTGTCAAAATTGTTCTGTTCTACTTTCAGGGTAGCATTCAGGTCGGCGCTGATGTCCCAGTCCAGAGTCAGGCGTACGGCTTTCTCTTCTCTCTGGGGTTCGTCGGCATTTTTGAACGTATTGTTCATATAGCCTTCTTCTTCATAACTGCGCAGGGCCAGGCGAGCGCGGAAATTGTCTGCAAGTGGACCGGAAAACACAGCCGTCAGTTCTTCCTGTTCGGACTCGAACTCGTACAGCGCCCTGATGTCGACCAGTAATTCATCGGTAGGCTTGGCTGTAGACAGGTTCAGTGCACCGGCAATGGTGTTCTTGCCAAAAATAATGCCTTGCGGGCCACGCAGGACTTCCACGCGCTCCAGGTCAAGAAAGGGTGCCCTGATCAGTTGCTGCCTGCCGTAGTAGATGCCATCCACATACTGGCCGACAGATTGTTCAAAAGCCTGGTTGTTGCCCGAGCCGATACCACGAATATACATCTGGGTACTGATGCCGGTTTCAGTCATGGTCATGTTGGGGACAAACTCGGTGATATCGGCAATCTTGTTGATATTGGCCGTAGAAAGCCTTTCATTACTGATGACACCGACTGAAATGGGAACATCGGACAGGCTCTGCTCCCGCTTTTGGGAAGTCACGATGATTTCTTCCAAAATCGGAGAGCCCTGGGCGAGGGCAGAAGTATTGCCAAACGTTGCAGCAGCCACAGCACTACCGATGAGCAAGGCAAGTCTGGATTTTTTATGCATTGAGTTCATAGTGTTCCCCATTATTTTCCCGTAACACACTTACCCCGCGTGTCAGGTCTGTACATGGCCTGATCCAGGGCCTGGCTTATCCCTTTCCAGAGACTCTCCCAGGTATGGATTCCGGCAAGTGTGAGCCCGTAAAATCCGAAGATAATTAGTATCTTATGTCGATGTCTTGATTGCCGAATCAGGCTGCATCCTACCATAAAACCCTGAAATTGTAGGTATTCCGCCCGTATTTTTCTTCTGTGCGGGGAGCCTGGTCAAAAATATGCTCCTTGTACCGACCAAACTTGCCGTAATTGATGCCAAGCGCCCTCTAAACGTTTATAATTCGCGCCCTTTTGGAACAGGATGTCATCATCCTGCCAGCACAATGAACTTTTCCGAGATTTGAATGAAAAGCGCTGAAATCAGACAGGCTTTCCTGGACTATTTTGCCGAACATGACCATGAAATCGTGGCCAGCAGTTCCCTGGTGCCCGGGAATGATCCGACCCTGTTGTTTACCAATGCCGGGATGGTGCAATTCAAGGATGTCTTCCTGGGACAGGAAAAACGTGCCTATAACCGTGCGACTACGTCTCAACGCTGTGTCAGAGCCGGGGGCAAGCATAATGACCTGGAAAATGTCGGGTATACCGCACGGCATCACACATTCTTTGAAATGCTCGGCAATTTCAGTTTCGGTGATTACTTCAAGCGCGAAGCCATCCGCTTTGCCTGGACGTTCCTGACAGAAAACCTGGGCCTGCCCGAAGAAAAACTTTGGGTGACGGTATTCGAGGACGATGACGAAGCGGCCGACATCTGGTTGAAAGAGCTGGGGGTATCAGCCGAGCGTTTCACGCGTATGGGTGAGAAGGATAACTTCTGGGCCATGGGTGATACCGGTCCCTGCGGTCCCTGCAGCGAAATTTTCTACGATCATGGTGAAGAAGTTCCGGGAGGTCCGCCGGGCAGTCCTGACGAAGATGGCGACCGTTATATCGAAATCTGGAACCTGGTATTCATGCAATTCAACCGGTCGGCTGACGGCAAGATGACGCCGCTGCCCAAGCCGTCAGTGGATACCGGCATGGGACTGGAGCGAATTGCGGCTGTGATGCAGAACGTTCACAGCAATTACGAAATCGACCTGTTCCAGCACATTATCAAGGCGGCTGCCAGCCTGACCGGTACCGATGATCCCGGTAATGCCTCGCTGAACGTTATTGCCGACCATATCCGCTCCTGTGCCTTCCTGGTGCTGGATGGTGTGATACCGGCCAACGAGGGCAGGGGGTATGTTCTGCGCCGCATTATTCGCCGGGCCATACGCCATGGTCATAAGCTCGGTGTGAACGATCCTTTCTTCCACAAGCTCGTAGCGCCGTTATGTGATGTGATGGGAGAAGCCTACCCGGAGCTGGAAAAAAACAGGAAACAGGTGGAAGAAGTCCTGCTGGCGGAAGAACAACAGTTCGCCCGGACCCTGGACAATGGCATGAGCATTCTGGAAAAGGCCATTGCCGATCTCAAGGGCACAACGTTGCCAGGTGCAACCGTCTTCAAGCTCTATGACACTTACGGGTTCCCCGTTGACCTGACTGCAGATATCGCACGTGAACGTGGTCTTGAATTGAACATGGACGAATTCGATGCCGAGATGGACAGGCAGAAAAACCAGGCCCGTTCTGCCAGCCAGTTTGAAACGGCAGAAGCCCTGGATATTACCCTGGATACCGATACCAGCTTCAGGGGCTATGATCACCTCGAGCTTGAGGCCAGGGTCGTTGCCCTGTACCAGGACGGCAAAGCGGTTGAATCACTGTCTGAAGGTGCCAGGGGGATTGTCTTGCTCGATAACACCCCTTTTTATGCCGAATCCGGTGGCCAGGTAGGAGACTGCGGCACACTGTCCAGTGCCGGTGCACAGTTCAATGTTCGGGATACCCAGAAACAGGGCGGCCAGTTCCTGCACATGGGCAGTCTGGAATCAGGTGACCTGACCGTTGGTGACAGTGTGACCTGTCACGTTGACAACAGCCTGCGCCAGCCGACAGTGCTCAATCATTCTGCCACCCATCTCATGCATGCAGCCCTGCGCCAGGTGCTGGGGGCCCATGTGAGCCAGAAAGGCTCGCTGGTGAGTCCGAAATACCTGCGTTTTGACTTTTCCCACAACAAGCCGGTGACCGAATCCGAGTTGCGTGAAATTGAAGCCATCGTGAACCGACAGGTCCTGCAGAACGTAGAAGTGACGAAGGAAGTGATGGCCATGGATGCCGCAAAGGCCAAAGGTGCCATGGCCCTGTTTGGTGAAAAGTACGGTGATGAGGTACGCGTGGTTACCATGGGACGTGGAACCGAAGACGACGACAGTGCAGACTTTTCCATCGAATTATGTGGCGGTACCCATGTAAACCGTACCGGTGATATTGGCCTGTTCAAGATCATCCAGGAATCGGGTATTGCTGCGGGTGTGCGCCGGATTGAGGCTGTCACTGGCTCAGCTGCCCTGGCACTGGTGCAGGCCCAGGAAGAGACTCTTAAACAGATTGCCGGTGCAGTGAAATCCGGTACAGACAAGGTTGTTGACCGCGTCCAGCAACTTGCGGCGTCCAACAGGCAGCTGGAAAAGGAACTGGAGCAGCTGAAGGCAAAACTGGCCAGTTCAGCAGGTACGGACCTGGCCTCCCAGGCGGAAGAGATTAACGGCATCAAGGTATTGGCAGCCGTTGTAGACGGCGTAGACAGCAAGGCGCTGCGAGACACTACTGACCAGCTCAAAAACAAGCTGGGGTCCGCCATTGTTGTGCTGGGCACAGTCTCTGAAGGCAAGGTCAGCCTGGTGGCCGGGGTTACCAAAGACCTTACCGACCGTGTTAAAGCCGGTGATATTGTCAACGAAGTGGCACGTAAAGTGGGCGGTAAGGGCGGTGGCCGTCCTGACATGGCCATGGCCGGGGGTAATTCCCCAGGCGACCTTCCAGAGGCAATTTCTTCGGTAAAACAATACCTTGCGTCAGTATTGTAGCGTTTCATTTTCGCAAGCCATGTTTCATAAATACATTAACAATGTTCCGGAAATAGTATTGGCGCTTTTTAAAAAGATAGTGACAGAATCATGTTGATAGTTCAGAAGTACGGTGGAACTTCAGTGGGTTCCATTGAAAGGATCCAGGCTGTGGCCAAGCGCGTGGCTGCCTGCCAGGCCGAAGGAAACCAGGTCGTTGTAGTGGTGTCTGCCATGAGTGGAGTCACCAACAACCTGACGGCAATGGCGTATGAACTACAAAAGGAGCCGTCTCCTCGTGAGATGGATATGTTGCTTTCCACCGGTGAGCAGACAACGATTGCCCTGTTAAGCATGGCTTTGCAGGCGATAGGTTGTCCGGCTCGTTCTTATACCGGGGGGCAAGTAAGGATACTCACTGATAATGCACATACCAAGGCGCGTATCCAGGAAATTGAAGGTGAAAAAATCCTTCAGGATCTGGACAAGGGCTCAGTAGTTGTAGTAGCAGGTTTTCAGGGAGTTGATCAAAAAGGAAATATTACTACGTTAGGGAGAGGTGGTTCGGACACCACTGCAGTAGCGATTGCAGCAGCCCTCAAGGCTGACGAATGCCAGATCTACACCGACGTTGACGGTGTTTATACCACCGACCCCCGCGTAGTTGACAATGCCAGAAGGCTGGACCGCATCACATTTGAAGAAATGCTTGAAATGGCCAGTCTCGGTGCAAAAGTACTGCAGATTCGTTCTGTGGAATTTGCCGGAAAATATAATGTACCACTGCGGGTCCTGTCTTCGTTTGAAGATGGTCCCGGTACGTTAATTGTCTCAGAGGAAGAATCTATGATGGAGAACCCTGTAATTTCTGGAATCGCTTTTACCAGAGATGAGGCCAAACTGAGTGTAGTAGGTGTACCTGATGTTCCTGGTATGGCTTACAAGGTATTTGGTCCCATTAGCGATGCCAATATCGAGGTTGATGTTATTGTCCAGAATATTGGTGCCGACAATACCAATGACATTACTTTTACCGTAGCCAAGAAGGATGCTGATGCAGCCTCCAGGTTGCTGGAAAAGTTGTCTGCGGAAATGGGTGCCAGGGGTATCGAAGTGGATCAGAAAGTGGCAAAAGTATCGCTGGTAGGTGTGGGCATGCGCTCACATGCCGGTGTTGCCAGTCGAATGTTTGAAGCATTATCGAAGGAGTCGATCAATATTCAGCTTATTACCACCTCCGAAATCAAAATCTCCGTAGTCATAGAGGAGAAATACCTCGAATTAGCAGTAAGAGCCCTGCATAGCGCCTTCGGCCTGGAAAACCCGCCGGAATAGCCATCAGGGAAGGACACAGGATTGAGCCCAGGGAAAGATGCCAGGGACAACTTGTGGAGTATTTAGTTAGTCCTAGAGACCAGATATCCAGCTGGAGTTGGGTGGGTCTTGTAAATGCTAAGGGGGTTTAGCAATGTTGATTTTGACTCGCCGTGTAGGCGAAACACTTATGATCGGTGACGAAGTAACAGTCACTGTTCTGGGTGTGAAAGGAAATCAAGTACGCATCGGTGTTAACGCACCGAAAGACGTTGCTGTCCACAGGGAAGAGATTTACGACAGAATCCAGAAGGAAGGTGATACAGGCAGTGCAGATGGTGATGCCGACGATGACAACGTCGGTAACAGCTGACAGCTTGCCAGTAGTTTATCGCTAATGTCCCAGGAGAAATTGAATCCGGAATGCAGTAAAAACCCGCTGCCAATTTTGCCTTGAGGTCTCCACCAATCCAGATTGCATGTGTTATCATGCGCGCCTTGTTTTGGTGACAGAAGTCAGACTGAGGAGTCAGCAGCAGTACCTCCGACACTTTTGACACATGACAACAATCCTGGAGAGGTGGCCGAGTGGCTGAAGGCGCGCCCCTGCTAAGGGCGTATGGGTTAACACTCATCGAGGGTTCGAATCCCTCCTTCTCCGCCATTAATAAAAAGACCCGGCTTCGCGCCGGGTTTTTTTATTCATGGCGAAGAGGGAGTAGCTAGTTCGCACCCTTGGTTCGACCAGCTTCTACTACTTTCCAAAGGAAAGTAGTAGAGCGCAGGACGCCCGTTTTGTAGGGCGCCCGAAGGGTCAACTGCGAAGCAGTTGATCAATCCCTCCGCAAAGCGAAGCTTTGCCAACGCATCTCCAAAGTTCCGCAATAACCTCCAGGCAAACTCCTATTTCCAGGCATACCGGACAGATACCAGAATCACCCCAGGATAAACCCCTCCGCAAAGCGCAGCTTTGCCAACGCATCCAAAAAGTTCCGTAATAACCTTCAGGCAAACTCCTATTTCCAGGCATACCGGTTAGATACCAGAATTACCCCAGGATAAACCCCTCCTCAAAGCGCAGCTTTGCCAACGCACCCCCAAAGTTCCGCAATAACCTCCAGGCAATCTCCCATTTCCAGCCATACCGGACAGATACCAGAATCACCCAGGATAACCCCCCCCATTCAAAGCAAACAAAGATTGACTGCCACTGCACCCTTGTTCATATTATTGTGCACTCTGGGCAAAAATGGAGCCATTGCAGGCATTGTAAGATGTAGCATCGGCAGGGGGCACGAGAAGATGGTCGGGGACTTCGAATACATAATAGGTGATGCGACACCCAGGCGGGATGTGCTGAAGTGGAATGAACTGGTCGCACAATCCGGCTGTAGTGTGGATTTTGTCACAAAAAAGCCACACCCGATCCTGCAATCCAACTGGCGACACCTGGATTTTGGCAGTATCTGCATCAATTACATCTATAATTTCCGCTCGTTTTGCGCTGTTCATACGCCAAACGGTAGCCTCGCGGACAAGGCGCGCAAATTCAAGCTTATCTATACCGATACACCAGCTATTCTAAGGCATTACGGCCGGATCACCCAGGTCAAGGCCAATGCCTTTGTCCTGATCGACAGTGCCTGCAAATTTGAATTTGAAATAGAGCATGACCGCTCATTGGGCATTTCCCTGAACATCGATCCTACCTGGCTGCTCAAATATATTCCCAATCCCAAACTGTCGGTGGCAGTGCCGGTGGATGCTGACTCCAATTGGGCAAAACTGTTTCTGCTTGCGCTGCAAACCATAGAAAAACAGCAGGACCCCGAGCACACCATTCCACGCAGCCTGATCACTGACCAGTTAGGTTCCTTGCTGTCATTGCTGTTCCTGCCTGAGGAAAGTGCCGGTATGAATACCCGGCACCAGGTTTCGCTGTACAACAAGCTGGACAGAATCCTGCATGAGCATTTTCACCAACCTGATCTCAATGCCGGACAGGTGGCTGACAGGGCAGGTATTTCGCGCAGGCACCTGTTCAATATCTTCGCCCGTTCGGGCACAAGTTTTGGCAATACGCTGCAGCAAATTCGCCTGGCCAAAGCCAGGGAAATGTTGCGAGATGAAAGATACAACGCCTTTCGAGTATGCGATGTGGCATGGGCCTGCGGGTTTTCAGACCATGGGCATTTCAGCCGGAAGTTCAAGACGCAATTTGGCAGTACACCCACAGCATTTAGAAAATCAACAACAGGGGACAGCGCTCGTGGCAGAACATTTCTTGGCTCCGAAAGAGGAGCCCTTACACCCGGTCGCCAACACGGGATATTTCCCTAGGGGATTCCTCCTTCTTTTTATACTGGTTTTCCCGGCATGGGCAAACTGTGCCGAGGCCTGGTATGGCGCGGCGTTGCCTGATCCCGCCCCGTTTGCACCTGAACTTATCTATGCCCAGGAAGGATTCAGTCCCCTGGCCCTGGAAGCCAACACCTATCATGCACGCACCGAAGACATACGCGCTGATGAACTGATGGGGGTTGTGCAGGACCAGATGGATATTTCACAGCGCAGCCGGGAAGAGGGTGAATTAATCTGGGGCCGCATTTCCGGGCGTTCCGGCGGCAGGATGACCACGCAGTATGTCCTTGACCAGTTTCGTGACATTGGCCTGGAAGATATCCACCTGCAGGAGGTCACCATGCCCCCGCAAACCTGGCCGGACACGACCGCCCTGACCCTGGTGGCGACACCGGGAACCGGGACCGGCAGTGCCGATTACCATTTTCAGTCTGTCATGCCCCAGCCACGGACTCCGGGTACCGGACCGGAGGGCATTACCGCCGACCTGGTGTATGTGGGTTATGGCCGTGATATAGATTTAAGTGGCAAGGATTTACGCGGTAAGGGGGCAGTCTTGCGTGCACGCCCGGTACAAGGTGGGTACAGCTCGGTGCTGGGCATTCCCGACAAGCTGGGAGAAGCCGGTGCGGCTTTCGTGATCGTGATCTATGACATTGCCATAGACCTGCAAATCTATAACCCGGCGTTGAGCGGAACCACTGTTCCGACTTTTGCCATTGCCGATTTTGAAGGCAGGTTCCTGGAAGATGTCATGGCCAGGGCGAGTGATACGCCAGTGGCAGCCAATGCCATGGTGACCCATAAGACCGAGACGGAAAACCTGACTAACAATGTGATTGGTCAGATCACAGGGACTACCGATGAGTATGTCATTGTGGTTGCCCACCAGGATTCCTATTTTTACGGGGCCATTGATAACGCCACCGGTGTTGCAGCCATGCTGTCACTGGCAAGACACCTGAAAAACCAGGATGAAAAACCCAGGCGTACGCACATTTTTGTCGCCACCGGCGGCCACCATGCCGGCGGGTGGCCGGGTACAGTCCAGTATGTGGACAGCATTCTTGGTATTCGGGACAAAACAGCGATTGTGCTGAACTGCGAGCATGTGGCCGCCACCCAGTTTATCGAGTACAGCGATATCGATTACAGCGTTTGGGGCACCCGGGGAGGCATGTTGCTGGCCAACACGGAAGTCCCGAAGTTCGGCGCGGTGCTTCCAGAGAACCCCGCAGTATTCAGTTTGCTGGATGAGGCCCTGTCTCGTTATGGCGTGACCTTGCTGACCCACCCCTGGGATGATGCCAGGGGCGATGTTTATCCGTTCAAGGACAAGGATTTCCCGGTGGCCCAGATCGTGGAGGTAGGGAACTGGTATCACACCACTGCCGACATCATGGAAGCTGTTTCAGCGCCCGGACTCGAGCGTACGACCCGGGCCTTTGCTGAATTCCTGCACCAGGTTGAAACTCGGCCTCTGAATGAACTGGTACTGTAAAACTGACTTTAACAAGAGAGATACCCCATGAAGAAAAACACTTTTATTTCAGGATGCCTGGCAGTGATGATTTGTTGCCTGGTAATGACCAATACTGCCCTGGGTGCCAGCTATGCCGAGGACCGGGCTGAAATTGAGAACCTCATGTCCGTCTATATATACGCACTGGACCTGAAAGATCCGGATGCCTATGTGGGAACGTTCACGGAAGATGGTGTACTCAATCATGCCGGTGGAATCGAAAGAGGCCGTGCAGAGATTCGGGAATTTATTGAGAATAATGCAGCCAATGCACGCCGGGCGATGGAAAACCGGGATAGGTCAAAACCCCGGCCCATACCAAGTCGTCACCTGATTGATAATCTCGAGCTTCATATCAACGGCGATACGGCCACGGGCAGAGCCTACTGGTCGTCCATGTCAGTGGATGAAAACCGTCAGCCCCATATCAGTGAATACGGTTTTTATGAAGATGAATACCGCCGGGTTAACGGCAAGTGGCTGTTTTCAAAACGCCTGATCGTGAATGAATTCCGGCCAGGGCGTGAATACGGTGTGGTCTCGGCTGAATGAACGCATTTTTCACTCGAGTCAGCCTGATGAAGCAGCCGGTTCTTGCTGTTGTCCTGCTTGCTTTTAGTTTCAACCAAAGCGCCCTTGGGCATCACAGTTCCGCCATCTATGACAAGGACAGGGAAATCAGCTTTGCAGGTGTGGTTACCCGTTTTGAGTGGTCCAATCCCCATGTATTCATCCACGTGGAAGGAGAGGCGGATGGCAGACCGGCCACGGTCTGGCAGTTTGAAACTTCCAACCCGTCCATGATGCGCTCCAGGGGTTGGGACAGGAACCTGCTAAGCCCTGGCGATCGCGTTGTTATCGGCGGCAATCCCGGTCGCAGCCGCAGCAAGGCGATTGGTTTGCTGACCCTGTTGGAAAAAGACGGTGTGGACCTGCTCAATGAAGACACCTTTTTCGGTTCCAGCCTGGTCAGTGACGCTGATGGCCAGGAAACTACCGACAGCCTCGAAGGGCACTGGGTCGTTGTGCCTGACCAGGCATTGTACGACACCCTGAAACCCTGGAATCTGACCCTGACTGAAAAAGGGCAGCAGGCCATTGCCAGCTATGACGAAAGCACCATGCTGCCGCAATTGCAGTGTCTGCCGTCGGTAGCACCCACCTATATGTTCATCCCTGATCTCAAGGTTATTGAACTGGGCCAGGAGAGTATCGTTTTTCGCAGTGAGTACCAGGGGGTGGAGAGAGTGTTTGATCTCACTGCTGACTCGCATGCCGGGGTGGAACCCAGTTGGCATGGCCATGCCATTGCCCGTTGGCAAGATGACGTACTGGTGGTGGACACGGCCAGGTTTCTGGAAAACCGCAGCGGTCATTCCGGTGGTCTGACTTCCGGTCCCCGCAAACATCTTGTAGAAGAGTTTGCACTAAATCCGGATGGTCAGAGTATGATCTACAGATTTACGCTTGAGGATCCAGATTATTTTGTCGGCCAGGTCAGTGGGGAGGCCCGCTACCTGTATTCGCCGAACCGTGAGTATGCGCCGGATGCATGCAGCATTGAAAATGCACGCCGGTTGCTTGAATAAACCTTTTTCCAATCAATTAAAGACAGGTAAAAACTGATGAGCCAACAACATACGAAGCAACCCGATAAGGGGCTGGAAGCCGTTGCCGCCAACGGCCTGCTGCATCGCCGCCTGTTCCTGACAGGCAGCGGCACCCTTGCCGCAGGACTGGGACTGCTGTCGGCAACCCCGATGGCAGCGGCACCCCTGGAGATACCGGAGTGGATGAAAGCACCCGGCAGTCATATGCGCCCCTATGGACAGCCTTCAGCCTATGAAAACGATGTGCAGCGCATGGTGGGGGGGACACCGGGAGTCACAGGCAGCGGTGTGTCGTTCACGCCACTGGAAAAAATCCACGGCACCATTACGCCCAATGGTCTGCATTTTGAACGTCATCACAGTGGCGTTCCCGATATCGATCCGGCACAACACAAGTTGCTGATTCATGGCCTTGTCGAGCGGCCATTGACGTTTACCATGGATGCCCTGATGCGTTACCCCACGGTTACTCGCATCCAGTTCCTGGAATGTTCCGGGAACAGTGGTCGCAGCAATCTGACCGCGCAACCTCAGCAGGCGCCTCTTGGCGCGCTGCATGGACTGGTGTCCTGCAGTGAATGGACCGGTATTCCCCTGTCGGTTGTCCTGGATGAGGCCGGTATCAAACCGGAGGGAAAATGGGTGCTGGCAGAGGGTGCCGACGCTGCCGCGATGAGCCGCAGTGTACCCCTCGAAAAAATCATGGATGATGCCATTATTGCCCTGTACCAGAATGGTGAACGGTTGCGTCCGGAAAACGGATATCCCATGCGGCTGTTCCTGCCCGGGTATGAAGGCAACATGTCAGTAAAATGGTTGCGTCGCCTGAAAGTCAATGCAGCCCCGACCATGACGCGGGACGAAACCTCGCACTACACCGACGTGGTGCTCGGCGGTAAAGCCAAAATCCTTACCTTCCCCATGGTTGTCAAGTCTGTGATTACCAATCCTTCCCCGACGATGACCCTGGGACAAACCGGCTTGTATGAAGTCACCGGCCTGGCCTGGTCGGGTGCCGGTAAAATTACCCGGGTTGAAGTATCTGCTGATGGTGGAGCGACCTGGGCGGAAGCGGCACTGACTGAACCAGTGCTGTCAAAATCCTTCACACGTTTTCGCATACCGTGGCAGTGGAGTGGAGGGCCAGCGACCTTGCTCAGTAGAGCTGTAGATGAGACGGGGGCAATGCAACCGACACGCGCACAGTTTGTTGGTGAATATGGTGAGCGCAGCAATTATCACAACAATACCATCCAGGCCTGGGGTATTGCCGCAACAGGGGAGGTGTCCAATGTACTGGCTTAATCTGTTTTGTTTGACCGGCGTGCTTGCCTTGCTGTCTTGCAGTAATGCATCCCCAGAACCCACAGGACCCGGGCTGGGCCAGCCCATTTCCCAATCCGACCTGGCGCCCTGGGATATCAGTATAGAGACCAACGGTGACGGACTGCCGCCGGGTTCCGGCACGGTCAGTGAAGGTGAATCGGTGTACGTGGCCCAGTGCCAGGCCTGTCATAACGAAGAGGGGGCAGGGCAACCTCATGATCGCCTGGTCGGCGGGCATGGTACGCTGGATCAGTTGCAGCAAGTCAGGACGGTAGGCAGTTTCTGGCCCTATGCCAGCACCGTGTACGACTACATTCGTCGCGCCATGCCCTTTGCCACACCACAGACACTCACTGACGACGAGGTGTATGCCGTGACAGCCTACCTGCTTTACCTGAATGGCATTATCGATGAAAGCACGGTTCTTGATGCACAGTCCCTGGCTGCCATCCGTATGCCCAACGAAGACGGTTTCATCCTGTCCTATCCCTGAGCGATGAAATCATGAACCCGATAAAGCGCATGCTGCTGCCCCTGTTGCTGCCCTTGTTAACGGGCAGCCTGGCCGTGCCTTCGGTTATTGCTGCTGAGGCCGGCTTTCACCTGGAAACCCTGGCAGACCGTATTGCCGATCCCTGGGCCATTGCGGCCTTGCCCAATGGCGATGTTCTGGTGACGGAGAAAGCAGGGCGGTTGCGACTTATTCGTGATGGCCGTTTACAGGAAGAACCGGTTCCCGGTGTGCCGGAAGTTCGCGTCGGAGGACAGGGCGGGTTGATGGACCTGGTGGCGGCTCCCGATTTTGCTACCAGCGGTTACCTGTACATGACCATTGCCAAACCGGCACCGGATAATCTCACTGGCACCACGGCGGTCATGCGTGCTCGGTTTGACGGCACCCGGCTTACCGGGCTAACGGAAATTATTGAGACACAGGCCTGGGGAGAGGCTTTCAGTCATTACGGCACCCGGCTGACTTTTGATGATGCGGGGCATCTTTTTCTGACCATTGCCGACCGCAGTGCTTTTTACCTGACTGACAGGCCTTTGTCTGAACATCCCGCGCAACGCCTGGATAACCATATGGGCAAAGTCCTGCGCCTGGGGCTGGATGGCAGTGTGCCCGACGATAATCCCTATGTCGGTGTTGAAGGCGTCTTGCCGGAAATCTGGAGTTACGGGCATCGCGATCCGCAGGGTATCGCGTACCGGCCTGAAACCGGTCAGATGTGGGAAGTGGAACATGGCCCGCTGGGCGGGGATGAGCTGAACCTGATTCAGCCCGCTAAAAATTATGGCTGGCCTGTCGTCAGCAAGGGCGGGAATTACACGGACGTGACAGGGTTTGCCTCGGTCAAACGTCGTGAAGACATGCAGGAACCGGTGTTTTACTGGCAGCAGACCATAGCCCCCTCCAATATTCTGTTTTATTCCGGTACGCAGTTTCCCGAGTGGCAGGGCAATGCCCTGATCAGCGGACTGTTCGGGGAAAAGCTGACTCGTGTTGTCCTTGAGGGGAATCATGTGGTCAGCGTGGAAACCATACTTGATAACGTGGGCAGAATTCGCGATATCCACGAAGGCCCGGACGGCAGCCTGTACCTGGCCGTCAATATTGGTGTCAGTGAGGCGCCGATAATGCGCATCGTTCGGGATGACTGACGCGCCAGAACCTTATTCATACAGGCTAAAGGAGTATAATTGGACGTTATAGCTGATAATGAAATGAATACAGACCTTGAGCTTGCAACCCAGGATTGAACTTTTGGAGAAGATGAAATGACACAACACAATAATGACCAGAACCCACGCCGCTCCCTGATGAAAACCATGGGAGCTGCAACCCTGGCAGGTCTTGCTGCCGGTGTTGCCTCCACGCCAGCCCAGGCCCAGGGACGTAATAATGCCTTTATGCCAACACGGCATGCTGAAGATGCCTGGTTCGAGGAGCTCGGTGGTTCCCACCGGGTCTATATCGATACCTCAACCCCGCTTGGCGGCCAGGATGCACTGCGCTATGCCTTCAATATCATGAATGCCAACATCAATGCCTACGAGGGCAGCGATGATGATTACGCCATGATTGTCTGCTATCGCCATGCCTCCACCCCCTTTGGATACGGGGATGAAGTCTGGGAAAAATACGGTGAGCTGTTGAACCAGCGTATGAACCTGACCGACGCGGAAACCGGTGAGACGCCAAAACGTAATATCCTCAATGCAGCCAGCGGTCCTTTTTCGGGAGCAAGTATCGATGCCATGGTCGGCAGGGGCGTGCACTTTGCCATTTGTGCCACGGCCAGTCGTGGCATGGCCGGCCTGGTGGCCAGGGAGACTGGCCAGGACGCCGATGATGTCTACAATGAATTTGTCGCCAAGGCGATTCCCAATGCCCACTTTGTCTCAGCCGGTGTCATGGGTACCACCCGTGCGCAGGAATATGGATACAGCCTGTTATATGCCGGATGAGTGAGCCTGTTGCAAGCCCCGGTGAGTCAGTTGTTACAGAGTCAGGCTCACCGGTAGAAACACAGTTGGTCTTTCTCCACAGTCTTGCGGCCTTGCTGGCCGTATTGATTGCTGTGGTGTTCGGCATACTTATTTCACTGCAGTTTTTTATCCCGGATTTTGGCGGCTCCTGGCTGTCCATGGCCTGGGGAAGAATGCGTTATGCGCATACGCAGGGCATCATGATTGGCTGGCTGGGTAATGCTTTCCTGGCCTTCCTCTACCATGCGGTGCCGGTACTGGCGGGCCGGCCCATCACCAGTGTTCGTTTGGGGCGCTGGTTGTTCGGGTTATGGAACCTGATCGTAGTATTGCCAGGCTGGTTGCTGGTGCTGGCCGGAATCAGCCAGCCCATCGAATGGGCCGAGTTCCCACCCATTGTCGACGCCTTTCTCATTGTTGCCCTGGTCATGGCGGCCATCCAGTTCATCCCGCCATTCTTTGCCCGAGGCCTGGAAGAGCTGTATGTCTCCAGCTGGTACATCATTGGTGCCCTGGTCTTTACGCTGCTGGCCTACCCGATGGGCAATATTGTGCCCGAGCTGGTGCCGGGGGCAGAAAGCGCCGCGTTTACAGGACTGTGGATTCATGATGCGGTGGGCCTGTTTGTCACCCCCCTGGCCCTGGCCATCCTATACTTTGTGATTCCGGCCGCTACCGGCAGACCCCTATTCAGTCACTTCCTGTCCATGCTGGGTTTCTGGGGACTTTTTTTCCTGTATCCCCTGAACGGTACGCATCACTACGTGTTTTCAGTGATTCCCATGTCTGCGCAACTGGGTGCCATTGCTGCCTCGGCACTGCTGGGCGTGATCGTGATTATCGTGGTGACCAACCTGCTGCTGTCAGCCAGGGGCGCGCGCTGGCTGCTGGGGGATACCGCACTGCGTTTTGCCATCATGTCGACCCTCTTTTACCTGGTGGTCAGTGTCCAGGGCGCACTGCAGGCCCAGATGTCCCTGAACCGGGTCATTCATTTCAGTGATTGGGTGATTGGCCATTCCCATCTGGCCATGCTGGGCTTTGCCACCTTTGCCGGCATTGCCGGGATTATTCATGCCTGGCAACGCATGCCCTGGGCACGATATAACGCGTCTGCCCTGAACTGGTCGTTCTGGTTGCTGACCGCGGGTGTAAGCATCATGTTTATCGATTTGACCCTGGCCGGCCTGGTGGAATCCAGGCTCTGGCTGGCAGGGGCGCCATGGATGGAGTCCGTGGTGCAGGCCAAACCTTACTGGCTGGGCCGGACACTGTCTGCTATTCCCATCACCGCAGGTTTCCTGCTCCTTTTCTACGGTTTGCTCACAGGTCCCAAGGGGGCTGGTGTGCAGGCGTTGAGCGCAGGGAAGGAACAAGGAAATGGCGTAACCAGGTCCTCGACAGCGAGCACGGCAAGGGCACCGGGTTTCGCCCTGCGCATGACCTACCGGGTGTCCGCCACGGCGGCCATTGTTTTTTTCTGTCTCTCGGTGTTCCTGCTGGGCGTATTGCCCGGACGTGCACTTGATGAACAGATCAGTGCCATGACGCCGGAAAATGTCTTTGGCCTGTCGGCTGCTGAACTCAGGGGTAGGGAAATTTACGCCCGTGAAGGTTGTGCATATTGTCATACCCAGCAAATTCGTTATACCGACGCCGACACGGCCCGCTTCGGGGCACCGACCCTGGCGTGGGAAGGGCAGTTTGATACGCCCCATATGTGGGGAACCAGGCGTGTCGGACCCGACCTGTCCCGCAGCCATGGCACCCGCAGTGAAGACTGGCAGTTTACCCATCTGTTCTCCCCCCGCAGCGTGGTGCCGTGGTCTGTCATGCCGTCCTATGCCGTCTATTTCGATGGCGCACCCGATAAACCCAAACAGGAAGCCAGGGACCTGGTGGCCTACCTGGAGACCCTGGGACGTGCCCGGGAACTGGCCTGGCCGGAAGGGGATGCCATGTCACGCAGTTTCACTTCTGATGACAGATGGGCGCAGATGTCACTTAACAGCCAGGTGCTTAATGCACATACCGGAAAAGCCGAAGCCCGCGATGACATACCCGTGTTGTCTGCTGCCGGTAACCTGGAAAACGGCATGCTACTCTGGCAAGACCATTGTGCAGGTTGTCATGGGGCCAATGGCGTGGGTTATGGCCCGGCTGCGGCCTGGCTGGAACCGCTGCCGGCGGATTTGAGTCAGCATGAATATTCACTGGCAGGGTTGGCGGCAACACTCTGGCAAGGGGTCGAAGGCACTGCCATGCCTGCATGGCGTGACCTGTCTGTGGCACAGTTATCAGACCTGGCTGCAGTAGTCAGGAGTTTTCATGTACCTGAACCCGAGGTAACCGTCACCGGGGCACAACGCGGTCTGGGTGAAACGGTATACCGGGATAATTGCACCCAGTGCCATGGCGATAACGGCGATGGACAGGGCTTTGCTGCCGCCGAACTTCAGGTTGCGCCCACGGACTTTACGAACCAGCGGCCGAGTGTTGGTGCCAGTATGAGCGCATTGCAAAATGGCGTGAAAGGAACGCCCATGGCACCGTGGACAGATCGCCTGAACAGCGATGAGATGCTGGCGGTTTCCCACTACCTGCGACAACTTTTTGGAGACAGCCCATGATTATCAATGTTGTTGTCATAAGTGCCTTGCTCCTGGGAATAATTTATATCGCCATCTGGTCAACACAAAAGCATGTCAGGGAGCGAATCGAGTTGCCCAAGCAGCGTTTCCAGGAACAGGTCAACCAATATGATGCCAGGATTATGGTTGTTGAAAATCCCGGCAATGAAAAACAAGAGAGAGGCTGAGTTATGCCTGGCAATACTTTCAGTAAAGGGGTCTGGTTATCACTGGCAGGTTCTGCGGTTTTAGGTGGACTACTTGTCATCTTTACCCTGGGCGACAGCCAGGTCATGGAGGAAACCGCGTCGGTGGTTTCAATCGACAGCCCGGCGCCCACAGTGGAGTACGGCCAGCGACTGCTTAGGGAAACCACCAATTACCTGGGTATTGGCCAGGAAGATCCGGACAAAAGATACATCGGCAACAGCCTGGACTGTGCCTCCTGCCACCTGGAAACCGGGATGCAGCCCGGCACACTGTCGCTGTTGCAGGCAGCATCGAAATATCCCCGTTTCTCCGGCAGGGATGGCGGCGACAGGGATCTTCGCGACCGCATCAATGGCTGTATGCAACGCAGTATGAACGGCAGGCCGTTGCCGCGTGACAGCGTGGAAATGATTGCAATGGAAGGTTATATTCTGTCCCTGGGCAGGCAGCATGATGCGATGCCCCAGAGCAAGTTGTTGTCGATGGAACCACCGGCATTTGCCGAACCTGACCGCAAGGCCGACCTGGTCGCAGGCGAAGCCGTGTATGTTGAGAACTGCCAGGTTTGTCATGGTGAAAATGGGGCCGGGCTGAAAGAATCCCTGGACCCTGGTGACGGTTACGTGTTCCCGCCGCTTTGGGGTGAGGAAAGTTATAACAACGGGGCCGGCATGAACCGGGTACTGACGGCGGCACGATTTATCAAGGCCCGCATGCCCCTGGGACAACCCGATCTCACCGATGATGAAGCCTATGATGTCTCGGCCTACATCAATTCCAAACCCAGACCGATCAAGAGCGAACTGGAACAGGATTACCCGGAGCTGTTTCGCAAACCGGTAGACAGCCCGTACCCGCCTTATGCAGACCCCTTTCCCCAGGAGCAGCACAAGTACGGTCCTTTTGAACCGATCAGGGCCTATTACGAGCAACAGGCAAATAACGGGGCCTGATTGCTCCCCGGCCTGTTGAAAGGCAGTCGTTAATCAGTCTTGTCCACCAGGCATTCACACTCGACCCGCCTTGTGCGTACGCTGCTCAGAGTGACATTTTCCCCGATAGGGTAATCCCGGGTGAATGCCAGGCCCTGTGAACTTTCCAGTGAAAAGCTTTCAGGAAAGGTATGCCGGGTCAGTTCGCCTTCATCATCCCGTACTGAAGCGACGATCTCAAAAGTGCCATTGACCACGTCACATTGCTTGTTGCTTACCATGGCATCAACACGGGCTATGGTATTGCGCTGGGAGTAGGCCAGTTCGACTTCCGCCTGGCAGGGAATGATTTCCATACCGGGGATTTCTATCGTGGTCCTGAACTCGGCTTCCAGGGTGACTTCCTGCTCCCTGTCCTTTGGCTTGATATCCGGTTCACTGAACAGGCTGTATCGGCGTTCGGCTTCGGAGGCCGGTTGTGCCAACAAGGCTGGACCGGGGCAAAGTAGCAGGGCGGAAAGGCCATAAACAGCGACAGGTTTTAGCATCAGAGCAGGCATTAAGTATTGAAGTGAACCCGCACCATATCAAAGACACTGCCTTGATTTGCAAGCCCATGTTTTTTATGGCATTTAATCCGGTTTTCATTCCATAAGCCGTTGACATTGGATATGATGAGGCTCCACAGGTCATCCAGATAATCTTTGTCTATGCCAACCAGGATTCGCTACGGCGCCTGTGTCAGGGAAGTGTCGCTCAAACAGCGACAAATCAGCTTCAACGATATCTCTCCCCCGGTTCGCAAGGATGACGAAGGCAATGTCATTCCCTACCGTCCGCCAAAACTGCAACTGCGCAATCTCGACATCATTCGACTGATCAAACCCTATGTCAGCGTCAGGCTCAACGAGCAGATCAGGGCAGTGTTGCCGCTGGCCATTTACCTGGTGTTATTCCAGTTGTTTATTCTCAAGCAGAATGTCGCCGACCACTGGGTCATCTCGGCCGGACTGGTTTCTGTCATTATCGGCCTGATGTTGTTCATGGAAGGGCTGAAGGTGGGCCTGATGCCCTTCGGAGAAACCATTGGCACGGTACTGCCCAGTAAATCACCGTTGCCTGTGGTCCTGACCATCGCTTTCCTGCTGGGCATCGGTGTCACCTTTGCCGAACCGGCCATCGGCGCGCTGAAAACCACGGGCTCGATAGTCGATGTCAACCAGACGCCTTATCTCAATGCCATGCTGAACCAGTATTCGGGTACCCTGGAGCTCATTGTCGGCATGGGAGTCGGCGTGGCAGCTGTCGTCGGTACGCTGCGTTTCCTGTATAGCTGGAGCATGAAACCGGTGATCTACCTGTCCCTGATACCCACGCTGGGACTGACCATTTACGTGATGGGCAATCCCATGCTGTCAAACGTGCTGGGCCTGGCCTGGGACAGTGGCGCAGTAACTACCGGTCCGGTGACCGTACCACTGGTGTTATCCCTGGGCATTGGTATTGCGGCGGCAGCGGGGAAGGGCTCTTCCTCCCTGTCGGGTTTTGGCATCGTGACACTGGCTTCGCTGTTTCCCATTATCGGTGTACTGTCCCTGTCCATTTACCTTTATTCCACCGTGCCCGCAGCCGAAATCATTGCCCAGGCGGGCCAGATGTCCGAGGTGGTGGAACTGGCCTGGCATGAAACGACGCCCTGGCTGGAAATCAAACTGGGTGTACAGGCCATTGTCCCGCTGGTGATGTTCCTGCTGGCGGTCTTGTACCTGCTGTTAAAGGAACGGGTGCAGCACAAACTGAATACCTTCTACGGCATTTCCCTGTGTGTTACCGGCATGGTGATTTTCAACGTGGGCCTGAGCTACGGCCTGGCCAAGCTGGGCAGTCAGTCGGGGGGGCTGGTGCCTGCAGCCTTTACTTACCTGGACATGGTGGAAAACTCGCCACTGTACTCCTACCAGTTCGGCATCTTTATTGCCCTGGCCTTTGCCTGGTTACTGGGTTTTGGTGCCACCCTGGCCGAACCCGCTCTCAATGCCCTGGGCGCTACCGTTGAAAACCTGACCAATGGGGCCTTCAAGAAAACCATGCTGATGTATTCCGTGGCCTTTGGTGTGGCCTGTGGTATCTGCCTGGGTATCCTGAAAATGGTGCTGGATTTGCCGGTGGTGCTGTTGCTACTGCCATTTTATCACCTTGCTATTTTCCTGACCTATATCTCCAATGAGGATTTCGTCAACATTGCCTGGGACAGTGCCGGTGTGACCACGGGGCCGGTCACCGTGCCGCTGGTGCTGGCCATGGGCCTGGGTTTCGGCAGTGCCATGGGCAGCCTGGACGGCTTCGGCATCCTGTCGCTGGCGTCCATATGCCCGATCATTGCCGTGCTTTCTACGGGGATCTGGGTACAGTGGAAGATAGAACGCCGTCACCGGCGCGAAGAAGCAATGGAAGAAAGCAAACTTGAAGTGGGAGTCGCTGCCACATGAGCAAACGTGAAATTACCGTATTGACGGATGTCACCATGATCACCTGTATTGTGCAGCGTGGCATTGCCGACAAGATCGTCCATGCCGCCCAGGAAGCCGGGGCGACCGGTGCCACGATCTATTTTGCCAGAGGAGAAGGCGTCAGGGAGCGACTGGGTATCCTGGCACTGGCCGTAGAGGCTGAAAAGGAAGTCATTATCGTGGCGGTAGCCGATGACCAGGCAGACCATATCTTCGAGCGCATCTATATTGCCGGGGAACTGGACACACCGGGCATGGGTTTTATCTACATGACCAAGCTGGACAAGGCGTCTACCCACATTCCCCAGGAAGTACTCGAGAAAATCGAGTCCGGTGAAATCCAGACCATTGACTAGGTTCCTGAACACGCCATGACTGCTACCACCATGAAACTGGGCCACCAGAAACTGATCACCACCATCATGCCGAAAGGCACCGGGCGCAAGGTGCTCATCGGTCTGCGCAAGGAACATGGCATCAATACAGGCAATATCAACATGGCCCGCGGTGCCGGCATGTACAATCCGCTGGCCAAAAGAGGTATCGGGGAACAAACGGAAAAGGAAATGCTGACCGTGGTGGTCCCTGCAGAAAGGGCCGATGAAATCTTCGACTATATTTACGATATCGCTGACATCGGCGAACCACACCACGGCATTATTTTCCAGTCGGACCTGGTGTGCGCATCGCAGTACGAGATGCCGGCGAATATTGGCGATGAGGCGGATTAAAGGCCGATAAAACGATAAAGGATAAAAGATAAAAGGTACAACACGTCTAGCTCTTTATCCTTTATCGTTTTATCGTTTTATCGTTTGTGCTTTCTCCCAAATCCAGGTGATGCCCGAAAAGCGGCAACCGCTCATCCTGCCTGTGGCTGGCCATGATGATGGTCGTGCGCTGCTGGCTGCTCAGGTGCTCCAGGAAATACATGACACGATGCCGATTGATATCGTCCAGGCCCTGGGTGGGTTCATCCAGTATGAGCAGGGCAGGTTGCTTGACCAGGGCCCTGGCAATCAGGACCAGGCGCTGCTCCCCGTAGCTTAATTGTTTGAAGGGTGAATCTGCCCGGTCGGCCATGCCCGCCAGTTGCAGCCAGTGCCGGGCATGAGCGACCTGCACTTTGGTGGGGTCGTCATAAAGGCCGATACTGTCAAAAAAGCCGCTGGTGACAATGTGCAGGGCAGAGCCGGGCACACGGTGATCCCGGTGCAGGCCCGGGGAAACAATGCCGATCTGTTTCTTCACTTCCCAGATGGTTTCACCGCTGCCGCGTTTATACCCCAGGACTTCAAGATCATTGCCATAACACTGGGAATGATCACCGGTGACCAGGTCCAGCAGGGTGGACTTGCCGGAACCATTGGCCCCGGTCAGCAGGGTATGGTCACCCTGGTTCACCTCCAGGTTGACCTGGTCGAAAATGACGGTATCACCATAGCGGACTTTGCCCTCCCTGAGCCTGACCAGCGGATCGGACAGGGGTTGGCGGGGCAGGTCTTTGGGCCAAGGCGGCAAAGTCGCGGGATCGAAAGCGAGCAGGGAAGTGATCGCCGGGTTGCTCATGACCTCTGCTTTTTTACCCTGGGCAATGAGCTGCCCCTTTTCGATGACCGCCACATGGGTATGCCAGTCACAGAGTTCATCGGCCTTGTTGAACAGGAACAGCAGCTGGGTCTTGCCGCCTTCCAGGAGCCGGGCAAAAAATGCCTGCAACTCCTCGCGAGAGCGGATATCCAGGCTGTCATAGGGCTCGTCCAGCAGCAGGAAATCGGGATTGGCCAACAGGGTACGAGCGAGCAAAGTCTTGCGCCCCTCACCGCTGCTGAGCGGGCGATAGCCGCGGTCGATGATCTTCTCCAGGTGCAGAAAAGCCAGCTCTTCAGGAATATCGCCCTCCATTGCCAGTAATTCCCGCACCGTGGTGCCGGGGTCCAGGCGGTCCATGAAATCACTGTCATCCAGCTTCAGTTCACGCTCATACAGGGCCTGCTGGGCCTCGAAAGACAGCACCCCGATGTGATGAAAAGCGTGTTCTACCGTCCCCTTTTTGAGCCGTGTTTTGCCAGTAATGACCCCGGTCAGCATCTGTTTGCCGGCACCGTTACGCGCCAGCACGGCCCAACACTCACCGGGACGCATTTCCAGCCGGTCAATGGTGAGCTGGTCGGTTTCTATATCGCGTAAAAGCATCAAAGAGGGGGCAAAATCCGGCTGATCTGGAAAGGTCAGCCATTATACCGGGCTTACCGGGAAAGTGGCTGAAAATGCAGGAAAATGGCCCGTTGAAATTGACTTGAATGGGCAAATACCGGACAATTCACCCCCTTCAAAAACCGGGTAATTATCGCCCGGTTTTGAGCAGTTAAAAGCACCCGTAGCTCAACTGGATAGAGTACTCGGCTACGAACCGAGCGGTTGGAGGTTCGACTCCTCCCGGGTGCGCCACATACAAAACCCGCCAGCAGGCGGGTTTTTTATTTGTGGTATTCGAAACCCGGATGTATCAGGCTTCCAGAGACCCTGCCAACAAATTTCAACTTCACCCAATTTCCTCCACTTTCCTGTCATATAAACACCCAAAGCCTGACACACATCATGACTGCAAGTCATGGGACAGTATGAAGAAGAATCCCCACATCCAGGAAGATGACCTGCGCAATCTGCACCAGGATGCGGTTCAGTGGGCCATGTACTGCACAGGATATGACAGGGAGCTTGCCCGGGAAGTTGTCCAGCAAACCTACCTGAAGGTGGTCGATGGCAGCGCCCGGTACAGCAAGAAGTCTGCCCTGAAGACCTGGTTGTTTGGTGTCATCAGGTTGACTTCACTGGAGTGTCGGCGCAAGCAACAGCTACATGCGGTGCGCACCCGGGAGTTGGACGAACTGGAGAGCCAGGAAGCCCCCGCTGGGGTAGAGGCGCACTATGGCGAGTATTCCGGGGCTGACCTGGAACAGGCATTGGCGGCGCTCAGCCGGGGTCAGCGCGAAATAATCTACCTGGCGTTTTACCGGGAACATACGCTGACAGAAATTGCTGAAATTACCGGCGCCGGTATTGGTTCAGTACGTACGCAATATCATCGGGCCAAGCTCAAGCTGGCCAGGGAATTACAGGCAGGAGAATGTTATGAAGAAGATCCAGCAAGCTGTTCATAGCTTTTATCAGGACAGGGAAGGGCAGGATGAGGAAATCACGTTCGATGAGTGTTTTCCAACAACTGATCCGGTGCCTGTAGTCTGGCTGGGCAGGGCAATGGCCGCAGGCCTGGCGGCAGTGATGCTGGTTTCCGTGATAATTGCCTATGGTGCCCTGCGGGAAACTCCGCCATCGCCATCGCTGGCCATGCAGCAGGCCCTGCAAGTGGAACTGCTGTCCAATAGCATGCTGGGACTCAGCAATCCGCAGGCACGGCAAATGAAAAAACTGCTTTCGCAATCGCCCCAGCCTGTCCTGTCGGATATGGAAAGTGACCTGGCACAAGCCAGGGGCGCGTTGTTCCGGATAATGGCTGGCAGCACGGACCTTGCGCTGGACAGTGAGCAGACCCGGATACTGGCAGGCCTGATGAGCCAGTGGCAGCCGCAAATGACAGATGGCAGGATCGTGGCAGGCCATGCCATGGACACAGCCGGGCTTGAGCAGTTTCTGGCAAGCTGCTCCGAATACTGTCACCAGGATGTCCCTGATAACCTGATGCAGGATTACCTGACCGACTGCGTCATGAAAAGTTTTGCCATTCCCTGTTCAAGGCTGCAGACCGGTTATCGAAATGCAGGTTTTGAATCGATTCCCTGAGGTTATGAGTCTTATCCATTAGAGTTCCTGTTTATCACCTTGCGGGTGAAGCCGCATCCCTGGAGTTAAAAACCCTCTTCGTTGCAGGTTTGAAATTGCGCAACAATTTCGGACAATACTTTTTAATGTAAGCCCAATGCCGGAGATGGCCCGTTGGGCCATTTCCGGCCTACAGCGATCCTGATTGGCAATCGAATAGGTTCGGGAAAGCTGGTAAGCGGGACGTGAGTCGGTTTATTGTAACCAGCCTCATGTTAGTGCATTGATTTTCATGGAAAATTCCGAGAACAATAACGAGAAAAACCTGGAAGCCCAGCAGGAAATCCGTCACCTGAAAAACACGATAACCGTGTTGCGCAGTGAAATGGACCAGATCCATCACGAATCAGACCAGCGTGTCAGTGAGGCTGTCAGGGAGGCCGGCAAGGAAATTGCCCAGCTCAAAACCGTGGCGCAGGCATTGCGGGAAGAGATCGATAACCTCATGCTGGAAAAAGAACAGGCCGTCCAGAAAGCCCGACAAGAGTCTGTCAATGAAATTGCCCAGCTCATGGAAACTGTGCGCAACCAGCGCCAGGAAATGGAAACTCTCCAGTTCCAGCGCGAAGAAGAATTACAACAGAACAAGGCTGCATGGACATCAGAAGTCAATGAACTGTCCAATACTTCCCGGGTATTGCGGGAACAACTGGAGCAGATTCGCCTGGATGGTGAAACCGGTGTGCAACGGGAGCGGGCCGAGGCCAACAGCCAGCACCAGCAACTGGAACAAACCATTACCACGCTGCGTGAAGAGCTGGAAATACACCGGCTCAATTACGAAGAGTCACTCAGGGAACTCAAGCGCCAGAGTGATCTTGAAAATGCCGAACTGCGTGAAACCATCGCGCAACTGAGAGCTCAACTGGAGAGCGCCAATGCCTAAACGGGTTATCGAGGAAAAAACGGCAGACAAGCCAGCCCGCAAGACGGCTGCCAAGTCGGCTACGCGCAAGCCTGCCCGTGCCAAAAAAGAGAACGTGGCAGAACTGGTGCTGGATATTTCGCAGAAAGTGGCCAAGGCGGATAACCTGGATCAACAGCTTCGAGTCATTGTTGAAGAAGTAACCCGGGTTACCCAGTCTGAACGTGGCAGCCTGTTTCTCAATGACCCGCAAACGGATGAGTTGTACTCCCGCATTGCCCTAGGTGGCGTGGAGCGGGAAATCCGTTTTCTCAACAACACCGGTATTGCCGGCTGGGTGTTTACCAAGGGTAAAGCGGAAATCGTGAAGGATGCCTACGAGGATCCCCGCTTTAACCAGAGTATTGACCAGAAAAGCGGCTTTACCACCAGCAATATTCTTTGTGTCCCGGTACGCACAGTACGCGGTGAAGTCATTGGTGTGGCACAAACCCTGAACAAGAAAAAAGGCGGCTTTACTGAAGACGACCTGACCCTGGTGGAAGCCATCAACACCCAGGTCGCCATTGTGCTCCAGGGCACCATGTACGTGGAGCGTATGAACGCACTACGCAAGCAGGAGGCTGAATTCCTGCGGGTGGTCTCGGATGTATCGTCGGAAATCAACCTGGGGCCGCTGCTGCAGATGATCATGTCGGCGATCACCAAGATGCTTAATGCCGACCGCTCAACGCTGTTTCTCAATGATGAGCGCAGCAACGAACTCTATACCCAGATAGGGCAGGGACTGGGTGCCACGGAACTGCGCTTTCCCAACAATGCCGGTATCGCCGGCAACGTGTTTACTTCGGGCCAGTCAGTCAATATTCCTTATGCCTACGCGGACCTGCGTTTTAACCCGGCCGTGGACAAACAGACCGGCTACTTCACGCGCTCCATGTTGTGTTCGCCGGTCAGAAACAAGGACGGCAAGATTATCGGCGTCACCCAGGTACTCAACAAGCGAGGCGGTCCGTTTACCGATGAAGATGAACAGCGGCTGACAGCCTTTACTTCACAAATTGCCATCGGCCTGGAAAATGCCAGTTTGTTCCAGCATGTCCAGCAGATGAAAAACTACAATGAAAGCATGCTGGAAAGTATGTCCAATGGCGTGCTGACCCTGGATAACGACCAGGTTATCGTGACCTGTAACAAGGCCGGTCAGCGTATTTTGCAAAGTCGCGAAGCGGATATCCTGGGTATGGAGGCTGGCGCCTTTTTCGGTGCCGGTAATCAATGGATTATCGACAAGATCGCCGAGGTTGCAGAATCCCAGCAAATGGAAATCATGATGGATGCCACCCTGGCATGCCGCCGCGAACCGGTATCCGTTAACGCCACCGTCTTGCCGCTGAAAGGCAAGGACGACGAAAAACTGGGCACCATGATCCTGCTGGAAGATATCAGTTCGGAAGTGCGCATGAAGTCCACCATGTCCCGCTACATGGACCCTGGCCTGGCAGACAAGCTGATGGGCGATGGTGGTGAATTACTGGGCGGCCAGGACAGTGAAGCCACGGTACTGTTTTCCGATATCCGCAGTTTCACCACACTCAGTGAGGAGTTGGGTGCCCAGGGTATCGTGGAACTGCTCAATGATTATTTCACCCTGATGGTGGATGTGGTCACCGATGAAGGCGGGATGCTCGACAAATTCATTGGCGACGCCATCATGGCCATTTTCGGCACGCCCTTTCCCCATGAAGATGACCCGGACCGGGCAGTCAAGGCCTCCCTGCGCATGATGACTGAACTGCATGGCTTCAATAAAAGCCTGAAAAAGGCCGGCAGGCAGCCCATCGACATCGGCATAGGCCTGAACACCGGTCACGTGGTGTCCGGGAATATCGGGTCGCCCAAACGTATGGACTACACGGTCATTGGTGATGGCGTGAACCTGGCGGCACGCCTGGAAAGTGCCACCAAGCAGTACGGCGCTCATATCCTGATCAGCCAGAGCTGCCTTGATGGCCTCAAGAGCAGCTACCGGCACCGCCTGGTGGACAACG
>Ga0181558_10000447_pt1 | contig 38102 bp, 24 predicted proteins | sample 011ome_22_FD_133754 | JGI IMG/M metagenome (GOLD analysis project Ga0181558, IMG submission 133754) | Coastal salt marsh microbial communities from the Groves Creek Marsh, Skidaway Island, Georgia - 011507BT metaG (megahit assembly) | ecosystem: Environmental > Aquatic > Marine > Intertidal... | reverse complement strand
TAAAAAAGGGGTCAAATACAAGATGGTAAATGTGCGAGGGGTAGATAAGGGTCCATTTAAGCAAGGACAATACGATACCCTTTCCTTTGCCGGCAAAAACCTAACTTCCACCCTAGATCTAGAATTACAGGCTTATGGAGAGCTTCTGATGAGCGGTAAGACTGGTTCAGTGGTGGCAATAGAACCAAAAACGGGGGAAATCTTGGCTATGCTATCCGCGCCTTTCTACAACCCAAATGAACTTACTGGAGCGGCATTTGGAAAAACTTACAGCAAGCTCAATAAGGATGCATCCAAACCCTTATTCAATCGCCCCATTATGGCAACTTATCCTCCCGGGTCCATATTCAAGATCGTACAGAGCTTGATTGGATTACAGGAAGGGATTTTAACCCCTAATACCACTTTTGCCTGCAACCGGTCCTTAGTCGCTTGCCACAACCATCCAAGTCCTGTAAACCTGTTTGGGGCAATCCGAAATTCATGCAACCCCTATTACCATCAAGCTTTCCGTCAGATTATCAATCAAGATGTTTCCTCAAATACCTTTAAAGACACGGAAATTGGATTAAATGCATGGCGAGAAAAAGTACTAAAATTTGGTTTGGGAGCACCGTTAAGTATAGACATGAGTGGAGAAAAAGGAGGAAATGTCCCTTCGAGCAAACTCTATGACCGGATCTATGGAGAAGGAAGGTGGAAGTATTCTACTATTTATTCCTTATCAATTGGACAAGGGGAAATGGAAGTCACACCACTTCAAATGGCAAACCTTGCGGCAATATTTGCCAACAAAGGGTACTATTACACCCCGCACTTGGTGAAAGCTATCAATGGAGATCCGAAACAAATCCCAAGAAAATTCCAAGAAAAGCATACTGTAGGAGTAGACCCACACCATTTCGATCTAATCCAAGATGCAATGGCAGAAGCAATTTATGGAACTGCTCCTCGAGCAGTAATGAAGGACCTGGTCATTGCAGGCAAAACAGGAACAGCCCAAAATCCGCATGGAGAAGATCATTCCGTATTCATTGCATTTGCCCCTAAAGATGACCCAAAAATAGCTATTGCTGTTTATGTAGAAAATGCAGGTTGGGGTGGACGCGCGGCAGCTACTACGGCATCGCTTATGATTGAAAAGTACCTCCGAAGAACTGTTGCTAGAACCGAACTCCAAGATTATGTACTTGCAGGTAATTTTGTCTATTAAATGAAAGAAACTGATGTTCAAATCAATCGAGTAGATTGGATTGCCGTATCCATCTATTTTGTTTTAGTCATGATAGGCTGGTTTAACATTTATGCCGTTGTCTTCGATAGCCAAGTGGAAAAAAGCATCTTCGATTTTTCCATCAGCTCTGGCAAGCAATTGATATGGATTGGCACTTCCATTGGCTTGATTACCATAATCATGGTGGCAGACTACCGCTTTTTTGAAAATTTATCGCTTGTCATCTACCTGCTATTTTTACTCATTCTCGTACTTACGCCCTTTTTTGGAAAGGAAGTGAATGGCCAAATTTTATCTATAGGAGTCGGAGAATTCAGAATCCAGCCGGGTGAATTTACAAAGTTTGCCACTGCATTGGCATTGGCTAAGGTGATGGAACGGCCCACCTTTGACTTAAGTAAACGCAATTACCAAATTATCGCTTTTTTGGTCCTATTAGTCCCTATCGGATTGATTCTACTGCAACCCGATACCGGCACCGCCATGGTATATTTTTCATTTTTACTGATGTTCTACCGAGAGGGTCTTCCTCAATGGTATTTTGGAGTAGGGTTAGGAGCCATCGCCATTACCCTACTGGCTTTAGGCGTCGAAAACAACTTGTACCTCGCGGCTTTTATTGTGGCAATGGTAGGCGCCTTAATCTACCTGGGAAAAAAATCCTGGCAACGAATTCTAGCTTTTTCCTTGATCGGAATTGGACTCATTGCCTACATCTACTCTATTGATTTTGTGGTGTCTAAACTCCCAATTCACCAACAAAATAGAGTCATGGTACTTTTCAACCCTGAAATTGATCCTCTTGGTGTAGGCTGGAACGTTACTCAATCCAAAATTGCGATTGGATCTGGGGGCTTATTTGGGAAAGGATACTTAGAAGGTACCCAAACAAAGTTTGATTTTGTTCCCGAACAAGACACTGATTTTATCTTCTGTACACTAGGAGAAGAGTTTGGCTGGTTGGGAAGTGTAGTAGTCATAGGCCTTTTTGCAGGCTTACTTTACCGCTTAGTCATCATGGCCGAACGACAAAAGACACGATTCTCTAGAATTTATGGCTATGGAGTAATCTCTATTCTACTTTTTCACTTTATGATCAATATTTCCATGACCATTGGATTATTTCCTGTGGTTGGAATTCCTCTTCCTTTCTTTAGCTACGGGGGGTCTTCTCTTTGGTCCTTTACGATTTTACTTTTTATCTTCATCAAGTTAGATTCGTCTCGGGCATCTCAGTTGGGAAGAATCAACTAGACAGGATAATGTGGAAACCGAAAAAAGGAGGGGCAAGAATTCTTGCCCCTCCTTTTTTCGGTTAAACGTTAACTAACAAATTTTCGGTAGACCTGCTGCATAAATTCCAACACCTCCTCAGATTCACAATTCCAACCCAATTCAACCACAAAACGTCCGTTGATTAAGGCAACAGCCTCTTCAAAGGTCGCTACATCATCTATAGATTTTAAGGCATGGCGAAGTAAGTCCGCATTTCCATCAAAAAGTTCCTTGGTAAACATAAACCGCTGATTTAACGCTAGACTTTCTGACAATTGGCCTAAAATCCCCTTCATTCCACGGTAAGATTCGGTCTCAAGTAGTGCTTTCAAACGAACAGGATCCAATTCTTGAGTAGTGAAAGGAGGTGAATCAGGGCTTTTTCCGCTTTCATTTGAAGTAGAAAGGGAAGAAGCGCCATGGTCTGGGAGGGTCTCTATGGTATCTTGAATGGGTTCTACCTCTTCTTTTTCTGCTTGACTACCTTCTTCTTCAGCTGATAGTTGCCCGCCTATTTCTTCTCCCCTATACGTCACAAGATCAAAAACTAGTGTCTCTCCTATCGTTGCGATTAATTCATGCATCGCATCTAAGCTCCCTTCAAGTGCCTTAAAGTTCATTTCAATTGCTTGACAATAACTAGCAACCTCAATCCCTATCCCCGCTTTGTCAATTAAAGAAGTTACCAGCTTCTCATTCCATTTGTAGTATTTTTTATTCTCCTTGAGGTATTCATTAATTTTTCCAGCAGGGGCTTTGGCAACTTCCTGTTGATAAAAAGTGACGGGGTCAGTGGCCACTTGAATTGATTTTTGAACCGCAACTTGTAATATCCCTTCTAAATGAATCCGCTCGACTTTAATTCGCCTAGAGAGCACATTCATGAATTGGGTGAGGGCCTCATGAACAGCAATATCTCGGTAATCGAAAAAGGGGCTAGACTTCAGCTTTCCCAATTCCTCTTGCCACAATTCAAACAAGCGTTTGATAATAAAAAAATTTACTTGAGTACTTGGCGTAAGTTGGATGATCTCTTGCCCCGTGATAAATTGCCTATCATTGAAAAACTGGTTACAAACCAATTCTGCATAAGCAATGGCATATTTTTCTAAATAATTGCCGTTAATTTGAGCGGTCATAAAAGCAGGTAGTTTTCAAAAAAAACAAAGTGATGGTTCAGATTTGCATTCAAAATCTTGCAAATAAACGCATAGATTCAGCAGATACTTCACGTAAAGTTATTGAAATAATTCATGAAAATGGAATAGATTGGATGCATGCCTGTGGCAAAAAAGGAAGGTGCACTACTTGCAAAATGCTTATTTTAGAAGGATTAGAAAATTTAAGTTTAGAAACACCTCAGGAACTGCAATTTAGATCATTGGGAAGGTTGGCTCCTTCGGAACGATTGGCCTGTCAAACGCAACTACTGAAAAAATCTCTAACCATTAAGGTCTTAGACCCCTATAAGTTTCCCCATTTAATGTATACCGAATAAGTATGTTTATTGAGCCCTCGCCCATCCGAAAAAAACATGCCGAACAGAAAGGGCAAATAGAAGTCATTTGTGGCTCTATGTTTTCAGGGAAAACAGAAGAATTGATTCGTAGACTTACACGAGCACGATTGGCAAAACAACAAGTGGAAATATTCAAACCTAAGGTGGATACGCGCTACGATGAAATGCATATTGTATCACACAACGAAACGAGCATACGGTCTACTCCTGTATCCTTTGCCGGAGATATTCTACTACTCAGCGGAACCTGTGATGTGGTAGGCATTGATGAAGCTCAATTCTTTGATGAGGATATCGTGCGTGTGGTCCAGTTACTTGCCAACCAAGGAAAGCGAGTTATCCTTGCTGGATTGGATATGGACTTTGAAGGCAACCCTTTTGACCCCATGCCTAAACTAATGGCAATCGCCGAATACGTGACTAAAGTACATGCCATTTGTATGAAATGTGGAGATTTGGCTGCTTTTTCCTTTCGGCTTTCTGCGCTAAAGGAAAAAGTAGTCCTCGGCGAAAAAGAAAGTTACGAAGCCCGTTGTAGAAAATGCTTCTACGAAGACCTAGGCCAATAATCCCTTTATGCTTAAAAAAACGCTCGGCATCGTATTGAACCACATTAAATACAAGGACAGTAGCATTATTGTTCGGGTTTTTACACGCGAACTTGGACTCAAGGGATATTTGGTCCATGGGGTAAGGAGTCTCGGAAAGGGAAGTAAAATAGCCTTATACCAGCCGCTTACCCTCCTTGAGCTAGTGGTATACGAAAAGGAAAATCCTGGATTACAGCGAATTTCAGAAGCTAAAATCAAGCAGCCCCAGCGAAACATCCCCTTTGATATGGTCCGAACAAGCCTAGCACTCTTCGCAACAGAAGTTATTCATCGAAGTATTCTTGAAGGCTATCAAAATGAAGAATTATTTGATTTCTTACAGGAAAGTATTTCCATTTTAGACCACACCAATACCCCCTTAGCTCATTTTCCCCTCGTCTTTTTACTTGAAAATGCAAAACACCTTGGATTTGCTCCAGACCTTGCAGATGGATTTTTGGTAGAAAGCATGCACCATCCCTTTAATCCTGAGGAACTTTCACTAGTATTACCCTACCTCAACGATTTACTGACCCATTCCTATTTTCCAAAGTCTTCCCTTTCCATTTCCCTTCGTCGCAAATTGTTGGACCACTTGGTAGAATTCCATTCCCATCACCTAGCACAACCTAAACCTTTAAAATCACTTCAAATCATTCGGCAGCTCCTTCACTGAGCCCTAATAAACAGATGTATGGATTTGAAAAAAAGAAAAATTTGTTAAATCCAACTTCAACAAGTAATATTGCAGACAATACGTAAATAAAGCATTCGGCTCACACTAGCTAGAACTTTTCCTGCAGCACTTTTTGGCACAGAAAATTATTTACGATCCCAAAACCACATTTTATCGATCCTAATTATTTGATCCCCTCTTTATGTACAACATAGAAGAACTCAGAATCAGACTTTTATCTGAATTGAAAGAGATTGCTGAGGAACTTGGAGTGAAAAACTCCAAATCTTTGAAAAAAGACGAACTCGTGTATGCCATTCTGGACCAGCAAGCAATTATCCCAGAGCAAGCACTTCCAAAGAAAAAGCCTTCCATTGTAGAAAATGGAACGGCGGAAGAAGAGAAAATAGAATCTCCAACAGGACCCTCCCAGGAAGCTCCAGAAGAACCAACGGAATTCAAACCCAAATTTAGAAGACAAAACGTCAATGAAATCCCGGAGCTTAGCCCATTGCCAGCCAAGGAAGAAGAGCGCCCATCAATTCCAACAGAAGAGAAATCACCGAAGCCCTTTGTAAAACCTGTCAAAGAATTTACTCCTCGACCTGAGCGAAGAGCTCCTCTAAGTGATTCTTCAGAGGAACCTAAATCGTTTAAACCTCGTAGGCGGGTGATTGAGGTTGAGGCCCCCAAGGAAAATGGAGGCAATGAACCCCTACCAGCAAGCCAAGAAGGAGCAAATCAGGACCGTGAAGAAGTACAGCTTCCCAGAAGAAAAAATTTCAATTCCCCAGAAGAGGCAACTAGTTCTACCGGAGAAATGCTTCCCAACAATGCCCGTAAAAAGCCCTTCATAAGTCCTAGAGAATTTGATGGCGTTATTGAAAATGAAGGTGTATTGGAGATTGTTCAAGATGGCTATGCCTTCCTTCGTTCCTTGGACTACAATTACCTCGCTTCCCCAGACGATATTTACGTGTCTCCAAGTCAAATCAAGCACTTCGGACTAAAAACAGGCGACCATATTAAAGGAACCATCCGCCCACCAAAAGAAGGAGAAAAATATTTTGCCCTTCTGAAAATCAATACGGTGAATGGCAAAACCACTGACGAAATTAGAGATCGAGTTCCTTTTGAATATTTGACTCCATTGTTTCCTGAAGAACGATTAAACTTGTCGACAAAAACAGATGGCTATTCCACCCGAATACTAGACTTATTTGCTCCAATTGGGAAAGGACAGCGTGGAATGATTGTTGCTCAGCCCAAAACAGGTAAAACTGTACTCTTACAGCAAATAGCAAATGCGATTACAGTAAATCACCCCGAAGTGCATCTCATGATCTTACTCATTGATGAGCGCCCTGAGGAAGTGACTGACATGGCAAGATCTGTGAATGCAGAAGTCATCTCGTCTACCTTTGATGAACAAGCGGAACGCCATGTAAAAGTGGCAAACATCGTGCTTGAAAAAGCAAAACGAATGGTAGAAGTAGGACACGATGTGGTCATCCTGTTGGATTCCATAACTCGCCTAGCTAGAGCTCACAATACTGTTGTCCCTAGCTCAGGCAAAATCCTTTCCGGAGGAGTGGATGCCAATGCACTACACAAACCGAAGCGTTTCTTTGGTGCTGCACGAAATGTGGAAAATGGCGGTTCCTTAACCATCATTGCTACCGCATTGGTAGAAACTGGATCAAAAATGGATGAGGTTATCTTTGAAGAATTCAAAGGTACAGGAAACATGGAATTGGCCCTAGACCGTAAATTGGCGAATCGTAGAATTTATCCTGCAATTGATGTCCTTAGCTCTGGAACACGTAGAGAAGACTTATTGATGGATAAAGAAGAAATGCAGCGTGTTTGGATATTAAGGAAACTAATGAGTGACATGACTTCTCAAGAATCCATGGAATTTCTACTTCAGCGTATGAAAGGAACGCGTGACAATGCGGAATTCTTGATCAGTATGAATGGCTAAGTCAATCCAACTGCAACTATAAAAAGGAGTCAAAAAGACTCCTTTTTTTGTAATGATCAAGTTTAGAAGGCGATTTTGCTTTTAAGGTTTAATTATCGTCCTCTTTTCGGATATTTTTTGGGGCCTTTGACTTACCAAATCCGAATGAACTTTTTAATCCAACATAAGTAGCTTTCCACCAGGCATTCACTACCGACCTTTGGGTATCCCTTAGTTGGTAAATTTCCCTACGTCGACTAGCAGTAGTCCCTGCTGTTGGATTTGATTTCTTCGCCCAGTTATTGGCCAAGAACGAATACAATTTCAATTTACCCTTACCCGGCTCTAGGGTTAAACTATCCAAAAATTGAAATTTTAGGTCTTCATAGCCCAATACCATATTCCCCACTGCCACCTGCTCATCCAAGCGAAATTGCCATATCCCATGAGTAACTCCTCCTGCAATTGGCCTTACAAATGCTGTTTTTGAAAGAAAATCCTCTACCTCCGCAAAAGCAAAGCGGTCCAACTCTACCTCCACTTCCATAGGATTGTCTTGTTCAAAATACAACTGACTACGGACCTGAATCTGGCTACTATCACTCATTTGAGCGGAAATACCTAAACGAAGCGAACTGATCGGATACGGTTGTCCTTGACGAAGAAAAAGAGGAGCCAAATCCAGTTGGACATTCTGGAAAGCCACCCTTCCAGGTAGCGTGGACTTTTCTCCAAACTCCCAATACCGCAAACGACTATCACGGACCTGAAAAGAAGATAGATCCAAATTCCATGGCGCGTGTCCTACTAAGTATTGAGGCATTGGCTTGTACATCAGTGGATCCATAGGCTTTCTTTTGTCCCTAAAAAGATCTACTCTTGCGTTTTCAAGACTTAATAGATCCCCTTTGATCAGGTACTCTTTCCCTAATTTTTGTAGTTCTATCCCTTGAAATTCAAGTTCCTTAATCCGGGCAGTTACTGCCTCCTGTTGAAAAGGCAGACTGCTCAAATACCCATAAATCCCCTTTACAGGACGATAATTTAGCCCATGTACAGAAAGGTCCTGATCTATAAATTGAAGTCGATCCACCCAAAGGAGGTAGGCACTATCCTGCAGGTACGCTTGGTAGTTATTTAAGCTAAAAGAAGAGATTTTTGAGAAGAGCGCTTGCCAGGTGGGAAGTTGCCCTATTGATAATACATCAATACCCAACTGAGCTAATCTAGCATCCACCTGAGGAAAACTAAGATTTGGTAGTGCTTGCCCCCCTTTTCTGAAAAAATCAAACTTTCCATTTTCCACTACAAGATCACCTAGTACGAGGGATTGGATGAATCGGGCTGGTTTTTCTTGGACTACATTCAACCCATTTGCCTTGGGAACTGGCAAACTATCCAAGAAAATAGAAAGGCTCGGGTTTTGAATTCGCACTTCCCGTAAGTCTACCTTCTTGGTATTCAAAATATCCAGCATGCTATTTTTCTTGAGTAACACCCGTTCAATTTTCCCATCAAAGACAGGAATTCCTGAGGTACCTGAAGTATTTTTAGGGTGAATACTCAATCCTGAAAAAATCAATTCTTCTTGATTATCCCCAAATCCAAATGCATCAAATTTAAGCGTATGAACACTATCGGGAAGGGTGAATTCAAAGTTGGTGAGCCCCAAATTAACCCCTTGGTAAGTTTTGGAAAGATCCTGAGTTCGGACTCGAAGGCTATCTAAGTCAAACTGGGTGATGTAGAGACCAAAGCCCGTTTTTATCCCCTTTTTTGATTGATTTTGGTCCAAAAAATTAAGCTGTAAAGTAGCATTTTCCGAAGAAATGGTGTCAATATGTATCCGCTCCACTGCACGTTCCAAGGCTAAATTTCTTCTTTTTAAGGCTAGTTTATTAGGTATAGGTACCTGCGGGTCCAACCCCACTGAGATTTCTCCCCCATCGATTTCTAACTTTTCAAGATCCAGTACGTTATCAAAAATAAATTCCTCCAAATTTACTCCTCGAAATGAAACCTTTGGAAAATTGAACCCCAAAGCTAGTCGGCGATCTGCCACTTTTCCAGGTAGGAGCCTCAAGTTTTCAAAATCCAAGGATCGTGTCCGAGAGTTGTAGTTGAGGAAATCCGTATCAACCAGGTATTTTCCTCCCGCTAGACTAAATGTATAGGAATTGAAAGTTAAATTTACCTCATCTGAAAATAAGGCACGGTTTTCAAAAAGATTGCCTTTTTTGTGAAGTGCAAAATTCTTTAATGTGAAAAAAAGTTGATCCTCTTCAAACTTGGTCACTGCTTCTTTTGTCCTGTTCACATACCTGATTTTTGCATTGGAGATCGAAACTGAATCCACCTCGATATCCTCAAAATAACCCAATAAAAGGGCTTTAAGGTCCTCTGCCGAACCTAGTGCATTTTCAGAAGCCTTAGTTTCCTTGGATCGATAGGTTGACCAATGGACTCGTGGAAAATCCAATTGAAGGTGATTCAGTCTTAACTTCTGCTCGAATAAGGCCTCCACAAAACTTACTCCATTGGCTCGAAAAAGTGGTACTGTAAAATTTACCGCAGTTGTTTTTCCCAATACCTGCAGTTGCTCCTCAATTTGAGTAGAATCGGCAGGTTGTATCCTTAGATTTTTAATTTCTAACCGTTCACTTTTTGAATCGATGCTTAGCTCTTCTGCTAAAAACTCGTGGAGGTTGTCTCGAAGTTTAAGCCGGTAATCGTATAAGGTCAGCAACACCTCTGCAAATTGAAGTTGTTGCTGAATAGCTGTCGCCTCCTCTTTTGGTTCGAGCTGCAATTTCTCCAAGGCAAGACTAAACTTACCTAAATCCAAGTCATTACTCTTGACCCCCGATTCTTCATTCAGTACTAGGGTTCCCTCCTCAATTTTGAATGATTGTATTGCAACACGATTTACTATCCCATTAAGTAAGGGAATAAAAGAGGTATTTTCAGAAATTGGTTGGGAGAGATGGGTTTCTCGAATTAGTAGCTGAGGTTTTTTTAAGATCAAGGTTTCAATCTCCAATTCTCCTTTACTGTACCACTTTTTCAAATCTACCTTACCAAAGGTAAACTCTGCCAGATCCAATTGATAACTAGGCTGATTGAATTCTTTAAGAGAAGACAAATCTCTTGGCATGAGCTTGATTTTGGTTCCAGTCAGCTCATTCTTAAATGTGGAGGCCTCTAGATTCTCGCCTTCTACACGATGAACTCCATCTCCCAAAAAGAGCACAGCATGTCCAATAGCTAGGGAAGCATCTGAGCCATAAAAAAATTGATGCTCCCTTCTCAGAGAATCTTGACCTAAGTAAAAATTTGTCATTTTTAAATCAAGGTCATGCAATTGGATTCGATTTCGAAGCGAATCTTCTTTTTCTTTTTTTAAAAAACTGCCGTTTTGGATAGCGAATTCTTTGATGGTGAACTGATTTAATTTACCTCGAATGAATGCATGTAAATCCCCAGATACTTGTGATGGAGCGACCGAAAAGGAAGATTGAATCACTTCTATTTGCGGCTCATCCAAAACAAGTTCTTCCAAATCAAGCTTTGCAGACCTAAAGGCCTCATTTAAGTCAACTTGCTGAAGGTGAAGCTTAGCCAATGCTAAGGAATAGTAAGAGGAGCTAGATTGACTTAGGTCTGGAACCAATTTAAATTCTTGAAGATCTATGGTCTCCTCAAGAGAAGAAATAAAGACTTTTTTTGATGAAATCTGGTGTATGCCATCAGGCAAAGCGTAAGTAACTCCCTCCAATGCAAATTCGAACCCTCGTGCATTAAAGGGGGTTTCCCAAGTTTGGGTTGGAGTCCAATGCATGTCCAAAGCTGTAAAAGAAGCTTCTTTAGCCAGCAGTTCTTGTTGACTTAAAAAATTTAAAAAAAATACTTGGGCTTGATTTACAAAAACTCTTCCAACATAAATACCAGCCAGTGGTAATTTTTGGATACTTTTCCTTAATTCATTCTCCAAGAGTGCAATCGGGGAACGAACCTCGCTTTGAGAACCTTTGTCTTGTTGTGAAAGAGAGTCGTTTGGGGAGGATACTACTTTAAAATTTGGACGGTTTAGCTGAACTTCACGAACGTACAACTCTTGATTTTGAAGTCCATACCAGAGGCCAGTAAATGAAAGTTCATCTAAGGTCAACTCAAATATAACCTGTTCAGAAGTAGCCTTTTCAAGATGAATAGGCTGCATAACAATCCCATCAAAAATTATTCCTCGACGAATCAGTGATAGATGAACACGGTTAAATTCCAGTTCGTAAACCCCATTGAAGGAGTTATTTAATTTTTTTCGGAGGAGGTTACCTAGGAAAAGGTTCGATCCAAAATAGAGGGTAAACTCTAGGGTTAAAATCGTAAGCAAGGACAACCCTAGTACTCTTAACACGCTTTTCCGTAAGGCAGACCTTTTGGGATTTTCCTGAGAAGTAGACTTGGTCCCCATATAAAAGTAATATGGATTAAATATACCAACTAATATCCCTTATACGAAAAAAGCAGCCAATTGGCTGCTTTTTAAATTGCTGTAGGGGAAGGATTCGAACCTCCACGCGGCAGTTAGGCATACTCTAGTTGAAACATGCTTTATCCCGTTCCGATCTAATGACCGGCATCCCCACCCCCGAGACAGGAGGGCTTGTCTGCCAATTTCAACACCCTACAAGGTATTTTTTTAAATAATTAGTACACTTACTTTGTTCCCCTTAATGGCAACAGAAGCAAATGTATAAAAAAGGTTATTATTTTAAAATTTATTTAATGTTTTGTTGATTTTTTTATTGTATTTTTATTTAAATGACAATTTTTTTATTGTATTGATAAATATAACTTGAAAATTGATGCCTAAAATGCCGTCTTGAAAATTTAAATTCATACAGGTAGGCAAATAAAAAAACCATGAAATAAAATTTCATGGTTTTAGTCAATTAACAATAAACCCAAAATAACCTGTTGTAAGGGAAGGAATCGAACCTTCAAAAAACAAAACTACGCTGAGTAAATTTTTGTTTTATTTTCCTAACTAATTGAGAAAAAAAATCTCATTTTTTTGCCTTACACGAATGAATTACCTGAAGTATTTCAACAGGACAAATATACAACAGGCGCTCTTTATTTACATATTATTCAATAAAATTTATAAAAATTTACATTATTTTTAAGGAAATCGATTGAAATATATGGGCGTGTAAATTTTATACCTATTTGACCAATTAAAATTGAAGAATTGATATCAATAGGTAGTCTAGTTCTTCTAAAGAAGTAAATTAAATAGTAGGCTATGCCCCAACTGGAAGGAAAAAAATTGTTTGAATAACTGCCGGCAATCAGTAAAAGTATTAATCTACCTGAACATAGTGATCCCATTTAGCGAGAACAGTTGAAAAATCAGTGGGTAAAGGTGCTTCAAAATAGAGGTTTTCTTTAGTGATTGGGTGAACAAAACCCAAGCTTTTTGCATGCAAGGCTTGCCTAGGCATGGCCTGAAAGCAATTGCTGATAAAACTTTTGTATTTGGCAAACTGAGTTCCTTTTCGAATCTTGTCTCCCCCATACATCGCATCATTGAACAAGGGATGGCCCAAAAATTTAAAATGCGCACGAATTTGATGCGTTCTCCCCGTTTCTAAGGTGCACTGAACAAGAGACACATACCGAAGGCGCTTCACTACTTTCCAATGAGTAACCGCATGCTTGCCCTGACTTCCATCTGGAAAAACATCCATCACCTTGCGGTCCTTGGCACTACGCCCCACATTTCCTACAATAGTGCCTTCATCCAACTCTGGCTCACCCCAAATAAGAGCTAAGTACGTTCGCTGAATAGTATGGTGAAAAAATTGTGCTGCCAATGGAGCCATTGTTTCTTCGGTCTTTGCAATCACCAAAAGGCCAGAAGTATCCTTATCTATTCGATGGACTAGCCCAGGCCTTCCTACATTTCCTTTCATCTCAGGTAAATTTTCAAAATGAAAAACCAAGCCATTCACCAAAGTACCCGACCAATTGCCATGTGCTGGATGAACAACCATGCCAGGCGGCTTATTGACTACCAACAAGTCGTCATCCTCAAAAACAATGTCCAAGGGAATATTTTCAGAAATTACTTCGGTATCTCGGGGAGGTTTTTCCAAAAGCACCCGGATATCATCTAGCCCTTTGATTCGGTAATTGGACTTGACGGAATGGCCATTGACTTGTACCCCTCCAGAGTCGATGGTTTGCTGCACCTTATTGCGAGTGGCATTGGCAATCCGTTCTGTTAAAAATTTATCAATCCGAACGGGAGACTGCCCTTTGTCCACTACAATTCGATGGTGTTCATACAAGGCTAACTCATCCTCTTCAAAGTCTTCTTCAAGATGCTGTTCAGTCATGCTACAAAAATAGGAGGATGTCTCGTAACTTTGTCAAAATAGTTTTAATGCTCCTCCGCCAGCCTATCCCATGTGACCTCCTATCACACCCACTACTTGATCAAAAGCAAGTAGCACTTCAGGTCTTACGATTGGATCAGGTTCATCCTGAGGTATCAGGAAATAAATTTTTTAAGCTCAGGTACAACTTACAGGAAGCCCTCGACCAAAACCATCAACAAGTGTTAACTTTTGGTGGAGCTTATTCCAATCATATTTATGCTACCGCGGCTGCGGCAAAGGAAGTAGGTCTAGCTGCTGTTGGGATTATCCGGGGAGAATCACTTGATTCAAAAAATCCCACTCTAAACTTTGCTAAGTCTGCCGGCATGAGGCTAATAGGTGTTTCACGCACACAGTATAGGGAAAAAAGCCAACCTGCTTTTCTTGAACTAATGCGCCAAAAATTTGGGAATTTTTACCTAATTCCAGAAGGCGGCACCAATACCTTTGCCATCCAAGGCGCACGTGAAATTTTATCTTCAAGCCAATCAGACAGCTCTCATGTACTAGTTCCCATCGGAACTGGAGGTACTTTTGCAGGGATAGCTGCCTCCATCTTTTCTCACCAAAAATTACTCGGAATTTCTGCTTTGAAAGGAGAAGGGATCCGGGACGAAATAACCAAACTTTTACGGGCAGAAAGCATACAAACCAATGGCAGTATTGAACTAGTTACCCAGTATCACCAGGGGGGCTATGCCAAATGGACGGCGGAGCTGATTTCCTTTATCCACTGGTTTTGGGAGAAGTTTGATATCCCTCTAGATCCTATTTACACGGGAAAAATGGCTTTTGCCTGCTGGGATTTATTGAAGAAAAACCATTTTCCTCCAGGCTCTCGAATTCTAATGGTTCATACTGGAGGACTTCAAGGGAATCGTGGATTTACCCAACGAACAGGCATCGTTCTCCCTACTCCCGTATTGTAAAAAAATCTGCTCCCTCTTGCGGATGTAGTTGCAGCACATTCGCAACTACTAGGCGAACGAGCGTTTTAGAGGCCAAATAAAGTGGAATACTGGCTACCTTGGCAAACTCTTTGACAGTGATTTTTTGTTGCTCAGCCAAAAACTTCATCAATACCTCTTCTTTTTTTCCATAGGTGAATACGGTATCTCGTGGCACCCTGCTTTTGCGTAGCACCTCCCAGACCTCTCGACTGGCTTGCACGGTACGATCCTGAACACGGATAAAAGAGAATTTTTTTCCTTGAACTACCAGAAAATGAGGTCGATTTGGACTATGGGGGATTCGAAATACCGCTACTCCTTTCTTCTCCGATAGTTTCACAGTTGCCACTTCTACTTCTAAAGGAGGAAAAATGAGTTCTCGGATGGCCTTTTCCATCACAAAAATCTCCTCCTCAATAAACCGCTGCCCACTTACTGTGCCGTCATCGTCTACTCCAATCAGTAAACTTCCTCCATGTGTATTGGCCAATGCAATGACCTCACGAACAATCTTTTCAGGAAAGTTTGCCTTTTTTTTAAACTCGATTTGAAGTCCTTCTCCCTTGAGAGCCAGTTCTTTTACCTCCTGAAGTGTCATGATGCCCGGATCGAATCGTTTATATCTTTCGGTTCAATTCTTCTAATCGTTTCTTTTGCGCCATCCATTCATCTCTCAACCGCGCAGCCTCCATGAAGTTCAATTCCTTGGCTGCTTTTTCCATTCCTTTTTGCGTTTGCATGATCAACTTCTCTAATTTATCCTTGCTGAGGTACTGAACCACCGGGTCTGCCACCAAAAAGGCCTCTCCTGGCATAGGCTCGGCATACATTTTTGGGTTTTTCTTGGAATCTGCAACCTTTGTTTGTCCCATGATTTTGTCTCTGGACTTGATGACGGTGGTTGGAGTTATGTTATGCTCAAGATTGTAGGCGATCTGAAGTAATCTCCGCCGCTTGGTTTCGTCAATGGCCGACTGCATGGAATGGGTCACTTGATCTGCATACATGATCACCCGGCCTTCTGAGTTTCTCGCAGCTCGACCAATGGTCTGCACCAAAGAGCGTTCATTTCTTAAAAACCCCTCTTTATCCGCATCCAAAATGGCAACTAGAGCTACTTCCGGGAGATCCAAGCCCTCTCGCAGTAGGTTGACCCCAACCAGTACATCAAAAATTCCCAAGCGAAGCTCTCGAAGAATTTCTACGCGATCTAATGTTTTCACTTCCGAGTGAATGTAGCGCGACTTAATCCCAGCCCGCTCTAAATACTTTTGAAGTTCCTCCGCCATTCTTTTCGTTAACGTAGTTACTAGTACACGAGCTTCTTTTTTGATAGTTTGATCGATCTCTTCCAAAAGATCATCCAACTGGTTTAGGCTAGGACGAACCTCAATGGTAGGGTCCAGAAGTCCGGTGGGACGAATAATTTGCTCGACTACCAGTCCTTCTGTTCTTGTCAATTCATAGTCCGCAGGTGTGGCTGACACATAAACAATCTGATTGATCAGCTGCTCAAACTCTTCAAATTTAAGGGGGCGATTATCCAAAGCCGAAGGCAATCGGAATCCATAATCCACCAAATTGACTTTTCGAGATCGATCTCCTCCCCACATTGCCCTTACCTGTGGAATCGTCACATGGCTTTCATCAATGACTAGAAGGTAATTCTCTGGAAAATAATCCAATAGACAAAATGGACGTGTGCCAGGCTTTCTTCGGTCAAAGTACCGAGAGTAATTTTCCACTCCCGAACAATAGCCCAATTCTCGAATCATCTCCAAGTCAAACTCTGTTCTTTCTTGAAGCCTTTTCGCTTCCAAAAATTTTCCCTCCTTCTCAAAAAAGGTTAGTTGAGCCATCAAATCGTCCTGTATTTCGTGTATGGCAGTATCGATGGTGTCCCTTCCAGTCACAAATAGATTTGCAGGAAAAATAGAAATGATTTTTTCATCCGAAAGTTTCTTTCCCGTGCTTGGCTCAATTCGCTGTATAGCCTCGATTTCATCTCCCCAAAAAATTATGCGGTACCCAAAATCTGCATAGGCCACATACACATCAACCGTATCTCCCTTAACCCGGAAAGTTCCCCGGGTCAACTCTTGCTGGGTACGGCTATACAAAATATCCACCAACTTAAAGAGAAGTTGATTTCTAGGAATCCGATCGCCTTCCTGTAATCGCAAAACATTTTTTCCAAACTCTTCTGGGTTACCAATGCCATAAATGCAAGATACCGAAGCTACCACAATCACGTCACTACGCCCAGACAAAAGAGCCGATGTAGCACTCAAACGGAGTTTTTCGATTTCCTCGTTGATACTTAAGTCTTTTTCGATATAGGTGCCCGAACTTGGAATAAAAGCTTCAGGCTGGTAATAATCGTAATAGGAAATAAAGTATTCGACTGCATTATCAGGAAAAAATTGCTTGAACTCTCCATATAGCTGGGCAGCAAGTGTCTTGTTATGACTCAAAACTAAAGTTGGCCGCTGAGTCTGTTGAATGACATTGGCTATCGTAAAGGTTTTTCCAGATCCGGTTACCCCTAACAATACTTGTGCAGGGTCTCCTGCCTTTAAACCCGAGACCAGCTCCTTAATGGCCTGTGGCTGATCGCCTGTTGGCTGATAATCTGAAGTAAGTTTAAATTCCATCGCTTATCTCCAACATCAATTCTGGGTAAAAAAGTTTAGATATCCTACAAACTCATGAATGGAAGACTCAGTCAATTTTCCGGTTGTAGAAAAGAAAATTAGCTCGCAAAAGAATAAGTAAAAGAAGTGGAATTAGTGCAGGGGAGAAAGATTGTAGTCCCAGCATCCAAAGCAACAAAACCATTACTGTCGCTCCTATAACGAAGAGTAGATAGGAAGAAAGCCAAGCGGCATTAGGACGATTGAATAATCCCCATACCAAGACCAAGTGGCCTGGAAAAGCCCATAGTAGATTCCAGTTCCACACTGTTGCTGTATGATCTGTAAAAAACCAAAGAAAGGTGACCACCAATCCAATGATTCCAAGACTTCCAAAAAGCAGGAAATCCAAGCCTTTCATCAATTTCCCTTTTTTGAATCCATACCCAGTCAGGCCTACAAAAACTAAGGTCAAACACCAGAAGGCAACCAAAGGATTGAACAGTGAAAAGGAAGACGGTTCCTCAGGATATTCCAAAATCACCTGGCTTCGCTTTACAAAGGGACGAATTACTCCATTCTGAAGGACAGTAGCTTCTGCAAATGCTTGTTCCATGTAGGTAGGCAAAAACTGTTTTTCTCGTGGGCTTGCAGGACGATCGATGACTGATCCCAAAGCCAAGTCTATTCCAAAATCAGCCCAGGGTAATGGCGCTACGAACTCATCCACCAAGTCCCGAAATGTTTTTTTCTCCTTGGCAATGGAATCATTCCATATCAGCTGAGCGCCAATCGCAATTTCAAAGGCATCTCTAATTTTCGTTGCGCAATTATTGTAAAAAAAATCATACTTGTAAAATCTCCTTGCAGGGTCGTATTGGGCATCCAAATGCTGAACTAAAAAATCTGTTTGTTCATCCGTTAAATTCAACACCTGCTCCCGTAGTCCCCTTTTGTAGAAGTCATATTCCACAACAAAACGATCGTAGTTGGAAATGCTCAGCATATAATTGAGCTTGCCAGTAGCAAACTTTCCATAAAAATTAGGCGTATCAAAGTCAAAAGTTCCAAAATTAAAGACTACATCTCTCCCTTCAGGCACCAATTCACGAAGACGAATAGCACTGTGCCCAAAAGAGGAATAAAGTTCTTTTCCTGGATCTGCAGTCAGTAAACTTACTTCCCATAGTTGTGCCCGGGAAGGGCTTATCCCCACAAAGGTCCAAAATATCAGAAATAGTAGAAATTTGTAGGTTGCTTTCATGGATAGCTTAACGTTGCATGGATACCCGAGATGCTGGTTTTTCTCCACCAACATCTATTTTTGCATTGCAATATAAGGCTTATCCAACGCATTTGCGCACCTGTTACCAATTCTTAAATACCAATGAGATGAGCTGCAATTAGGCAAGTCGCTCAAGATAGATTTGAATTACTGCGGAATATTTTTCACAAACCACCCCTTACCAAAAAGAACTTCAATCCTTATTTTCTTAAAGTCCGGGTTACAATGCAGCTCATCAAAAATCTAAACAACAGTGCCCTGCACCTTCCTTGGAGTTTGCTTGAACTTCGTTGAGTAAACCAATTAAACTCCCCTACAAGAGCAATAGTGGATTTAGCTCTTATTTCTCTTCCCTTACTCTAAATTTTTAACCTTTTTAATCCAACCCTCCAGTGGTTCCTCACAGATTTTATTTCAAATGGAGGTCAAATCTATTTTATAGCTTGTATTTTCCTAGTTTTTCGAAGATTTACCTAACTTTCAAGACGGACCAACCGCATTAAACCCATGACCTTTTTATTTGTATTTCTTTCTATAGCCCTTTTAGTGGTGCTGATAGTTTGGGCTAAATTGAATCCCTTTCTCTCCTTTTTAATCACTGCAATCGCTGGAGGCTTTCTTTTAGGGCTTCCTGCAAACGAGGTAGCCAGCTCCATCCAAAAAGGAATGGGTGCATTGTTAGGAGATTTGGTCATTGTGATTGTTACAGGCGCCATGCTTGGAAAATTAGTGGCTGAAAGTGGAGCAGCGCAACGAATTGCTAGTTTCCTAATGGGCATTTTTGGGGAGAAATACATTACCTGGGCAATGGCATTAACTGGCCTAGTTGTGGGAATTCCCTTGTTTTACAATGTAGGATTTGTGCTATTGGTACCCCTTGCCTTTACCCTCTCTTACCAATACCGATTGCCTGCAGTGTATGTAGGCTTGCCCTTGCTTGCCGCCTTGTCAGTGACTCATGGCTTTCTACCTCCGCACCCTTCACCCGCAGCACTTGTGGGGCAGTTTGATGCCAATATGGGATTGACCCTGCTCTATGGCGGAATCATCGCAATTCCAACCATCATCCTTGCAGGTCCTCTACTTGCGCCTTTGCTAAAAGGGATTACTGCTCAACCCTTACCTACTTTTCAGGCCGACCCAAAACCTGAAGCTGAGCTTCCTGGAATCGGAAACAGTGTACTTACCGCCTTACTTCCTGTGGTCTTATTAGTAGCCACCACTATTTTGTCCATGTCGGTATCGGCTACCCATCCACAGCGTCCCTTCCTCGACTTTTTAGCCAACCCAAGTGTCGTTATGCTCGTTTCGGTAGGGTTTGCCACTTATTCCTTAGGGCTTCGAAGAAAACAAACCATGTCGCAATTGATGGACATTTACACCATAGCGACTAAGGACATTTCCATGATTCTCTTGATTGTGGCGGGAGCAGGAGCATTGAAACAGGTTTTTACCGATTCTGGTGTAAGCCTGGCCTTGGCAGAAGGAATACAATCTTGGAACATGCATCCCCTCCTCTTAGCTTGGCTAATTACTGCCATCATTCGAATAGCAGTAGGCTCAGCAACAGTTGCCGGATTGACCACTGCTGGAATTATTGCTCCCCTTGTGCCGTCCTTGGCTGTAGACCCTAATTTATTAGTACTCTCAATAGGGGCAGGGAGCTTGGTCTTCTCCCATTTCAATGATGGAGGATTTTGGATGTTCAAAGAATACTTTAACCTAAGTATAAAAGACACCTTACGTTCTTGGACCCTGATGGAGACCATTGTAGCAGTAGCAGGTTTAGTTGGAGTATTGCTCCTAGATTCCCTGTTAAAGTTTCTTTGACGTAATAGTTATCTCACTTCACCCGCATCAATTTTCTAAAGAAAAGAGTTTTCGAAACAATTTGAATGAATACTAGACCCTCTTTTTTTAAATTTTGAATTAATTGTCACCCAATCCCCACTCTTTATGCAAAGCCCAGAACAAAATTTTGAAAGCCTTGGACTACTTCTTCCACCTGCTCCAAAGCCCTTAGGAGTGTATACTCCAAGCTTAATTGTAGGAAATTTTCTCTACCTATCTGGCCATGGAACTGTTCAACGGGATGGAAGCCTCATTATTGGAAGAATTGGGGAAGAGTTGGATATAGAAGAAGGAAAATTGGCTGCTAGGCAAGTTGGACTAGCCATGCTAGCCACAATCAAGTCTTCTTTAGGCTCCTTGGATAAGGTGAAGCGGGTCATCAAAGTACTTGGAATGGTCAACTGCGTTTCTTCTTTTGAAAAACATCCCTATGTGATGAATGGCTGTAGCGAGCTTTTTGCGTCAGTCTGGGGAAATGAATTGGGGGTAGGAGTTCGTTCCGCGGTAGGCATGGGATCCCTTCCTGACAATATTCCTGTGGAAATTGAAGGGCTATTTGAATTACATTAAGGATTGACCAGCGCCTTATACGATTGAAACAAACTCAAAACATCCCGTACATAGTTGACGGCTATGTGCCCTTTGGCGTACCCACTTTTGACTACGGGGTCACGGTAATAGGTAGGATCGCTCTTCAAATTTAAATAATTAGAAACCTCTCCCCAGTTTTGGTTGTCTTTACCAAATTTCAAAGTCAATCTCCAGGCATCCTCCACATGGCCTTGACCAATGTTGTAAGATGCTAAAATGAATTTTATTCGTTCGTTAGTTTTGGGCACCCGCTTCATCCAAAATTTGTCTAAATACAATAGAAATTTTACTCCACCTCGAAGGGATTCTACAGGGTCGTTGGGATTAGTTACTCCAAATCGCTCCAAGGTAACAGGCATCAATTGCAATAAACCTTGGGCACCAGCATACGAAACTGCGGTCGTATCAAAACGAGATTCCTTATAGACAATCGCCGCTAGAAGTCGCCAATCCCAACCCAGAGTTTTAGCATGTTCTTGAATCAAGTCATCGTACAAGGAAATGCGATTGCCTCCAAGTGAGGAATAGGCACTAGTAGATCGGAAGTGCTGATTCTTGGAATTCAAGAAGTATTTCGCATACAAATCAGGGATAAAACGTTTCTTTTTTTCCACTAACCAAGTATTTACATGTTGAAGTAGTTGGGTAGATGAGCTTCGAACTACCCAATTAATCTCCCCTGCCTTTGCTACCTCCAAACCGAGGTACAATTCTTCGTAGTAGGTCACATTCGCTTGCGCTATTTGCTGAGTGGCTACCGTCCACTTAATTTCATGATCTACAAGCCGATCGAGCAATGTTTCTTCATGTGCTTGTTCTTCAAAAATTAAAAAATCCAAGTCTAACGAATCCTTAATTTGCTCCAATTGTTGTTTATAAACGGCCCCCTTTCGAACCACAATCGTGTCTGATCCTAAATTTTGCCATCTGGCCAACTTTTTATTCCCCACTAAATAAGTACTCGTACTGCCTACTGCCTGTGTAAAATCGACCTCGGAGGATTCGTTTCTGTTTTTCTGAACATTCATTGCAATTAAATCCACCTTTCCTTCTTCAAGTTTCCTAAAGGCCTCTTCTATCTCCGATGCCACCACAAACTCAATTTGTACACCAAGCCGCTTCCCTAGGTCTAATAGGAGCTCGTATTCATATCCCATCCTCCGACCTCTGTATATATAATAGCTGCTCGAATTATTGTCTACAGCCACCCGCAAGGTCCCCCGAGATTGAATTCCCACTAGGTCTAAAATAAAAATTGAATCGGTCTTTGGTTTCTCTTTTAAGGTTAGGAACCAAAACGACACTGCGAGTAGAAGTGAGGCAGCAACTGCAAGAAGTAGTTGTTTATGTTTTCCCATTTGAATGGACCATCAAGCCCTAAATTTTGAAAATACTTGGCAAAGCCTATGCCAAATAAATGGGTTTAGGAGTAGGAAGAAAAAAAGGGAAGCTTTAGCTTCCCCATTTTTAATTCGTCGATTCTTCCAAAGAAGTAGTAAAAAATAGATTTCCCGACAGACGAAGCAACTCTATTTCTTGTTCTTTGATTTGGTAAATAGAAGTAATCAATCTATTCTCTGCTGAAAGCAAATTCACCTGTGCATCTCTAAATTCCAAATAAGAGGCAATTCCCAAACGAAAACGTTCCAAGGCAATTTCTGAATTTTCTTTAGCAACCTGGTAGTTCTTTTGTTCAATTGAAAGCAATCCAAGGTTGTTATCATAGGTATTATAAGCTCGTTGTAGATCGGATTTCAGCTGGATTTCATACTGCTCCAAGGAGTAGTCTTGAATTCGTTGATTCACTTTCGCACTTTGAATTCGTCGATTGAGGGTTAATCCACTAAAAAGATTGAAGGTGATCGATCCTCCATAGTTTAAGCCTTGTCTTTCGTTTTGAATTAAAAATCCTGCATCTGAATTGAAGACCGAATTATTAAAACTTGAGTTTAAGTTGAGGGCTGGTAAGCGCTGTGCTTGAAGCTCTTTCAATTGCAAAAAAGCATCGTTATTCCGTCTCTGATTTGCGAGTAAGAGTTTGTTATCTAGAAATGCATTCTCTACTAGTTCGCCCAAAGAAAGCGTCTTCCCTATGGAAATGGTACTGTCTTGAATCAAATAATCAGTACCTGGGTCTGTTGCAAGCAGCTCATTGAGGTTGACTCTTGCATTTTGGATTACCTGATATTGGGTCATCAATAAACTAGAATCTCCATTGTAATCTACTTGTGCCGCTAAAAAATCCCGTTTACCTGCTCCTCCAAGTTCGTATTGGGCTTGGGCTATTTCTAGACGAGCTTTGCTCAATTCTAGGGTTTGCTCCAATACTTTAAACCGTTGAAGCTCCAAAATTAAACGGTAGTAAGCCGTGGAGATACCAGCTATTGTGTTTTCTACTATAATTTTCGCTTCTAATTCGCTGATTTCTTCCAGTAATCCAAGCCTACGCATGGTCACTAGGGATTCAGGCCTAAAACCATAAATCCCAACAAAACTATAGGCTTTATTTCGGGACTTTGCTTCATCAATTTCCCGAGGGTTTTCGGGATCACTTACAAAAGTTTGAGTTACGTCTTCCGTTGAAAAGGACCGAAGGTAATTGGCGTTCAACGTAGGCATAAAGAAATTTCCTGCTGCTATCTTTTTATCCAGCGATCGAAGGTTTTGATTTTCTACTCCAATTTTTATTTGAAGGTTATTTTCAAGACCCAATTCCAAGGCCTTCTCCAGATCCAAAGACTCCTGAGTTTGTGCCCAAGCCCCGGTTATACTCAAGATCCATACGAGCAAAAGTGTTCCTTTTTTCATGCGGTTTTTGCTAAAACTCCTTTTTTAGAGGTGAGGAAGGTGTACACAGCAGGGATGATGAATAGTGTCAAGACAGTAGAAAATGCAAGCCCTCCTATTACAGCAGCTCCCATAGGCACTCTACTTTCAGCACCTGCTCCCAAAGCCAAGGCAATAGGAAGAATCCCCAAAATAGTGGATAAACTAGTCTTTAAAATTGGTCTAAAACGAGCGACTGCAGCTCCAAAAATCGCTTGTTCTGCATCCAATCCCTGTTCTTTACGCTGATTGGCAAATTCAACAATTAAAATTCCATTTTTGGTAACCAAACCAATAAGCATGATAATCCCAATTTGACTAAAAATATTTAAAGTAAACCCAAAAAGCCAAAGAGTTGCCAAGGCACCGAAAATCGCTAAAGGCACCGTAAACATGATAGTTAATGGATCCGTAAAACTTTCAAATTGCGCAGATAGGACCAAATAAATCAATACCAAGGCAAAAATAAAAGCAAACAACAAACTGTTGGAACTTTCCCTAAATTCTTTGGAAGGTCCGGTAACATCAGTGGCATACGATTCATCCAATACTTCAGCTGCGATCTTATCCATCTCTTCCAATCCTGCTCCAATGGTCACCCCATCGGCAAGATTCGCAGAAATAGTGGCACTCACAAAGCGATTGAATCGGTACAATTGAGGGGGAGTACTTTTCTCCACTACGCGCACCAAATTATCCAATTGAATCAGTTGTCCATTATCACCTCTCACATAAAGCATACGAAGATTTACAGGCTCATTTCGATCTTGGAGTTGCATTTCACCGATTACCTGGTATTGCTTGCCACCTCTAATGAAGTAGGCAAATCGCTGTCCTGAGTAGGAAAGTTGCAAGGTTCGCGCTATTTCCTGCACCGATACCCCCATATTTCTTGCGCGCTCACGATCAATTTCTATCTCAAGTTCAGGTTTGGTAAACTTTAAATTAATATCTGTAAAGATGAAGGCAGGGTTTTGGGATGCTTTTTCCAAGAAAGGAGGAATTACTTCCTTCAATTTTTCTAAAGTAGGGGCTTGGATAACATATTGCACTGGCAATCCACCGCGTCGATCTCCAATAGAGACAGGTTGCTGTGCAAAAGCACGAACTGCCGTCACTCCTTTGAGCGATGCGTTAATTTGAGTGAATATTTCTTGTTGGGTTCTTGATCGGGCTGCAGGCTCTGTCAAATAAATCCGTACAAAGCCGGAGTTGGTATTGGCCGTACCAAATCCAGGTGAGGTCATACTTGTCAATCCTGCGCGCTCATTTTCAGCCAAATCCACCGTAAGTTGATTGGTTAGGTCACTGATAACCTTGTCCATAAATGAAAAAGTTGCCCCCTCAGGGCCAGACATGTTGATCCGCAATTCAGAGCGATCTTCGATAGGAACCAACTCGGTTTGAATGTTTGAAAAAAGCCAGTAAATCCCAAAAATCATCAGACCAATGATTGGGAATGCGACCCAACGAACGGTCATAAATTTACTTAAGGCAGCATCATAACGCTCATTTAACCAAACAAAGAATGGTTCTGTGAATCGATAAAACGCATTTTGCTTGGTTCGCAACTTCAGCATTTTTGCACTTAGCATAGGCGTCATGGTAAGTGCAACAAAGGAGGAAATGATTACGGAGCCAGCAACGACAATTCCAAATTCTCTAAACAACCTCCCTGTGGTCCCTGTCAAAAAAATTACAGGTAGAAATACTGCCGCCAAAGCAACCGTGGTAGCAAGTACTGCAAAAAATATTTCTTCAGAACCTTTGGCAGCTGCCTCCATGGGTTTTTCCCCTTTTTCAATTCGAGAGTATATATTTTCCAGTACGACAATGGCGTCATCCACCACCAAACCAATAGAGAGAACAATTCCGAGGAGAGTAAGCACATTGATGGAAAAATCCATCAAGTACATAATAAAAAACACCCCAATTAGTGATATTGGAATGGTGACAACAGGTATAAAAGTGGTTCTCCAGTCTCTTAAAAAAAGAAAAATTATAGCAACCACGAGAATAAAGGCCGTAAGTATGGTTTCTTGAACCTCTTGGATGGACTGCCGAATGTAGGAAGTCCCATCAAAGCCTAGTTCTGCGCCTACATCTGCTGGAAGATCTTTTTTGATAAATTCCAATCGCTTGTAAAATTCATCCGCAATTTCAATATTATTGGAGCCAGGAAGAGGAACAAGCACGACTGCAACCATCGGAACTCCATCTCTACGAAGTAGCGTCTTTTCATTCAACGCCGAAAGTTCTGCAGTACCGATATCTTGAAACCGAACTAAGTTTGTTTCGCTTTCCTTAATAATCAACTCGTTGAATTCCTGTGGTGAACTTAGTCTACTTTTCGTGCGCACCGATAATTCAATAGTTTGCCCTTCAATCCTTCCAGAAGGAAGTTCCACGTTTTCACTTTGAATCTTGGCCAGGACATCCATGGGCGTGATGCCGTAAGATGCCATTTTGAGTGGGTCCATGCGCAAGCGGATGGCATATTCTTTTTCCCCCCATATTTGAACCCTACTTACTCCAGGAATAGTTTGTAGGCGCTCCTTAAATACATTGTCTGCAATTTCAGAAAGCTCAAGCAAACTTCTTTTGGTGCTCTTAACATTCACACCAATGATGGGTTGTGAATCCGCATCTGCCTTTGAAACAACGGGAGGATCTGCATCAGGGGGCAAATTACGCTGAGCACCAGAAACCTTGTCTCGCACATCGTTTGCTGCAGCTTCTAAGTCTGCCCCTACCTCAAATTCCACCGTAATGTTACTACGCCCATCCGAACTCGTAGAGGTTAGGGATTTAATCCCTTGAATTCCGTTAATCTGTTCCTCCAGTGGCTCTGTTATTTGAGCCAAAATCACATCCGCATTGGCCCCAACGTAAGAAGTACTCACATTGATTACTGGAGGATCAACGGAAGGGTATTCACGTACCCCCAACAGCGAAATGCCTATCCCACCAAATAGCAAGATGACAAGGGACATGACCATGGCCAATACTGGCCTTCTTATACTGATACTGGAGAGACTAGCCATGAGAATTAATTTATTTGAGTGGGCTTAACTGGCATTCCTTGACGTACTTGCATTACTCCTGTAGTAAGCACTAAATCTCCCTCCAAAAGGCCCGAAACAACCTGAACTTGAGTGTCTGTACGCTTACCGATTTCGATGAGCCGCTGTTCTGCTTTCCCATCTGCACCTACAACGAATACCTTGTATCCAGACAATTCAGGAATAACAGATTCTGCCGGAACAAGTAGGGCATCTTCTTGAACATCCAACACAAACCTGATTTTCACAAACATCCCTGGAAGGTATTTGCCCTCACTGTTGGGACTTTGTGCACGCAATTTGATGGTACGTGTTGCTGCATCAATTTGCGGCTCATAAGCATACACTTTTCCTGCTACCTCCTCAGTAGAAGATTCACTACTAAAGTAAATAGGAGAGCCCACCGAGACCATTGCTGCATACCGTTCAGGGATAGAAAACTCTAGTTTAATTGGATCAATATTGACAATACTCACGATCACATTCGCACTATTTATTACTGCCCCTTCCGATACTTGACGGAGGCCTAACCTTCCGCTAAACGGAGCACGAATAACAGTCTTCTCCAACTGCGCCTGAACCAGCTTGATGTCAGATAACGCTGTATTGTACTGATTTAGTACTATGTCGTATTCTTCTTGACTTATCGCCTCTCTTGCCAAAAGTTGCTTTTGCCTAGATTCTTGGGTTTGAAATAGTTTTTGAGTGTACTGAAGCCGTTGGTATTGCGCTTGAAGCTCGTTGTCATTGAGGTACAAAAGAGGCGTCCCTTTGGTCACATACTCCCCTTCTTTAAAATTTATTTTTGAGACAAGCCCACTAATTTCTGGCTTAATTGCTACAGACTCATTGGGTAAAATGGTTCCAGAAACTTGAAGCTGGTTATTCAATGTTTCTTTCTTCAATTGGATCACCTCTACTGTCAAGGGTTCACCTGGCCCATTAGGCCTTGATTGTATAGGACTTTCACCTTCTTGATTCCCCAACCTAGGATAAAAATAGGCTGCAGCAAGCATTGCAAGAATCCCTACTACTAGAAATAGTTTAGTTTGTTTTTTCATTTTAAAAAGAACTAGAACTGTTGGTTTTTTATAAACGCCAAGGAGCGTTGGTTAAATTCCTCTGGTTTTTCAACATTAACCACATGGCCACATTGATTTAATACCTCAAGAATCGAATTTTTATGAAAGCGAATTAAATTTTTTACAGGCTCTAGAAACATCACATCCTGATCTCCCATAATGTAAAGCGTTGGGATGCCCAAATCCTTTTCCTTAAAATAACGAAGCAGAGGATTGATGTCTTTGGTCAATTTAAACCACCTGATAAATTCTTTTTGACATAATTTTTGAGCCTCATGAATAAACAAACTTCTAGACTCAGCATGCTGCTTACGTGGCATAATTACAAAAGCAAACAAGCGATATAGCCACATGTAAGGAATTACTCGCTTGAATGCATTGCCAAAAAAAACTAAAAGGCGGCTTTGTACTGTAAGACGAGTCACCGCTCCCGCCAAAACCAAGGACTTTACCCGCCCAGGTTCGATTTCTGCCAATTGCCTCGCTAAGATAGTTCCCAACGAGACCCCCATGAAATGCGCTGGAGGCAACTTTAGATGGGCTAATACTTCCACAATGTCTCGTGTAACTGCTTCAAATGTATACTGCTGTGACCAAATTGCTTGGGGCATGGTCACTGATTTACCATGACCTCTTAGATCAATCAATAAAAGATTGTAATCTTTTTGAAAATCTCGAAGCTGCTTGAACCATACCGCAGAACTCCCTCCTGCACCGTGGATAAAAACTACCCACTCCCTACTTGTAGAATGCAAAAATTGCTTGTAGTATAACATATGGTAACAAATCCTGATTAAGCACCCCTCCACAGGAAGACAAATATACCATTGTTTTTCCGCAGTCCTTTAGAAAACATAAGGAAGGCAAATCAATGCCATCAATGGAAAATAAATGGGATATCCTCTTTCCGACTAAGTGCTAGCGTACTTACCTAGATGATCTTAGATGGCAACTAGCGAGTAAACAAAAAAAAGCGCCCTGTGGTTCAGGGCGCTTTTCATAGTATTGAAATACGAATTAGTTGAAGATGTATCTCAACCCAAACTGCATTCTCCAAACGTCTGAAACTCCAGCAGTCGGTCTGAAAGATTCAGAAATCAAACTAGTACCAAAGTTTCTCAATCTGTACTGTAGCTTTCCATCAGCACTTGTAATTGGAGAACCCCCAGCTAGCAATTGGTTGGAATTAAAGGTTTGGCCCACTCCAAAGTTTGGATCCAATAGGTTACCTACGTTCAAGATATCCACTCGGAATTCTAGGCTGTTCTTCTTGCCTTTGAAGTTGGTAAACAACTGCTGAGCAAAGGAAAGATCTGCACGATATACCATTGGCATGATGACCGCACCTCTTTCGGCATACTTGCCACGATTCGCACTTAAGTACTTATCCTGCAAAATATAGGCTTCAAAAGCATCTGCTTGTTCCTGAGCAGTAAAGGTCTTTCCACTAGAAGTAAACTGTTGGAAGTTCATTTCTGCCTTAGTCGCTGGGATGTAAATCAAGTCGTTTGATCTACCTCCATCGTTATTTACATCCGAAGAATACACATAGCTACCGTTTCCAATCGTTCTCCCTTCCCAGAAAATAGAGATGGAAGTATTTCCAAACTTAAAGAAGTCTTTGGAATAGGAAGCAGTTACAAATGCTCTATGACCCATAAAGTTGGAAGAAAAGCCTAACCCTGGGTTATTTGGATCACCAGATATTGGATTGTTAAACCAAGATCCTGAAGCAATAGATCCTGGATCTACCGTGTTTTTTGCTTCTCCATAGCTATAAGCTGCTTTCAAAAACAATCCATTGGAAAATGGTCTCTCCAAGGAGAAAGAAGCTACCCAAGAATATCCAATCGCTTGGTTGGATAAAGTGATCGCATTAGGAATTTTTGAGTTGATTCGATTGTTTGTCCATCTTTGACGATTGTCATTGCCTGCAAACTGGCTTTGGTGTACAGGAAGGTTCGCATTGTGATATGCAATACCGTTCACATCCTGGTTGTAGATAAATTCACCAGTAGCAATGATGCCTGCTGGCAACTGCTGATCAACGGCAATGTTGGTTCTCCACACTTGCGGGAATTTGAAATCTTTCTCAGTAAGAGCAAGTTCGTAAGAAGAAGCAGGCTCACCTGTTACTTCTGAAGGCTTGTATGCATTAGGATCTGGGTTGAATGGTCTTGTAGTCGTATTATCAAACTGAGCAAAACCTGTCAAGATACCGTTATTACCCACTTGGTTGGATACCCATACGTAAGCAGGACGGCCAGTAAATACACCTGAACCCCCTCTAACTTGCGTTCTCTGGTTATTAAACACGTCCCAGTTAAACCCAACTCTTGGAGACCATAGCAAGTTGGCGCCTGGAAGCTGGTCTGTTCTGTAGTTTATGTAAACTCCTGCCTGATTTCTGAAAAAGAACTTCTCCATTTCCTCGTTGCGAAGGGCAGTTTCCTCAAAATAAGGAACGTCCACTCTCAAACCTGCAGTTAATTTCAAGTTGGTTCGTGCCTGCCATTCGTCCTGAATAAATGCACCTACATAATTAACTTCCAAGGGCTGAACAGGCTTCTCCGATCCTGGAATGTTGTTCCAACGTACTTGGAATCTTCTCAAGTTGACACCTGAAGGAGCAGAGTTACCGTTTGCTAAGAAATTATCAGAATCCTTGTAAAAGTCCTCCAAAGATCTGTATACATATACAGACTGAGAGCCTGGGAAGAACACGTTTTCAGACTGGTAGTTTTCGTAGCTGAAACCAGTAGTGATCGTATGGTTGCCTTTAAAAATCTGCAAGTTTTCCTGAATCTGGAATGTCTTATAACGCAATTCATTGTTTGGCGTGAACGGCTCAAAACCAAAAGAAGTATAAGTTAAATTATCCTTCAAGATATCCACCAATGGGAAAAATTCGCCCTTATATCCACGACTTTCGTCCTGGTACGTGTAACCAACAATCAAATTATTCGATACGTTGCTGCTAATACGAGAGTTCAATTCAGCGACTACAGATCGAATATTTTCCATGATGCTATAGTTAGAATTTTGGAAGTTCAAAGCATTTGGATTTCCATTACGTCCACCGTTTCCTAAGGAAGAAGAACCTGACATCAATACATCCGTAGAGGAATCAAGGTGATTGTAACGTAAGCTCAACTTGTTTTTGTCGTTGATATTGTAATCCAATTTGATCAAAAACTTGGTACCCAAAGTTTCATTGTCATATCCTTCGTAAGGACCCGTTTCGTAGTTATACTTGGAACTCAAGTAGCTACTCAACCCATCCAAGTCTGAAGCCAATACACGAGTTACATTACCTTCAACTGCTTCACCACGGTTGGCCTTCCAAGTTGTACCTGGTCTTGCTTCTGATTCATCTTCAAATGAAGCAAAAAAGAATAGCTTGTCTTTGATGATAGGACCACCTACGCGGAAACCAATTTGCTTGTACGTAAAGTCACCTGGATTGAAGGTATTTTCTCCAGCTTTAGTACCTACATTGTTGTTATTTCTCCAGAAATAATATGCAGAACCAGAAAATTCGTTCGTACCTGAACGGGTTACTGTATTTACACCTGCGCCTGTGAAATTTCCTTGTCTCACGTCATAAGGAGCCACGTTTACGGAGATTTGCTCAATTGCGTCCAAAGAGATTGGGGATACGCCAGTTCTTCCACCTGGGTTAGAACCAGAGCCCAAACCAAAAGAGTTGTTGAAATACGATCCATCTACTGTGATGTTGTTCAATCTACCATCTTGTCCAGCAAAAGATTGCCCGTTGGATTGAGGAGACAAACGAGTAAAGTCGTTGATACTTCTAGAGATGGTTGGAAGCTTGTTTAGGGCTCTGTTGTCAATAGCTGTATTGGCACCAGTTCGCTCGTTAGAAAAAAGGCTGTTTTGATCGGCTGTGATCAAAACTTCAGAAAGTTCTTGACCATCTTCTTTTAAGGAGACATTTACATTTGAAAATGTACCTAAGGAAAGATTTAAACCATCTATTTCTTGGGTGGAAAAACCGATAAATGATACCGAAAGTCTGTAAGGACCTCCAATACGCATCCCCGGAATAGAGTATTTACCTTCTACGTTAGATACCGCGCCATAGCGAGTACCAGAAGGAAGGTGTGTAGCAACCACGTTAGCGCCTGGTAAAGGCTGTCCGTTGGCTTCAGTTACTGTACCGGTAATACCGGAGGTAGTAACTCCCTGTGACATTGCTAGCCCTGAGCTCAAAACGAGCAGGAATAGAGCCATCAAATTCTTCAGTAAATTTTGCCTCATAAGATTTGTTTTTGGTAAAAGTTGGTTTTGTTGAATTAAAATCCTTGCAAAGTTAAACTAACCTTTCAAAGGGTACTAGAGATGTAGGTTAATTTTCGCTTGTCAAATTTCACATTTTTTAACGAAAACTTAACAGTGAAACCAAATATTTTAAATGCTTGGAGTAGTTTTTACTTTTTTTATTGGGAATTGTCCACTCCAATTCTACAATTTCCGAAGAAAACTAAAAATGAATTCCATTTGTTTTAGCTTTTTAACCAAAGACCAAAAAAACTTAGTATTCTTATTATAGATAAGGTGAGGCATACCCTCGAATTACGAGGGTCTACTTTTTCCCAGTCACGAAATAAAATAATATCTGAAGGTCAATTAGAGTTGAGGCGAGCTATCGTCTGTAAACGATTATTCGTAGCATTCACAAAAAAACTTGAGCCATTAATAAGGTACTGTATCCTTCAAATCCCTTTTTTAAATCCATTGGCTCCCTTTCTTTTCTTTGGATAAATTTTGAATCTTGTTGAACTTTCCCACTTCAACCAAGCTCCTACTTTGATGAGAGATAAAAATATTGTTTGGCTTTACCTTTTCTTACTTGCTACCCTAGTAGATTTATATTTTATCCTGGAGCATAATGAGGCACTTCGTAGTTATTCAAAACCAGCCATCCTTGCTTCCTTGCTAGGCTATTTTTATTTTATAAGTACCCCTATAGCCAAAACTATTTTAGCCAAAACCATTTTGGCTGCTCTTTTCTTCTCTTGGTTGGGAGACATTCTCTTGCTGTGGTCGGAATTATTTATTTATGGATTGGGGGCTTTTTTAATGGCTCATATCTGTTACATCATCGGATTTCGACTTGCACAGGAGCCAGAAAACCGTCCAGATTCTTGGCATTTTATTCGTTTATTTACCTACAATCTCCCGATTTATTTAGTAGCAGGATGGATATTCTATTTTATCTATCCCAACCTAGGAGGCTTGAAAATTCCGGTTGTCGCCTATTTATTGGTGATTATAGGGATGGTGACCACAGCTCGTGCACGCTTCAAAAAAACCAATCCTGCCTCATTCTGGCAGGTATTCATAGGCGCCTTACTCTTTCTAAGTTCAGATGGAATTTTAGCGATGGCACGATTTTATTCCGATTTTCCAGAGGCAGGCATCCTTATTATGGGTACTTATGCGGCTGCTCAACTTCTAATCGTAATGGGAATTCGTTCCTACCTCGTAGGGTCGAAATAATAAAATAATTTTTAGTCCACGGACGACGGTCGACAGCAAGTTGCGGTGCATTGGAATGTAGCATACAAAACCGGGAGTACTAATAATCGGTTTGCTGAATTGACAGTGGACCCTCAGCCGGTCTCAAATTATTTTTTCAACGCCACCCGAATAGACAATTCATCCAGTTGCTCTGCAGCAAGGGTACTCGGTGAATCAATCATCACATCTCTACCAGAATTATTCTTAGGGAAGGCAATGTAATCACGAATGGAGTCTGATCCGCCAAAGATGGCGCAAAGTCGGTCAAAACCAAAGGCAATCCCACCGTGGGGAGGAGCTCCATACTCGAAGGCTTCCATCAAAAACCCAAATTGCTTTTGTGCCTCTGTATCTGAAAATCCTAGATGGGCAAACATCAATTGCTGCGTCGAACGGTCGTGAATCCGTATTGATCCCCCTCCAATTTCGACTCCATTGATGACCAAATCATAGGCATTCGCTCGTACAGATCCAGGATCGGTTTCCAACAAGGGAATATCTTCTCGCTTCGGAGAAGTAAACGGATGATGCATCGCATGAAAGCGGTTGGATTCCTCATCCCACTCCAAGAGCGGAAAGTCCACCACCCAAAGTGGTACAAATATAGAACGATCACGTAATCCTAGGTCTTCACCCATCTTCAAGCGAAGTTCAGACAACTGCTTGCGCGTGGTTTTCTCCTCTCCACTAAGCACAAGAATCAAATCTCCGGGCACAGCACCGCAAGCTTCTGCCCAGGTCTTTAATTGATCTTGTCCATAAAATTTGTCCACACTGGACTTGAACATTCCATCAAGTTGGTACCGTACATAAATCAATCCTTTTGCTCCAATTTGTGGACGCTTTACCCAGTCTGTCAGTTCATCCAATTGTTTACGCGTGTACTCTCCTGCGCCTTTGGCACAGATACCTAGTACGATCTCTGCCTGATCAATGACGGCAAATCCTGTGCCTTTCGCTAGATCAGTCAAGTCGACAAATTTCATGTCGAAGCGCAGGTCAGGCTTGTCATTCCCATAGTACTTCATCGCATCTGCATAGGTTAGATGTGGTACCTGACCTAGATCCACTCCCTTAACCGATAAAAACAAGTGCTTAATTAGTCCTTCAAAGGTGTTTAGAATATCTTCTTGATTGACAAAAGCCATCTCACAGTCAATCTGCGTAAACTCGGGCTGCCTGTCGGCGCGAAGATCCTCGTCTCGAAAGCATTTCACAATTTGAAAGTAGCGGTCAAATCCACTGACCATCAACAATTGCTTGAAGGTCTGTGGAGATTGAGGCAAGGCATAAAACTCCCCTGGATTAACTCGGCTTGGTACGACAAAATCCCGTGCTCCCTCTGGAGTAGATTTGATCAATACGGGTGTTTCTACCTCGATAAAAGATTGCTTATCCATGTAGGTCCGAGTTTCCTGCATTAGACGATGGCGGAGTTGAAGTTTTTCTCGAATCACATTTCTGCGGAGGTCAAGGTAGCGGTAGCGCATTCGCAGCTCATCTCCTCCGTCGGTTTCGTCTTCAATAATAAAAGGAGGAACTTTTGCAGGATTCAACACGGTTAATTCCTCCACTTTGATTTCAATGTCCCCTGTTGGCATTTTATCGTTTTTGGATGTTCTTTCCAAAACAATTCCAGCTGCTTGAACCACAAATTCTCGCCCTAGCTGAGCGGCTTTCTCCAACAATGCCTTGTCAGTAGATCCTTCCTCAAAAATAAGTTGGGTTACCCCATAGCGGTCTCTTAAATCCACCCAAATAAGCCCTCCTTTATTTCTAACCCGCTGTACCCAGCCGGCTAAAGTGATCTGTTGTTTGACATGGTGAAGGCGAAGTTCGCCACAGGTATGTGTTCTTAACATGACTAATTCCTTTTTTTGGGAGGTCAAAGATAAATAAATGCAACACAGAACGATAAGGATAGGAGAAGAATCCCCACTTCAGGTTGAAATTCTTTCCTTTTACCTACTAGGTAAGCGTACTTAATTCCGCAAATGGCACTTCTTTCAACAGCTGTAAGCCTTTAAAAAGAGTTAAATTATCTGTTCTTTTTGTTACTTAATAGTGAAAATTCTTGGAAAAAAGGGTTCTTTTCCCTTGCTTGACCTACCAAATTAGTTCCTGTCTCCTGAATTTCCCCAGATGAAAAAAAATTGGATTGGCTACACGACCATTTTTCTTTCCATACTCCTAATCTTGATTTACCAAAAGCAAGAAGGACGATTTTCCCAACTTTTTTCCAATGAACCAAACTCCTTAGTGCAGGAGGATTCCACAGATCAAGAAAAATTTTTGTACGGCATCAATGTGAAAGACTTTACCATAATTGAAGGTAGAGTCACCAAAAATGAAACTTTATCTACCCTCCTGTCTCCCTTCAATATCCCTTATCAAATCATTGATGAGCTGGCCAAAAAATCTAAAGAAGTATTTGATGTACGAAGGATTGCTACCAACAAAAAATATACCGTACTCACTGCCCCAAACTCCTCCAAAGCACAATTTTTTATTTATGAGCCCAATCCTGCCGAATTTGTTGTATTCAACTTGGATTCTGCCTACTTATACCGAGCAGAGAAACCTGCTCAAACCCGGAAAAGAACTGTAGGAGGAAGGATTGAAAGTTCCCTATACAATGCCATGGTGGATAAAGGGATTTCTCCCCAACTAATCGATGAATTTGCAGACCTTTACGGGTGGTCGGTGGACTTTCAAAGCCTCCAAAAAGGGGATGTATTCAAAGTTATCTTTGAAGAAAATATCATTGAGAACCAAGTCGTATCGCTTTCTGGAATCCACTTAGCTTACTTCAACCACAAAGGTGTAGACATGCATGCCATTCCATTTGAACAAAATGGACAGCTTACTTTCTTTGACCAAGAAGGAAAGAGTTTTAAAAAAGCATTCCTTCGTGACCCACTTAAATATACCCGCATTAGCTCCCGCTATAATTTAAATCGATTTCATCCGGTTCAAAAAAGAGTGAAGGCTCACCTAGGCACCGATTATGCAGCCCCCAAAGGAACGGAGATACGAAGTGTGGGGGATGGTACTGTCATTGAAGCTAGGTATACCTCAGCTAATGGAAATTTTGTGAAAATAAAACACAATTCCACCTATACCACCCAATACCTCCACCTTTCAAAAATCGGAAAAGGAATTAAAAAAGGAGCGCGTATTTCCCAAGGTGAAATCATAGGATACGTAGGCAGTACAGGACTAGCTACTGGCCCTCACCTTTGCTTCCGTTTTTGGAAAAATGGCAAACAAGTAGATTGGCTGAAAGAAAGCATTCCTCCTTCCGAACCCATTGCACAAGTCAACCTACAAGCATTTAATCAAAAAAAGGCGGAAGGAATAAAATTATTGGCTCAAATTGATCCCACAGTGGACGATCGCCTTCTGGCATCCACCATTCATACACAGCAGGACTAGTTTAAAAAAACTGTAACTTTCAAAAATCTTTGCTTCCCCTACCAGGAGGTTTAGGTCGTGAACGTAGCTATGAGCCAGCCCACCTCTATTCGGATCAATAAGTATTTAAGTGAAGTCGGTTATTGCTCCCGTAGAGCTGCAGATGGTCTTTTGGAACAAAATCGCATCACCATCAATGGAAAAATCCCAGAATTAGGCACCCAAGTCTTTCCCACGGACGAGGTTCGAGTAGATGGACAATTGATCGGGAAGCCAAAACAGCAGCATGTTTACATCGCTTTTAATAAGCCGGTAGGTATTGTTTCGACAACAGATACCCAAGGAGAAAAGAATAATATCATCGATTTTATTCGGCATCCCGAACGCATTTTCCCTATCGGAAGACTGGATAAAGACAGCGAAGGTTTGATTTTGCTAACGAGTGAAGGGGACTTAGTTAATAAAATCCTGCGCTCAAAAAATAACCATGAAAAAGAATATGTGGTGACTGTTGACAAGCCCCTCCATTCGAGCTTTGTTCAAAAGATGAGTACGGGTATTCCCATCCTAGGTACAATCACTGCTCCTTGTACCGTAGTACTAATCAACCGATTTAAATTCCGGATCATCCTCACTCAAGGCTTAAATCGACAGATTCGAAGGATGTGTGCTCATTTGGGTTACCAAGTGACCCAACTCAAGCGAATTCGAATCATGCATATTCAGTTGGATCTAGCAGTAGGTAAATGGCGAGATTTAAGTGAAAAGGAACTGACTCAACTCAATCTCCTTATCCAAGACAGCTCCAAAACTACTTAATAGCTCATTATTCCAATCTGTTGAGTACATTTTGTTGTTCCAAACTATCCTATTTTTCTTGTAACTTGACTTATCAAAGGCTTACCTCTACTTTACCCTCCGTAATCCATGCTTTCTACTCTTCGATCAAGTCCCTCTGAGCTTTTTGCTAGTCAATTACCTACCTCCTTAGCATGGCGGAAGTCCACCCTAAAAGACCGGAAGGAAAGGCTCCTTAAGATTTTAAATTGGATCAATTCCAACCAAGAAGCTATCCGCGAAGCACTCTGGCTGGATTTCAACAAACCAGCTCCGGAGGTTGATCTCAATGAAATTTTTCCCGTCACGGCAGAAATTAAGCATTGC
>Ga0181558_10000444_pt1 | contig 38263 bp, 2 predicted proteins | sample 011ome_22_FD_133754 | JGI IMG/M metagenome (GOLD analysis project Ga0181558, IMG submission 133754) | Coastal salt marsh microbial communities from the Groves Creek Marsh, Skidaway Island, Georgia - 011507BT metaG (megahit assembly) | ecosystem: Environmental > Aquatic > Marine > Intertidal zone... | reverse complement strand
TAAATAAAAGTTCGTCTTCTGCGGCTGGGTTCATTCTAATAACAACGAGTACATCAAACGAGTATTCCATCATTACAAAAAGAAAAGAGTACTAAGTTATCAAGATGCTATCTGAAAATCTCATCATATTCATCATCATCGCATGTGAAAAATCAACTCTTATTGAGATTGCGTTTGTTGCAAGCGTTCTTCCAGCGCCCTGATGCGTTGAGAGCGGTTGTACCTCTCTTGCACTTCTGGTCTTTGACGACCAAATCCAAAGAGACCACCGCCGCTTCCAGTGTTGGCAGATCCTTCGTTATCTGAATCGTCCTCGCTCGAGCTCGAATCAAATTCATCCAAGGCTCCATCGTAGTCCTCATCGATGAAATCAATGTGCATCATCTGCAAGTTGCGTCGGCGTTTGAAGAACATCCACAGCATCCACGCAAAGACGGTCAACACAGCAATTGAGGGGACAATCACAACCGATCTATCCAAGTCACCCTCGACATATTCCACATAGACTGGCATCGGGGGGGAGAGCGGAGGCGCAGGCGGCGGTGGAGAGTAAATAGTCGGTGGCGGAGGGTAATAAACCGTCTCCACAAAATACGGTCCAAACGTGAGCGCGGAATATAAAGAAGTAGAGAATCCTCTTATGGAAGTAGAGTCCGTAACATTGAAGTTATCTGGGCTCCATTTCCTCGGTAAGTCTGACCATTCCGTCACAAAGTCCCCGAATCCATCATCACCCAACGGCCACTGTCGAATTTCGGTTTGGTAGTCTTCTCGATCTTTCGATTGACCATCAAAAATTTGATCCCATGACTTATGCATCGTAAAGTCAAAGTAAGACGCATTGGAGGGGATTCTAGCAGCGTACGCAAAGTTATCAGTGGCAATTGCGTAGTCCAACATCGCAGTAGGTGTGGATGCAATCATTGCTGTGAGAGCATCCTCGCCGAGATTCAAGGAACCTTTATCAGGAGAGTTGAACGCTTTTATTTGCTCCGCAAAATGTCCATTTCCAGATTTCACAAACTGCGGTACAACTATAGCCGTGTAACCGTATTGCTCCTCACCACCGTCGATTAATACTTTCGCAGAGAATGGATTAATCGTATCCATAGCACTCAATGAATAAGTTGTCTTTGTGAAGACAGTCGACGAGACGCGAATGATGTCATCAGACGTAACATTCTTACCGCACGTAAATCCAGCGAGCTCGGAAAAGCATGGTCCATCGTCATCAATGTCAATATTCATGGATAATAGCGGACCCGACACATCAGTAACGTCGCTAGTTATTTGCGGTACTGTCAACATCAAATCAGTCGAACGTTCGTTTCTAAGAATCTGAGTTGGGGAACGTCTTTGACCGGCGAAGCCAGTCACCGTGAAATAGAACGCTTCAACAGATTCCGGGTCTTCTCCGGGAACCAAGGTATCCGCAATTGCCTGTCCAAGCCACGTAGTTGCGGTAATAACATCGTTCATTTTGTCTTGGTCTCTGATAATTGGACTGTTATGGCACCCTACGTACGCCTGCACTAACATATTACTCAAAAACTCAGCCGCGCAAACCTTTGCAGCATCTGTTAACTGCAAGTCCACATTCAGCGCACCGTCCACATAGAGTCTATGTTGAAACACCGCACCCTTTATCTTAGACGTCGCCCCCGAGCTAAACAACACGTCAAACGCTTCGTTCGAAATCTCACCTGGCTTCCATAATATAGTATTCATGGAGCAAATATACTTCTCGAGATAGTCATCGTCTACAGAAGATGCGAGATCCAACGGTGAGTACTCTTGAACGAGTTGATTTTTCATGGCTAAGAACTCCGTCTCGACAGAATTGCATGCAAGTGCCGGAGTTGGTTGATCACTAATAGTAGCCGGTGGAACGCCCCAAGTCTTACCCCAGACGTTGATAAATGATAAAGCACGTGCTGTGTCTTTCGCTCCGACGTAAGCGTTGAAATCAGTGTTAATCAAAGTCTGCGCAACTTCTGATGATGCCGCATACCAGCTACGGCCAGACGCCCGAACCTTTCTTCCTTTCGCGGTCCTAGCCGGGTCTTTCGCATCCGTGATTTCCGTGTTCGATATACGCTGAATAATTTTGATCGATTCGGCGTCAAACTTAGCTCTGCGTTCAGCTTTGGTACCTGACATTGCAATTGATCTCCAGTTCTCTGCCAACATACGCCTGCGGGTTGAGGACGAGCTCGAGGTCGAGTCGCCAAAAATCGCAGCCGTGGAAGTTTGCTCCGCATCTTCCGTCAACTTTCTGACCAAGTTACAGGAAACTTGCTGAGTAGTATCCTCGTCAACAATTGCAGCTGCAAGAGGATTGATTCTCAAGTAGTAGTCTGTTGCGTACCTCGTTGCCATTCCTTGTTCATCGTAAACATAAACAATCAAAATGATATCAGCAGTGTTCACACCATCACCAGCCGAGGGCAACGAGAAGCCCGAAATTTTCGTGTTCGTCGTTTCCTTACCCGAAATGGCTGTTTCTTCGCTTTCTTGACCTCTGAGGGCGTAAGCGAACTGGTACAAACAAGATGTAGAACAATCAGTAGTTCCATCTAACCATTGTTTTGCAACAAGCTCAAATTCGGTTTGTCCATCCTCGAAGCCGTAATCCACAAGCAAGACTTCCTGTTGAGTGGCGTCGTCAACGACATTTTCAGCAGCAGGTACGGACTTATAAGAATCTTCTCCACATTCGCAACCATCGATGGCCGACGGACATAATATCGTCGAAGTCATTTCATTATACCTAACCTCCAAGAAGCCGCCAGAAGGCGGTGTTCCAACTGTGATCGTTTGGCTTGCTTCACCAGTAGTTCCCGAAGCTTCCAAAATCACGGTGCATTTAAACGTGTACTCGGAACCAGCCAAGAGAGTATTCGGCGCAAGAGTCAATGAGCTTTGTTTGACAGCTTCAGACGGTTCTACGCCGTAAGAAGTCGAGACTAAAGATTCCAAACTACCTCCTGCAAATCCTACAGAACCAGACACGAGTTCCCATTGATAAGTGACACTTTCGCCCGAGGCGACAGCCGCAGTCGCGGAAGGTGACTCGCACGTGAGTGTACCACCTCTGGTTGGTGACCATTCGCCTTGAAAGTAATCTTCATCGTCGTCTCCGATAGTTACAGAAACGGACGTGATACTCGTCCACGTGACGTATGCTGTTTTCGTTCTTCCGGTGAGCGATGACTGACCGCGAACTCCTTTCGAGATGGTACAGCCAATCTCGTACATGTTATTCGTTCCGAGATATTGAAGTAGATCACTCCCTGGAATAGATATGGTGTCAGTGTCAGTCGCAAACATAGCACTCGCATCAGTGAAGCAATCTGCACCATCGGCGATCTCAACCAGTTCGCACGTCGATTCACCATCAGGAATTTCACATGCTTTCGTGCAGAACCAGTAGTAACTCCACGGATAAGCCACACCAGACTCATCACGTGAGTCTTCAGGATCAAACGGAGACGCAACGAGTGAGTTTGTCAAAAATGGTGAAACAATTCTATCTCCACCAAGCCTATCCTCGACGATAATTTCACGGTAAGCGACATTCACTTTCGTTGTTGATGTTATAGCTTGAGCAGTATTGCCGGAAGAAGCAATAGTTGCCGTAACTAACAACTCATACGTTTCTCCAGGTTCGAAAGAGTTTGGAGGAAGAGTAAGTTCCGGAGTCCCTCGCGTATTAATCCAATCAGAAGATTCAACTTGCAAGGATCCCGCTGTGAACTCCCAATAATACTCGAGAGCGTTCAAATTCTCGGGATAATCCATGCAAGACGTGTCCGGAGCTGATACGTACGAGATAATTGTCAAGCGATCCGAAGCGTAGATGGTAACTTCTTCCGGAGTTGCAATCTTGGGCAAAGGAACAGCAGCGACTGCCGTATCAAAAGTCGCAGTTGACGTTGTTCCTAAAAAGTTCGTAACTTGTAACTCAGCAGTGTACGTTCCGCCTGGCACAAGGTCCGTGTACGGAACGAAGAGACTATCTGTGCAAGTATTAATCTTGTTAGCTGTGTCAACTTCGCAAATATCAATATTAGATACATCTTGCGTACTGGTAATTCTCCAAACGTACGTGAGGGCTCTACCACCACCACCAGTCGATCTCAACGCATCAAAGTTGAGAGGAGTGCACGTACCAACACTGACCACACCAGTTATTGAGGCCTTTACAGATGGGTAAATGAGAGGTCCAAGGACACCCGTCGACGCAACGGCGAAGTACGAATTTCTGTCCTTCGTTCGGATGGTTTGTTGCTTCAAGGTGATGAACGATGCCGCGTTCTGCGACGTTTGTGGCTTCACCGTAGGGTTCGATCCGAGCGTGATTTGCAAATAATTGTGAGTTTTCGAGCCAGCGCCATCATCGGTCGGAATGTTAGTCCATTTACACAATGGGTTCGTACCCAAAAGACTGATCGTGGCTGTGGCAAGGACGTTCGAACAGTCAGATGCGCCTATTTGCATAGCCTCATCTGTCTCCACATCGAACACAACTTGGATCGTTGACAAAGAGTTTGCAAATCTCACTTCCGTGACAACAGGCGCAGGAACTGGTTTCACGGTGATGACTTTATTTGAACCATCACCAATCGCTTCTTTCTTTTGAATTATTTGGATGTAGTACGTGCCCGGCAGAATTGTCGAATACGTAAATTTGAAGACACCCGGCGAAACGTACTCAGCGCCGTTATTCGTGTATTCATATCCTTGAATCTCCGCACCTTCGGGTACGATTTCATCAAGGTCGATGGTAATCTCAAAGTCGTTCAATTCATCATCCGCGCTGAATGGGTGCAATCCAGAGCTAAATGCAAGGTTTCCGTACACGTCTCGCGTGGTGATGTAAACCGTTCGGTCCGTAGAAGTAGCAACAAGACCAGATGCGATGCCACCAGATAACGTCGTTTTATACACATTCGCAGTGCCACCTACAACCGTGATCGGAACATACATGGACGACACCATTGACCCACCGGACTCGTCTCGTTCAGTCAAGGATAAGTACCAGGTTCCTTCCTTGTACAAGGTGAACGTTACAGAGTAACCACCGCTTTCCTTCGTTCCAGAGTATCCAGTGACGGTGCCAGTCCTTGAAGTGGCACCCGTTGCTTTCAAAGCATCGCTGGGAATCAATTCAACATCCCATAGGAGCGCTGGAGTAGCGTGATCGTAGCCATATATATCTTTGGCGTAAATACTGAACTCAAATCTGTCTCCCGCACTCACAGTGGTTCCTGAAAGTTCTTCAGTTGTAACACTCGCCTCCGTGGCCTGCACATTCACCACACCGTTCGTTACCTCGACAGATGCCGTGGTAACAAGCAACTTACCTCCAACAGGTCCGAGGTAAACACTCACAGTGTTTGTGCCAACGTAACGCGGAACGAATTCAACTTCGTATTCGTAACCATTACCATCAATCTTCGTGATGATACCCTCAACAACGATAGTCTCCGACTCCACCGAAGAAGCAATTTCAACGTGGAACTCGTCGTTCCCGGCGACGTCGTCGTACTCGGCGTAGTTTCCAAAAGCATCTCTAGCGATGATGGAAAATTTTGACGAAAGGCCTGCACGAACCAAATTCGTTTCATCGGGCTCGAGACCTGTACCTTCAATGGTCGACGTCAACGCCGAAGTTGCCGCTGGGATTACAGTCAAAATCATTTGAGAGTTCGCGATCTCCACGCCATCGAAGGCAACAAAGATTGGAACTTCACCAGACTTTTCAGGCTTGACAGTGACTCTCCATATGCCAGAACCATCGTTAACAACAGTCGGAGCAGTTGGCACAAAGCCAGAAGATACTTGAACAGACGGAGCGGTGGCACTATTCGAAGCGACATCTAATCCATTCACGTCTCGTTCTTGAATGAAGAAGACAATTGCTTCTCCCGCCACGGTTTCAAAGAAAATTGAACCTGCAACTGGAATCTGCGAACCCAGCATAAGAGTACCGTCCGAATCGATGGCCAACAAAGCTGCTGATTTTTCCGCACTCGATTCACGCGTCGAGGCAACATCGTAGACTTGAACGGTTTCACCACCGGAGAGACCATCTGAAGTGCCGATCGGATCATTACCAGTAGCAATTTTAGCGTACATAGAATACGGATAGCCCAGGTCATACGGAATGTACTTGAACATGTACGTACCAGCACCAGTGTACGTCGGCCCGATAACCTCAACGCCAGAGATAGCGCTTGCCTTATCAGTTGCATTCGATATGCCAGAATTAGAAAGAATCTCAAATTCTAGAGTGAATGCTGTAGTATCAGTGCTTTTATCAGTTGTGATAATACCACCGGTTCTATCCGCAGCTTGAATGTAAATCGTAGATTCCGATCCAGCAATAGCGCCAGAAAAGATACCGGCACCTGAGTAAGTTGAGTACGGAGCACCAATTGCACCCGGTAGCACCGTGCACTCGTAATCCTTCTCCGTAGTGGGGTCAATCACCTCAGAACCATCAATGTAAAGAGAGAGACGCAATGAACCCGCAGCAGGAGGTGAGAAGTTCAGGATAGTGATGTAATCTCCATTCACGGCGTTACTTGACGTGAAAGTGATGTCAACTGCGTAAGTTTGACCTCGGACTGTGAAGACGTTCAGGGCCAAAGAATCAAGAACTGCAGTTAGCTCATCACTTTCGCCGATCACATTGCCATTAGCGTCACGAACGTACAATTCAACTGTCGAAGCCACGTCCGTTTGAAACGGAATCGTGGGTGAAATTCCAACAAGTGTAGTAGTAGAAGCGGACGGCTGTCCGACATAAACTTGAATGGAGAATTGTTCTTTCGTGTCGTAGTTTTTGTACAGATTCAATGCCAAGTCGTTGTCGTATACGACAGTCACTAAACCTGGCGCAACGTCAACAGAGGGGAGAGTAAAGTCAACCGTTAACAAGCCAATCGAGGCATCCGAGATTTCGAACGGCAAGAAGCCAGGATTATTGAGTGTATCAACTTTAAGTTCGAACAAACCGCTGTTTTGCAAGTCAGTTACAACATTTCCGTACTGATCCTTCGCGATTAAAGACAGAGTTGAGAGGACACCCGCCTCCACTCCGGCAGTCAAAGCATCTCCGTACAGCAAACAGTCCTTCAAAGATACAGACGAATGAAGCACCTTACCGCCAGATGGTACAGAAAGGAGAGATTCGCCGCGCAACTTAACTTCGACGATCAAGTCGCCAGACTTTTCAATTGTGTAAGTAGCTTCGTATGTGCCGTCAGACTCTTCAACGTACGCAAACTGACCGAAATCAACTACCGAGCCACCTGCAGAAATTTCATACGTGAACTCATCTGCGCTTGACACAATGGCATTCCCAATGGCGTCTCTTGCAATCAGGGTAAGTTTGGCTTCGTTACCGGCAACGATGTAGCCAGTCGACTGTAATCCGAATCCAGTTCCTGAGACTGTTGACGCAGTAGAAGCAACTCCTGGCTCAACAGTGATAAGGAAGCCCGTCTCATCTGTTGTACCGACAACTGCTCCAGATCTTGTGATCAACAATTTGAAATCACCAGATTGCTTTGGTTGTACTGTTATAGTGTACATTCCATCGCCATTATCGACGATGTTAGATGGAGAGATGCGAAGTTCGCTTTGACCGGTGGTTAGCGTGGGGACTAATTTAGCGCTCAGAATTTCACCACCGGTGCTCAAAGTGTTTCCTTGAGAGTCGCGCCCAAAGACATACACGAGCGAGTCTTCAGCGACTTTGAATTCGGAGGTACTATCAGCGCCGACGACCTCAGCCATAGCAGAGACGAAACTACCAGGGGATATAACTGTACCAGTGTATCCAGAGATGGGAACTTCTTCACATACAGGTGGGTCTGAGGAATCACACGCACTAACTTGCATGTCAAGTGTACCCGCGACAGTAGAAATATACTCACCAACAAAAGCAGATTGAGCACTAACATACACGAGTTCAATATCACTTGCAAACGCTGCTTCATTTACATCGCGCCTCATCAAGTTGAATTTCACTGCACTGAGCGAGGACTGAACGATATCGTCCGTCAAAAGGTTCGAAACAGAGTCGCGAAATTGTACTTTAACAGCACCCTTCGCCAAAACCTTACTTGAGAACACACCTTGTCCACCTACCACTGAGTTAGAAATATCAAGGGCACCAGCACTGACATCAAGAGAAAGAGCAGCTTGAGCGAGGGTAAGAACACTCGATGTCACACCATTCTGAACGAGTTGCGCAGTGCCTCTATACACACCAGCCTTGACAGGTTTGATGAAACCGTAATAATAGTACGAGTCATTTTCGGTATCCTTGACCAACTTCATCGTACCATCACTCGCCGAACCAGTGTAAGTGACGGTGTAAGCAGCAGGACCGGTGAGGGCGATAGAGAACGTTTCTTCTTTATTCGCTAAATTCTTGTAATCCTGGCCGTTGTAATACGCATCTCTTGGGTAAATGTAAACAGGTACGCTATCACCTGCAACGATGCTTCCATCCGTGTTCCCGAGCTGAACATAAGAAGTTGAACTAGACGTGACGCTAGAAACGAGTTCGAACGTGAACTCCCCAGGATTCTCGTATTCGACAGAACCGGTGACTAAACCATTGACAGCGACCGTCAATTTGTACGGTGCTTCAGCTACACTAGTCTTAGTAAAAGTAACAAAGTATGTGCCACCCGCATCTTCGTTGACGTAGCCAAACGCACTTGGATCGAGGCCCAAACCAGAAAGCACCGATGAATCAAATAATTGAAAATCTGTGTACTCAACGAAATTTTCGTTGTTCCCATTGAAGACAGTAAGCACCAGAGAAGGTGCTCCGGATGGTACCGCCAATATACCATCGCTGTCGTAAAGCGTGATGGCGATGGCAGTCAATTCACCCGCAACTCCATATGTTATTCCAGGACCTGAGATAACGCACCTTTTCTCATCCACATCCGTGCTTACGGAAGAGGAGATTGGTATGTTCGAGAACGGAGAGCCTGCAATAGCCTCACTATCGTAAGCAATATCGACCGTGACCGTAGCGTCTGTGCTACCCTCAATCATATACTCAAATCGATAAACTCGGGAAGATTCGTCCCATGTTGGACCGCTTTGAATAATCGATCCCGCAGTCGTGGTAACAGTCACTTCAAACGAAGAGGCACTTGTACCTGCCGTGACGAGAAAATCTGAGGCATCACGAGGATCTATGGCAATGTAAGTTTGGATGCCGAGAGAGCCTCCAACAATACCAGGTCCAGAAGCGCGCGTGTAGCTCGCGCTAATAGCACCAGCAACAATCTCCTGCTGGAATGGCGAATTGGCAATATCCACGCCGCGAATATTGAGGGCCGTTTCCATGTAACCAATAACAGATGGGGTGTATTCGATGGTGTATTTCCCAGTAGCACTGTCAAAAGTCACAGAGTGTTCCTGGATGGTCGATTCTTCCATTAATAAGGCATCATCAGAGTAAATCGTTTGTGAAATACCATCGATGATGTCATTCACGAGATTACCGCGGTCCTTCTTGAAGTTTCCATACACATCTCTCGCCTCCAAAGTCAACGTAGCCTTACTGTTGACTGTTGCAGAAGCCGTAATACCAGCACCAGTGAGGGTAAATTTCGAATAATCCGCATCAGATGCGATGACTTCCATGTTCAATGGTAACTGAGACCCACCAGGGCCGTCCAGGACTAGCCCATCTGATATGTATGCTCGGAGAGCATAAGTTCCAGTCGTTTCCGCAGACCAGCGCACTCGCCAGTTTCCTGGTTCAGATGCACCAATTTCTTGAGCGTAGCCATACTTAGCAGGAGCTGGCCCGCTTACGTACTTGTAGCCTTCAGGCCCGTATTTGTTCGGAGCCGCGAATGTAAGATTCGTCGGCGTACCATACGGATCATACGTCAATTGGTTCGAGTACTTATCCGCAGTAATAATCTGATAGTTGTGTTCCGAACCAGCAACGGCTACCTGCGTCAATGGAACTGTTCGGTCATTTCTTGTGTACGAACTTGAAGCTACGGCAACCCCAGGATCGACATTCACGTAAATAATACCGTTGGCGGGTGAATCTATGACAGTTTCTGTGCTCACGCCGTCAACTGGTCGAATTGCAGAAATTGTCAACTGCGCCGGGGAGGTCACTACGGCTGTAAAAGAAACCTTGATTGAACCATCCGGGTTCGTAGTGAAAGATGGCTCTTGTCCACCACCGGCCGAAAGTTCGAGATTTCTTGACACTACTTTAAATTTGTTCGTATCAGGCATCTTCGTGATCGTGTTGCCTGACGCATCGACAGGCTGAATGGTGAACGAAGTAACTTCGCCAGCCCTGGCAGTCATCGTAGCATCACTCAAAGCTTCACCGTACGCGAACGAGTACATTGGCGAGATATTTGGAGAAGCAACCGACATCGTGTACGGAGAACCGATAATGTGATCACCGTCGTAAGTGATGTTGAACTGATATTCAACACCATTTCCGCCAGTTGGCAACGTGTACACAATGTTGTAAGTGCCATCTTCATTATCAGACAAGGTAGCGACATTGGTGAGGAGCGACCCAGCTGTTGGTTTCGTTTGAATTGCAGAAACAACGAGCGGATTTCCGTCTCCACCAATTGTGATTTCGTTATTGAATTCATCCCGGGCAACAAATTTTAACGTTCCACTTTCCATTGCAGTGACAGTACTTGGAGGTGTCGCGAGTAATCCCGAAGTTTTGGAATTCGGTGAACCCGCAGTAACTGTGATGGAAACGGACTCTCCAGAGACAAGACATCCGTCAGGGTTGACCTCCAAATCATCCGGTGAGCCACTCGCGCAAAGTCTTACAGACATGTCAAACGTCCCCGTGAGGTAAGTTATGTTGTAAAATACTTCGAACAAGCACTGGTCAGTCGTGAGACCAAAGCAACCATCGAGTGCAAAGCAGTTCTCCGAGCTTGAGGAAAATTTTTCTCCCATGTTGCCTTCCGAAGTTCCAACAAAATCAATGCGGCAGGAAGTCAACGCATCTTCTCTCTCGTCTTCTGACAATTTATAGAGAGCATTAGAGCCGGCATCATAGGCTGAGATGAGCACAGATTTTCGTTCGTCCGCGATAGAACCAGACAGACCGTCCCCATTCATGAGAGAGTTTGCCGCATTCACAACGCCAGGAACAACTGTGACCTTGAATTGTTTGACTTGAACCGCATCAGAGACCGGTGCCGATCCTTCGGTTGTTGAGATACCCATAGCAAATCTCGGTTGCAAGCTGACAGAGATGGTGTATGCAGCGGTGTTGGAGAAAGTCAACGAAGCTTCAGCAGACACCGATCCATCAGGAAACGCCTCCACGTAGTTTGAAGGAATTCTGCAGTCCGGAAAGAATGATGATGACGGGAAGCATGCCAACGAAGTAAATTCAGCATTCAAAGTTTCCGCTTGTGACGCGGTAGCCGTGACTGTGAACACATCCCCGGGGTAATCCGAGGAATAGTATTGCACGTTGCCGTATGAATCTTTCGCCGAAATCGCAAACTCAACGGGAAATCCTGCGGTAGCAACAATCGGGTTCGTTCCTTGAACACCAGATGCAATAACAACATCAACGCTGGAAGCTGTAGTGAAATCTGGTCGGATGACGAGATTAGAATATCCTCCAAACTCGGCAACAAGATCAGTGCTAGCACCAGCCTCATCGAAAGCAATCTCACGTAAGCGAGCGCCAATTTCGACGCCGTTCGCCGTGATAGATATCGGCCACGTTCCTGCCGTACTGTAGTAGTAGTCGATTCGGAACTCACCCGTTGTACCTTCCACTGCTGTGATGGCGATATCAGATCCAGAGAGTACGGTTCCACCAATTGATAACTGGATGGTGACATCATTTCTGCCCATTTGGACTCCATCTTGATCAAATGTCAAGATACGGAAAGAACCTGAGGGTTTTCCCGTGCTTGCTACAGATGCGAAGCCAAGCGTAAGATCACCATCGCTGGTGGACAAATATGCAGCTTTGTAGGTAGTCTGCAATGGATCCAAAGTCTGAACAGAATCGGCAGTTTTGATATCCAACAAACAACCTGATGAAGGAATGGTGATGAAATCGCATCCAATTTGAACAAAACCAGTGCCGTACTCAATCTTGAGCAATGCTGCTCCGGCAGCCACAGGCGTGTACGTGATGGTGTAAGTACCATCACTGTTATCAGTTACAGTTGTCGTAGAGCCTGTCTGGTTCAAACTCGCCCGGAAAGTATCTCCACCCGACGTTTTTAAGTTGCCAAAGGAATCCACAGCTTGAATGACAACTTCTGACGCAGCTCCAAACAGAGTTCCTCGGACACCCGCGCCACTAAGGAAGGACTTGGAAGCAGAAGCGGCTCCAGCAGTAACAGTGAAAACTCGAGGAGAATCTGCGATGTTTGCACCATTTATCTTGAACGAGAGACTAGAGGTACCAGCCACTGAAGGAGTGTACGAAACGTTGTACTGACCGAGTGCTGTATCAAAGACAAAGGATGGTGCAGTCTCCGTAACAAGATCTTTCGTAACACCGAGGCCACGCGATACCACTAACGAAGAAGAGGCACTCGCAGGACTCGTGTAGACTCTGTTCGAGTACTTATCTCGTGGAACAACGACAAAACTGGACTTCACTCCAGCTTTGGCAGAGTTCCACCCCGTACCCGAGGCCGTAGAAGTCGTAGCTACGATAGGTCCAGAGGTGATGTATGCTTTATAGCTTGAAACGTCGGTAGCAGCAACACCGTCAACATACAATTTTAAAGTGTACGTTCCCGTGATTGTTCCTAAATACTGAAGAGTCACCAAACCAATTTGAGTGCCGTCTGAACCGAGAGTAATTGAAATGGCATCAGCGCTGTTAGAAACTACTGGTAAAGAGCCAAACAAGGTACTCGATTTCGTAGTTGACTGCAAAATCATTTCAGCCTTGACATCCACAGATCCAGCTGGGGAAGAAGTCAGGGCGTTTCCATATCTATCGTACAAACGCACAACCCATGTTCCACGAGTCACAGACGTTGCATTCGTGATAGAAATGAGCTTCGTCGTGCTACCAACGACGGCACCAGGACTCACGACAGCAGTGAAGCTTCTGACCGTGGCCGCAGTGGCTCCAGCCGGTGTCACAGAAACTGTCACCGGTGTTGTACCTGCCGTTGTGAAAGTGTATGAAACCTTATAACCGCCCGTATTTGTATTCCAAACACCCTGCGAAAGGACAATGTTGTTCGCCCGAAGCACGACAACCATTAGCACGTCACTTACCGCAACGTTTCCATATACATCAGCGGGAAAGATGTACAGCGAATATTCCGTACCAGCAACAAAAGCAGCAGAGCTTCCTTGTGCAGGTAAACCAGCCGAAGCAGCAAATGAAGCAGTTCCGTCGACCAAGGCCGGCGCAACCACATTATTCGTCGTAATGATAATCTCTGGGTTCACCATCGTCAATGCTACTCCACTGGCATAGGCCAAGACAGAGTATTGATCGGATGCGAACTTAAGTACACCTTCGGCGACTAATCCAGTTCCGGTACTGTCGGCCTTAATAGTCAAAGTTTGGATTCTCGCGGTGTTTTTCGACTTGATCTGGACAATTACGTCATCCGAAAATCGAGCCGTGGTGATGGCGTTTCCATATGAATCTTTCAAACTCAACGGTAACGATAACGTAGCTCCGGGCGCGTACCCACCTGCTGGAGTTGAAGGCTTCGTAATAGTAGACACACTTCCACTTGCCTTCGCGGCAGCTAAAGTGAAAGAAACAGGCGAGTCCTTCACCGCATGATAGACCGAAGGCGTGTCCGCATCAGCTTTAGATACTGAAAGTGTGTAAGTCCCAGACTTCGTTGTGTACAATTTGTCCACATAAAGACGGCGATTCATATCCGCGTCTCCTGCACCGGTTCCTAGTGGTGATAAAGTCAATGATACTTGACTTTGAGGTCGAGAAAGTTTCGAGAGAAACGTCGTGGAAATCGTGTTCATATCCAAATTATATTCCAGGTTCCATTGATTTATGATGAACGTCAAACTCGATCCAACAACGCCAGAAACTGGTGCACCGGTTACCTTGAAGTAATCTGCCTCGTTCGTGAGGAACACAGAGGCAATGTGGGTAGACGATCCTTGATCAAGCGGGTACCCGTCTACTGAGACTGTAAGTGTGTATGTTTCAGCGTACAGGGGAGTAAATGATCCATAGTATGAACCAACCGACCCTGTTCTATCAGAAAGAGAATTCGAAACTTCTGCAGCTCTAGTTCCGGAGATGCTCCCAGTCACAGTGACAGAAAATGCAGAGGATTGTCCAGAAACAGCAATGCTATTTCCAAGACGGTCGATAGCAATGACATAAAAGTAAGCAGGTTGACCAACTTCGATGTATTCACTCGGCGTGGTCATCGTAGACTTAGTACTTGGTACATCAGAAACCACGTTGATACTGGTAGATGTACTGAGAGTTTCACGATCGAATGGTTGGTCTGTATCCACATTCAATAGGTTACTTATCTTCGCAGTGAACGTATATGTTCCAACTGTATTCACTGACGGAATCGAAACAAGATGCTTACCAGCAGAGATACACGATGTGAAGGTACCTGGTTCTGATAACTCACCACCGGTGACACCCCACGCCCAATTGAAGTTATCGCGCGTAACACACGTCGGATTCGAATAGATATCTTTTATGGATACTATTATTTTTTGAGTTCCAACACGTCTAGTGCCGTAATCCACCGTAGTTGACGAGGTAGCAATGTATGTGCTCGCTTTTACAACAATTGTCTTGGAAACCGCAAGCTCATTCGTATTGACGTAAATCTTGAAGGTGTACGAGCCAGCAACTTGTGGAGCTGTGAACTTAATTTTAATGTCATACGGTTCTTGCGTATCCAAGGGAGTAATGACGATGCTGTCAGTAAATGAAGACGACGCAGGCGTACTCGTGAACACGATACCACTTGCACTCGGAACTTCCTCCTTATTTGTGGCTTGGTTCCCTTGAGAATCCAAAGGATCAAGCGTGAACTCTTCCTCCTCGCCCGCAATCAAGGATGTCGGGAAGTCTACCGCGACAGACTCCTCGGAAATCGGACCATGTCTCACGTCGATGACAAGTTTATTATCAACGAATTGAGAAATAGCTTCACCATATTCATCACTTCCAATTTTTACATCTAACTCAATCAATACCGGAGCCTTAATCAAGAGTGAAATTGAATACGTGCCATCAAAATTGTCTTTCCAGGGCTGAGCAGACAGGCCCGCGTTCTCAACAATAGCTTGGCCCGCATTCTCATGACCAGCAGGGAAGACGCAGCTCGTGTAATCAGCGGCGGTACCAAATTTGCAAAGATACGAGACAAACAAACTTTGGCCACCATTAGAGAGATCGATCAAGTTATCAAGTGTTTGAGAATCTCCAGAATTCCAGCCTCGTGTGACAACTGTGTAAGTGACGGTCCCAGTTTGCGTGAAGCTCTCCTTGCCACCCGTTGCAGAATCTCTTTCCACACAATCAACGGCGTTTGAATTCAAGGGTTCCGTCGCCGATCCTTCATCACAGACGCCGTACATATACGAGTTCTCTGGACTGATGACGGTTTCAGAAACTTCAAATGAAGTGATCATTGCGCCTGAGGCCAATTGACCACCAAACACAAAGCTTCCCGCATCGTTCTTGAACACCACCATGGCAATGTAGAAGCCTGCATCAGATGCATCGTAAGAAATCGTGTACGTACCGTCAGCATTGTGCACGGCGCTCGCAGGCACAGCGCTAGATCCGCACCCAGCTGGATCAGCCGCTGCTACAGTTCTGCTCGAGACTTTGCAAACCCGAGCAACGAAATCTTTGTCTTCTCCATAGACTAATCCCGAAGATTTCGACGAAATTTTGTTTGGGAGAACGCTATCGTACGGAGTCAACTCAAAACTGGACTGGCCAGTTCCTTTGTTGTCCGTAGTAGAAGAAGTATCGGAATACTGCAAGTCCCAAATTGTATGCGCGACAGACATCGTACCCGGAATGACCGTGAACTCTTCGTAATCGGGGATGAGGTTTGCTTGAACAACCGTAGTAGAATCGTACGGCGCCCCAGTACCCGCCTGAACGAAATAACCTTCATAAGCGAGCATCTTACCCACTGTCGGCCAATATTGCAGAGCGAAGGTTTCTTCATTCTCATCGTCGTACAAGCTCATGAAGTAAGCCTCCACTTTAAAGCGAGTGGCAATTTTCCTATCTACTGTAAAATATGCATTATCATCGTAAACCGCAGCCGAAGCAGAGTCAGCTGTTGATGCTGTAATATCCGTGCCAATGACTAAGACATTGTTGATTTCTACCGTTGGAACATCTGTTCCGATGATTGTAGGCGACCACGTAACACTACTTCCCGAGTACTGGCTTACTTTTGAGGTGAAGTAATGCGTTTTCAAGGTAGAAGACACCGTTCCGATGTTCTTTAATCCCGTGTTAGAATTGGCCATGAAACCCTCGGTGTCGAGCTCGATAGTGTAGCCAACTTTGTCAGTTGACGATGCTTTGAACACGGACGTAGAACGCTGCGTACTCGGTTCAAGCGAGTAATATTGCGCCATATCTCCTGCAGTCATTCTCGTAAGTGTTACGGTGTACGTGGTGCAGAGAGAGTCCGTGCACGTCGCATCCGGAGTATCCTTCGTACTACTGGGAAGAATTGTTAAGCTGACCGTAACGGGGGTTCCAGGAACTAGGTCATACACGGTATAACTCGTATCCGTTCCATGGATGGCATCACCCGCATCATTTGTTTTAACAACATCGTTGATTCGGACATACGTTCCTGGGTACAATTCCCACTCAACTGTGGCGGCGTCGGCGCCATGTTGGATGCTTCTGGTGTACGCGAGAACAGAAGCGTCAAACGAAAGTGGTTCGGTCACAGCACTACCAGTAAAATCGACACCTCCAACATTTACCGTACCGTTGATATCGTACGCATTAATAGAAGACAAGATGGCAATGTCCTCAGAACTCTGAGGACTTCGGGTTACCTGTATTGTGTACGTGTTGATGACGGTGACACCATCTTCTTCATCTGTGTATTCCACGGAGACTGCCACATAGTTCTGATCACCAACGTCAGGATAAACTTTGTAACTCTCGGATGAATCCAACAAAGTTCTTGCGCCAGCTCCTAAGGATACATACACAACGGACCCTTCCTTGGCAACCAAGTTAGCGGCCGCTCTAATATCGAGTTCAGTCGTGTCGTACCCAACCGTGGCAGAGTACGTGTTCACGGTTGCATCAAACGATGGCGTGAATCCACTCGGAGTGAGACTGAGAGATGTAAGATATGGCGCAACTTTACGAGACGATGAGATAATGTAAGAACCGGAAAATCCAGTTGTTCTCGACGTTACTGCAATGGTGATATCAATCTTGCCAAACGGAATTTCGACGCAAGAAGCGACATTGGTAGCAACCGCGAGTGGCGCACCTCCACCCATTTGAATGCTTGAACTGTAACTCACAGTATCGAATGACATGGTGAAGCAAACGGATGAGGAATCAAACGGAACTGGCATGTCGTATGCGTACGTCGTGGCAGCAAAAGAAGGGTCCAGTTTAGCACCCGTCGAGCCTGAAATACTGAGAGTATTCAAAGTTGGGAGTGCCTCTTTTGTAAAGGTAACTGTGTAAACGTTCACGACGTTCAAGTTACTCAAATCCCTCACATAAATTTTCAGTGCTCCGATATCTTCCGTAACACCCGTAGTGTCGTGTGTTTGTTTTCCACTTGTCAAGCACGTTGAGAAGTCTTGACTCAAACTGACTAGACACGTAGAGCTGGTACTGCTTTTAGATACGGTGTAAGTGAAGCTGTTCTCTGCGCTCCCCAAGGCAGCCACGTAATTGTAACGAGACGTTGAGAAGGTTGGCGTAACAGAAGATGAGAAAAAGGTCAAAGAGTCTAACTTTGGCAACGTGCCACGTGTAACATAGTACATGTAAATAGACTCGACTCCACCTATTGCAAGACTTCCTTGCACAGTTATCGTAATTGCAGTCGTCGTGCCTTCCGCAACTGGCACAGTCAAACGCCCACTTTCTGGGAAAGCAATACGTGAGAGACTACCATATTGTACGAAAGCATCAGAGACTGGAACATCGCCAGTTTTAAGGAATGCCACAGAGATGTCTAATTCAGATTTTGTCGCAGCGACTGTAGACCGGTAGACGTAAACGGATGTTGAAAACGAGGGCGAAAGTAAAATCGCTGCGTCACTCGAGTCCACGACAGCGATACTCGTGAGTTTCGGAGTATATGGCCTCGTAAATGTGAACGTGTACGTCGAACCGCCATCCACGTTTTGACCCTCAGCAACTGACTGCAGAGTAATAGAGGAGAGGCCGGAACCATCCGTAGGAACAACAGTCACCGTGTGCGTGCTCAAACCTTCATCGATTCGTAGTGGTAACGCGTATGCACCAGAAGTAGAACAACTCACATCGGCTTGATCACACGTTACCTCAACTCCATCAACAAACAGGACGGAAGATGAAGACGGCGTGATTGTGATCAAAGTCTCGTACACGTATTGCGGCACATCCACATTATACATATATGTATTGCTCGAGAATGCAGTCGGATCGGTGAATGAGGGACTTTCTGATGGACTGCCGTCCGAGGTGGTGGGATCTGACTCCCATTTATAGTTGCCAATTTCAAGTGCGGTGACCGATGAAGCGTCTGCTCGAGTAATTGAAATGGAATATACAGTCGTGCCCTCCGCGCCAGAAACAGTTACGAGCAAAGCATTGACGCCGTAATCTAACGCAACTGGAGTCGTTAGTGAAGATTCACTCGTTATTGACTTAGTTCCATCAGGCGCCGCAACCGTGAGGGAAACATGCGGCACATCTGAAGAAACAATGGAAGACAGAGTAATAGAAGAGACTGTGGCTAACACGTTTACAGCGTACGTGTAAGAACTTGCCGTAAACGCAGGAACCATTTGTTCGCCGATAACATCAAGAGAAGACAAGAATGGTGATTCCTTCACGTCCACGTAGAATGTATACGTGCTCTTTACAGTCTCATCTAAAGATGTAACCGTCATAACCACAATCGTATCTGTAGTTGAGAGCTCGATACCTTGAGAGGATCCGCTCAAGAAAGAAGCAGTAGATTCGTACCCGCCGGAGGAAACAAATGTGATTGCACTCCCGGTGGTGTCTCCATTCACAATTGGTTTAAAAGTGAGACCTTCGCCATTATTATCGTACGAGTATTCGAGGTAATACGTAAACGTTTTCGGAGAGAAATTCAGCTGATTTTGCCCCTTCGACAGAGTGACGCTCGAAAATGTAGGCACATCTGGGCGAATGAAAGTTACCAAGTAAAACGTTTCCGATGTGGCTGAATATACCGTAACTCGAACAGTCTTGGAGCCAACGTTGAGTGAAATTTCCGAAAAGTAAGAGCACGTCAGCAAACTGCACGTAGACGCTTCGGATCCATCGATAGTGACCGATTGAGTCGTAAAGCAATTGTCGGTATCACCGCTGGCAATTTGCTCTGCTGTGCAACTCAAGGAATCGTCAATGAACGTGAGCAATTGTACGGTGGAAGTGTCAGCATTGACGTAAACGTTGTAGCTGGGGACCGAAGTAGAAAATCCAGACGCAGTCTCATCCAATGAGGAAACAAGGCCGAATTCTCCTCCACCAATAGTGATATCTTTCAGAGAAATGGATTGCACCGGGTCAACACCAAGCAAATCAAAGCTGACATATGGAATAAAACCGCCGCCGAAAGTAACATCAAGCGGTGGCGTGGCAGACCCATAGAACACTTTAATTCTCTCAGCTTCTTCCGTGGATCCACTGCCTCCTTGTCCATATTCATCATCCTTACCAAAGTCATTGTAGGTATCGATAATGATAGAAATACCGACATCGGTTTCACCAATCCAGTTTGCCGAACCATCTCTGAAAATAGGAGGTTTCAAAACGAGTCTGAATACACCTCTTTGATCTGTTGCTGCAGTCCACAAGTCACTGGCCTCGTAGATTGTACCGATTGAGGAATAATCGGAAGTTCTAGTACCAATGGAGGTGATGGCATCGTTGTTACTTGGATCGGACCCACCATCGAAACTGAGTTCGATTCGTACCTTTGTATCATCAGACGTTGCAGCTTCAGAGCTTTCGTCATAAACTCTCACTTCCATGTCTAGGAGTACATCCGTGGCATTTCCGGGCTCATATGTCAAGAACCCTTTATAGCTTGTTAATCCATTCGTGACATCGATGAATCGAGCTTTTTTGGACAAGGCGTGAAGCAAGTACAGAGAATCTGCTGCGTCTGGCGATACGTAAGCTCCAGACTTCAACCAGTCAAGATTCGGGTCCATTTGCTGTCTCTGCCAATCGCTATAAACGCTCAGATCGAAGTCAGCATCATAGCTCTTGCCCATGATGGCTCTTTTAAGAGCTAAAACGTCGGAAACATCGAAAGAACAATCTCCGTTGACGTCCCCAAACTTACATCCACTATCAACACCACTTGCGCACGTCCCGACTCCATTACAAACTGCTTCGGTATCAGTATCTTGGAGGAGTGATCTCATGTGGGAAGGAAGTACGGCAATTTCCACCTCCAAAACTTCGGAGATAGAGCCATCCTCGAGCAATTGACGACGACGTTTCTTTCCAGAGTAGCTGTTAAGAGCGATATCACCTGAACCAGTCATGTCAGAAACGAAGGCAGCTGCTGTTATGTCGGCACCATCGGTACCCTCAACAGTCAAGACCTGGACTGTGGTTTTGATTTTAGCCAAAATCTTGAAGGAAGTTTTCACAGAGAACGAAATCGTAGCGACGTGAATGGAGGAACCACTTACGGTAGAAAGCGGCTCGGTACCAATCATGAGCACTTCAGTGGACGGGTTATTCCTGGTACAGGCAAAATCGTATTGAGCCCAGTCGTCTCCTACCGTGCAACCAGTCGCTGCGATCATATTTGAATCAAACTGGGTAACGAGTTGGAAACTTCGAAGATTCGCAGATCCCGAATTGATTCGAACTTCAATGTCGAACGTTTCGTCTTTAATCTTCGGAGGAAACGGAATGCCTGTCAACGCACCCAAGGAAACGTCATTCTCAGCTGGCAAGAGATTCGGGGCAATCGAAGAAGTTGCCGATACGAGGTAATCGACACTGCCATCAGCGCAAACAGCAGAAGCAGAAATGAGAACTCGAGTCCAATACTGGTTCTTCAAAGTCGCCGTGCTTCCACTGACTTCAATGATAGAGGGCAAAGTAGAGTCGAATTTGACTACTTCTTCCCAGTTGAAGACTGCTTGCACTTCTTCCGAAGACACCGCGTTGGAAATCTGAGATCCATCATTGAAGTACATGTGTACATCTAAAGATTTTGTTGCGTCTACCAGGCCGATGAAAGAAGTAGACGCGTCCCAAATATCTTCATCAAAGAGGACAGAGGTCAGCGTTACTGGTGTATCCGAAAGCGCAAAAGTCGTCTCAATGGTAGACTCGGCAAAAGTGCTACTAATAGCTGCATTTCCAGTAGTGGATCCAGCAGCAGCAATTATCACCTCCGAAGAAGTGGAGGACTGGGTCAATGTGAATATGTCAGAGGCTGTGTAAGATGTTTCGCTGGTGATATCAAAAACTGAGCCATCCGTTAAAGTAGCAACTGACTTCAATATCGCTCGTTGATAACTACTGGTGCACACAATCTTGTTCAAAGACAGTTTTTCAATGTCGCTGCTTCCTGTGAATGCCGGATACGGAGTCATCACTGTTTGCGTGCTCATATGTTTAACTATGTCAATCGTCACCTTCGCCGTCTTCATCTCATCTGTCCAAATGCCCATAACGGTGATGCTCGTGTCATCAGTTGAACCAAATATGGTGAGCACACCATCGTTAGATACGCGAGCATATGAGTGATTGGTTACGTATGTGGGATTGTTGTAGATATCGAGACCGGTAGGGTGTTTTATCAGAAACTGAGACGTGGCTGAAGATGTGAAACTCTGAATATCACCGTCAGAGTATGTTCCAGTAAGTTCCAAGTTAGCAACACTTCCGATATTCATAGGAGCGTTCGTAGAGAGATCACCTTCAAAGGTAAGCTTGGATGCACTCGCAGTCAAATTCACATATTCGAGATCAGCGATGACAGCTTCGACACCACCGTAGCCGTAAATGATATCTTCACCTCCTACGGCACCGTTACAGGTGGTCGTAAGCAGCTTTGCCTGGATGACATCATAGCCTTCCATACCGCCTTTCACATCTCCAATTTCTCCATAGTAAGGTGCGGCCGTGTTGTCTGAGCCAGCCGTGCTTATAATGCTCAAACCGTTGTATCGGATACCGGTACTTACGGTCAGGCCAGGCAGGTGAGAAAGTTCGTTGACTTTGTTATCTTTAAAGCGGGCATAGACAACAATAGCGCCTTGCGCACCCTTACGATTCAACTTTTGAATCATATTCACAGACACATCAGCGTATGTATCTGCGTTCAAATCGGAAGGAGTCTGCGAATCAAACTGTTCGGAAGTAAATTCAGCTCGGGAAACAAGTACAGGTCGAAGCGACTCGATACCGATAGGGTCGGAAATTGCCGAGATAGTCACCGATGGCTCGACTGCCAAATTCGAATTTATCAGAGTAATTGTCGCCTTACCAACGCCATTGGTTTCTACGATTGTAGTACTGCCATCCCTAAATGAGAACGCATCCCCTTCTGTATTGTTCAAGTACAAGTCAACCATACACGTGATGTCAACTTCATCTTGGTCAGTTAAACCACTCCCGCCATATGTTGCCAACGCAGAGATGTTGGTGTATTGATACACTGAACTGCAATCCTCGTAATACACATCCTCGACCGGAGCCAATACTTTATCTTGTGCTTCTAAAGACACAACTTTCGGAAACCAGACTCTGATAGATGAAACGACAAACTGTGCACCGTCCCCAGAGGTCAATTTGACAGATGCCGCAGCAGCACCAGCTTCGTTCGTTTTTCCAATTTTGGCCACACAGGCGTTTTGCGTCCCGTCCACACCGTTAATTTTCAAGTTACCCGTTTCTACGGTAAGTACAGAACTCGACGTTATAGAGCATTCAACACTTTGCATAACTTCGTCGCCTCCGTTTTTAATGTAATTGTCTGGGTTTCTGTACACAGCGTATCCAACAATTTCCGTCTCTTGTATTGCCCTCGTGGTGTCCAAAACTGCCGTATTGACGATCTCAGTCTTGGAAACAATGCTGTAGGAACCGATAATCTCGTTGGTGTCGAGTACAATAAGTTGGGCGTTTGTGACACTACCACCTCGTGCATCCGTTACATACGCGTCAAAGCTTTCTAAGAATGTGTAGCCACCGATCGTTACCAAGGAATCAACATTGAGTGCAGCCACGTCGTTGTAGGTTCCCACCGGTACGTTGTTGATGGTAAACGTGATGTAGCCCAAAATGACTTCGTCACCCGTGAGATCTGCCAGTGTAGCGCTGGAGGTAGCTCCAGCGACAACGATAGAGACGATTCCTTCCGTGCTGTTTCTTTCTAATCCAACAGCCGCAGAGTTGTATCCGGTAGAAGTAGTGAAAGAGTCAAATCGAAGAACTGTGGTATTGTATTTCAAACTACCACTCCATGCTCCGAGCGGAAAGCCGCCCGTATTCGCTGAAACTGGAACTGTGAGTTCGTTCTCGCTGAAGCGAGGGGACTTCGGCATCTCAAGGATGACACCACCAGTCGAGGGAAGCGCAACATAGGTCGCAGAGTTCGCAAGCTGGACGGAAAGGATGGACGATGTCGAGGAATCCTCAATACCGTATCGGAAGAGCAGCTGCGCTTTCATAGAAACAACTTCGTCCGCTTGGAACCACGCGGTCGGAACATCGAGTTCACAAGATCCAACGCCAGTAGTGAGCGAAGGCAAGGCGCAACCGATGGAGGCAACAGAGGTTGCATCTTCCGATAACGTTGCCGACAGGCGTAACGACAATCCAGTTTGCAAAACTGTGCCAGCAGTCGTGGCGTCCATCAATTGAAATCTCACCTGCAATTTCGCTGTATCTGGATACACCGTGCTCGTTAGAACAATTAACTTCACAGAAGACACCGGACGACGAGAGATTGCAATTGTAGCGGATGCTTCAGTGAAACCAGTTGGGGTGGAGTCTCCACATCGATCAGCCATCAGCTTGGCGGAAACGCTTTTCGTGGTGGTTGTTGATCCAGGAACGAAAATACCGAATTCGCGAGAGAATGCACCCAATGACGCGTAGGTGGTCGAGCCAATGCCAAAACCATCTCCAGATATTTGATAATCATCGGAAATAATCTGCGGTTGGAGCGCGGAAACGTAAGAGTCTTCATTCGCACCAGCGATGGGGTCCGGGGTTTCAAACGTTAGCACCGGAGTGTACGTATACCCAAGCGCAGACATGTGAGGATCAAGCGATACACCAGTGTATGGGAAGATCGTGGCGCTCGTAGAACCGACGGAGCTTGAAGCGCATTTAGATTCACACGTCTCCACGACAAGTGCAACGGTAATGTTTTCTTTTGCAAATTCTCCGCTTGGGCCCGAGGCTGTCACGGAAAACAAACCAGCAGAAGACATTGGAGCTTCAACGGCATAGCGCACCGGTAATTCGCCATCTGCGCTTGAAATATATGATTCAGCCTCGGCAAAACTCATGGCAGCATTCGCGAAATATGTCTCGTTAGTCGAAGTAAATTCGAAGCGGACTCTGGTGTATTCTCCGCTGACACCAGTACCAGCGTAATCGAAGAGCTGTGCCTGGAAAGTAAGCGAATCGTACGGAGATTCAGGGAGGACGATGATATCATCAACGGACGTCGCGAACAAGAACCTGTAGTCCCCTTCAAGAACCTTCAATAAGAACTGCGCATCTCTAAGTTCTGGGCAAGGTGATCCGCTAGCTCCATGTACTGCACATCGAGATGTGTCGAAATCTTCACCGCGCATCCAGTCCATAGTAGGATCAACTTGTTTGCGCTGGAAGGAGTCCGCATCGCCCAAGGTCGAAGTAAGATTCGTGTATTCATCCGAGCCAGCAATCCAACGCATGAGAGCGAGGTAATCGTTTGCGTCGAACTTACAGTCACCATTAACATCACCTTGCACATTCGTCGAGCACGTAAAGTCTTGGAGGAGCGTACGTTTCGCGCTTCTGGAGCGCTTCTCAGCTGCTAAATACTCGTGCGAAGCTCGCTTTTCGTCAGGAGATTTGGTGGTCGCTGGGACCACTGCCATGTGCTGAGCTGGTACTTTGACGTTGGAGTTCACCCAGTCTTTCGGAGCACCAACAGAGAGCAAAGAGCGACGTCTCGCACCATTCAACTTAACGTAAGTCGTTCCAGCTACCGAAGCTTCGTTTGAATACGTGGCTCCGTCAGAAAGAACAATAGATGAAACTTGAGTGTAAATAAGACTGGTGGTCGCAGTGGACAAAGTAGACAACGTTATTGACGCGATCTCAGCCTCTTCCCCGATGACTTCTTCTTGAACAGCACTACCGACGAGAGAAATTTTCCCACTCGCAGTATCAATGTTGCAAATAAAAATTTCCTTTGACCATTCGTTGGAAACAGTGCAATCTGTTACTGTGAAGTCAGTTGCGGTAGTCTCAATCTCAATCACAAAAGACTCGAGTGACGCTTCACCTGTATTGACCGAAATAGGAATGACCACAGCATCTCCAAACACGCTTGGTCGTAACGGTACACCGGAAGTTAAGCCTATATCGACATCCCCAATCTCGGGTTTCAGGTTGGCATAAACCATTTCCGATGCATCTGTGTCCGCGAGAATTGAGGATGAGTTGAAAGGGCACTGCACGGTAATGCCAAGGGTGATGGACTCGTAATGGTTATCACTCAAAATTGCTCTGCCAGTGTTTGTAACTTCAATCGCGGAAGTTACGGAGGTTGACCAGAGCAGCAATGTGTCAAGCAACTCCGGACGCACCGTGACATCCGGTATAATTGTCCCATCTTCGAACGTTATTTTCGCAGAGAGTTGCGTTTCGGTCTTGACGACGCCAGTGAAAGTCGCATCAGCCGGAAATCCGGTGATGAGCTCCATGGCTTGAACTCTCAGCATTTCCGACGAAACGGTCACTGAAACCGAATCAGTTTTGCCCGCGTAAGTAGTAGTGATGATAGCAGTTCCTAATGACTTACCGTATACTACATACGTCCCATCTACAAGTCCAACTGAAGCAATGCTAGAATCACTGGAGCTTACGGTTACGAGAGAAGAAATGTCGATCGAACTATCGTCGGTGTATACGAGTTTCGAAGAAAGAGAGACGGCGGTGTAATTACCACTGCACTGAATGACTTTAAGCTCAGCGCTATCTCCGAGCGAAGAAGCGCCAGAGTATGTCGGCCACGGTGCAAGTTCTGTCTGTAAACCATCATCGGCAATATCAATTGCGAAAAAGGTTGCGGAGCCACGGACGCCCTCCGCTTCGGTGTAACCTGGAATGGTCACGAGAATCTGAAACATTCCTTGTTTGGGACCATCGGGTAAAACGGTGACTTCACCAGTAGATGAAACCTGGGCAATATCGGTACCCATGGAAACACTGAATGATGGCGGTCTGTCCGCATCATTGGTGAAGTCCACCACGCTTCCATCTTCGTATCTGACAGCAACAGTAAGTTGAATGGAAGTTGCAATGCTAGCTGGTGGATCTTTCGCACTGGACGAAGAGTCCGTGATGTATCTAGTATCTGCATTGACAAAGATAGCCGCAACTGGTGACAAAGAAATTGTTACGTTCCCAACGCCAGAATAAATCACTTCTTGATTACAAATATTGGACCATTGCGCTGTGATTGCAGATTCAGTCGAGATACTTATTGCATTTGGAGCAACGTAAGCGTTGATGACGTCCTCATCAGTCACAATTTTCACAGAATCAGCGCAACTGGTTACCCCACCATTGTTATCGAAGCAGTCAGCGGTAGAAATACCGGCCGAAATACCCATATCCTTGGTGAGATACTGTGTAGTATCATCGCTGAACGTGGCCATGAAATATAATGGACCACCTTCGCCAGCAGCCGTGAGAGATTGCTCCAAAGTTGCTTTCACATTAACGCTGTAGTCGATTTGGGCTTCCGGCGCCGTAATAGCTGACCATTGCGCCAAGTTCGGAAGCAAAGCTTCCAAATTTGCCACGGTTACTTCAGTCGAATCAATGGTGACTTCAGCGAAAGCCGAAGATCTAGAATTAGAAAGCGTTATAATACTTGATCCTGGATTAGTACCAGTTAAAGTCGCTCCAGTAACTGCGGCAACTTCAGACCGCGATGACTCGTACGCGACGGAGCACGTGACATCAACACCGGAGACAGGGTCCAGGAATTGACCGCCATACGTGACAAGAGTACGAATCGAGGACGTTTGATACAGCGGACTGACACAATCCGTGAAACTGCAGACAGCACAAGCACCAGAAATAGGGTGCAAAACCGGCTGAGCAACAGCTATTTCCACATCAAGTGGAAACCAAACCGTCACAGGAACCACAGCTGAGTAGTCCCCGACGCTGGCGGAAACTTGAATATTTTTGTACCCATCAGATGAGCCTGGCAAAATCAAAACGGAGCAGCCACCAATTGAATCGATGGCTTGCGCCGCAAAAGATGCGCTGGAACCACAATCTACCATATCGGTAACTTGAGTGTCGGAACCGACGTTCCAAACATTCATGACAGTAAGGAAGTGATCTTGCGTCGTGCCAGTCAAGTAGGCAGTATTGAGAATTTCCGCTTGATCCATGTAGGCGTACACTCCCGTGCGCGTCTTTTGGCCAACCAAAAGCGAACCAAACGAAGACGTTCCGTACAAGTGGTCAAATTGCATTTCTTCATTGACAACGTATTCCCGAGTACCCTCGTTGACGAGGGCATTCGTGGTACCCCACAACGGCATTTCAGCTTTCCCAATGGGAGCATCAGCCGCGACAATAAATCCCACCGTCCCCAAATAAACGGCGGAACCACTTGTATCGGAGAACGATTTTGTCACGTTCAAGCCAACAGATACGATACGAACTGAGTTCGTTCCAACCGCTTGAACAATAGGAGACGGGCTGAATAATTCAGAATTCACACTGAAGTAGTTGTACGACAAGTAAGTTGTGTTCCACTCTAACGTAACCATATACGAAATCAACGCTTGTGAATCAGTGGCAGCGTATAAATCAAAAGTCTCCACTCTACCAGCGTACACCGGCGAGTATCTCAATTGCATGTAAACGTGTGGGTTGTTTACCATGGTGATCTGGTGGTCATCGTTAGACGGTGGTCTCACCAAAGTGCCAGAGGATGCAAACGTTGCAATAATTTCATCTGAATACTTCAACAACATTTCAATGTCAAAAGTTACGTCGGAGTTCCACGCGCTCGAACTTGAAGCCGGAAACCAGTCGGAGCTGATCGTGGTCTCGCAGTCACCGCCACCGGAAACGGCACTGGGCAAACCGCAAGCAGTTAAAACCTCTTCAGAGCCATCAGGGGAAGTGAGTTTGAACGTTACAGAAATTCCTGACGTCAATATCTGCGGACGTCCGTTGGCGTCGCGCAACTGGTAGCGCAATCGAAAAATTGGCTCGCCTATTTCCACTGTCGGGTTTTTCAGAATGACAGACATTTCAGATGCTCTGTCTCGCGCAGTAGTGTATTCGCCAGATATTTGACCTTCAATATTCGTTAAGCTTTCGGTAGAACACGCGTCGTCGCTACCAACAGTTAGTTTCAGGCTACCAGTAGATCCTGGTGCCTTATTGTTGAACGCAAAGAAGTCTCTGGAGTAATATCCTTTCGGCTCATTTTGCTTGGTCGTCCCTGATGGTAATCCCGGGGAGTCCGCAGTTGTCGTCATAGAAACTTCGAAATCCGCGAGTAAGAGACCATCACCGGCGGGTTGAATCGAAATCGGGGCGATAGGATCAAACTCGTAACCAGACACGTTGTACGGATATTCCGAAGTGCCATAGAATGGATAGTGCGTCCCAAGGTCAGAGCCATCTGCGGCATAATTTTGAATAATGATCGTCACGCCAGCAACACTCTCAGTGGGAGCATCTTCGTTCCATTCGTAGTTGAATGCGTAGTTGTTCTCCTCGTTACCTTTCGTTTGAACAACATAAGTCCCAACATTCGTTTGCGAGGCTTTCGTGATCACGTTGTTTTTCACCGTCGATTCATCCAACGTTTGATTATACAGTGTTCCCCAGCGTTCGCCCATGACAATCGTCATGTCAGAGTTATTGAACACTCGGCCATCCGTGCGTCCATACTCGATAAAAACTTTGGAGTACGAGTCGCCGTAGCTCTCATCGCCATATGCAGGCTGATATGCGTAATGCGTGTAATCGCCAAGAAAACTGTTATCCAATTCACCGACAACCGTACGAGAAGTTGATGGCAAATAGCCCAAAGCGCACGAATCACCATTCAAACCAGCAATATTGAAAGGATCAAAGATTGGGTCATACACCCTCGCCGTCACCGTCAAATACGAATATTCGTTATTCAATTTTGGAGTCACAATTTCGTAAGTCGAAAACATAGCGAGGAATTTGTAAACTCCAGTTGCCTTCTTCAGGTACGAGCCATCGACAGCCGTGGGACAGACTTTGGTAGAGTTCTCCTCACCGTTCCACAACTTACAGCCGCCCGCTACTCGATCGTAATCTGGATCTAGGTAGTTCAACGTAGCGTCCATTTGCATGAGCTGCCACTGGGAGAAAATGGAGAGATCCTTATAATCGATCCCATTCACGGTTTGGCCCAACAAGTGATATTCAATTACAATAGCATCATCCAAGTTGAACAGACAATCGCCGTTCACGTCTCCAAAAACACGCGGATAGCAATCAACACCAATAGTTCCCTTTTTGACAGTAACACCAGTCGAAACGCAATCATCAGCTGTTTGAAGCATTTTACGACGCGAGACGTTGGAAAGCAACGTTCTTCGACGAGACGCAGAGTTCAAGGCAATTTGGGTCACACTTCTCGGAGATGTAAATGGAATTTTAGAAGTCGAGTCAAACTCATTTCTGTGAATGAAAGACTGAACATCAACTTCCAGTTCAGTCACGACAGCCTGATCCGTGACGACTTCGAACGTAATTATCGCTACTTCAGTCGCCGAACCCGTAACGGTAGACTCAGTGTTAGAAATAAGAATCGAAGCCGAAGTTGAAGGATAATTGATCGTCTCTTGGAAGTAAGATGGCCAGTCGCTGCCTACGACAGCACTCACAGCCTTGATGTAAGTGTCGTCAAAGTTAACTTTCAGCTGAGCACCAACGAGGATTTCATCGCCCGTATTGATTCTGACGGCAACTTCAAACAACTCGCCCGCGGATTTCGGCGGCAAAGGAATTCCAGTGTTTGCACCGATATCGAGATCGTACAAGTCCGCTAAAAGATTCGCATACACTTCATCAGTTCCCGTGACGGTCGGATGCTCGTTGTTCGCGTTAAGAGCAGCGGAGCAAATACTCGAAGAAGTCAAAGTGACAGCTTTGTAGTAATTCGCCTTTAATTCAACGAACGAAGAAACCACTTTGATCACTTCGTCTGCACTCGAGGAGAGCTCAACGAGTGCAGAAACGGGAATGTCTTGGTCCAAAATGTCTTCAAACATCGTTCCGTCGCTGAAGACAACCTTCATTCGGACTTCTTTAGAGGTCCCAAATGAGGCAACGAATGCATTTCCGGAATCCCACTGCGTTACGTGCGAAATGGATTCGATGCTGATGCGAGTATCTGTGACCGTGATCGTTTGAGAAACTAAGAAAGCCTTTTCACCACTTCCGAAACTGGACGTCATATCAAAAGTACTCGCCGAGATCCCGCGCGCAAAGTTGGCTCCAACACCTGCACCACCAACAGTGCTGTCGGCACCGTACACGAGACCAATGGAAACATCGGAGGTAGCGTAGTTACCATACTTAGAAATGTCGAAAACAGATCCATCCGACAAGGTTGCGGATAAGGAAGCCTCGAGACTTTGGTAGTACTCAGTGCACGCAACTTTGTGAAGCGTCGTCGTCTCGTATGACGTTGAGCCTGAGTAAGCTGGAAAAGGATTAGTGCGCATATCAACATCCGTGAGAATGACCAAAGTCATGGATACTGTTGCAGTGCCGAGCTCTGGAGCATACTCAGGCAACGACGCGCTGACCGTGATCGTTCCGATCCCGTTAGAATCGGTTTTAGGAACGACGACGCCATTGATCACATCCGCCAAATCTTCACCCGTCGAAATAGTGAAATTCGCACGATCATCGAGAATAAAATTCTTGGAGGATCCGTCGTCGTAGTTGATAGTGTAGGTCAGTACAGCCTCAACGGGAATTGCGATAGGTTGTTCACTCGCACCGTCTCCTCGTCGCGTGATTCTGTTCGTGTTTGCGGAAAACTCGACAGAAATAGGAACCGCGAGGTCAACCAAAGTCGGAATAATTCCAGAGACGTTGTACGGGGTCTCGCAGACCGTCCAAATTGGTTTCAATAACGAACCATCAACGAGCGAATCAACAGAAGTTGCCCTCACTGGAATTGTTAATTGAAAGTCAGATGTACCGTTGACATTCTCCGCGACTGACAAGTCATTCGTTGAATTTACCGCGACAGAGATGTCCAAACCATCGGATTTTCTGATGTACCTCGTCGACCCGTCCGTGAAGTGCGCCCAAACCCATATCTGACCTTGATCTAATTCATTTTTGAAGTCGTGCTTGAGCTCGACGCTCACGGCCACTTCCGAATCAGCACCAATGGCAACCCCGGCAGGAGTGCTCAAAAGTTCCGTACCAGTGACGACAGCCCCTAGCAACTGGGTGACGTTGACGTAATCGTCCACGGCGCTCACGGTCACGATTGCCGTCGCGTTCAAAATGCTTGAAATGGCCGGGCTCGCAAACGAAACAATAACATCCCCAACTTCTGGGTACGCGGTGATAGTTTCGTTAGATGTCGTATTCGTCAATTCGTCATAAACTTCCACAATTTCCGGAACTTTTTCGATCGTCGACGCATACGCTTCGTTCACTGTAATTCGCGTCTTTGAGAGGGAAACTGCTTCCGCTACGGAATCTTCGGAATCTTCCACTTGAAAAGAGGTGTAACAGGTGACGTCGTTGTTGTAAATTGATTCTAAGTTATCACCGCCAAATGTCACGTACGCCTTAATATCTGCATACTGCCAAAGTTTCTCCGAGCACGACGGATAAGTAATCGAAGTTTCATAAGACGTCGTGTTCGACGTTTCGTTGTAAGTTGCAATCGTATTTGTGATTGATGGTAAATTGATCGGGTTCAAGACAGCATCGGTGACGACAATTTCAGACTCAAGCGGGTAGTACACGTTGAGCGAGGTAGAAGAACTCAAACTTCCACTCGTTGTGGTGATCGAAAAGTTGCCGTGTCCGGTATGCGTTTCGTCGATGGTAATGTCGCAACCCGAAGAGCTGACGGCCAAGGTGAATGCAGTTGAGGAGCCGGTGCTGCTCGAGCACGAACTTGGTTTAAGGACGGCATCCGAAGTGCTCGGCGAAGACCAAACAACGTAAGTCACGATGCTCGTGGACGTACCTTCCGAAGTGATGGGGTACGCATTGACCAAGTCAGTTTGACCGATCGCTGAATACATCTTCACTTGCTTCGTAGAACTCACCAATCCGGGTTCTAAGCCACCCGAAGGGGCACTGCGAGAGTACGAATTTACGACGCTCGCAGTTCCCGTTGGAACGTAAGTGCGCAAGCCCCAGTTTGCCATTTGCCTAACGGTGGCTGATAACAATCCTTGGTCACAGTCAAACCAGGAGCTTCCAGCAACACACGCGTACGTACCGAATGAGCTCGTGTACGACGTGATCTTTTGCCTGAGCGTTATCTCTCCGATCTTTAACTTCGTACCTTTCGTCTCTTCTTCGAGAACATTTGTCGAAGGAGATAAAAAGACAACCGAGATGAGATAACCTGGAATGGCTTCGCTAGCCTTCGCTTGCCAAATACCGCTCGACGTGAACCCAACGTATTCAAACGTAGAATCCCATTGCTCTCCGTTTCCAGCGTCGCTGATCAAGATTTCGAAATCTCCAGCGTATAAGCCGTAATCTCCAGTGTTGACAAAGACTTCAACGACACTTTCTTCTCCTTCAAAAACAGGATATTTTGGTGCTTCCAAAATAATAGTAGGTTCAGAAACCGCATCGTGTTCATAGTGTTTCTTCAAAGTGAACTGCTGGGTAAGACTCGTTCCGTAAGTGACCGAATCGTATTGATAGGAAATTGTCGCTTGTCCAACTTGCTCGTTAGTAGTGGAAAACCATTCTGAAACCGCTTCCACTCTACAAACGCCGGCACCGGTTACGGAGCTTGGAGTTTCACATTCGCCCTTCGTCGTCGCGCCGTTTAAGTTCAAAGTCATAGAAACAGTTAAACCACTGAGTTGGACTTGGCTTCGACCATCGGCGTCGGAAAGTTTGTACCAAACAGTGGCCCCCGGCCCTGATTTGTAAAGCGACGGGTTCTTCATCAACGTTTCGATCGAAGCCGCCGGATTCGCAATTGCTTTGTAAATTGGCGTCGCGAAGTCAAAGCCGACTTCGCCGGAACACGTGTCCGAACCTCCCATGTAAAATTCAGCGAAACCAGTGCTCGAAATTGGCTTGTTCAAAATCGTCCCCACTGGTCGCTCCCACATCCCGCAACCCGTCGTTCCAGACGTGCGATTGAGGATGACTCCGAAGCGTTCTGGACCGCCTTGACAGCGACCAGCCGTGCTTTCTCGGGTATCTGCCGTGGCATATCCGAGCGAACCCTCCTTGACCTGAATATCCGGTAGCGCAAACGCGTTGTACGGATCGAGAGGAATAATAACCGTTCCTTCCTCGCAAGAAATAGAAATGGAATTCGTCGACCAGTCGTACGCTTGAAGATTCATGACGGAAACTGAAGCGCAATTGGAAAAGAAAACCTGCAAATTTTCGCGCGCTTGACTCCTGTAGGACGAAGTCAAAGCTCCGATGGGAGCAGAGAACGTAACCGAAATATCGGTGTATCCGCTACGATCAGCCGTCACGGAATTAATCGTGAAGGATGCCGAAGTAACGGACGCATCGCCGAGGTACAACTGCGCGTTACACGTCAACACGTCGATCAAATCTGCCAAGAAATTTGAGTAAAATTGCGTCGTGGGGTCGCTGAATAACGAGTAATCAATATCGACATTCAAAGAATGAGTGATGGTATCGACGAGACCAGCTTCGGCGAATCCGTCGCAAGAGAAACCGTCGTCAAATCCTGGCTCTTTGTAAGCAAGGAGTTCGTAGACCGCGGTGTTTCGGCCATCCTTAGCACGAATTTGAATCAAGTTGAATCCATCTTCGAGTCGCATGTAACCTTTTTCTCCAGAGTTTACAGTTTCACAAGCGAAGGCGTTATCGTAAAAATTTTTGCGGATGCGTTTTCTCGCCCACATTCTTTTCATCTCCTCGGAGGAACCAGTCGTGATTCTGCAAATCTTCACGTCGTTTCCAGAGAGCGAGTGCGGAGTAATACCAATTCTATGATTCGTAGAATCCAAGAACGTCGAATATTTGAAGACATCCGGCATGAACGAGGGTTCGAGCTCGCCACGATCGAGTTGAATATCGCCGAGCGAAGCGCCCTCCTCTTCGTCCATCAACACATACACCGTAACAATGTAAGTGCGGGTGGACAATCCGTTTGGAGAGGTAACTACAATCAACGCTTTGTTCTCGCCGAGTCTAACGCCAATTCGAAAAGTATCGCCAGATCTCACTTGCTTCCCGTATAATCCACCGATGCGAATGGTCGCGTCCGGTTGAGTGGCGACTGGAGTCAACGCGACTCTCATGTCTGGTAAGTCATCTACGGTCAACAAGACAAAGTATTCGAACGTTCCGGAGTAAAACGGAGGTTCGATAACGCCAGGAGTAACCGCAATACCAGCCAAGGAGGCAAAATCGCCGTTTTCAAAGAACACGCAATATTCCGGGTGAAACGGAAGGTAGTCGAATTGCATGATATCGAACCAATTATTGAATTGCTTCGGCGCCGTGATCGTACTCAAAGACGATTTTCCAGAGCCGTAACGGACCATAACCGTCTCATCCGAAAAGATTTGCCCATCCAAGGATATTCGAAGCTCCACGTTCGCACTCGACGACGTCTTTGTAATTTGTTTCAAAGACGGCGCGAGGCAAGTCAGCTGGGACTTCATGGCGTCAAACTCGCCATCCACTCTCATGGAACCAAAGTAGCACGCCGACGGCACCGTGACAGAGCTGGGATCAAAACCTGGACCAAACATGTAGTCGCCCAAAGTGAAACGAATGGCAGTTCCGCCCTCAGCGGAAACTTTCGGCGCGGATGGTTTGACATCCGCGACGCTCATCTTTGAGTGGTAATGAAACTGCGCGCCGTTGACGGAATACAAAGATCCATCCAACGAAATGCGCAAGGTGACGTCCTCGTCGTCCTCCATAGGCGGTGCTTCGCAAACAATAACGAGGACACCTGATTCCTCCATGATCTGAGCGCTCATGGCTTCGACTGGTTGTTCGCCAAACTTACAGTAAAACGAGTTGTGGTCCCGCGCGACGTGACCGGACAACATAATGGAGACTTTCGTGCCTCCCTTATCTGAACCAATCGCAGGAGAAACCGCAATTTCGCAAAGCTGCAAGATGCCTCCGTCTGGACCAGTAAACTCCTTAAACTCAGCGTCGACTTTTTGATCGTAGAAATCATAAAAGTCGTAGAACGAGTAAAAGTCGTAAAACGAATAAAACGCCTCGTAAAATTGAGGAGAATAAAACGCCAACGCTTCGTCGACGGCATCCTCTTCCCAACCAATGACTTCGGGAGACAACGGACTGATGAAGTGACCGTCTTCCGTGAATTCATTCAGCGTTCTCGACCCAGCACCTCTTCTCACAACCTTGACATCGTCCGAAGAGACGACGTGCACGTCGCCATCAGTCGTCGCCGCCGAGGAGGAGGAGGAGGAATCCTCTCCGCCGAAATCTTCGACGCGAGGCAGGTCAGAGCTGAGCGACTCACGATTGTCAGCTCTCGTCGCGTCCGAAAAGCCTTCGCGAGTCAAATCATCCGAACCGTAGCGGTGCGCCTTCTGTGATGGCGCGCCGCTCACTCCGAATGCAACGGACGAGCACAAGGCGACGAGCGCGAAGAAGACGAAGAATTTTGTCGTCGCCTTCTTTTTGCTGCTAAATTTTTTGCTAAAAAAACTCATCTTCCTCTTATCGCGTCGTTTTACGTCGTCGTCGTCGGAAAGAGTTCTTCTTCTAGTACGTGTGTGTGTGTATACACACTACAAAACTACTTCTCTACGAGAGCGAAGACGATCTGATCTGATCTGATCTGTTGTGATATAAACGAGGAAGGAGTTGTGAGTGATTTAAAACCACAGAAAAGGAAAGCGGCGCGCGCGCCACGTAAAAAGATAAATTTGGATTACAGAGAGACGTTTGAGACGGAAATCACTCCATCCACGATCGCGGCTGACTTTGACGATGAGATGACGTACCTTGTGTACGCTCTGGTATATTTCTATCTACTACCGATCCAAAAGAGGATCAGATCTCCTAAAGAAGAGAAGGAAAGTGAAAAGCTTTTTGTTTTCACTCCCTTATCGTCGTCCTCGCGAAGAGAGAGGAGGAGATCTGCGTCGCCTTTTCTACTTGTTTGAACACGAAGCCTTCGATTTCTCTTTCGTCGGTGTGGTTCAAATCCTATTCGCGCGCGTTCTTTTTTTTCGGAAGAAAACAGAGAAGACGCGTCCTAATTCACGGTGAGCAGCGGTAGCTACGTTAAAGTACTACGCGTAAACTGTTATGGTAGTTTACTTTTGTTACGTTATAAAGCGCAAGAAAGCTTAAGCTTTGATGGGCGTGTGAGATTTTTGAGGGCGAATTGCTTCAAAACGACTGTTCGATTCTTTCGATTCTGGCCATTAAATTCGAAATGAGTCCCTAAATAATTAGTAAAGAAAGTCTAAGAAGTGTATTTGCGAAGAATGTGCGCGTCGGCGTCGTCTGAATCGTCGTTATGATAGTCGTTATAGTCACCATCATCGCCGGGGCCGCTCTTGTTTTCTCGTTGATGGTGATCGTTACTTCTAAAAATAGTAGTATTGATGATTCCAGTTGCCATCTCCTCCTCCTCTGAGTAGGCATCAACTCCTCTTCCTCGTCCGCGGTCTTCTTCCTCGACGAAGCTTTCTTCGAGTTGATCTTCGACGACGAAACGAACGAGGCGAAGACGTTCGCGCAAAACTTTATCGACAAATACGCTCGACGGCTTGTGGCCATCTTTTCTTGCACCCTTTTGCATCGACGTTTGTTTATTAACTCTTCTTCGGTTATTCGCAAACGAACGCTCGGCGCGTTTCACCAAATCAGCCGCCAAGGAGCGAGGCGAGAGATTTCCAGTCGATACGGAGGTACCTCTCACTGGAGAGCTCTTATTATTGAATTCCTCATCGCGACGATGTCGATTTTGAAGCATCTTTTCTAAAGCTACAACTTCTCTTTCTGCTTCTGACATATTTTTTGTATCCTCAGATTTTGGACGCGGGAAAGTTGCGCTGCCGAAATTCTTGTACCCAATAATATCATCGATTTCGTGGTTTTCGTCGTCGTCGTCGTCGTCGTCGCCTTCATCGTTCTCCCCCTTTCCTCTGTTCTCTTTGCCAATGCCGTTGTTGTTGCGATCAAAATTAAAGGCGATCGAGGCGCGATTGATTTCTTTCACCGCGCCGAGAACAAACGCATCCGCTGAATCGTTGGAATCGTCGGCATTTGTATTTAAAGTGACGTCAACTTGATGCGGCACGAAAGGTTCTTTTCCTTGCGTGGCGACGCAATCGTAGCACTCGAGTCGCGGCATCGCCGCGGAGGCATTCTTTTTGTCATAATCTCCGTCGTCATCTTTTCTTTTGCCGCTCACAACGCAGACTAGAAAACTGCCGTTTTGAGATACTTTCCTCAAAACAGAATTCGAGGCGTAGCGCAAACACGCCGCCCACACTTCGCTCGATTGTAAAAATGCAAGACTATCGCGAGCAT
>Ga0181558_10000439_pt1 | contig 38437 bp, 30 predicted proteins | sample 011ome_22_FD_133754 | JGI IMG/M metagenome (GOLD analysis project Ga0181558, IMG submission 133754) | Coastal salt marsh microbial communities from the Groves Creek Marsh, Skidaway Island, Georgia - 011507BT metaG (megahit assembly) | ecosystem: Environmental > Aquatic > Marine > Intertidal... | reverse complement strand
CGGGACCGCGATGTCGTCGAGCAGCCAGTCGCCGGTGTCCTCCATAGCCAGGATGGCCATGCGACGTGCACCCAGGAGCATCTCCGACTCCTCCTCGGTCTCCGCCCGATAGGCCTCGGAGGCGCCCTGGTCCCCACAGATCTGGATGAGCCGGTCGGCGTCGGCGACAGCACCCAGGCCGGAGTCCGTCTGTGCCACCAGCAGCGCGCCCGCGTCGACGTTCAGGCCCATCGGGCGCCAGTTCTCCACCACTCGAATCGTCTGCTGATCCATCAGCTCCAGCATGCTCGGGGTGAGCTCGGACATGATCGCTGCCGTTGCACGGCCCGCGGCGGCCACGTCGTCGAAGACCGCGACCGACGTCACCGCCGGTGGCGGAAGCGGCCGCAGGCGCAGGCGCGCCATCGTGACTATCCCGAGAGTCCCCTCGGACCCGACCATCATGCCCGCGAGGTCGTAGCCCGCGACACCCTTGATCGTGCGTCGACCCAGCCGTGTGATGCGTCCATCCGCGAGGACAACCTCGAGTCCGAGGACGGCATCACGCGTCACCCCGTACTTCACGCAGCACAGACCGCCCGCATTCGTGTTCACATTGCCGCCGATGGAGCAGAAGTCCTTGCTGGCCGGATCGGGTGCGTACCAGAGTCCGTGCCCGGCAACGTGCTCGCGAAGTTCGGTGTTCATGATCCCGGGCTGCGTCTCGACGTAGCCGTCGGTGCCGTTGACCTCGAGCACCTCGCGCATCCGCTCGACGCAGACCACCAGGGACCCATCGAGTGCGTTGCTGCCTCCCGAGAGGCCTGACCCGGCGCCCCGCGGAACGACAGGCACGCGGTTGGCATGCGCGGCGGCCATGACGGCGGAGACCTGATCAGTGGAGCGGGGGAAGACCACGGCGAACGGCTCCCCTGCCGCCGACCCCGTCGAACGATCGCGGGTGTACGAGCCGAGGATGTCAGGGTCGGTGACGATGTCGCGGTCGTCGAGCGCTGCGTCGCAGGCAGCCAGCACTGAGTCCTCGGGGGTCACATCGGCACGCTAGCGTCCTCATGGAGCACCACCACACGGAGGGGCTACGCGGAATATCACCCAGACCTGCCACCGGTCGAAAGCGTCAGACCCACCGACTGCGGTCGGCCAGATCGTCGAGGAGACACCGTGCTCGAACTTGCACCGCCTCTGCTCACCATGACGGTCATCGGTCTCATTGCCTTTGCGGCTTCCGGAGCGGTGGCCGGCGCCAGGGCCGGTATGGACTGGCTCGGTCTGACCACGCTGGCCGCGGTCACCGCGATCGGCGGAGGCACCCTTCGCGATTTGCTCATGGTCCAGACCCCTGGGTGGCTCCTGGACTTTTGGCCGACGCTGGTGCTGATCGGGTTCACCGTGGCCGCGGTGTGGATCGCAGCACGGGCCTTTCCGTGGCAGAGCCATCAGCGGTGGATGGCTCGGCTGTTCACCTTGAGCGATGCCGTCGGCCTCGCGGCCTTCACTGTGGTCGGCACCGACATCGCATTGGACGGCGGATTCGCGGCGGGACCGGCCGTGGTCCTCGGCGTGATCAGTGGTGTCGGTGGCGGTGTGATCCGTGATGTCCTCGCCGGACGTCGCATCGCCGTCTTCACCGGAGAGGTCTACGCGCTAGCCGCCTTGGCCGGCTCCCTGACCTTCCTCGCAACGCGAGGACTCGGACCCCTCGCGCCCTTCCTGCTCGGAGTGGCAGTCGTGCTCGTCATTCGACTGGGAGCTGTCGCGCTGGGCTGGCGAGTGCCCACGCTTCCGTCCGATGACTCGCCTCACTGAGGATTCCTATACTCCAGAGGTGCGCAACGTCGAGCAGGGAGAGCTGATCGACGGCCGCTATCTGGTCCAGGCATTCCTGGGCATGGGCATCGTCAGCGTCGTCTACCTCGCGATCGACATCGAGCAGGCGCGGCCCGTCGCGATCAAGCTTCTGCGCAGTAGGTTCCTCGAGATGCCAGGACTCGCCGCCCCCGGCGCCTCCTACCCGATGGCAGGTCTGCTGCAACACGAGATCCATGTCCACAGCGACATCCATCATCCAAACATCGTCGAGTTGCTCGGCTACGGCACTTGGGAGGATCGCCCGTACGCAGTCCTCGAATACGTGGAGGACCCCTCGATCGAGAGCCAATTCACCGATCCGCTCGATCCGGCACAGGCGCTGCCAATCTTTCATCAAGTCCTTGACGCCCTCGCCTACCTGCACGACTCAGGCATCCTGCACCGCGACCTCAAGCCCGAGCACATTCACCACGGACCCGAACGAGGCGTGAAGCTCCTCGATCTCGGCCTGGCGATGCGCCTGGACGACGTCGACTCCACCTCGATCGTCAGCATCATGGGATCCCAGAGATACGGAGCACCTGAGCAGCATCGACTCCAGGGTCGAGAAGTGCATGCGACCACTCGGTCCGACGTCTTCTCCGCCGCCGCGTCCCTTGAACGGGTGCTCTACGGAAAGGACGCCCGGATGGGTGACGGATCAGCTGTGGACGCGCAGCTGCCTCCCGCACTGATCACGCTGCTCCGGCGCGCCATGAGCGTGGATCCAGACGATCGGCCGGCCGATGCTCGGGAGTTCGACGGGCAACTCGCTGCCCTCGCCTAGCGCCAGACCTGCAGTTTCCGTCGCAAGATCCGCCGGTTGTGACGCCAACTGCAGGTGTCGGTGGATGAGCTGGGGACGAGATCCCTACGCGCTGGACAGCTGCCGTCGTGCCAGTGCGGCGAACACGCCGTCCTCCGCCATGAGCTGGTCGAAAGACCCCTGCTCAACCAGACGTCCGTGATCCATCACGAGGATCTTGGATGCCTCCTGAACTGTCGAGAGGCGCTGGGCGATGATGATCTGCGTGCAATTCAGGCCACGCAGTGCCTCAGCAATCGCCTCCTGGCTCTCGTTGTCCAGCGCACTCGTCGCCTCGTCCAGCAGCATCACGGAGGGGTTGCGGGCCAGTGCACGCGCGATGAGGATCCGCTGGGTCTGACCGCCAGACAGGGTCAGGGCGTTGACGACCGTGTGCATCTTCATCGGCATGGCCAGGATGTCGTCGGCGATGCAGGCCTGCTGAGCGCAGATCCACGCCAGATCCTCCGAGATCTCGACGCCGCCGCCGATGTTGTCGAGGATCGAGCCGTTGGAAAGCTGACCGCCCTGAACGACAACACCAAGGTGTCGACGCAGGTCGCCTGCGTCGATGCTCCTGATGTCATGACCATCGATCAGGATCTCCCCTGAATCCGGGTACTCCAATGCGGACATGAGTCGCATTGCCGTCGTCTTTCCGGAGCCCGAGGATCCGACGATTGCCGTGACCTTGCCGGCCTCGATCGTGCACGTCAGCCCGTTCAGCACCAGCGGCATGCCCGGCAGGTATCTGAACGAGACGTCATGGAACTCGTAGTGCCCGCGCAAGTCCGTCAGTGCCTGTGCATCGGGATCCTGCTCCTGCACAGAGTCGAGGATGGGGCGAACGAGATCCAGCGTGGGCGCAGCGGCAGCAAGCGCCGGAACGGCAGCACTCAGTCCGACCATGGCACCCAGCATCGTGCCGAAGGCCGTGGAGAACGCGATGTAGGTCGAGGCATCGATCGTGGGCCCGTCCGGCCCCCACGTTCCGTAGCCGACGATCAGGAAGAAGACGAGTGTCGAACCCGCACCGATCAGGGCCAGGAACGACTGCAGACGTCCGGTCAGCAGAGTCTGGGCCGCCTGGTTCGCGATGAGATCTGCCTGCTTGAGCAGCGAGATGTCGGTGAATCGACGCTCTGCTCCAGCGACCCGGATCTTGGAGATACCCGTCACCAGCTGCACGAACCATGCGGAGGCGTCCTGCTGTGAGGCGTTCGCATGGCGGATGAGGACGGACATGCGGCGCACGAGCCACACCATCATTCCCGCAGTGATGAGAATGATGACGAGCGCGACAAGCGCGAGCATCGTGTTGTAGCGGAACAGAAGGTAGAAGTTCACGAGCGAGAACAGCGCTGCGAAGATCGCGGTGACCGTCTGCGAGCTCAGCAGCTGCTTGAGGTTGTCGACCGCCGTGATCCGGTAGGCGAGGTCGCCACTCGAGTACTGCCGGAAGAATCGAAGCGGCAGGGTAAGCGTCCGATCCCAGATGGCCGACTCGACGCGCAACTGAGCCAGCTGCGTCAATCGGGATGTCGCGAAGTTCTGGACGACGACGAAGGCTCCTGCTGCGAACGCCAGCAGGACGAGGGCCACACCGACCGCGACGATGTCACGAATGCTGCCCTCGGGTACGAAGATTCCGAGCACGGAGTTCGTGAACGCGGGAGCCGCCAAACCGACAATGGCCACCGCGAGTGAGCACAGGATGATCGCCGTCGTCGTGCGCGTCGTTCCGCGAAGCGCGAGTCGGGCCATGTCGAGCAGTGTCGCCGCCCGATCCTTCGGCAGCGACGGGTAGACCTCGAGAGCCACTGAGCGAAGTGGCGTGGTCCCTTCGGCGACACGCGTGCCCTTGGGGTTGGTGGTCGAGCGATAGGTGTACCCACGAGGCCCCGGGATCAGGGCGACAGGGGTCCATCCGCCGGACCCATCATCCAGGAAGCCGACGAGGGCCTCGGTGCCATTCTGGGTCCAGCCTTCTGTCAACTGCACAGCCCGGGAACGCAGCTGCGAGGAGCGGACGGATGCGGCAAGGGCATCCTCCACTCCCAGGGTCCCTGCATCCCGGGGTTCCACGACCTCGAAACCCCGCGAGGCTCCCACCAGTCGGAGGACGTTGACGGCCTCACTCAAGGACGGGAACTCGTCAACCCGATGCAGGGCATCCTGCGGCTGCGAGACATGGTGGCGCATGCGCGCGGACGCCATTGCGTCGATGCGGGCATTGACGCTCTTGAGGTTCGTGAGCAATGACTCCTGGAGCGCCCGGCCGTCCTTCACCAAGCCAGCCATGTGATCGGCCAGGACTGCGCGAATCGCCGCAGCATCGGCGCCGTCGGCAAGGGCAGAGGCGAGCGAGGGATAACGAGATACCAACGCTCGACCCCAGGACTCAACGTCCGCCGCGGAGGGCTCGTCAGCATGCGCTGACATGACAGTGTTGACGTGGCCCTCAGCCACCATGGTCACGTCATCTGCGGTGGCTCCCACGATCACCATGGGAGCCGAGACCGTCACGACCGGCCAGCGCCGGCCCGTGCCATCGACAGCGAAGACATTGACCATTCCCGACTCGACCGACAGGCTTCCGGACGAACCGAGGGTCATCGAATGGACGGCTGCCGACGGCTGCACAGCGGCTGCGGACGCCTCGTCTGAATTCCCGGGCACCGACTTCTCCATCTCAGGTTCCGACATCGCCACCGCTCCCTGCGCTCGCCACAAGTCGCGAGTAGATGCCGCCCTGCGCGAGCAGGCTGTCATTCGTCCCGCGCTCGGCGATCACGCCGCCCCGGTCCAGCACGATGATCTCGTCTGCATCGCGAATGGTGCTCAGCCGATGGGCAATCACGACCGTCGAGCAGCCGCGCGCCCGCACGGCATCGTCCATGGCCTTCTCAGTGGTGGTGTCGAGATTGCTGGTGGCCTCGTCCATGATGAGCACGGCAGGATTGCGCACCAGCGCACGAGCGATCTCCAGGCGCTGTGTCTCGCCGGTGCTGAAGTTGAGGCCGCCTTCGATGACCTCAGTATCGAGACCGTTCGGACGCTGCAGCACTCGGTCCAGCACCTGAGCGTCGGCGAGTGCCTGGATCACCAGTTCCTCAGGAACCGACTCGTCCCACAGCGTGATGTTCTGGCGGACAGTCCCGGCGAACAGCATGATGGTCTGGTCGACCTTGGCCAGGCCCAGGCTCATGACGTTCGGGTCGATCTGGGTGATGGTGCGCCCGTCGTAGGTCACCGTTCCCGACCACGGCATGTACAGGCCCGCGATGATGTTGCCGATCGTCGACTTGCCCGCACCGGAGGGTCCCACGAGGGCTACGCGGTGGCCCGGCGTCAGTGTGAGACTCAGCCCGGAGATGAGGGGTGGGTCTCCCTGGGTGAAGCCGAACTCGACATCCGTCAGGGTGACCTCTCCAGAAAGCGGCACCATCGATGCCGAGGTCACTTCGTCGATGGACGTCGGTCCTGGAGAAGCGGGCCTGTCCTCCACGTGGAAACGCGCGTCGATGTCGTGATCGAACACGTCGTCCAGTCGCTGCAGGTCCACCTGGATCGTCTGGATCTGCGAGGCGGTGGCCACGAGCATGTTCACCGGCGCCACGATGCCCGCAACGAGGGCCTGGAAGGCGAGCAGCGCGCCCAGGGAGAGATCGCCCGTGACCACAAGGATGCCGCCGACGACCAGGATGCTCGTCGTGGTCAGCATCGTCACCACGGTCGGGACCGCACTGATGATGGCTGTGGGCGTGACGAATGAGGCCTCAGCGTTGACGACCTTGGTCTGCTGTCCCGTCCACTGGGCGAAGACGTCGCGCTCGATACCACTCGCCTTGACCGTCTCAATTGACTGGATCGTGCCGATCGTGATGCTCTGCAGATGCCCGGACTCGCTCATCAGCAGGCCCTGACCGACGGTCCGGCGTTTGACCACCGCACGGAGAGCGACGATGTTTATGGTGGTGAGCGCCACGACGATGAGCGCGAGGATCCAGCTGTAGAAGACCATCAGGACGATGTAGGCCACGACCGCGATCAGGCTGATGAAAGATGCTGCCAGCGAGCCCGCGAGCAACTGGGCTACGGCACTGGAGTAGCCCATGCGCTGGACAAGATCTCCGATGTTCCTGCTGGCGAAGAAGAGGAGCGGCAATCGGAACAGGCGCATGAGGAATTCGGCATTGTTGCCAAAGGCCACGCGGGCCTGTACGCGCGCCAGCGCCTTGTACTCCAGGGAGATCAGCGCCATTCGGGTGACGATGACGAACACGAGCGCAGCCAGGAGGAAGGGCAGGAACGTCCGCTGATCGACGTTGAGGACGTCGTCGATGAAGGTTGAGCTGATGGGCGCGAGCAGCAATCCGGGGAACATGGCCAGCAGCCCTGCTACGACGGCAAACCAGACACCACGCTGAGCACCCGTCAGTCGCTTCAGCAGGCTTGGCACGGTTCGGTACGGCTTGCCGCCCTTTTCGAACTCTTCGGTAGGAGTGAAGGAGATGACGGCACCAGAGAAGTTCTGGGCGAAGTACTCCTGCGAGTACTTCATCGGCCCCAGAGCAGGATCGTTCACGTGGAAGTGGCCGTTCTTGGCGCCTTCGAGTACGACGAAGTGACGATGCTTCCACCACACCACGGCCGGCACCGGATTGCCCTCGAGCTCCTCCAGGCTCGCCATGCGGCCGTGCGGCTCGAGACCGAAACTCTGGGCGGCCTCCATGATGCCCGTCGCCGAGGCCCCATCGCGGGAGACGCGACAGGCGGCGCGCAGGGAGCTCAGCGGCACCCATTTGCCCATGCTGGCGAGCACCATGCCGAGCGAGGCAGCACCGCATTCGACGGCCTCGATCTGCAGGATCGAGGGCACCTTGGCCACGCGCTGAGTCGAGATCCGGGCTGGCTTCCCGCTCTCGGCTGACGGCCCTGCAGCAGCTGTCGTCGTTGTCACGCGCTACGCCCCACTGCCGAACAGGACCTTTAGAGGGCTGTCCGACACCTCGGTGATCACGATCGTGGCAGGCAATCCGGCGGTGACACTTCCCGGATCGCCGCTCATGCTCGCATCGGCCACGGACTTGGCATCCTCAGGATTGGCGAAGCCCAACGCAACGAGGTGGGCCTCGCCTCCCGTCTGCGCCGTGACATCGGCCGCGAGCGTCGGGTTGCCCGTCAACTGCGCAATGCGGGCCTGCGACGACGGATATCGACTGAATCCCTCGAGCTTGGCCGGGTATGTCTGGGGATCCTCTCCCGGGCTCATCACCACGACCTCAAGGCTCAAGGCATTGGCAAAGACCGAGTAGTCCGACAAGGGCACGAAGGAGATGGCTACGAGGGCATCGCCTGTCCCCAGCCCGCTCGTCCTCGGCGACGCACCGATGACCACGCCTCGCCCAATGGGTGCCTCTGGAGTGACTGGGGAGCCGAGAACCGACTGCCAGCCGGTGACCATCATGTTCGCAGGGGCAGACACGGTGAATTCGGGGCTTCCGTCATCGGGGAGGATCGTGGCGATTTCGTCCCCCGGCGAGTAGAGCTGACCGATCGGAGCCAGGCGCGTGACGCGACCGGAGGTCGGGACGCTGATCTCCAGCGTGAGGCCATTGCCGACGGCAATCCCCCCCACCGTCTGCTGCAGCGTGACCTGCCCGAACAGGCCCCATGCCAGCGACGCGATCAGGACCAGGAGCACGGCCGCCAGCGCCACCCAACTTCGTGTCGCCGTCGTGGAACCGAGGTTGCTGAAGGCCGGGCTCACCTCGAGAAGGGAGTTGGCCTGAGTTCTCGATGCTCCTGCCGAGGCGGGGGCATCGGGCGGGGTCTGGGTCATGGGTTCATCCACCTCGGGTGTTCTTTGGGGTCAGTGCGTGGTCCATACCGTCATCCTCGGCGCCCAGCAGGGCCGGGTCGATTGCCTTCATTCCGAACAGTTCCATGCCCGAGGCGACAGCCGTCATCAGCCGCTCGTAGAACTCTGCGCGCGAACCCATGTTCAGGTCGGTCAGGTAGGCATCGAGATCGTCAGGTGCCTCCCAGCTTGCCAACTGCTGGTAGACGGCCATGGCTGCTGCCATGCCCAGCTGCGTGTGCCGGTGGGGACTCGACTCGGCCACGCGCTCTTGGAACGCCGCCCCTCGACGGGCTGCGCGGTACTCCCCTGAACGGCGCAGGTGGTTGAGGAACTCAGTGTTGAACAGCGTGTACATGGCGTGGCCACCGACCCACTGCTCGGCCCGCCGAACGTACGCCTCCTCCTTGACCCATGCCTCTATCTGCGCAGGAGTCATGTCAAGGTCACGGCATTCGTCGGCAAAATGGGCAACCGAGACCCCTAGATCAGCCGCCAGCGCCGCCCGGGCGCGATCAAGGTCGTCGGGTTCGACCTCGACGCCGAAGGCCGCCATCAGGCGATGGAGTGCCGCGCGGCGACGGACCTCCGTCCAGATCTCTGACGTACGCGAGTCCGTCAGAGTGACGAACCGGCGGATCTTGTCCAGTGTGATCGGGTCATCCATGTCGCTGTGGACGACGACATCGCGGGCCGAAGTCGCGTCGTACACCCGCGAGTACGGCAGCGTGGGACGCGTCTCCTCCGGCATCGGACCGTCGGGCAGGTCGCGAAGTCGCGCAATGGCAAGGCGCGCATCCTGCGCCTTCAGGCTCACCCGGCTCGTGCGGAGGAAGGTGCCGAGCTCCTTGACGCGGTCGTCGGCCACACCGAGCTGACGAGCATCCTCGACAGAGGTGAGCAGGTTGCGCTCCATGAACCATCGCGCCTTCTGACGGGCGCACAGTTCGACGAACTCGGAGTGGTCGATCACGCCGGCGTCCTCGGCAGCAGCGAGCGAGGCGCGGATGTCGACCATGGCCTCGGTCACCGGCCGGTAGCCGAACTCCTCGCTCACGTGGGACAGAGCCACCTCGTCGTCGTCCTCGAGATCACCGCTGGCATAGGCCTCGTACACCTCGCCCACGCCGATCATCCCGTACTCGGCGCACTCGGCGGCGCGAAGAGCACCCATGCTGCTGGCGCCGATCACCCAGATCCCCTGGGAAAGCGCCTCCACGAGTTCCTTGTGGTACGTGGCCATGGTCTGGAAGAACGAACCGTCGATCAGCGCGATCGCGTGGGGCCGGTACTTCCGCATGGCTGACAGGACATCGCCCATGGATGCCGGGGGAAGATAGACGGCACCGGGATAGATCCCTGCAGCCTCCTCACGGGACAACGAGGGCCCGAGGAAGACCAGGTCGACGCGATCGCTCATAGCGACACCCCTTCCTGCTGGCCACGTGCGAACCGCTCCTCTGCGGCTCGAGCCCTCGGGCCGGGGGTGTACTGCTCGAAGCGGTAGCCCTCCAGTCTGGGGACGATCACGCGGACCACCTGAACGGGGTCGCCCGGCTCCGTGTGCCGAAGCACGACGATGCGGTCCATTCCCGAGTCCTGGAGCTTGCGGGTGACTACTGCCACGTCGTCGACGATGGATCCGGTGCTCTCGTTCTCCCGGATGACCAGGGGCATGGTGCCCGCAGGTGGCGCCTCGTAGTGGTTGGAGTGCATCAGGGATGCGTCCCGCACGCTGCCGAACTGGTCGTCGCGCGAGCCGGCGATGACCAGGCCCCGCGACTGCATCGCCTCGGTCACCGCCCGGCAAAGCGCCACTGACGGGTCGAGGCTGGTGCCGTAGCCGCCGAACGCACCGGCGCGCGAGACGGCGAGGTCATGCACGAAGGCCTTGTAGGTGGGCACGCCGACTTCATTGGTGCAGTCGAAGACGAACAGTCGCAGTTCGGCCCGCTCGATCAGCTCGCGCAGTCCGTGGAAGGGCTCGCCATAGTGCGCGGACAGCTGGTCGAGGTCGATCGCCGGGTCATAGGTCTGGCGGTTTCCCTCAGCCTGGTACATGGCGATGGCATCACGCTCGACGAGCTCGGTGAGCCCGGAGTAGATCGCCTCGAAGACGTTGTTGCCGCTCGCCAGTCCATTGGAGGACGTGACGAACGTGCTGATGGCGAGCCTGCTGCGCAGGTTCGCCTGGACCAGCTCGGCAGGCACCCAGACCTCGTCACCGGTGACAAGGTCGTGACCCGTCGTCCAGTCGAGAGGAAGTCGATCGTTCCAGAGGGACAGCTTGAACAGCGGAAGGTCGGATCCCTCCGTCACCTGCATCCCCTGGGCGAGCAAGTCTGCCTGCGTGGTCTCGACGCGCGGGAACTGATCGTTCTCCCAGTGGGTCTGCTCGATCGCCTCCATGATCGCGCTGATCTTGCTGGCCTCCATGGTCAGGCCCTTGCCGCTGCCGTTCGAGAGTGTCGTGCCCAGGGGCTTCAGTGCCGTGTGGACCGGCACACCGACGCGATCCAAGTGCGTGACGTTCGCGACGCGGGTGATGCCGTAGTCCTTGAGGTACGGGGTCACTCGTGCGATCGAGGCGTCGGCTGAAGATGTGCGAACCGATGTTCCCGCAACCCGATAGGAGGGATCCGTCGCCTCGGCATATTCGGCGGCCGTGACGTGCGGAAAGGCGAAGGGCCGTGCTGTCACCTCGGTCAGGACCTCCTGGGTCACGGACGACCTCCTGGGATCGCGAACGAGGTGAACAGCACAGCCCTCATGGACCTGAGATCAGGCTGCGCCGCAGGCGGTGGCGTTGAAGTACGTCGAGCCGCCGGCGACCTCGCTCATGCTCTTGATGTCGTCCTTCGAGGGGAGCGGGCTGTCGAGGTTGGGCGTGGAGATGCCACGGGCCTCGAGGATTGCCTGGCGCTCGGACACCGAGGCGGCGTCGTGAAGCTGCTGGGCGAGGGCGGGGTCGTTCTTCATGGCGTCGAGCATTGCGTCGTAGGACATGGGGTTCCCTTCGGGGTAGATAGTTGGCCAACCACACCACGGGTCTCGTCTAATGACAGCATCGCCCGAGGATGGGGCCACACTACGCGCTTGGCCACGTGCCGGAGAAGGCGTCACACTTGTGACGGGCATGGAACTACACGGCGTAGGCCGAGCCCCATCAAGGGTTCACGCGAAGGCTGTCTCCTATTCACCTGGAGCGGGCGCGGACGCGAGCAGATTGGCGTCACGCAGGTCGGCATCGGTGGTGTCGGCGCCGCTCAAGTCCGCCCCGATGAGGTTGGTGGCCCAGAAGTTCGCGCCTCGGGCATCCATATCGCGCAGGTCCGCGCGGAAGAGCGTCGCCGCATGCAGATCGGCGCCAGCGAGGCGTGCACCACGGAGGACGGCGAGGTTCAGGTTGGCCGCATTGAGGTTCGCCCGCTCGAGATTGGCACCGGTGAGGTCGCAGTGGAACAGGACGCTAGACCAAAGGTCTACATCAGGTGCCTGGATGCCGGTGAGATCGGACCGCCAGAACGAGGCGGACTTCATCGTGGCTCCGGTCAGGTTGGCTCCGCGCATCACTGAGTGCCGGAACGTCGCGTGCCTTGCGGAGACTCCAGCCAGCGAAGCGTCCTCCAGGTGAGCCTCAACGAGAATCGCCTCGTCCAGGTTGGCGCCGTCGAGGACGGCTCCTCGCAGGTCGGCGCCGCGGAAGTCCAGGCGACGAAGGTCCATTCCGGACATTCGCGCCCCGCACAGGCGCGCCCCTCGCAGGTCCACAGTCGACAGATCGCGGTCCCGAAGGTCCGCACCCCACAGGTCCAGGCTCGCGGCAGGTTCAGTTGCGTCGATCGGGCTGGCATCATCGGGCACCGGGCGATCGTAACCAGCCCTTGACGTCAGGAGCCACGCCTTGGACGACGCACCGCTGCTGGGGTCCGTGAGGCGTGCGCGCGACCTGATGGCCACGGGCGAGCTCACCGCATCGGATCTCATCGGAATGTCACTGGACTCCATCGCCGCGAAGGACGGGCAGATACGGGCATTCGTCGAGGTTCGCGAGGTGCAGGCGCGAGGTGAGGCTGCGGCTGTCCGAAAGGACGATCCGCGCCCATTGGCCGGCATCCCGGTCGCCATCAAGGCCAACAGGGGAGTTGCCGGGTCGCTCATGACCTTCGGGTCGAAGGCCCTGGCCACCAACCGGGCCGACAATGACGATCCAGTCGTGCAGCGCCTTCGGCAGGCAGGGGCTGTCATCGTCGGTATCACGACGATGTCCGAGTTCGGACTGCTCCCCGGATGTGAGCCCGCCTCCCACGGGCCGACTCACAACCCGCTGGCCCGCGGCTTCAGCACTGGCGGCTCCTCCGGAGGATCGGCGGCGGCCGTCGCCGCCGGCATGGTGCCATTGGCTCTCGGGAATGACGCAGGCGGCTCACTGCGCATCCCAGCGGCGTGGTGCGGACTCACGACCGTGGTGGCCCAGCCCCCGCCACTCTCGCAGGCCATGTCGGGCTCGCACCCGCAGGACGGTGTCCTCGCACGTGGCCTGGACGACGTCCTCCTGGGGCAGCACGTGATCGACGGCGGCACCGTTGGCACAGGGCCGGGCACGGAGTCACGCGATGCCACCGCGCCGCGCATCCTCGTCGTGACAGCACCACCGGATCCAATGTCCGCCACGCAGTTCGACGTGACTCTGGTCCGCGCCATCGCAGACAGGCTGGCGAGCACAGGGCTGCCGACTTCAGACGACCTCGACCTGTGGTCCGATCCCGCGGCCACGGGCTTCTTTGCGGCCGTCGCTCCGCGGGCTCGGCGACAGATACTCGCCGCACTCGAGGCTGCTGGGGTGGCAGCCCTGGACGATGTCGAGGAGTACACGCGCAGTTTCCTCGAGCACGCGGGTCGCGTGCCCCAGGACAGTGAGGTTCGGGCCCAAGCAGATCTCCAACGATGGTCCCTCGCTCTGACCGAATCGATCGGACCTGGAGGAGTCGTCCTGTCGCCCACCACCCTCAGCGATCCCCCCGAACTGGGGGTGCTCACAGGAGACCGCAGGATCGAGGACGTCGAACCCGTACTGGGCCTGCCGACTTCCTTCACCTGGGTGGCCAATGCGCTTGGCTGGTGGGCGGCCGCTATTCCAGTTCCCCATCGAGGGCGCGCACCCGGTTCCGTCCAGGTGATGGCACCACCGGCCAACGTTGAAGCCATGCTGGCCGTGTGTCGGTTGATCGAGGATGGCTCCATGTCAGTCTTGGACAGCCATGAATGACTTGGACAGCCATGAATGACGTGACCGCACATCCCTCGGCAATCTGGTGGGCCGTCCCCCACGCCCACCTGAGGTTCCGTGGCGACGAGGTCGTCGTCGGCGCCCCCGAGTCCGCCGACCATGTGGCGCTTCCGGCGGTCACCGGAGTTCGACTGTGGGAGGCCCTTCACACCGGAGGAACGCTGGTGATGCTCGCCGACACCTCCACCATGCCCATCGACGAGGTCGTCAGCTGCGTCAGGGCGCTCGTAGTTGCCGGAATCGTCACAGACACCCCGTCCGAGTCCTCCAGCATCGCCTTCCATGACGCGCTCATGCACGCCCGCTCCCGGGGGCGGACCGACGAGGGATTCGGGCAACGGACGGGCGCCCCTGCGCACCGCGAGCCCAGGCAGGGCACCGTCGTCGCCCTTCCGGCCATCGCGCCCGACGACCTGCATCGGGATGCTCCGTTCGCCGATGTCGTCGGGAGCCGCACCACTGCCCGGTCCTGGTCGACGGACGACCTCACGCTGGGTCAGCTGGCGGAGTTCCTGTGGCGGGCAGGCCACGCCGGGGCAGACGAGCCCGGGCACCTGCCCTACCCCTATGCAGGACCCGTTGACTGCCACGTGATCGCCGTGGCCGCCGGGCGCATCGACGGGCTCGCGCCCGCTCTCTACACATACGGGTCACGCGATCATGCGTTGCGGGCAGTCACCCCATTGCCAACCCGGGAGACCGGACGACTTCCGATAGGCGACTACCTGAGCACCGTTGCTCGCGGGGAACGTGTCGGTGAACGTCACCCCCCGGCCCTGATGCTCGTGCTGTCGGATCTGGGGATGATGGCGTCCGCCTATGACGGCATCGCCTACGCCAACATCCTCAAGACGACCGGCGTCATTCTCGGGACGGCCTCGCTAAGTGCCACCGCGATGGGGCTGGGGAGCACGATCCTCGGCCTGGCGAACGGCGACGACTTCACGGACATCTATGGAGCGTCGCTGCCGCACCTGCGCAGCACAGGTGAACTCGCCCTCGGAGTTCCCCAGCGCTAAACCACGACGCCCGTCACCCCCTCCGCCGATACCTGCAGTTGGCGTCGCAAAACCTCGATCTTGTGACGCCAACTGCAGGTATCGGCGGAGTGCATGGCGGAGAACTTCGGCCGCCCTGAAGGCGGCCGGGTGTGACCGAGACCTGGACTTGGGCCGCGTTCTGAAACGCATCCCCCGGCCGCAGCATCGGCGCGCACCCCGGCTGGGCGTCGGGTCTCTCGGCGCGAGACGGCCCGACTCTCGTCATTCGATTTGAATTGATACCCCCAGGGGTATAGCTTCCTTCCAGGAAGCCTTACCTACCTACGGAGGACTCATGAGCCTGCACTTGGGCGACACCGCCCCCAACTTCACCGCCGAGACCACCGACGGCCCCATCGACTTCCATGAGTGGAAGAAGGACGCCTGGGCCGTCTTCTTCTCTCACCCGGCCGACTTCACCCCCGTCTGCACCACCGAGCTCAGCGCCACTGCGAAGCTCAACAGCGAGTTCGTGGACCGTGGCGTGAAGGTCATTGCCATCTCCGTCGACCCGATCGAGGAGCACCACAAGTGGAAGGGCGACATCGGCGACGTCGGCGGCACCGACCTGAACTTCCCGATCATTGCCGATCCCGACAAGAAGATCTCCGAGCTCTACGACATGATCCACCCCGGCGAGGGCGACACGAACTCCGTGCGCTCCGTGTTCATCATCGACCCGAACAACAAGGTGCGCCTCACCCTGACGTATCCCAAGTCGGTCGGCCGCAACTTCAATGAGATCCTGCGCGTCGTCGACGCCCTCCAACTGACGGACATCGCTCCCATCGCCACCCCCGCCGACTGGCAGCCCGGTGACCGCGTCATCGTCTCCCTGGGCCTGAGCACCGACGAGGCACGCGAGCGCTTCGTCGAGGTCGAAGAGGTCAAGCCCTACCTGCGCTGGACGCCGCAGCCGCAGGCATAGCAGGTAAGCATGCCGATATCTCGGGGCCGGTCACCTTGCACAAGGGGGCCGGCCCCGTTGTCTTGGGAGACGGAGGACTCATGACCCTGCTTGAGGGACTGACCCCTGCGTTCGTGACGGACGATTCCCCGGCAGCCAGGCCCCAGCGAATATCACTCCGGACGATCGCGGCATGCCGCAAGAACCACGCCGCGCGCCCTTTGAGCCTGAATCGAGACCTCACAACCCCTCCACCGCCTTCCACAATCCCTTCGGGATGTAGATTTGCCGCCAGAAAGAACGCGTCACCCGTTTCGGCCAGGGTTATGCAGGCGGATACGCTGACGCGCCCCGGCCCCGTAGCTCAGGGGATAGAGCGTCGGTTTCCTAAACCGTGCGTCGCAGGTTCGAATCCTGCCGGGGCCACCACTTCATTGTGCTATTTCGCGTCATGGGCGATGCACGAACCAGCCCACTGCCCGGCAGAGTGCCAGGCCATGCGAATGAAGACCGCCCGTCGTGGCCGTAGCCCGCAGGCGACGAATCCTGTGACGTCGTCATGTGGATCCTCGTGCCTGACAAGACGTTGGACGCGCGGGTGCGCGAACTCGGGCATCCCTTTCAGCGTCCTACCCATCGGCACCCGAGGCAACATGACGAGGAGACTCGTCGCCTGCGCCTGGATCCGGTTCGCCAGCGATCCGTGTCGCGCGCCACGCCCCGACGTCGGCACCTTCAGGAGTCACTCCGTGCAGTCCGCGCTCATCGCGCCGACCCGCTCTCCTTCGCAGCAGAGCCTTGACGATCGCGTCCACTCCCAGGAGGACCGGGATGCCGGCCAGCGCGACCATCGCACCTGCCAGTGAGGGCGGAGCCTGGCCGAGAACAGTGGCCAACGGGAACCACAGGATTGCGACGAGTGAGAACACCAGTTCGATCACGACAGCAGGAACGAGGAGGCGGTTGGTGAACCACCCCAACGCTCCTGGCCAGCGCGTGGAACTGCGACACGCAAAGGCATTGGCAGTCTGCGCGAGCACGACGCCCATGAAGGCAGCACCCGATGCTGCCAGGGCTACGGGCCCGCCGGGGAAGACATCCCCGGGACGCCACCCGGCAGCAAGGTAGGTCACGACGAAGGCAGCCATCGTCACAGCGGCCACGGTCGGCCCGAGGATGCCGAAAGCCCTGACGAGCACGGTGCGATTCAGCAACCGACCACTGACTGGCGGCCGCTCCAGCAGATGCTTCGCCGGTGGCTCCGCCCCCAGGGCGACGGCGGAGAGGGTGTCGGTACCGAGATCCAGAGCGATGATCTGAAGCACGCCGAGCGCCAGAGGGAACGTGCCGCCCGACAGCCCCCACACGAGGAAGGGAGTGAGCTCGGCGACGTTGTCGGTCAGGTGATACGTCAGGAACCTGCGAATGTTGACGAAGGTGGCGCGCCCCTGCTCGACTCCCGCGACGATCGAGGAGAACCGATCGTCCAGAAGCACGAGGTCGGCCTCCTCCCGGGCCACATCCGTTCCCGACTTCCCCATGGCGATGCCGATATTGGCCTCGTGCAGCGCGGGAACGTCATTGACGCCGTCCCCCGTCATCGCGACAACGTGCCCCCGCGCCCGCAGGGCACGAGCGATTCGCAGCTTGTCCTCCGGGGACACACGCGCGATGACGCATCCCGAATGGTCGACCGCCTCCCCCAACTGTTCGTCGTCTGCCGGAAGGTCCGCCCCTACGAGGACCGGGTCATGGGGCTGGCGAAGTCCCACCGCATCCGCGATCGCGGTCGCGGTGACCGGATGGTCGCCCGTCACCATGATCACGCCGATGCCAGCGGTGCGACAGGCGTCCAGCGCACCACGGACATCGCTCCGCGGGGGATCCTCGAGAGCGATGATCCCGACCAGTTCCAGTTCCCTCTCCGCCTCCTCCGCGACACGAGGGATCCGGGCCCCACCCAAGGTGCGACGGGCCACGGCCAGCACGCGTAGGCCTGAGTCAGCCATATCGTGAACGAGATCTTCTGCATCGCCGTGAGCGCCGCAGAGCGGCAGGACAGCGTCCGGTGCTCCCTTCACCCAGACGTTGTCTCCAGCGATCGTGGACACTCGACGCCGTTGCGGATCGAATGGGAAGCGAACGATGTCTCGTACCTGCAGTGCCGAGGGCCGCGTGTCAACACCGAGTCGACGAGCGAACGCATCGATGGCAGCCTCCATCGGGTCGCCATGTGCACACCACACACCACCTTCCTCGACGACGAAACCCTCGGAGCATCGCCTGGCGCAGTCGGCCAGGTCAGCGATCGCTGCACGGGCGTTCGCCGGAGTGACCGTCACGTCGGCCACCGGACCGTAACCACCCTCGTACACCGTGGCCGTAGCCCCGGGGACCCATGCCCGGACGACGGTCATCTCATTGCGCGTGAGGGTGCCCGTCTTGTCGGTGCAGATGACTGATGTTGAGCCGAGTGTCTCCACTGCTTCAAGGCCCCTTACAAGGACGTTGCGCCGCGCCATCTGCTCCGCACCCCACGCCAATGTCAACGTCACCGTCGGGAGGAGCGCTTCCGGCACGAGGGCGACCGTGACACCGATGGCGAAGACCAGTGCCTCACTCGGGTCGCCCCCCACCGCAATCGTGATGCCGAAGAACACGACTCCCACACCCAGTGCGATCACCGCAATCGTCCGGCTGACGCGGCGGAGTTCGCGTGCCAGCGGCGTGACGGGGCGCCGCGACGCTGTCGCCATACTGGTGATCTCCCCGAGTCGGGTGGAACGGCCAATCGCCTCGACAACGACATCGGCCTCGCCTGCGGTGACGAACGTTCCCGCGTAAAGGTTTCCACCGGTGCTGACGGATTCAGGAACGCTCTCGCCGGTCAGCAACGACGTGTCCATCTCCAGTCCCGTCGCACGAACGACGATGGCGTCAGCCGGGATGCGGTCCCCTGGCCGGACGACGAGGAGATCGCCCCTGACGACCTCCGCAGCGTCGATGTCCACGATGGCGCCATCCCGGACGACACAGACCTGCGCCGGCAGAAGTCGGGCAAGACGCTCCGCGGCCCTATCGGCCCGATTCTCCTGGATGAAGGAGAACAGTCCGTTGACCACGATCACCGCGATGATCGCGACCCCGAGCTGCGGCATTCCTGCCAGCCATGACAGGGCTGATGCCGCCCAGAGCATGCCCGCGAAGAATCCCGTGAGCTCATGGGCAAGACGGAGCCAGACCGGGACCCGCTTGGGCCGGGGCAGTCGATTGGGGCCGTCGTTCCGAATTCGCTCGGCCGCTTCGACCGAGGTCAGACCCGTTGCCGGCCTGCTGCCTTCCATGCACCCAGTGGAGATCAGGGCGCCGCACGGATCAAGGGCCCAATGGCCCCTGCATTGCCTTGCTGAGGACATTGCCCCCTGAGGCTGCCAGCGGCGGGCATCCACCGCGGGATATTCGACAGCCTCCGCGTCTGCGACATGCACTGGAGACCCTGCTCGCGCCACAGCATCCATGGAATGCTCAACCGAAGACGACTCCACTCACCTAGAGGGGCCTCCCTCTGCTGAGCACCTAGAGTTCAGCCGGGGAGGGAAGCCATGAACGACAGCCTGCTGGTGGATCTGTCGCGACTGCAGTTCGCGATGACCACGCTGTTCCATTTCGTGTTCGTTCCTCTCACCCTCGGGCTCGCCCCCATCGTTGCGGTGTTCCAGACGATCGCCTACCGGACGAAGAGCGAGCACTGGGAGCGACTCACCCGCATGTTCGGCGCCATGCTGCTCATCAACTTCGCCATGGGTGTCGTGACCGGCCTGGTGCAGGAGTTCCAGTTCGGCATGAACTGGTCGGTGTTCTCCGAATACGTCGGCAACGTCTTCGGTGCGCCCCTCGTGATGGAGGGCCTGCTCGCCTTCTTCCTGGAGTCGACATTCCTCGGCCTGTGGACGTTCGGGCGCGGGAAGCTTCCGCCGCTGGTGCATCTCGCAACCATCTGGCTGTTCGCGATCGGCACGATGCTGTCGGCCTACTTCATCCTCGTCGCCAACTCATGGATGCAGGATCCGGTCGCGTCCAAGGTCGTCGACGGTCAGGCGGTGCTCACGGACATCGGGGGGCTGCTCACCCACCCGTTCGCCATTGCCGCGTGGGTGCATGCCCTCCTCGCTGGTCTCATCACGGCTGCCGTCTTCGTCTTCGCAGTTGCCGCCTGGCACCTTGCCCGACGACAGCATCTGGAGATCATGAGGCGAGCGTGGAAGTCCGCGCTGATCATCGGCATCGCAGCAGGTGCGCTGCAGGGCGGGGTCGGCGACTGGCTCGGCGTCATCGTCACCGACAAGCAGCCGATGAAGCTGGCGGCGGCAGAGGCGGTCTGGGAGGACGCCGGACCGTGCGCCGGGTTCTCGATCTTCGCCATCCCCGACATGGAGACGCGCACGAACATCGTCAACATCGAGATCCCCTGCGTGCTGAGCCTGCTGGCGACCAACTCCCTGGACGGGATCGTCCCAGGCATGAACCCGCTGCAGGAGCAGTACGACCAGCAGTACGGCGCCGGTGACTACACGCCCAACGTCTGGGTCCAGTACTGGGCGTGGCGGGCGATGATGGGCTTCGGCCTCGCCGGCGTCGGCTGGATGGTCTTCGCCGCCTGGCGGACTCGACGTGGCCGCCTTCCGGACAGCCGATGGTTCTGGCGGATCTCCACATGGATCATCCCGTTGCCGTTCATCGGCTCGCTGATGGGCTGGATCGTCACGGAGAACGGCCGCCAGCCGTGGGTGGTCTACGGCCAGCTGAAGACCGAGGACGCCGTCTCGAATCTCGCACCATGGCTGGTCGTGACGAGCATCATCGTCTTCGGACTGCTCTACTCGACGTTCGCCGTGGTGGAGTTCCGGCTGCTCAAGCGCTACGCCCAGGCAGGCCCTCCACCGCTGGAATCCCAATCCTCCGACAACGATGACACGCATCCCGTGGTCCTGGTCTAGGGGGCGTCGTGGATCTGGCAACCCTGTGGTTCATCCTCATCGCCGTCCTGTGGGCCGGCTTCTTCTTCCTCGAGGGTTTCGACTTCGGGGTCGGCATCCTCGCCGTGACGCTGACCAAGGACGAGGCCGAGCGAAGTCAGGCGCTCGAAGCGATCGGCCCGGTGTGGGACGCGGACGAGGTGTGGCTCATCACGGCGGCCGCTGCGATCTTCGCCGCGTTCCCCGCTTGGTACTCAACGCTGTTTCCCGCGGCCTACCTGCCGCTCCTGCTCGTCGTGGTCGGACTCATCATCCGGGCAGTGTCGATCGAGTACCGCCATCGCCGCAGTGCACCGCAGTGGAGACGCCGCTGGGACGTCGGCATCGCCGCCGCTTCTGCCGCACTGCCCTTCCTGTTCGGCGTCTTCTGGGCCGGCCTTCTGCAGGGGGTTCCCATCGGGCCAGACGGCCCAGAGCAGGTCTCCGGCCTGGAGATCATCACCCCCTACTCGATCCTGGGCGGCACCGTCCTGCTGGCCTTCAGCCTCGCGCACGGCGCGGTGTTCCTTGCGCTCAAGACGCGTGGCCACATGGAGCTCAAGGCACGGCGGGCGGCCGGGTGGCTGATCATGGCCGCCGGCTCGAGCATGACGATCTTCGCAGTCTGGACGTTCGTGTCCTACAGCCGTCAGGACGTTGTGGCGCTCGGTCTGGGCATTGCCAGCGTCGCGGCGCTCGGCGTGACCCAGTGGGGCATCCTTCGAGGCAGGTTCGCCCTGGCCTTCTTGGCCAACGGGGTTGCCGTGCTCGGCTACACAGCATCGATCTTCTTCGCCCTGGCGCCCAATGCCGTTCCCAGTTCCCTCGACCGCGCCTATGACCTCACGCTGTCGGCAGCAGCAGCCGCGGACTACCCGCTCATGGTGATGACGATCGTCGCTGCGTTCGCGCTTCCCATCGTCCTCGCCTACCAGGCCTGGAGCTTCTGGGTCTTCCGTGCGCGCATCGCGCGTCAGCCCGAGCCCAGCGTCTGATCGCCCCGACCATGCGCATCGTTCTCGAGCACCTGACATTCTGTGCTGACAGTCCGGACACCCTGACCCTGCTCGCCGAGGCACGTCCGCTCGACCCAGGCTTGGATCCGGTGATCGCAGGGTTTGCCCGCCACGTCGATGCTCTCTCTCACTCCACCTCATGGCGTGCCGAAGGCGATGACCTGATCCTGACCTTCGCCCACGTGCTTCCCGACGCCACTTCCGAGCAGGCTGCGACTGCTGACTCCGCGTGGTCTGGCACCCCCGCGGAGCTGGAGGCTCTCCCGCCGGCATGCCACGCCGTGCGCCACCTGCACTTCCTCCGATTCACGGATGAGGCGATAGCGGCAACTGAGGGAGTGACGGCCTTCTGGGCCTTCGCTCAGCAGGTTGCCGATCAGCACTACCCTGCCGTTGCCGGCCTTCTGGCATGGCACGGGCTCGACGACGACTTCGTCATCTGACACCCCCGCCATCAGGCCTCTGCTCGACTGTCCGCTCCGGAGTCAGGTGCCAGTCGCGGAACACGACGGCCTGTCCCGGCCCTTCGGGGTAGTCGACGGTCCAGAGGGTCGCTCCCTCGATGACGAAGCGGGTGCCGTCCTTCGCCACCCGCTCCCCCGAGTACCCGTGCAGCACACGCGTCGATGCGGCATCTGCGAGCATCGAGGCCCGCTCGGCTCGGTGCTCCGGCGGAGCCGAGAGTCGCGACGGCATACCGACCAGATCGTCAACCGGCATGCGCCACAGTCGAGCGGCGGCTGAGTTCGCATAGACGAAGTGGGGGTCGTCTCCGCCGTCGTGGCTGAGCACCACGGCATCAAGCTCCAGCAATCTCTGAGCGTCCGTCAGGCCGTCACCGCTTCGCACGATGAGCTCAGATCCGACATGACTGCGATGACTGTCGAGAATGCACGCCACCCTCTGCACGACCGTCTGCACGAGCCTGCCTGTCATGCCACGAGGATGCCATGTCGCGGTCGGCGCCTCAGACGCGCGCCTCTGCCTTCTCCCCCTCCTCCGCTACCCGAGGAGCCGGACGTCCTTGACGCACCCTGCGGTAGTAGAGCGTGAGCGTCGGGACCACGTAGGCGATCCACACGATGAGCTGCAGCCACGTCGTCTCTGGCGAGAAGTTGATGGTGCCGCGAAGGAGGGTCCCGTACCAGCTGTCCGGTGGGATCTGGGCGCTGACGTCGAAGGCCAAGGCGCTTGCGCCCGGAAGGATGCCCGCCTCCTGCAGGTCGTGGACACCGTAGGAGAGGACACCAGCGGCCACGACGATCAGCGCATAGCCGGTGATCGTGAACAGGCGAGCCAGATTCAGGCGAACGGCGCCTCGGTAGATGAGAACGCCGATGGCCACGGCCGCGGCCAGGCCGAGAAGCGCCCCCAGCAGTGGAGTGGTCGACGAGCCGTAGGCCTGGATGCCCGCCCAGAGAAAGAGCGCAGTCTCAAGCCCCTCGCGAGCAACCGCGAGGAAGGCGATGAAGGTGAGGACCCATGCGCTGCCCAGCAGGGCACGATCGACCTCGCCGTGGAGGTGCGCCTTGAGCCCACGGGCGTGCTTGGCCATCCAGAAGATCATCCAGGTGATCAGCGCGGCTGCGATCACGCTCATGGTCCCCGCGAATGCCTCCTGGGCCGCGTCCGACATGGACTGGCTGCTGAACTGCAGGATCGCTCCCGTGACGAGGGAGAGGAGGACGGCCAGGCCAACCCCGGACCACAGGCGGGGCAGATCACGGCGCCGGTCGAGGGCGACCAGATAGGCCACGAGGATGGCGACGATCAGGGCGGCCTCGAGACCCTCGCGCAGGCCGATCAGGAAGTTCGCGAACACGGCAGTCCTTACTTAGGTTCGGGTTACCTAACTAAGGGTAGCCTAACTTGGGACGTGCGCCAACCCGGCCAGGGTGCCAGGCCAGCAGGAGAGTTCAATGAGCCCATGAGCAACCCCTCCCCGAAGCAGCCCGCGACCGCCAGCGGCACGTTCACCATCGGAGCCCGCACAACCGATCCGATGCCCGTCACACGACTGGGCTTCGGGGCCATGCGCATCACAGGTCCCGGGATCTGGGGACCTCCCACCGACCCTGAGAACGCCCGCGCCGTCCTGCGAGCGTCCGTCGACCTCGGGGTGACGCTCATCGACACCGCCGATGCCTACGGCCCCGACATCAGCGAGGACCTCATTCGCGAGGCGCTTCACCCCTACGACGACGTGCTCATCGCCACCAAGGGCGGCCTGACCCGCCAGGGTCCGGATGCCTGGGAGCCCGTGGGTCGCCCGGCCTACCTGCGTCAGTGTGTGCAGATGTCGCTGCGCCGCCTCGACGTCGAGCGCATCGACCTGTGGCAGCTCCACCGCATCGATCCGCAGGTCCCTGCCGAGGAGCAGTTCGCCGCCATCGCCGAGTTTCAGCGCGAGGGCCTGATTCGCCACGTCGGCCTCTCCGAGGTGACGGTCGAGGAGATTGAGGCGGCACGCAAGCACGTCGACGTCGTCACCGTGCAGAACAACTACAACGTCGCGAACCGCAGTTCGGAGGAGGTGCTCGACTACTGCACGCGGGAGGGCATCGGCTTCATTCCGTGGTTCCCCCTCGGCGGCCGCGAGCTGGCCCAGTCCGGCAGTGTCCTCGAGCAGATCGCGACCCGCATCGAGGCGACTCCCGGGCAGGTTGCTCTCGCGTGGCTGCTGCAGCGCTCCCCCGTCATCCTTCCCATCCCGGGCACGGGGTCCCTGGAGCACCTGGCCGAGAACTGCGCGGCCGCACTCATCACCCTGGACGACGAGACAGTCGGCGAACTCGACGCGCTGGCCGACAACTAGCGCTCGACGATCCAGACCTTGCGCAACGGCTCGTCGATCTCCCAGGTGGTACGAGTCCCCGCATAGAGCACGCCCACTGTGCCGGGCTGCAGCTCGAGGACGGTGCCGTTCTCGAGCGTCATGCGGCCTCGCCCAGCGATGACGACGAAGACCTCATCGGTCTCAACGTCAGTCGAGACCCCAGCCTCGTGCACCCACACACCGACCTCGTAGGCGTCGGTGCGAGCGAGAACGGTCGACCCCGTCGCGATCACCGGACCCGGGCACTGGTCATCGGGCAGCGGCGTGAGGGCCACGTCGGTGGCGAGGGCGTCGAAGGCAGTGTCCATCTCGGCATCATGCCCCGACCGTGACTCAAATCGAGTCAATGACCTCGATCATCTCGAGGGTTGGATCGCTGTTGTAGGCGACTCGCCCCATCCGGCCCGCAGCATGAATGGCGTCGACTGTCTCCTGCGTGACCCGCTCACCGGGGGCCAGCAGAGGCACACCTGGCGGATACGGGCAGAACTGCTCGGCACTCACCTCACCGACCGCGTCGCGCAGCCGGATCCGCTTGCGGTCGGAGAAGAACGCCTGACGCGGGGTGACGACGACCTCCGGCTGCACCCGCCAGACTGCTACGGGCGACATCGGACGCGAATCACCGCGGTGGCGTTCGATCATGGCGATGAGGAGCGAGGTGAAGTCCGACACCCACTCGGGCTCGTCCGCCACGGTGATCGTGAACACCACGGTGTCGTGATCGGCCACCTCCGGGCCGTACCCGAGGGAGAAGAGCTCGTTGCCCAGCTGAACGCCATCGACTCCGGTGCCGGGCAGCAGCAGCGTGATCTTCAACGGATCGACCCGGCAGCCTGCATTGGCGTCGTCCAGCACGATCAGGCCGTGAACTCGAGCGAGCGCCTTGCGTGCCTCCGCCGCGGCTTCGCACAGCAGGTCCAAGCGAGCCCGTCCATCGCGCTCCATCGCTGCTCTCGTTCCATCAATCGATGCGAGGAGCGTCGCCGATGGAGACGTCGTGCTGGTCAGCTCAACCCAGCGATTGACGACCCCCCTCGCCACAAGTCCGTCCCGCATGGCCACGACAGCGGTCTGGGAGTACCCCGTCAGGGCCTTGTGCACGCTCGTGACAGCGAGATCGGCACCGTTGCGGATCGCCCCACCCTCAGGCATGAACGCCAGGTGGGCTCCCCACGCCTGGTCGACGATCAAGGGCTGCTGACGCGCATGGGCGGCTGCGGCAAGACCCTGGACATCGGACAGCGTCCCGATGTAGCTCGGCGATGTCGCGAAGAATCCGTTGACCTCTTCTGTCACCGCTGCAATCGACTCAGGGGCCATGCCGATCGGAATGTGGAACTCCGGATGCAGTCGCGGGTAGATCCAGACAGGCACCGCCCCGCTGATGACGAGCGCGGCCTGCGTGCTGCGATGCGACGTTCGGTCGATCGCGATCGGTACGTCCTGATCGGCGACAGTGCCGACCGCGGCGATGTTGCCCTGGGACGAGCCGCCGACGAGGAACCGGCAGTGGTCGGCTCCCACCGCGCGCGACCAGAGACGCTCGGCCTGGCCGAGGTAATCGTGGGAAAGGGCGTTGTCGTCGGCGCCGCCCTGCAAGCCGATGTCGTCACGGACGGTGTCACCGATGAGGTCATAGGCCCAGCCGTGCGCATCTCTTGCGTAGCGCATCTTGTGGCCGGGGATCTGCATGGGCCGCATCTCGGGCTCCATCGCATGGCGCCAGGCATCCAGCAAGGGGGTCTCGTCCACCGTCGTCCTTTCGAGGTTCAGCGGGGTCACCCCCGACCCCATAGTGGCTTAAGGCCGTCGATTCCCGAACGCCACTACGGTGAACATCGATATGACCACACTCCACGTCGTACTGGCCCCAAACGCGTTCAAGGGAACCCTGACCGCGCATGGAGCCGCCGAAGCCATGGCCGCAGGCGTCCGGGACGTGGACCCGAACGCCGCCTGCGTCAGGCTCCCGCTCCCGGACGGGGGAGACGGCACTGTCGACGCCTTCGTCACTCACGGCTACGGCCAGTTCACGATCCGGGCGCGAGATGCCCTCGGGAACTGGCACCCGGCGTCGCTGGCTCTCCGGGATGGGCATGCGGTCGTGGAGATCGCCAATACCTGCGGCTTGGCCATGCTCGACACCAAGACCCGATACCCGCTCACCGCCTCCACTCGGGGTCTGGGGGATGCGATCCTGGCGGCGCTGGATCACGGGGCGAAGCACATCACCGTGGGCCTGGGCGGCAGTGCATCGACGGATGGCGGGTCGGGCGTGCTGGTGGCCCTCGGTGCTCGACTGCTCGATCCCGCAGGTGCCGTCCTGGAACCGGGTGGCAGCACGCTCGGCCAGGTTCACGCCATCGATCTGTCCGGACTCGACCCACGCCTTGCAGCGGTGACGATCGACGTGCTCTCGGACGTCACGAGTCCGCTGGACGGCCCGGCCGGGGCAGCCCACGTGTTCGCCGCCCAGAAGGGGGCGTCGCCGGCCGAGATCCACGCCCTCGATGACGGGCTGCGTCACTGGGGGCGCATCCTCGCGGCGGCTACCGGCGTGGATGTCGGCGAACTCCCGGGGTCCGGTGCTGCCGGCGGAACCGGAGCGGCACTCGCCGCTGCCCTGGGCGCTCCCCTCCTGTCGGGAGCGGGGCAGATCGCCGATCTCTTCGGCTATCGCGACGCGATTCGAGATGCCGACCTGGTGATCACCGGCGAGGGTCGACTCGACGCGTCAACGCTCGCCGGCAAGGGATGTGCGACCGCCATCCGCCTGGCACGTGAGTCCGACACGCCCGCCATCGCAGTGTGCGGGGACATCACCCTGGATCCGAGCGACATGCAAGCGCTGGGGCTGAGTGCCTGGCACACGGCCGGGCCTCCGGGCGACGACCCTGCGGGTGTGCTCGCGACAGCAGCGAAGATGGCGCTCGAAACATGGCTCGGGCCCTAGCTCAGTTCCGTGCGCAGTGCCTGATCACGCATGTCGAGCTGGCGAAGGATCGGCCGCACGATGGCGTCGGGAATTCCCTCGTCCTCACGCATGGCGAGAAGTTCCTCCTGCTCCGCCCGCACCATGGCTAGAGCAGCCTCGATCATCTGCCTGACCTGAATCTCCTGGGTCGGCGAGACCGACCCGCCATCTGCCAGTGACTCAAGGCGCCGCTCGGCTGAGGACCGAAGGCGTTCGGATACCTCAGGAGTCAGGGGTGTCCCGTCGTCCATCGCCGCGACCTCGAAGTCCGTCAGGCGGTCAAGCGCCGCCCTCGCCAGGCGTGAGTCCACCCGCTGCAGGACTTCGGCATCGTCGTCCGACCCGATGCCGATCGCGCGGGCCAACGGCGCGAGCGTCAACGACAGCAGGAGTGTGATGACGATGATGAGGAAGGTGGTCGCCAGAATCAGATCGCGATAGGGCACCGGCTCACCCGAGGCGAAGACGAGTGGGATGGAGAACGCTCCCAGACCCGACACCGGACCGCGCGCGCCCGACCACGACAAGATGATCGCGCCGCGCCTCACATTGCGGCCACCACTGCGCCTTGCCGCCCGCGACACGCCGATCATGCCGAACACGAACAGGGTCCGGAAGGCGATGAGGGTCACCAGGACAGCCGGCACGAGAATCAGCAGTGAGTCCAGATTCGTGTCGGACACTCGCGTCAGCACATCCGGCAGTTCAAGTCCGATCAGGAAGAACGCCATGCACTGCAGGACAAACGTGATGTGCTTCCAAAGATTGACACTCTGCACACGACCGGTGTGACCCGGGTCGGCATTCTGCCTGTTGGCGACGATCAGCGCCGCTGCCACGACCGCCAGGATTCCCGAGCCCTGCAGTTCCTCAGCGACCAGGTAGAGGCCGAAGGGGGCGACAAGAACCAGTGCGTTTGCGGGTACGAGGTCCTTGGTCCAGCGAAGCACCCACGACAGCGCCATGCCCCCGATCGCTCCGACCCCGACGCCCACCACCACGGCCAAGGTGAAGACCCGACCCACCTCGACGAAGGTCAGGCTCCCGGCGGCAGCTGCGACAAGAGCGACCTTCAGCGCTGTCAGACCGGTGCCGTCGTTGACGAGGCTCTCACCCTCGAGGATCGACACGAGGCGCCGTGGGAGCCCGGCGCGGCGGGCCACGGCACTCACGGCCACTGCGTCCGTGGGAGCCAGAACCGCTCCGAGGGCCAGCGCCATCGCCACCGGCATGGCGACGAGAAGACTGCCCACGAATCCCACCGCCAGCGTCGTGACCACTACCAGGCCGATGGCCAGGGCAAGGACGGGTCGACTCACGCGCCGCAGGTCCAAGTAGGACGAGCCCAACGCCTCGCCGAAGACCAGTGGAGCCAGGACCACCACCAGGATGATCTCGGGATCCGGCGGCGCATCAGGCCCGAAGGGCGCAGCCCCCAGCAGGGCGCCTGCTGCCAGCAAGGGAATGGCGATCCCCCAGCCGCGTTGCCGCAGGAAGACGCCGATGGAGACAGAGACCGCTGCGGCCACCGCCATCGTCACGTAGATCTCGTTCATCGAAGCGAGCCTATTGCGCCGGAGATCCGGTCAGGCGAACTCGACCGACCTCTTGGCCAGCCCCATGAAGTAGCCGTCGATGGCCGTGCGAGACGGCCGGACATCGTCGTGCGCGGCTCCCATCGATACGAACAGCGGCAGGAAGTGCTCGGCGGTTGGATGCGCGAAGGGCATGCCCGGTGCCGCGCTGCGGAAGGAGGACAGGGCGTCCACATCACCGCGCGCGAGCGCATCGGCGGCCCACAGGTCGAAATCCACGCTCCAACCCGGCGGAGGGGCATCGATGCGCCAGTCAGTGAGGAAGGGAAGCCCATGGGTGAGGAACCCGGAGCCGATGATCAGCACGCCGTGGTCTCGCAGTGGTCGAAGACGGCGCCCCAGATCCATCAGGGCCGCGGGGTCGGCTGACGGAAGGGAGAGCTGCAGCACCGGAATGTCCGCATCCGGGTACATGACCAGCAGTGGGATCCAGGCCCCGTGGTCAAGACCCCGGGACGCATGTCGATGCACCGGAGCATGGTCGGGAAACACGGACGCGACGAGGTCTGCCAGCCCATTGGCGTCCGGCGTCACGTAGGTGAGGTCGTAGAAGCGCGGGTCGAAGCCGCCGAAGTCGTAGACGAGCGGGGTCCCCGCTGCCGGCGACGAGAGCGATGCGGGCGCCGACTCCCAGTGCGCCGAGACAATGAGGATCGCCCGGGGCCGCGGCAGACGATCAGCCCACCCCTGCAGCTCCCCCACCCACCCGGGATCGTCCAGCAGCGGCGGCGCGCCGTGACCCAGGAAGATCGAGGTCATGCCGCCTGCTGCCCCTCCATCGGGACCGGGGCAAAGATGCGGCCGACTCGATCCAGCAGGCCGGAGACGGCCGGAGCCGGAAGCGCGGCCCGCATGGACACCTCCGCCTGCTCGAAGGTGGAATTGATCAACTCCTGAGGCTGCATGAACTCGGTGGGGTCGGTGGCCGCCCGATCCAGGTGCTCCTGCCACGCGACGTTATGGGCCAGGTAGTCGTCCTGAGCCTGCCGGAGTTGGGAGTGCCACGGGAGAATCGGCAGAGCAGCGACACCTTGTCCAGCCTGCGCCACCGCATCGCGGCCCCCTGCGGCCGCCTCCTGCAATTGCGAGGTCAGGGCCGCCTTGTCGGCATCATCAGGTGCCGGAAGCTGCTCATACTCGACGGTGATCCTCGCGATATCGTCCTGAACGGCACTCATCGCCGCTTCGGAGACCTCGACGCGGGAGAGCAGGTCGGACATCTCCGCGTTCCGGATCGCCCAGTCCGAGACCCCCGCCAGAGCACCCGCCCCGACCAGGACGACCACGAACGTGACGAGGCCCATCAGCGGGCCGAACCAGGGACGGGTGGACATGCGTGTCATCTGGACATTGTCACGCATGCGGATCGGGAACCATAGGGGCGGCCGGGTGGCTAACCTTTGCTACGTGACGGCCGTTCAACCTCAGGCGCCTTGGCAGGCCCGCTACCAGGATCTGCGCGAGAGCCTCCTCCGCGACTATCGGCAGATCCCTGAGGGGACGCCCATCCGTCTGGCGAAGCGCACGTCCAATCTGTTCCGCGCGCGGGACGACGCTGCCAGCGCCGGCCTGGACGTGGCCGCATTCGACGGCGTTCTGCACGTGGACCCCCTCACCCGCACCGCCGAAGTGCTCGGCATGACCACCTACGAGCACCTCGTCGATGCCACGCTCCCCTACGGCCTCATGCCCATGTGCGTGCCCCAGTTGCGCACGATCACACTCGGCGGGGCAGTCACAGGTCTGGGCATCGAGAGCGCCAGTTTCCGCAACGGCACTCCACACGAGTCCGTTCTCGAGATGGACATCCTTACCGGCGCCGGCGAGATCCTGACCGTCACAGGGGCTGACGACGATCCCCACCGAGACCTGTTCTACGGGTTTCCCAACTCCTATGGCTCTCTGGGCTACGCACTGCGACTGAAGATCGAGCTTGAGCCCACCAGGCCGTTCGTCCTTCTTCGTCATGTGAAGTACACCTCCGCAGCGGCCATGACCGAAGCCCTGAGCGAGATCGCCTCGAGCCGCAGTTTCGAAGGCCGACAGGTTGACTTCCTCGACGGCACCGTGTTCTCGACGGATGAGCAGTACCTCACCGTCGGCACCATGGTCGACCAGCCACCCGCCGGTCTTGGACCGAGTGACTACACAGGAATGGGCATCTACTACCGATCGATTCAGCAGCGCACCATCGACCTCCTCACCATCCACGACTACCTGTGGCGCTGGGATACCGACTGGTTCTGGTGCTCCCGGGCCTTCGGGGCCCAGAACCCGACTGTTCGTCGATTGTGGCCGAAGTCGAAGCTCCGAAGCGACGTCTACTGGAAGCTGATCGCCATCGAGCGCAAGCACGACCTCTCCAACCGCGTTGCCCGGCGTCGCGGCCGACCCACGCGTGAGGCAGTCGTGCAGGACATCGAGGTCCCCGTGGATCGGCTGCCGGAGTTCCTGGAGTTCTTCCACCGCGAAGTGGGCATCGAGCCGGTGTGGGTGTGTCCGCTGCAGCAGCGCGACCCCGCCGCCCGTTGGCCTCTGTACGAGTTCGACCCGACAGTCCTCTACGTCAACGTCGGCTTCTGGTCCACGGTGGCCCTCCCCCAGGGTGCCGACCCCGCAGCCGGGCTCGTCAACCGACGGATCGAGGAGATCGTCACGGCACTCGATGGGCGCAAGTCCCTGTACTCGACGGCCTTCTACGACCGTGAGACTTTCTGGTCTATTTATGGCGGAGACGACTACACGGGCCTGAAGGATCACTACGATCCTCAGGGTCGTCTGAGGGACCTGTACACGAAGGTGGTGGAACAGAAGTGAAGTTGGCAGACGCCTTCTCCATGATCGTGCCCGCGGAGCGGGAGGTGGGATTCCGGGCGTTCGACGGGTCCACCGCAGGGCCCGCCGACGCCGAGGTCACCCTCGACGTGCGCAGTCCCCGGGCCGTCGAGTACCTCGCCGGAGCGCCATCCCAGCTCGGACTCGCACGTGCCTACGTGACCGGGGACCTGGAGATCATCGGCGACGCCTACACGGCGCTGAGCAGGCTCTATCCGATGCCACTGGACCATCTGAGCTGGCGCGACAAGGCTGCTCTCGCCCGCGCGTTCGCACCCTATGCGCTGAAGCGCCCGACGCCTCCGCAGCAGGAACGCCGCCTGGGCGGGCGTCGTCATTCAAAGAACCGCGATGCCGAGGCCATCCACCACCACTACGACGTCAGCAACACCTTCTACTCCTACGTGCTCGGACCCTCCATGGCCTACACGTGCGCCGTCTTCCCGTCAGCGGACGCGTCGCTCGAAGTCGCCCAGGACGAGAAGTTCGATCTGGTGTGCCGCAAGCTCGGCCTGCAGCCGGGCATGCGCCTGCTGGACGTCGGCTGCGGCTGGGGCGGCATGGTCATGCACGCCGTCAGGAACTACGGCGTCACCGCCATCGGTGTGACGCTGTCCGAGCAGCAGGCTCAGTGGGGGCAGCGAGTCATCGCCGACGCCGGGCTGGGCGACGTCGCCCAGATCCGGTTCAGCGACTATCGAGACGTTCCCGAGTCAGGCTTCGACGCCATCTCCTCCATCGGCCTCACCGAGCACATCGGACGCGATAACTACCCGTCGTACTTCTCGTTCCTCTACGGAAAGCTGCGGGAGGAGGGCCGGATGCTCAACCACACCATCACCAGGCCCCACGATGGGTGGCAGTCACACTTTCGCACGTCATTCATCAACCGCTACGTCTTCCCCGACGGCGAGCTCTCCGGCCCCTCTCAGGTCATGACGGCGATGAACGCCGCAGGCTTCGAGATTCGCCACACGGAGAACCTGCGGGAGCACTACGCCCTCACCCTCAAGCACTGGTGCGAGAACCTCGAGGACAACTGGGACGCAGCCGTGGCGGAGGCCGGGCTGGGCACCGCCCGTGTCTGGCGCCTCTATATGGCCGCCTCTCGACTGGGCTTCGACATCAACATGATCGAACTGCACCAGATGCTCGGCGTGAAGCTCAGCCCGGGAGGGGAGTCCGGCATGCCACTGCGCCCCGGCTTCGACCGTGCGCTCGCCTCGACGTCCTTCGAATAGCACGGCTTCCACGAAGTCCAACTGCCCGGTAGGCCCGCTGCGCTAGCATCCGGAGAGGGACCAGGTCACCGATGCTCCCGCGTGAGGGGCTGAGACATGGACAGGCTGAGCGAGGACCAGAATCGGCTGGAGCTTGCCATGGCCGGCACTCGCCTGGGTCTGTGGGACTGGAACATGGAGTCGGGAAAGACCGTCTTCAACCAGCGCTGGGCGGAGATCATTGGCTACTCCCTGGCCGAACTCGAGCCGACGACCATCGAAACGTGGATGCAGTTCGCTCACCCGGAGGATCTCGATCGATCGGGCGCCGCCATCGAGGCGCACGTCGCTGGGGAGGCTGACTACTACGACATCAAGGCCCGGATGCGTCACCGCGACGGCCACTGGGTCTGGGTGCATGACCGCGGCCGAGTAGTTGAGCGTGCTGATGACGGCACCCCGTTGCGCATGGTCGGCACCCACGAGGACATCACCGACCGTGTGGCGCACGAGACCCAGCTCCAGACGGCGTCAGTGGTCTTCGACAACTCCCTTGAGGGCATTGTCGTCATGGGTCCTGACCTGACGGTCACGTCCGTGAATCCCGCGTTCACGACTCTGACGGGCTGGCAGGCGGATGAAGTCGTCGGAGGTGCCGCGCGAGCCCTCGACGCAGCGAGCCATGACGAGGTCGAGGCCGAGGCCGAGGCCGAGCGCATGCTGTCGGCCCTGCGCTCGGGCGAGGGCTACCGGGCGGAGCGTCGGGTCGCATGCTCCGACGGCACCACGCTGGACGTGCAACTGAGCATGAACCCCATCTGCAGTACAGACGGCACCATTACTGGCTACGTCGCACAGCTCTCAGACATCCGGGAGAGGGTCTCCGCCGAGCGTGAGCGACTGGACACGCTGATGTTCTACGATCAGGCCACGGGCCTGCCCAACCGCCATCTGTTCCTCGATCAGTTGGATGTCGAGCTCAAGGTCCTGCGTCGTTCCCACCGCAACAGCGCACTTCTGCTCCTCAACCTCGATCGCTTCAAGCAGGTCAATGAGGCATTCGGCTACGGCAGCGGCGAGCTCGTCATGGCCATCATCGCCGACCGCCTCCAGTCACAGCTGAGGGCCGGAGATCTGCTGGCCCGCCACGCAGGTGACGAGTTCGCCATTCTTCTCGCCTCAATCCGCACGCGCGCCGAAGTCGACGCTGTTGCGGCGCACCTGCTGGCAACCCTTGATGAAGTCCTCCGGATTCCCGGAGCCGAGGACATCTTCGTGACCGCCTGCATCGGAGCGCTCCTGCTCCCCGGCGAGGTCACGTCCGCAGAGCAGGCGATTCAGCGCGCGACGGCTGCACTGCACACGGCCAAGGCCCGGGGACCAGGAAGCGTCCAACACCACGTTGTGGGCCTGCAAATGGAATCACGCGAACGACTTGTGCGGGCGACCCAGATCCGCCAAGCGTGGAGCGATCGCGAGTTTCGCCTCGACTATCAGCCCATCTTCCATGTGAGCACCGGAGAGCTCAGCGGGGCGGAGGCTCTGATGCGGTGGAGTTCCCCGCTCCTGGGGGACATTCCGCCGAGTCAGTTCATCCCGTTGGCCGAGGATGTCGGGCTCATCACCGAGATGGGCACCTGGGCCATCGAGGAAGTGTGTCGACAGGGCGCGGAATGGGCGCGGCAGGGTCTCGAAGACATCAACATCTCCGTAAATGTGACCGCCCAGCAACTCGTTCCCGGTACCTTCGTCGGCGTTCTGGAACATGCCTTGCGCTCGTCCGGATTTGCTCCCGAGCGCCTGATCCTGGAGCTCACGGAATCGACCCTGCTGCACGCCGGCGGCGACACCATAGAGCTGCTGGCCCGCGTCGGCCGCATGGGCGTGAGAGTGGCCCTCGATGACTTCGGCACCGGGTACTCGTCCTTCGCCTATCTTCGGCAGTACCCGCTGGACAAGATCAAGATCGACCGCTCCTTCATCACCGGGATCGACGCGAATCCCCGAGCGCGTTCGATCGTCGCGGCCATGATCGACATGGGCCACCATCTGGGACTTCAAGTCCTGGCCGAGGGCGTGGAGGAGCAGTCGCAGCTGGACCTGCTCTGTGAACTCGGATGTGACCTCTACCAGGGATTCCTGCGCAGCAGGGCCATCACGGCCGACGCGCTGCTCGAGCAGGCCTTGGCCGTCTGAGCGACTCTGCCGGTGTCCGGCGCCTGAAGCCATTAGCCTCCGTCCATGGCCGGAAATGACGTGGAAGGAGGACTCAAGTCCGTTGCGTCAGCCCTCGATCTGCTGGACTGCTTTCTTGAGGAGGAGGAGCTCGGTGTTTCCGACGTCGCTCGCAGACTCGGTGTCGCCAAGAGCACTGCGCATCGCCTGCTGACCACATTGGCATCCCGGGGCATCATCGAGCAGAACGCCGCCAACGGTCGCTACCGCCTCGGCCTCCACCTCTTCGAGCTCGGGCATCTGGCCCTCGAGCGTGTGGAACTGCGCCGACGTTCCAAGTCCCTGCTCGAGCAACTGCGCCAGGCCAGTGGCTGGACCGTGCATCTCTCCATCGTCCAAGGAGCCGACACCCTCTTCCTGGAGCGACTGACCACGCTGAGGGGCATGGAGGCGATCCAGAGGTACCGACGACGCTGGCCGCTGCACACCACGTCGTCCGGCAAGGCCCTGTGTGCCTACGACCCGGTCGCACTCCAGTCGCGCATCGCTGCCGGCTTCCCGGCGTTCACGCCTCACACGATCTCCTGCGAGCAGGATTTCCGTGCCGAGATCGCATCCGTGCGACGCATGGGATTCGCCACCTCCCGTGAGGAGCTCATGCCCGGGCTCGCGTCCGTCGCGGCTCCCGTCCTCGACGCCCACGGGATCGCCGTGGCCGCAATCTCGATCACGGGATCAGCTGACGAGCTCGGCGAGCATCCCGATCGGCAGGCCCGGCTGGTCCTGGCCGCGACCAAGCGCCTGTCCCAGGTGATGAGCACCCGCCCGCATGACCCCTCTGAGAATGGCAAGGCTGGCGTTCCAGCCTCGGGAACCGCATAGTGCAGTTGGCGGCGTCGCTTTCTACCGTCGGACCAACGAAAGGATCCACCATGGAGTTCTACGGCCACATCATCGACGGCGTCGAGGTCCCCTCGCTCGATGGCGCCACGATGCCGGACATCGATCCCTACACCCGTGAGCCGTGGGCGACCATCGCCCTGGGCGGGAAGGCCGACGCTGACCGGGCCGTTGCCGCCGCACGAGAGGCCTTCACCTCCGGTCCCTGGCCACGCATGGGCTTCGAGAAGCGTCAGCAGCTGATGCACCGCCTCGCCGACCTCATGGAGGAGCACGCCGACGAGCTCGCGATGGCGGACACCCGCGATATGGCCAAGCCGATCACGCAGTCCCACCACGACGTCAACCGATCCATCATGAACGTCCGCTTCTTCGCCGATCACGCTCGCATGTCCACGGCCGACGCCTACCCGATGGACAGCGGCCATCATGCCTACAGCCGCTGGGAGCCCGTCGGCGTCGTGGCGGCCATCTCCCCCTGGAACTTCCCTCTCATGCTGGGAACGTGGAAGGTCATGCCGGCACTGGCATGGGGCAACACCGTTGTGTGGAAGCCAGCCGAGGACACCCCCGTCTCCGCCACGATCCTCGCGCGGCTGGCCATCGAGGCCGGCTTCCCTCCGGGCGTCCTCAACGTCGTGCACGGCTACGGCCCCGACTCTGCGGGCTCGGCCCTGACCGAGAACCCCGACGTCGACCGCATCACCTTCACCGGTGAGAGCGGCACCGGCAAGATCATCAGTGCCGTCGCCGCCGGCAACCTCACACCCGTCAGCCTTGAGCTCGGGGGCAAGGGCGCGAACATCATCTTCGACGACGCCGACCTCGACAATGCCGTCCACTGGGCGATCGAGGCGATCTTCCGGAACGCAGGCCAGGTCTGCCTCGCCGGCAGTCGCCTGTACGTCCAGAGCGGCATCTACGACGAGTTCATCACCCGCTACAAGGCCGCTGCCGAGGCCATGGTCATGGGAGACCCCAAGGACCCCGCTACGCAGTTCCCGTCTGCCCTCGCCAGCGAGGAGCATTTCACCAAGGTGTCGAGCTACCTCGGCAGCGAGGCGCTCGGTGGTGGCCAGATCATCACCGGCGGCATCGGCGAGGGCTGGAGTGTCAAGCCCACCATCATCACCGGCGCCCCCGCCGACTCCCGCGTCGTCAAGGAGGAGATCTTCGGACCCGTGACCGTCGCCACGAAGTTCGATACGGAGGACGAGGCACTGGCCCTGGCCAACGACACCAAGTACGGCCTCAACGCCATGGTGTTCACGGAGAACCTGTCACGCGCCCATCGGGTCGCCGCGCGCCTGACCGCCGGAACTGTATGGGTGAACTGCTTCTTCATCCGTGACCTGCGCGCCCCGTTCGGCGGAGTCGGTGACTCCGGCGTCGGACGCGAGGGCGGTAACTTCAGCCGCGAGTTCTTCACCGAGCCCAAGGCCGTTGTGATGCAGATCAGTCAGGGCGACTGACGGGTCAACCCGAGTTCGATTCCTTCGTGCCCGGGAGTGAGAAGTTGCTCAACGGACTGACGAGCCGGTAGCCCACAGGGAAGAGCCTGATCCTTCCGTTGCCACTGATGAGCCCCCAGATGCCCCGGGGCAGGAACAGCGTGATGACGATGGCGAGGACGCCGATGATGACGAGGTACCACGTGCCCAGATCGGACAGCCACTGCTGCAGGCCGAAGAACACGATCGCTCCGACGATAGGGCCTTCGATGGTCCCGATGCCGCCGATGACCACCATGAAGATCATGAAGGCCGCGAAGTTGACCGAGTAGATCGACTCGGGAGTGATGCGCAACGTGTTCAGCGCGATCATCGATCCAGCCAGGGCAGAGCCCATTGCTGAGATCACAAAGACGATGCGCTTGGACCGCGTGACACGAACGCCGAGCGAGGACGCAGCGACAGAGTCGTCGCGGATGGCGGTGAAGCCCAGGCCGAGCCGGGAACGCATGACCAGGTACGTGACGAGAACAGCGAGGACGACCCCGACGAGGGAAAGCCAGTAGACGTAGGCAATACGACGACCCGGCGACAACTCGTTCAAGACAGTCAGGGACATCCCGGAACCAGCGCCTAGCGCATCCACCTGCATCGTGATCTGCTT
>Ga0181558_10000436_pt1 | contig 38653 bp, 30 predicted proteins | sample 011ome_22_FD_133754 | JGI IMG/M metagenome (GOLD analysis project Ga0181558, IMG submission 133754) | Coastal salt marsh microbial communities from the Groves Creek Marsh, Skidaway Island, Georgia - 011507BT metaG (megahit assembly) | ecosystem: Environmental > Aquatic > Marine > Intertidal... | reverse complement strand
TCAAAAAAAAAACCAAATCACCACCCATCTCATCGCGAATATCCATCCGTGGATATCCACCGCGACGCGACACCGCATCGAACGCATCGTCATCGCATCGCATCACACGCACCTCGCGCGACCATTCGTCGATGCACGGCGCGCATCGCACCTTTCGTTCGCGCCGCGCGCGCCCCGCGCCCCGACGCCCCCATCGTCATCATCGCGCGAACGGTCGCGCGCATCGCCATCGCCATCGCCATCGTCGTCGTCGTCATCGGCGCGCGATGGGTGCGTGCGCGACCGAACGACACCCCACGGGGTATATGCGTCTCGATGCGCGGCGTCCACGCGGCGCAGTCGCGCGTCGTCGTCGTCGGGTACGGTCGTCGTCGCACACTGTCGGCGTCGTCGTCGAACGATAACGACCGACGACGTCGACCGGATATTCCTTCGCGAACGAACCCACGGGTCCGATCGATCGATCGATCGACTAAATCGACCGGTCGACCGTCGCGATCGCATCGCATGGACACCCGCAACGCGTGGGTTCTGATGGTCCGATCGATCGATCGATCGATCGCGTGGGTCCGATCGCGTGGGTCCGATCGACATCGATCGATCGCATGTCGCGATGGAAACCCCGCACAGGGTGTGGGTGTGGGTGTGTGTTCGGACATTCGGATCACCCAGTGCCCCTCGTGGCCTGGTCACGACTGGTCGACTCCCAGGAGAGTGTGACCCCGACCCCGCCGTCGGCGCGAAGGGGTGTGGCGCTGTCGGCGCCAGCGAACGGCGCGTCGACGACGACGACGACGACGACGACGATGGCGATGGCGATGGCGATGCGAGGAATGACGACGACGACGACGACGACGGTGATGCCGACGACGTCGTCGTCGAACGCGCGACGGGTGGTGAGGTACGTACAGTGCGCGCGACGACATCACGGGCGATGGGGACGATGGATACCCTGGTTGGGGTGATCTTTTCGCTTTCGCGCGAGGCGCGAGGGCGCGAGGGCGTGAGGGCGAGGCGTGGACGCGATGTGCGCGTATGCGTGGGATGGTGGTGATCGCGAGCGACTGGTGCGGACGCGGAGAGTGGTGGCGATGCGTGCGCGGGTGAGAGAGAGAGACGATTGATTGACGTCGGGACTGACGCGCGAGGTTCTTTTTCGCGTACGTAGCGTTCGGGCGCAAGCTAAGACGACGAAGAAGGCGGGTTCAGCGGGCGTGAGTACGACTGGAGCGAACCTTGCGGGGTGGACGCCGACGTCGTGGCGCCAGCGGGAGGCGTTGCAGCAACCAAACTATGAAAACCAAGAGGAGCTCGCGGTGGCGTTGACGGAGATTCAGAATAGACCGCCGCTCGTGTTCGCCGGGGAGTCGAGAAACTTGCAAGAAAGGTTAGCCAAGGCGGCGCGTGGGGATGCGTTCGTGTTGTTCGGTGGAGATTGCGCGGAGAGTTTCAAGGAGTTCCGTGCGGATACGGTGCGTGATACGTACCGTGTGTTGCTTCAAATGTCCGTCGTGTTGATGTACGGCTCGGGGGTGCCCGTGGTGAAGCTCGGGCGCATGGCTGGGCAATTCGCCAAGCCTCGCTCGGAGGATTTGGAAACGATCGGTGGGGTGTCTTTGCCGTCGTACCGTGGTGATAACATTAACAGCGTTGAATTCACGTCCGAAGCGCGCCGACCCGATCCGACTCGCTTGATCAAGGCGTACGACCAGTCGTGCGCTACGCTCAACTTGTTGCGCGCGTTCAGCAACGGTGGCTACGCCGCGATGACGCGCGTGAACGACTGGAACTTGGACTTCATGCAAAGCGAACCCAAGGGTGCTGCGTACCAAGATCTCGCGCAGCGCGTCGACGCCGCCATTGATTTCATGGCGGCGTGCGGCATCGATGAGGCGCACCCGGCGATGAACCAAACATCCTTCTTCACCGCGCACGAAGCGCTTCACTTGGGGTACGAAGAATCCTTGACGCGTTTGGACTCCACCACGCAAGAATACTACGGGTGCTCTGCGCACTTTTTGTGGTGTGGCGAGCGCACGCGTCAACCCGAAGGCGCGCACATGGAATACTTCCGTGGTATTTCCAACCCGATCGGCATCAAAATTTCCGACAAGAGCGACGGCGAGGGCGTCGTGTCGTTGGTGAAGACGTTGAACCCGGACAATGTTCCGGGCCGTATCACTTTAATTTCGCGCATGGGTGCCGTGAAATTGCGTGAACACCTTCCGCGCCTCATCACGGCTATCGAGGACGCCAAGCTTAACGTATTGTGGGTGACAGATCCGATGCACGGGAACACGATAAAGACGGACAACGGTTTCAAGACGCGTCCTTTCGAGGCGGTTCGCGATGAAATCATGGCTTTCTTCGAAGTTCACGAAAAGATGGGCACGGTTCCGGGTGGCGTTCACTTAGAGATGACCGGTCAAGACGTCACGGAGTGCACCGGCGGTACTGTTGACATCTCCAACTCTGATTTGGTGAAGCGCTACTTGACGCACTGCGACCCGCGCTTGAACGCGAGCCAAGCCATCGAGCTCGCCTTTTTGATGGCATCCGAGCTCAACGCCATGCGTGAGCGCCGTGCTGTGCAATAAGTCCCCAGTGCGCGCCCGCGATGCTTTCATTTCGATATTTTCGCAAAAACAAATCTTAGCAAACGCAAGCCTGTTATTTCATTTTCGCGAGTGAAGAAAACTTCAAGGACACGCGTCGCGGGTGGTGTTTCACGCGCCCGCACGCGACGTCGAATCTTTTAGCCTGACGCCAGTCGCACATTCTCGGTGGACACGATATATAATAAAACATATAGAGCATCTGCAACACACACAAAAAATCATCGCATCATCGCCTCAGTCCGCCAAAAACTTGCAAAAAGGTGCCAGAGGCGCTGGAGAGCTTTGGATAGAAAAAGCAACCGGCCGGCCACGGTGCACGCGCGAAACGCGTCACACTACGCCTCGCGTGAGCCCGCGTGAACGCGCGATGTTTCGCATCGTATGCACGCGAATCCAACTCAAGGTACGCCCGCGATCCCGCGCCCTGGCGCGCGTCGCACCGCCGCCACTCGTCGTTGCGGCGCGCGCGGTGCTTTTGCCGAACGCGAGGACGTCATCGCCGCGCATCTTGCGCGCTCGCGGCGCGCGCGATGTCGAACGTCGCGGATGCGCGCGACGCAGTGATTGAGGAATATTCCATCTAACCAATTCATGTGCTTCATCGCGTGTTTTAGGTCGCCGAACGCGTGCATGGGGGCGGATTACACGCGTCTTCGCGCGAGCGTTCAGCCAGAGCTCGACGGACTGAAGGCGCATCGACAAGCGCGCGCACGTCGCGGGCATCGTCACGTGACGCGCGGGCGCACGCGTCGACGAATGTGGATGATCGTAAGGTCTCAGTGGATGATGCGCCGCCGAACGCGGTGAGTGGACAGCGGTTGGGGGTGTTGAGAAATCGCGCGGTGGAGGCGATGCGCTTCGCGCCGTCGTGGCTTAGACAGATAAACATGCCGCGCGGGACGTCCCCTGAGAACGTACTCCCAGTCGTTGGATCATTCGATGAACTGTATAGACTAGCACAGATTGCATCGCTGAATGGGTCGTCTGAGGCGGATATATTGGCATTTTTCGAGGTGAGGAAAGAGGAAGTCAAGGTGCTCGAGCTGAGTTCGTGCGAACAACGCGCAATCGTCACCACGAATCACAAGGAAAAACTGCACACGATTTCTTTGCGGGGCACGAAGAACTATAAAAATGTGGCGCAGAATCTCAGACTTGGTACGGATCCGCCGAAAGAGGATGACGTAGAAGTGCCGATGCACCGCGGTTACCGCAACATAGCTATGAAATGCCGGGAGGCGTTTGCTCCGTTACTTATAAAAGACTACAGCGTACAACTCACGGGACATTCCCTTGGAGGCGCGGCAGCTGTCGCATTGGCATTACTTTATCACAAGTCTGGTGAAGTACAAGTGCGCCGAGTGGTGACGTTCGGGTCACCAAAGCTCGGACCGAAGGAAACGGCTGAGGCGATTGAGGACTTGGAAATTTTACGAATCGTGCAAAAGGATGACATCATCCCGCTGTTACCAATGTCTCGACCGTTCGTGCGACGTCCTTATTGTCATTTAGGTGAAGGTATACTGTTGGACAACGACAATCCGGGCTTGTTTGCTGATTTACCACGGGAATGGGGTGCGGCTGGCATCATGTGGAAACAAAAAATGTCCATCGATAGCGTAATGGGCGCACCTTCGAAAATGAATAGCGTTCCAGCGGAGACGGAGAACAAACCGCGTTTTGTCGGTGCCGTACGTAATCGCGCACGCACGTTCTTAGCATCTCTTTCATTGCCAACGAATGAAAGCGAGCTTGAGGCGGAAGTGGAGGAGCTGATGCAGTCCACTGGAGCCTTGTCAAAAGCTTCATTTGAAAGCGTCAAAGAAGAACTCGCTGCGAGCGAAGGCATGGATTCGACCGTGGATGATATAGATATGGCAACTCTTCAGCGCGTTGGGCCGACTATCTTTGAGCGCTTGTGGGCGTTGCGTCAATTTAATCGCGAGGAAAGAATCCGCCGACTTGACTGTCATCGAATGTACAGATACGTAGCGGCAATTGAAGAAGCCATGAATGCTAACCCTCGCCGTGTACAACTTGCGGATATTTACGATCCGAAACCTGAACAGACGAAAGACTCAAATGCTCAAGCCGCTCCAGTACTTTCCGAGGCTATCGCATCTCTTCGCCGAACGCGTTGAGTCACAAGAAGTACCTTAGAATTGTTATAACCACCGTATTTGTAAATTAAAAAATGACAATCAAAATAATTATACTGCTACTGCTCATGTACGCTCTACTTCATTTTGCGCCGCCACTAAGTCTTGCTCCGTCAAGATGCTTGTCGTTTTGCAGAACTCGCAAGTAATTTCGATCTGACCATCTTCCGCGAGAATTTGGTTCACTTCCTCCTTGCCCAACGACGCCACGGCGCGCAACATGCGTTGGCGCAACTCGTCTTCTTCGCACGGACCGTACGACGGAGTCATAGAAGTTGCCAAGTCAACACGTTCTTCGAGTTCATCAAGCACGCGCTGCGCGATTTGTTGCGCCGTGAGACCCTCTTGCACCAGCGCAGTGCTCGAAGGCAAAGATGGAATGACGCGTTCCAAAACGCGAATGGTCTCATCACTGGCAAACGGCAAAATTTGCACCATATATCCACCTGCCGCAATAACTTCACAATCTCTATTGATGCTCACCCCCACTGCAATAGCGCTTCCAACTTGTTCGGACTCTTGCAAATAACCAGCGACGTCTTCCGCAATTTCCCCAGTGCGAATTTCGACAGTCCCTGAAAACGGTTGCTTCATCGATGGATGCGCTCGGCTCACCGTCAAAACACCCTTACCAATCGCTGCACCAACGTTAAGCTTCCCATCTGGTCTCAGCGGCGGATCAGCGTTCGGATTACTCACCAATCCTTTCACTTGTCCGTCGTGCGTCGCCACGGCGATGCACTGCCCCAACGGCCCGTCGCCCTTGAACATCACCTGCGTTGTCTCATCCTCACCCTTGAACGTCCCAAGCAAAAGCGCACACATTAAATTCCTTCCTAACGCTGCCGTTGCCGTCGGTGCCGTGCGGTGTCTACTCGCCGCCTCGCGCACCAACGACGTCCCGACCACCGTCACTACGGAGACTTCCTGATTCGCGCTCATCACTCTATACACGTTATCCTCCGCGCTCGACGACGCCATCGCCGCGGCACGCGTCGACATCGCCCGTGATTGACGGCGATGCGCGTGACAAACCGTCGCGGCGCGTTTCACCGCGTTCGCGCGCGCCACGGCGACGCGCGTGAGGCGTAAAGGTAAAAGCGACGTCATGCGAGCCGCCGCCATTGTCGTCGTCGATGGACGCGCGTGCGAGCGCGAGAGGGCTTGATGCGAATGTAACGCGCGGGTGGCGTATAAATGCGTGCGAGAGCGCGCGTCGAGCGTCGAGCGTCGAGCGTCGACGGCGGCGTCGCGGGTGTGACGTCCGCCGCGTGTCATGTTCACTTTATATGCGCGACGTCATTCGCATCCACGCACCCGACCGCGCGCGCGCGACGATGGCGACCACGCGCGACGACGCCGGCAATGTCGCGAATGATGCCGCCGACGCCAGCGCGCGCGCGGCGTTACTGTTCGAGCCACCGTCGAGCGCGCCGGATGCGTCGTTTTGGTCGGCGCTCGCAAAGTTTAAACTGGATGAAGCGAAATTAGACGACCGCGCGGTGGATGTGTGCGCGTACGCCACGGCGGCGTCGCACGCGAACGTGAGCGCGGTGATGTCACTCGATGCGTCGGCGTTCGATAGCGCGACGCTCGAGCGTGCGCGCGCGGTGGAGATGCGGGTGAAGACGTGGACGCGCCTCGGGCGGTTGACGTGCGCGAATACGTTGGACGCGTTCGTGACGCACGACCGCGAGCGCACGATCGATGTGCTGCGTGCGAAGATCATAGATGACATCACGAGTGGTCGAGCCGAGCGGGCGCCGGAGTTGCTCAACACTTTCGCGTGCGTGGCGTACGCGGATTTAAAAACGTGGACGTTTACGTACTGGTTCGTATTCCCGGCGCTCGCGGCGAGCGAAGGAAAGATAACCTCCACGCCTGTTCGTGCGATGTGCGAGAGTAACGCTAGAGACGAATTAATTGCGACAACATGCGAAGAATGGCTCGCGAGTAACGGGGCGTCCGCGTGGTTGTTGAGCGATGATGGCTCGCGCGCGTACGCGTTGGATGAATACGTCGGGCACGCTGGTCGAGGCGAGGCGTTGACTTTGGCATTTGCCGATGCGTGTTGCGCGATGACGCACACCGGATGGTCGCTTCGAAATTTAGCGATTCTTGCGAGTGTGCGTTGGGGTGTGACGACTTTGGATGTTGTGTGCGTTCGATTAAGGAAAGGGCGAGTCGCCGCTGGAGCGTGCGTGGCGTTTACGATGGACGTGCCGAAGTGCAACGACACATCCACATTGAAGGTTGTGGGTTGGGAGCGTAACGCTCGAGGGAAAACCGGCCCACGTAAGGTTGATCTCGGTGCGAGTATGGACCCTACACAGCTCGCAACGCAAGCGGTAGATTTGAATTTGAAACTCATGCGATGGCGTCTGTTGCCTGAATTGAACCAAGAAAGGCTCGCTCACACAAAGTGTTTGCTTATCGGTGCTGGTACGCTAGGATGCGCCGTGGCGCGGACGTTGATGGGATGGGGCGTGAGACACATCACGTTCGTAGATTCAGGACGAGTGTCATATTCCAATCCAGTTCGACAGTCGTTGTTTGAGTTTAAAGATTGCTTGGAAGGCGGCTCTCCAAAGGCGCAAGCGGCGGCGAATAAATTGCTGGACATATTCCCAGGTGTGCAGACCAGAGGAGTGTTGATGTCAATTCCTATGCCTGGACACAGCGTCAGTGATGAGTGCAAGGCGGAGACGTTACGTGACGTGGATGCACTCGAGGCGTTGATAGCTGAGCACGACGTCGTGTACGTGCTCACTGACACTCGCGAGTCGCGTTGGCTTCCGGCATTAATTTGTGCCGACAAAGGCAAATTGTGCATCAACACCGCGTTGGGATTCAACACATATCTCGTCATGCGCCATGGATGTGGCGTCGACGATGGTGACGAAACGTCGCGTCTGGGCTGTTACTTTTGCAACGATGTTATGGCGCCGGCGAACAGCACGAAAGACCGCACTCTCGACCAGCAATGTACGGTGACGCGCCCTGGATTAGCCCCTATCGCCAGCGCACTCGCTGCTGAGCTCATGGTTGCGTTGTTGCACTCGGCACATGGTGCAAAGACAGCACCACCGTCCAAAGATGTATCCATGGATGATGAGCCTTCTCCGCTTGGTGTCGTCCCGCATCAAATCCGAGGCTCTGTCGCCGGATTTACGCAAACCTTGTTCGATGCCCCGTGCTTCCCTAGATGCACCGCCTGTTCGTCAACAATCGTCTCACAATACCGCACAGCAAGAGACGATTTCCTTATACGCGTATTCGACGATCCGAAGACGCTTGAAGACGCCACCGGACTCACAGAATTGCTCCAAAGCGTCAACCTCGACGCCGCCGCGTGGATCGACGACGACGACCAGTCTGGCGATGATTTCGACTAAACCGCGACGCCACCATCATCGCCAATCTCAATCACGTGTACAAATATGTAATTATCACCCCGCTTTGTGCCACACGTACGTTGTGTCATCCATCTGTCCTCGAGAAGCGAGCGCTGACGCGAGGGGAACAAGAGAATACCAATCGACAACCGCACCGCGCCATTCTCTCGCGCACCGTCCGCCGCGCATCATGTCGGACCCGCGCACGCCGCCGAACACACCAAACCAGCCCCACGGCGGTGCGCCCGACCGACTCGCGCGCGCTCGCGCGTCGTCGTCGCCGTTATCCGTGCGCCAAGCGTTGCATGCGATGACTGACGCGAGCGCGCTCGCGTCACCATCGACGGCGAAAGCCGCGTACGGATCGCCGGCGCAGGCCCGCGCGGCGCACGAACGACTCCAGTCATTATCGCCTGGCTCGCGCGCGGCGATGTTAGGAACGTTTGCGTCGAGTGCGTTGTCGCAGGCGGAGTGGGCGCTCGACGCGTCGACGTTCGCGGCGCCCGCGAGCGTGTATAAACCACCGCCGACGACACCGCGTGGGGGAGCGTACACGCCCTCGCGACGTGCGAAAACGCCAATGAGTAAGCACGTCAGCGCCATCGTCGATGGCGCGCTGAGTGCCTTGAAGGCGAGTCGTGCACGCATGGAGGAGCTCGTGCAGTCGCATAAAGGTTCGGCGTTGAATTTCACCGACGTAGTTGACGTAGAAAAGGCGTCGGTAACGGTTGAATTGCCGAGTGCGTCACTTACGGTGAGCCATTCGAGATCTGCGGAAGATAGAGAAGCACAGCGTGAGGTGACGGAGATGTTATTGCGATCAGCGCAGAAGGTGACGCCACCGAAGAAGACGACGATGTCGTATTCGCCGCTTCGCTCCCCGGCGCCGTTGGAGATGGTCCGCGTGGAACCCGGGCGAGCGATGCCGATATTGGCTGATTCGCAAGCCACAGATGCGTTAGATGATAATTTGAACAACGGCGATGATGATAACAAGCAAAATGATGACGAGGATGGCGACGAGGTGACGTCCCAAGTGTCGTTGCCGATTGGTTTTGACGTCTCTGAATACATGCAGAACGTCGAGCCGTCGACGATAGAGACCGTGGTGGATAAAGAAGTACTAGAAGAAGAAACTAGGAAAGAAGACGATGAGCCCGAAAACATCGCCGACGCATTTGCACGGATGATGGGGAAGGTTATCAGCGATACGCTTCGTGACATCGCACAGTCCGCATCGGCGGCTTTCATGTCTGAGCCGTTGACTGAAATCTTGGTGCAGGAGGAGACGAAACCCGAACCTACGACGCCTCGTCGTAGTTCTAGACGAAAATCAACGGGCACCAATGCCGCGCCGGTCACCCCAGTGACTCCCTCGAGACGCTCGAAGAGGCGCCACGGATAAGACGCCACGGATTAGCAAGGCAGGCTCTCGCTCGAGGCTCGAGGACGAGTACTATTTTGTAACATTTTCATGTGATTTTAAAACGACTGCGAGATAATTACAAAATGCTTGAATAAATATTAAATTAATCGCTCGAGCATAATTGCTCTTCCAACAGTTCATCTTCGCTAACAGTTTGAATCACGACGCCTTCGCCTTCCGGCGTTGCGCAGCACAACAACGCGTAGCCCTTTTCCGTGACGTCATCGCTCAACATGGCACCAGCCTGATCCACGCTACCAGAGACGACCTTCGCCGGGCACATCATGCACACACCCATCTTGCAATCGTATCTGAGGTCAATACCCGCATCCAACGCGACGTCTAAGATGTTGTCCCCGTCCGCCACTTCCACGACGTGCGTTTCGCCCTCGTGGCGAATCTCAACCTTTACCGCGTTCACGCGAACCACCCCAGCGCGGCCGACAGACTTGGACTTCGCGCACTTTCGCGTCGTCGTCAAAGATTTGGCGCAAACAAACGTGCTCGTGCGTGCGGTAAGCATGGTAATATCGTCTGCGGACGGCGTTTTGGATAAAGTACGTCGATTAGTCACACGAGAACGACGTCGATGGTGCGTCGAAAGAAAATGTAAGGGCGAGCGAGGGCGTGGACGAGCGCAACGTGTTTGCGCACACGTACCTGGTGTGCCAGTGAACTCACGCGAGCGAGATGCGCGTCGCAGTCTGAGGGCGCAGTCTGAGGTGCAAGCGACGGAGTCCTCTATACCCTTCTCTGCTATTAAATTCTACAGGCTACAACGAACGCCTCGGTATCTATTGCCCATACGAGCTCGTACCGGCGCTTAAAAACGCGGCTTCGTCCTCTGTGGATTGCCGACCGAGCGCTTTGTTACGATACGGGTATCGATTAAATTTTTTCACCACCGCCCAGTGCTTCACGGCAAAATCGGTCGAAGTCAACGCAGAGTCGACATCAAGCGGTATTTCAATGCCACGCATTGATAGCAAGCGCTCGTGATCGGCTACGTCCTCGCTGTGCATGAGAGGAAGTTCTACAAACATCCGCTCGAGAGGAGACATATCTGCGTCCTCGAGAGCCATACAGTGCTTTGCCAGCCGCAATGCTTTGCCATCGTTTTCAAAAGCTCGACCAGTTTTCCGATGAATGACTCGCGTGAACTGATCCAAGGTGATGATGTCTGCCAAAATTTCTTCAAATGGAAGTTTGGGACGCGTCTCAAACACATCTTCGTCGTCGTACATGGCGGACGTCTCGGCTAAGTGCGCGCCAAAGTTGATTTTTATGGTGACATCATCTTCTTCTCGAGACCCAAACCAAAGCGCCATCTGCGCTTTGTTTGGCTTAACGACGGTTTTGAGTTCTCGACGGGTGTAACCATACCAGAAGTTGAGCACTTCCACGGCGGCAAGGCGGCTGGACATGTCGCGCGGTACGTTGTGAGGGGCTGCGTGGCGTTTGTTTTGAGCAACTGTTTTGAGCGCGTTCAATACAGATTACAGATTTACAGCATCATTTAGTGTTCTAAGAATCCATGAGAGGATGTGCGCTTAACGGTGCCAGCGCCCATAGCATCGACACGTTTTGACAGTGCTCGTATCGCATTTACGAGTACTGTTTCAATTTGCATGGTGTACCGAATCACTTCAACATGTGGCCACGTGGCTTGTTCGCCGCGTGTGATGAAGCGTTGCATATCACGTTCGCTCGGCTGCGCGCCGATTTTCGAGTAATCTCGCCACTTCAGACTTGGGAGAATCGTTATATGACCGCGAAAATCTTGCATCAATACACCTTGAAGCGTTCGGACAAATCGAATATCGAACAAGTCAACCTCGAGAAGTTTCTGAATACCGTACTTGATGTTAAGCAATAAGAAATTGGCGACACGCAGCAGCTTCTGCACGGCGTTTCGCCTTTGATAACTTCGTGCAGTCTTTTGACGACGGCCGTGTGACTCCTCGGCGAGATGTAAGACAAAGTTCAAATGCGGATTCACTTGTGAAACAATGAAATTGTTGCAGTTGAATAACTCTGTAAGCCGCGCTGAAGGAATGTCTTGAGTAATGGTGCCATCGTAGCTCTTAACGTCGGGCGGATGAAACGGCACAAGATTTCCACTTTTATCCTTTGCAAGAATTTCAACCGGGCGCATCAACCCAGGAAGAGCGCAGGATGCGCATACGGCCGTGCGCAATAATACAGCTGGCGACGTCAAATGGTTTAACACGTAACCAGTTTGGGATCCGATGGACACTTGGATTGACAAAGCACGTCCCGAAAGCTGAAATGCCTCTTCGAACGTGGTATCCCCGAAGTAAGCCTTGGTTGTTTGAGAGAAACCTTCGGAATCCATGAGCACACCGTGTTGTAAAAAGTGAAGTGCCATCTTGTGCGGCCGAGGAAACCAACGTCGACTGTACCGAGTCGGAATATCCGGCGTAATCGTCTCAAGAAGCTCGTTCGGTGGCACACAGCCGAGATAAGCCGCAACAATCGAGCCACCACTAGTGCCCGATATAACCTGCGGACATAACCCTTCCGAGAGAAGAACTTTCAACACTCCGAAATGGTACATGGCCAACGCGCCACCGCCAGATAAACACAGCGCCGTGCGACCGAGCGAACGGTACGACTCCTTGAGTACCTGCAGCATTTCAATCGCATGCTCGTTATCATCAGTTGCGGCGATGTGCTCAATCGTCGCCACGATTTCGTCGCGAAAAGCCTCGACGAGTTTCTTCGTACCGACGCGCGCAAATCGCAAGCTGAGCAATCGATCGATGCCACCAAAGTTCCTATGCAACACCGTTCGTAAGCACAATCCTAGCGCTGTCAAGTCATTGCGTTCACGAGCACTCGACATGGCATTCAAGTACACGCCAACAAGTCGAGAATCATAGGCTTCACTGTGATCATCTGCGCGCCACGCGACGCCGCCTTCGCCGACATCCGCCGGAAACGAATCCAATTTACTCGCCACCGCGCGCCACTCTGCGTAAGACGTCGCGTGCTCAAGCTCAACCAATATCGCTTGACGCTCATCCGTGTAATGCGCATTCGCTCGTCCCCGATGATCTACCCCACCCGCGGATTCACGCACGATGACGCGCGCGCGTTGAAACCACGCCGGCAACACGTATTTATTCAACGCAATCGCCACGTGCACCAATCCAAGCAACACCGCATTCAGGCACAACAACGCAATCTCCGCCGACATGAGCACCAATGCCAACACGTGCGCCGCGGCGTTTGGAAACGCAGGCGGCGCCATGGCTAAAACTAAAGCAAACGCCACCGCGTACGCCAGCCGCAAAGAAATCGCCTTGACCAACGCCACCCACACGTGCGCGAACAACACCAGCACCGTCAGCGTCAGCGCACAAAAGAACGCTATAAAATACATCATTTTGAAAATAATCTTTCTGTTCTCAACAATCCACATCTTCGTGCCGTGCGCGCCGTGTGTCGCGTTCCAGGCGTCCGTCATGGTTTTCAATTCGCTCAACCGCTTCGTCGTCGCCGCGCGCGAATCGCTCAACGCATTCCCGATGGAGTCTATGCGACGATGAATGCCACTGAACGGGCCAGCGGTGGACGATGGCATCGATGGCATCGATGCGTTCGGCGTTCGGTCGTCATCTCGCGCGTCGTGCGCGGCGCTCGCGCGCGCAGAGTTCGCCGTTGCCGTGGCATCGCATTCGTCGTCAACCGTCGTGTCTTTCGCCGGCGCGCGATCGAACACGCTCGTCGTCGCCGCCGCCGCGCTCGCGCGCGCGGGCGGCACCGCAAAGCGCGCGACGTCGAGCGACGCTGGACGCGACGAGCGCGGGGAGTGCGCGAAATCTGCGGCGGACATGCGTCAGCGACTGAGGCTGCGCGTTCGCGCGTCATTCGTCGACGGTCGACGGTCGACGTCGTCGCTCGACGCCGCGTCCCGCGCGAGCGTACGAACGCACGGAGACGCGCGTGTTCGATGTTTTCCACGCCATCCGCGACGATGTTCGCGACGATGCCGTTCGCGGCGCCGGGCGTGTCGCGCGTCGGGCGCAAACAGCCAGCGGTGACGTTGATGCGCGGTGCGACGACGACGACGTCCGCGACGCCGACGAACGCGGCGCGCGATGGTGTATCGCTTACGTCATCGATGCGCGCGACGCTCGACGGTCACCGCGCGACGCTCGGTGCGGGCGCGGCGTCGTCGCGAGGCTGGATAGCGTTTGAGGGTTCACGCGGGCGCAGAGGCGACGCAAACGTCGCGCGTTCGCTGTTCGGCGTCGGTGCGCCGGAAGCGCTCGTGATTGGCGTGGTGTCGTTGTTGGTGTTCGGACCAAAGGGTTTGGCGGATATCGCCAAGCAGTTGGGGGCGACGTTGAGAGAGTTTCAACCGACGATTAAAGAGTTGCAAGAGGTGTCGAGAGAGTTTCAAGATACGTTGAGAGACGAAATCGGGCTGGATGAGACCGCTCAAGCGATTCGTACGCCACCACCGCCAAAGCGAAGTGCGGCAGTAGGCGAACCTGTGGCTCGGGCCGAAGATGAGGAGGTGGCGGTGCAGTTTGATACGAGCGCATTGCAGAAGGTGACGGAGGGCGCGGGCGAAGACGTCGATTCGACGGACGACGTTGATGTTGTGACTGAGGAGATGAAAGCCGCTGCGGCAGCCGCAGCGTGGGGCACGGCTGCACCTCCATCCGCTGAGGCTGCACCGGCGCAAGAACCCATCGTCGCAGACGTCCCCGCGGATCTCAGCGCTGAGGACGAGCGCGCTGAGTAACGCGAGCGCGAATTTGACGAGCCATCGAAACCAACCAAATCGCACGCAACCGACGTCAGTCGTGGACGCGCGCGTGCGTGCTATTTTAATACATCACACACAAAGCATTGTTATCTGGGTCGTTATAATTTAGTCTTCTAAATCGCGTATCACTCACTCTTTTTGCGCTCAAAGCGAAAGCCAAATGTGGAAGCTCAAAGAGAACGAAAACGCCTAAATTGTCCGCATTAGCACGCCGCACGTCATGGCGCTCAGTGAATCACGGCCCATGGTGACGCCTGCGGACATAGATGACGATTATGCCTACAGCGAAAATGCTAAACCGTCAACACCGCCGTCGCTCGCGAACGAGGCGTCATCGTCACCGAGAACAACCGACGATGAAGGCGGTACCGACCGTGACTCCGACGAAGCTGACCAAGTTGACGACATCGAACTCGCCGAGTTGAGCGCGGCAAACAGAGAAAATATTTTGTTTGACATCGTGGTGAAGATGCGAAGATATTTAACGGGCGCGAAGCACCGGCGGGGGTTTACAAAGTATAAAAATTGCTTCACTGGCAGGCAAGCTGTGCAATTCATGTTGGCGGCAAAAGTGGCGAGGGATAGCGAAGAAGCGGTGGCGATCGGAAGCGAGTTAATGGCGGCTAAATTAATTGTAGGAGTAAATAAGACCAAGTTTGAGAAACGGTCTCATTTGTATGCGTATCATTTAGGGGTTGCTCCGGGGATTTCCGCAGCGCGCTACTTCGTGAGCACTGAGTTGCTCAACATAGAGTCAAAGATGAAGCACGTGCGAACTGTGGTAGACAGACACACTGGTGCCGTAGAAGCATTATCAAGTGAACATGCTGCGGCGATGGAGCGCGTCGAGCGCGTGGTTTCAACGTTGAGATTGGAGTTGAGTATTTTACGCGCCAGCGTAATAGCTCTAACCGTATACGTGCTTTTGCCATTTTTCAAGGCAGATGCTCTCCAACTCGTGAGGTCGATTGGTATTCAAATGCACATCGATGCCATGTTGAAAATCGTCGCACTATGTACCGTGTGTACGGTGGCATTTTCAAGTGTTCTGGGTTTCTTCCATTCCGAAGACTTGTTGGCGGACAAGCTGTACGAGGATAAAACCATGGTTGAAGAGGGGGAGCCGCGTGTGTTGGCCAAGCGCTCACTTCGAAGTATGGATAATGACGACGTCGAGCCTTCAACGCCATCGTCGTTCTTGCTTAAATCTGCGGCATCCATCGGTACGCGTCTCAGTACTTGGGGCCGTACTCAACCACTCCTGCGTCCAGAGGACCGCGCCGATCCCCCACCGGCACTGGACATGAAGTGGGTGGACCATCCATGCGCGTTGCGACTTTCTCCAGGTAGTCCAGCTCAGGTCATTTCGCAATTCAACCAACTTCCCGATAACATGGTTCGCGCTCAGATTCCATTCGACATCGAAAGCGAGCTATTCAAGGGGCAAATGGTTGTGTACATTCGCGGTTTGGAAAACTCACCATCAGATATTTTCAATGGCAGAGCGCGGACGATTCAAATAGCAGTTCAAGGCAAATTTAAACGAGAGATTCCAATGGACGAATGCGTCTTTGGTCAAGCATTGGCTAGACCGTTGTCGAATCTCCCGTCACGCTGGTTGTTGAGTTTAGCCGCGAGAGTCGTTCGCGCCTTTGGCGAAAAGTACAGCATGCAGCTATCTTCTCCTGCGGCCGATCGACCGTACATGCTCGCACCCATTGCGCTCGCCGCGCAAGCCATGAGCTGCGAGTATGAGGGTGATGTTCAGGATATTGAAGGGCCGTTGATTGAAAACGTGAGCAGCATGTCCATCTTTCCAGAAGGCACTACGGCGCCGCAACGTCAGAAGATTCTTAGTAAGATTATCAAAAATCAGAAAAAGGGCAAGAAGAACCAGACTGATGTGCCTGTGTTCGACACCGAGCGTGTTTGGACGTTTGGATTTTGGCAATCGCAAATTAACTTTACGACGTACAAGGTGGATTTGGGAGTCGGGCAGTTCAACTTGCTGAAAATAATGAACGGCCAGCCCTTATGCTTTTGTGCGCAGACACGTGCGGGCGAAATAATATTCCGTATGGAAATATGGCACGAACAAATCCTCGCAAAAGCACACGAGTACTACGAGGAAAAGACTCGCACAGAGAAGCAAAGTAGGTTACCGAGGCGCTCGTCCATCGACATAAGCAGGATTTCACGCGACCTCTCTTCGTCTTTCACGCGAAAGGTCGATAGCGCGATTCGCGATAAACTTTAGCGATTAGTAATAAATTATGCCTTGTATTTTAGCTCATCTTAACACGCCCGAACGCGTAAGCATAGCTTTGAATGATTTCTTTTCAAGGATGTTTTACAATGCGCCACGTGGACGTTTTATCTAATCTTTCTTACCTGTGCACGTCTTGCCACACAACCCAAAGACGAGGCCCAAAATCAACGCCAAAATAATGATGGCGAAGAGTGCTTTCATCTTCATATTTTGGCACCACATGTGACGTCGCAACTGGCGACCCGTCTTGTGAAAGTTATCAGCTTGGAAGCGCAACGCGTCGCTCTTATCCACCAACAACTCAATCTTCTCGCCCCGGTCAAGAACCTTCTCAATGTTATCCATCATGATTTCCTTCACTTGGCTCACTTGTTGTTGCACTTGGCTCACCTTACTCACCGCTTCGGGGTTCGCCGAGCAATACTCGAGGTGCTCCTTCAATCTCGGCGCAAACGTCTTGTTCAACGAATGCGCAATCGCGTCCTGCGCCTCCGCCGCGTGGTCCCGAACAAACTCCGTCTTGATTCGATCCAAGCACGCAAACGGAACATGTCTCCCCGACTCCGTATCCGCCACGACTAAGTACGTAAACCCATTCTCAACGACGTAATTGAACGTGTGCCCATCCGCCGTATACGTAAATCTCGTGTTTTCGTCGCTCAACTTTTCCAACGCCTGCTCCTCAGTCAACGAATCAACGAACGCGCGTTCGGTCAGTCACGACGATACGGGGAATACTAATCACAACGCACTACGCCACAACTACACCGCATCGTACATATGCGTGCGTCGACGCACGTATTATACGTGCCGAAATTCCACGCACGCGCTCTACCCCCCGAGTCACGCGATTCATTCAATCCCGCGCCTTCCCTCGCGACGACGACGAGGACGACGACGAGGACGACGACGCACCTGCGTGGCGACGGTGCTAAAGTTCCCACTATACCCCGTGTATTCAGCCAGCACCGTTTGTTTACGCGCGACAAAGGCGTAGATGAGCACCATGGTTGACGCGTCTCGATCTGGCGTCGCCTGGGCACCTCGTCGCGCGCGCGCGCTCGCGAAGGTTGAATGAAGATGTTCTTTTGATGCGTGTTATTACATGAGTGCGCGTGACGTGCGGGGCGTGAACGCACGTGGGTTGCGAAAGCACACCTAGGATGACGATTCGCGCTTCTTTTTCACCGCGCGCCAATAGCGATCGACGTAGAGCTTGGCGGGCGCGCGCCAGCTCCAATCCTGGGTCATGACGCGTTCGGGCAACGCGAGCGAGGACCATCGAGGTTTGTCGTAATACGCATCGAGCGCGCGGTTTAACGCGTAATCCATGTCGGATGTTTGCGTACCGTCGAATGAGAATCCATTGGTGGAGAGACCGGCGGAGGAGGCGCGATCGGCGTCGTTGTCGACGTCAAAGACGGTGTCGCGCAAGCCGCCAGTGCTGCGGACGACGGGGACGGCGCCGTAACGCATGGCAATCATTTGGGTTAATCCACACGGCTCGAACATGGATGGAACGAGCAAGAAGTCGCAACCGGCGTACATTATGTGCGAAAATGCTTCATCGTACTTGAACATGAAGCCGCTGCGGCCAGGGTATTTGTTCGCCATGTCCTGGGCGAGCATGTTGAATTCGTGCTGGTGCGCTCCGTCGGGGGCGCTTCCGAGCAAGACAAACGTCGCGCCGCGCTCGAGCGCGCGATGACACGCGTGTTTAATCAAATGAATACCTTTTTGTGCGGTGAGGCGGGAGACGACACCGACCACGGGTGCACCTTCGGGGTGATTCAGTTTGAGTCGCTCGGAGAGCGCCGCTACCGCCGCGCGCTTACCCGCTGTAACCGTGGACGCGTCGTACGTTAACGGTAAGAACTCATCCACAGACGGATCCCAAATGTCGGTGTCGATGCCATTTCTAATACCCACAAACTTCCGCTGCGCGTGTTGAATCGCACCATGGTCTCGCACCTCATTCGCGTACGTGGGGCTCACCGTCGTGGCGATGTCGCACGCCTCCATTCCGCGTTTGATTAAATCGACGCCAAACTGCAAATTGTGCAACGTCAACGCGGTGACAGCTTGTGGGTATTTTCCCCATACCACTGGTGCGGTTTGCCAATCGTGTGCGTGAATTATATCCACCTGTTCGTTGCGCGAACGCATCCACGTTAACGCCGCGGCGCTGAAAAACCCAAACCTCACATGGTCGTCGCCTCGACCGTAAATGCACCCGACGTCAAAAAAACCATTACGCGGGTGTAAAAATGTCGTCGGTACGTCCTCGACCCAGCCTCTGTAGACGTCGACATCGACGTTGTCGTGTTTCACAGACCCAATACGATGTAACCCATCCACAGCGGTGTAATCCATGCAATCGTACTTGGGCACGATGACGTCGACGTCGTGTCCATCCTCCATCGTCGCCCTGGCGAGGGCGGTGACGACGTCGCCCATCCCGCCCACCTTGGCGATTGGCGCCATCTCCACCGCAATGTGTACGATGTGTAACTTGGGCGCGTGTCCAGTACCGCCGACGACGGTGGCGTGGTAGTCGGCTCGGTCGTTTGAGTCGTACGCACCGGCACCCGGGACGTCACGGTCGGTGAAGACGAAATCCATGACGTGCGCGTCGCTCGGGACGTGCAACGTGAGCTCGTACGTACCCGGTGCGTCGTCGCTCGCGTGCATCTCGAGTGGGCCGAAATCATACGGGTGGTTCCATCGATTCCACGACCCTTGGCAGTAAATCGTGCCGGCGTGCGCGAGTGGGCCGCCTTCAGGGCGGTAATGAATCGTCGCTTCGCCGCCGGCGGCGGGCTGGTACGGCGTGGTGTACACGCGGTTCAACGTCGCCGTGGCTTCAGCGTGCGCGAGCGCCTCGGCGCGCGAGCGCATGAGTTTAGCCGCGCGCTGACCGGCGCGCGCAATGCTCTTTTCGATCGTGCTTTGCTTTGCTTTGCGCTGCGCGGCAATGCGAGCGGCAATCTTTTCTTCGCGAGACTTGCCGTCGCTAATGCCGCAATGGTAATCGCCGTTGGCGTTGTTGTCGAATTTGTTGTCGGCGTCACTGAAGACAAAATCGATCGTCGCCGAGCCTTCGGGGACGAGAAATTCGACGACCCACCAATCACCTTGGTCGCGCACGCGATGATCGACGTTACGGTCGTGAGAGTCGTGTGGAAGCGGCGTCATGCCAGTCTTTGTCGCCGCACCGTTGACCCAATTGTCAAAGCCGACGTGAATGAAGCATTGTCCATCGCGCGACATTGCCGATGGGGTGTGGCGATTGTACAAAACGCGCGCTTTTTGACCCGCGCGAACATCGCCGACAAAGTAGTACACGCCATCCTTGAATCTCGCGGCGTTGAGCGACGCGAATCGTGACGCGGCTTCCTGCGCGCCGACGAAATCCGCCGCTTCAGATTCGAGCGCCAAGAGGAGATGTTCTTCGACTTCAGCTTTGACCTTTCGTACGTGAGCTGCCACCTGAGCGTCAATTCCAGTTTCAGCGGGCACGACGACTTCGGGAATCTGCGTAGGAGTCACCGATGGTGCGGGCACCGCGCCGTCGTCTACGCGTTCGCTCGGACTCGCGACTCGGCTTGAGTCGATGTCTCGCGTCGCTTGACTTTCATCAGACGTGAACGCCGCTTCATCCATCAACGCATTCGTCTGTAGCGTCAAATTGTTGACAATCTCATGTAGCTCGTCAATCTCTTCTTGTTGCGCCTTGACGAGTTGCTCAAAGAGCTTTACGTCCGCATCGGTGTTGCCCGAGGCTTCGGCGTTGGCCAAATCCTCGCGAAGACGCGCATTTTCGAGCTCTGCGTCCGCAACGTCGCGCTTCGCCTGTTGAAGCATTTCACCGAGCCGTTGCGCATCCTCGAGTGCCGCGGTGCGTCCTTTGACCGCACCCTCAAGCTCGCGTTTTAACGCCTCGATGTCATCACCAGCCGTCTTTGCGGCGTCGGCGCCGACGCGCTCGAGCTCGGCGAGTAAAGACGCGTTGTGCTCCGCCGCAACGTCCACTCGCGCAGACATCTCCGCCAGATCTCGTTTAACGTTGCTATTTTCTTCACTCAGCATGGCGATTTCTCTGTTGATCTCGCCAATGCGTTTCTCCACGACGTCTTTATCGTCGAGTGCGTTCGCGAGCGCCGCCCGCGCGTCGTCGAGCTCTCGTTGCATCGCGGCGATTGTTTCGCGCTCCACCGCGCCCGCGTTCCGCTCTACTTCGTCTAAACGTCCTTCGATGACACGTTTATCCTCGTGCAATGCCGCCAATTCCACAACGAGCTCATCAACGCGCCGCTCGGCATCCGCTTTCTCGCTCGTCAGCGCCGACGTCTTTTGAGTCGCCTCGTCCAGCTCGCGCGCCAATCCCTCAACCTCTCGCCGTGCATCCTCATATCGCGCGCTCGCGACATCCAATCGTTGCTCGAGTTCACCTTGTGCCTCAAGCGCGCGCTCGAGCGCGGCGCGAACATCCTCTCTCTCGCGTTCAATGCGTTCGATGTCGCTTTGCGCCCGCCCGGCGTCTTCGTCCCGCTCGCGCGTCGCGCGCGCCGCATCCTCGCGCATTTCACCAATATCCCGCTCGTACCGCTCCCGCGCCTCCTCCCGCGCGCGTTCACCATCCACCACCGCACGTTCCAACGTCACCACAACCTCCCGCACCGCGCGCAGCTCCTCTTCCAGCGTCTCGCGAAGCGCTCGCGCGTCTCGTTCCACATCCTCGGCGCGTCTTCGCTCGAGCTCCATCTCCGCCCGCATCTCCGCCTCCATCTGCTTAAACCGCGCAATCGCCCCACCTTCGCCGTCACCATCGACGCGATGCTCACCGTCATCACCATCCCCACCCCCACGAACGTGCCCACCGACGCGCTCGCGCGCGCGTTCGCGCATCTCTCGCACCTCGCGCTCGACGCGTTCGCGCGTCGTCGCGCGCGACGTACCATCCTCCCCATGCCCCCGCGCCCGCACCCGCGCCCGCGCCAAATCGCGCGCACGACACGCGTTCGTCCCGTACCCCCACCCGTGCGTCGTACGCACCACCCGCGTCGTCGTCGTCATCTGTATCGTCGTCATCTGCATCGTCGAATGGATAATGATTTGATTGCTTGATTGCTATCTCCCGCGCCCGTCCGCCGTCGATCGCGCGCGCGCGCACCGCGTCGCGTCGCGCACGCGCGCGCACCACCACCGCCCTCGCGCGCGCGCTCGACACCGCCCGGCGTCCGTCGCGCCGCGAGCTGTGCGGACGCGATACCCTCAACGCGTTGCCGTCGCGCGCTTCTGCGCGATTCGCGCGACTCGCGACGCGCGACGCGCGACTCGCGACTCGCGCGGGTGAAATCGAGACGAACGTCCCCGCGCGTGCAGACCACGACCACCGCGCGCGTACCGTGGCGTGCGTGCGCGCGTGTGTCGTGTGTGTCATGTGTGTTGACCGTGAAGATTGCGCCGTCACGTCACACGACGGTGCGCGGTGCGCGTGGGTTCGTCGTCGCGGTCGTCGTCGTCGCGGTCGTCGTCGTCGTCGTCGTCGTCGTCGTCGTCGTCGCGGTCGTCGTCGCGGTCGTCTCGCGGTCGGGGCGTCGCAAACGATGGGGAAACGGAAACGCGCGCCGCCTCGACGATGGGGCGCAAAGGACCAGCCGCCGCGAGGAACGGCGCGCGAGGCGTCGGGGCGCGCGAATGGTGGTGGTGATGGTGGTGTCGTGACCGGCGGTGCTGGTGGCGGTGCGGCTCGCGGCGCAGAGGAGCGCGCGGGGCGGTGGCGGGAGGTGGTGTGCGACGCGCTCGCGGAGGCGACGGCGTCGACGACCGAGGCGGATGCGGACGCGACGATGGTTGCGGCGCGTGTTCGCGCGCACGCGGTGACGTGGGATGCGAATACGAGGGTGATGTTGCTCGGGGGTGATGGATGCGCGGCGTCGCGTGTGGATGTTGATGCTGCGGTGTTGGATACGTTGGAGGATTTGGAGCGACGCGGCGTGTGCGCGAGGACGTCGGCGGCGTCGACGTTGAGATTTAAGCGGCGGTACGCGTTGGCTAAGGGCGTGGCGGATGCGATGCGTGCGATGGCGCAAAGCGCACACGAAACGTCGAGTTCGAGTTCGAGTTCGAGTGGTCGCGGGAGCGACGATGAGGACGCCGGTGGGAATACGAGCGCGCTCGGTCGTCGGTCAAAGACGCCAGAGCCGGAGAGCGACGACGATCACTTTGACGATTCGTTTGACGAAATCACCGACGACGAGGGTAATGGTGCGAATGGTAAGCATAACTTTTCGTTCAATCTCGAGACGGACACCGAGGATGACGGTGATGAGGATGACGATTCGTTACACGGACAAATGGTTGAATTTGCCAAGCGATGCGAACCGACGGAGCACGAACGCGAGCGTCGAGACAAGGTTTTTGCCCAAATAGAGGCGTCCATTTCGCGTGCATACGGTGGTAAAAGTGGTTCATGTTCTTTACATTTATTTGGAAGCGGTGCCACGGGTCTGGCGCTCGCTGGGGCAGATATAGATTTAGTGCTCTTGGGCGTCGGCCCGCAATCGCGCAAAGGGGGCGGCGGCGGATTCACGCGAAGTGAACGCGAGGATATCGTGCATCATTTGCGTAAGATTGCCCGAGTTTTGCGCAAGGATAACGCGGTGTCGCGCGCAGAAATCATCGCCACCGCAAAGGTGCCGATTGTGAAAATGAAGAGCGCGCAGCCGCCTTACATTGCGGTGGATTTATCTCTGGGCACATCCAACGGCCTCGACGCCGTGGATTGGATTCGAGAACAGACGAAGAAGTACGCGGCGCTCAAGCCGTTGGTGTTTTTCATCAAGCGTCTCCTCGCGACGCATCATTTGAACGATGCCGCGACTGGAGGGTGCGGTGGGTACTTGCTCGTTTCCTTGGTCGTGTCGCATTTGAAGCAAACTGGCACGCCAGAGGCGGTGAACAAACCAGGCGTCTTGGGCGATTTACTCGTCGGATTTCTCCGTCGGTTTGGATCGGCGTTTGATTATAAACACAACGCCGTCGCCGCGGGGCGCGAGACTGGGGTGATGTCCGCGGCGGCGCTTCCAGGGCCGCCGTTTGGCGTGCGCCCGTACATCATGGCTGAAGATCCGCAAGAGCCGCTGCGATGTTTCACCGCCGCCGCACACCGATTTCGCGAGGTGCAGAACTTGTTTCGTCTCACCGCTGAGCACATCATGGTGAGCGGGGAGTTGAGTCTATTGCACGAAGTCGCCGCACCAGCGCCGCGCGCGGGGTCGATGTTCACCCCACGAGGAGGACAGCTCGTCAAGGTGCGAAAGAACACCATCGTGCGCCGAGACGCGCCACAGGCGACGACTTCGAGGGGCGGGCACGCGCAGTTTGTTCGTAAGAAAAACGCGGCGAATAGCTTTTCACCGAATAAACCCGATTGGACGGATAAAGTGGGCGGAAGCGGCGGTTCACCCAAGAACAAGAAGAACGCCAATTTTAACGCCACCACCAACAGCAACGGTAAGCGCCCTCGAGCGTCGACCGCATGGCTTGCAGGTGGACACAAAGGATTTGGGGGCGACGTTCGAAGTGGTAGCCCGGCGAAACGCGTCGCGAAATCTGCGACATTCAATCAAGCGTCCAACGCTCGCAACGGCCACGCCAATGGAAATGGAAAAGCCAACGCCAACGCAAAAGGAAAAAAGAAGAAGAACAACGCCAAGCGCGCGAAGCGAAAGTAGTAGTATTTACGATAGAAATGACTTGTACAACGCACACACACATGAGAAACATGAGAAACACCACTCATTTGCACGATGGCGGCGCCATCGCGCGCCCTCGAGCGCCATCATGGCGCTCGAGAGACAACCAAAAAACGCTTTCTCACGACTTAAAAACGCCACTGCTTCGCGCTATGGATGCGCTCAAGACGTCCGCCGCCGCCGCGCTCGCCCGAGGCGAACTCGTACAGGCGGAAGAGTTATACATCCAAGCGTACGCCATCGCCGCGCGCGACGACGATGCCGTCGCCAAGGGCACACTCGCGTCCAACTTGTCCCACGTATGCTTGAAGAAGGGCGATGCGGTCGAAGCTCGTGCGCACGCGCGTGACGCGATCGCGCATCGCGCAGATTGGTCAAAGGCTCACATGCGTTTAGGCGACGTTGCGTTCGCCGAGCGCGCGTATGGGGAGGCGTTGGAGGCGTATGAGCGCGCCGTGGCGTTGGAGCCGGCCGGCGCTTCTTCGAATCCGCTTCGAATTCGGTTGGAGCGTCTCGCGCAGCTCTCGCGCGCGGCAACCAAGGATGGGGTGTATTTCAGACAGTTATCACCCGGACGGGACATATGCGTCAGTGCAAATAGTGGGAATTTTATGGAGGCGCAGATATTCGCCGCGGCGTGTCAGATGAAGAATTACGTGTACGTCGTCGGCGACGTCAAGACGCGCGAATGCGTCGTCATCGACGCGTGTTGGGACGTGACTGGCATTCGAAGAGCGATCGAGGATGACAAGATGAATCTCATTGGTGCGGTAGCGACGCATTATCATTTCGATCACACCGGTGGATTGGCGCCGATAGAGCCTTTTCGTTCGATGGGGGTGATGGTGCCGGGCGTGAAGGAGCTCGTCGTCGACGACGGATTGAAATGTCATATTCACGCCGCCGACGCCGACACGGTGGTACGAGACAACAAGGTTCCGCGCGAATCTCTCATCATACACGATGGTGATGCGAGTGAGTTCATGGTTGGTGGGGTGAAGTTGCAGTTCATTCACACACCGGGACATTCGCCGGGTTCGTGCGTGGTCGTCGTCGGCGACGAGTTCACGCGCGACGGAAAAGGATTTTGCGTGTCGGGTGATACCATCTTCCCGGGTTCGTGCGGGCGATTGGATTTGAAAGACGCATCGAGAGACCAGATGTTTCATACGCTCGCAAAGTGCGCGCGTTTGTTGCCGGATGACATGATAATTTATCCCGGTCACTCTTACAATGGCGCTTTTACGACGACGGCACGCGAGAAGTCGCAAGGCATGTTGCGCGCGTTCACCAAGCAGGAGTGGGACGCAATGCACGGCGTAGCGTAGCGTAGCGTAGCGGTTGAAACAACATTGTAAAAATACGTACCAATACAACAGCAATTCTACTACGGAGCGCCTACTGTACTTTCTTTGATTTTGTTTGCTCCTGCTTCAGTTCTCGTTGTGACACAATGACTTCATCGATGACGCCAAAAGCCTTGGCTTCGTCGGCGTTCATATACGTATTACGCTCAATCGCCTTGTTCACCGCGTCCTCTGATTGCCCAGTGTTATCACAAATTAACTTTGCCAACCTCCGTCTAGTGTTTTCTGCTTTCTCGGCTTTAATAATGACGTCGCTCGTCGTGCTACGCTCAATCACGTGACTAGGCTGGTGAATCATGACTCGCGAATTCGGCGTCGCGTACCGCCGTTCGCCCGCCGCGAGTAAAATCGCCGCCATGGATTCACAATGCCCCAAGCACACCGTGTGCACCGGCGCCGCCACGTGCCTCATGGTGTCGTAAATGGCCAATCCAGCCGTCACGCTCCCACCTCCACTGTTCAAGTACATCACGATAGGCGTCGTCGCGTCGACGTCATTCAAGTAAAACAACGACCCACACGCACTCTTCGCGCTCTTATCGTCGATGCGCCCGATCACGTGCACCCTGCGCTTGGCGAGCTCATGCGAGTGAAACAACTCGGCCTCTGACTTCACCACCGCCTTCTTCTTCGCGTCCGACGCCGACGCCGACGCGCTCGTCGGCGTTGTCACGCGCTCGCCCAGCGCGACGTACGCCGCCAGCGACCCGGCGCACGCGCCGGCGAGGCCAATCGCCAGCGACGTTGCCGCGCTCGAGCGCGACATGTTGTGAAGAGAGAACAAAAAGTGCTCGCGCCAATCCAGCGACACACCTCGACGCTCGCGTTCGCGCGACATCGACGAGAAATCGCACCACACGCGCGCTCGAGACGCGCGACAGACGTGTGGTGACGCGCGCGCGCGATGCGTGCGGCGAACGTGGCGATGCGTGCGCCGGTGATGCGCGCGCAGGCTCGCGTGACGTCACCCGCCGGTTGTCGACGCGCGGGACGGTCGATGACTCCGGCGACGACGACGACGCGCCGGGCGATGCCAGATGTGGATACTGTGACGGCGGCGTTTGATGTCGAGGGCGCAAAGGTGGCGCTCGAGCACGCGTTGGTGAGCGCGCGCGAGGCGTTGGAGCGCGCGGGTGTGCGAGATTTTGATGCGTTCTTCAGAGACGTCTCGCGCGCGGCTCGCGACTTGACGACGCACGACGTGTCCAAGGTGCTCAGCGTGGATGTAGAGGCTATTTTTAGAGATTTTGGTGGTGGTAAGGTGCTCGATGTGGCTTCGCATGCGAGTCATGCGATGCAGGAGGTGGTGGGCGGGGACGCGAGCGGGTTCGCTTTGGAGGCGCTGCAGACGGCGAAGAGCGCCGTTCCGAAAGAGATGTTGGATACGGTGAATGAAAATCCGGAGGCGTCGACCGCAGTGGCGACGTTATTCACGGCGATTACCGCGCTTTCTGCGGGGTCGTCGTCGTCGTCGTCGTCGTCGTCGCAAACCACTTCGCAAGCGTCAAAGTCGGCTGGGGACGCATTGCCGACGACGTACGACATCGAAGCCATTCGCTCGTACTGGCAGCGACGCCCACAGAAGATTATTCAGCGAAGTGCTGGTCTTGCGGCTGATTTGATTGGATGGATAGTGGCCATTATCGTGGACGTGCAGACTGGAAGTGTCGAGAAGAACTCGAAGAAACGTGCCGAAACGCTGAGAGACATCGTCGCTCGCCAAGGCGCCGCTTTCGTGAAAGTGGGACAAGCTGTGGCGATCCGCCCGGACATTCTTCCGCCCGCGTACTTGGAAGCGTTGCAGACACTTCTCGATCAGGTTGCTCCGTTTGAAAGTGGAGAAGCGCGCGAGCTGATGAAGGCGCAGCTTGGCACGTCTCGTCTCGAGGATGTCTTTGAGGACGCAAGCGTCTTCGACAAGCCCATCGCCGCGGCATCCATCGGTCAAGTGTACAAAGCCAGGCTTAAGCGCACGGACGCACTTGCGGGCGAGCAAGGTGACTGGGGATTGGACGTGGCAGTAAAAGTGCAACGACCCAACATTTTGGACAACGTTTCGCTTGATTTACTTGTCATTCGCACGATCCTCGAGGCGTGCGCGGGATTACCCAAGACTGGCGCGCTCGCTCAAATTCAACAAGGCGCCGCTGGTTTTATTCCTGTTCTTGATGTCGCGGCCGAGCGCTTCTTAGAAGAGCTCGACTACGGATTGGAGGCGTCGAACGCTGCGCGATTTGAAAAGGACATGACTACAATTTCAGTCGTGCGAGGGACTATTAAAGTTCCACACGTGTTTCTTTCTTTGAGTGGCCGTCAAGTGCTCACTCAAGAGTGGGTTAATGGTCGCAAGCTCACAGACATCGAAGTATCGAACACGACTGAGGAAACACGGAAGAAACTAGTCGAGACGCTCCTGAACAGTTACATGATTCAGTTGCTTGAGACGGGATTTTTACACGCCGATCCTCACCCAGGGAACTTCTTGCTCATGGACGATGGGCGTCTCTGCATTTTAGATTACGGCATGATGACCACGATTTCCGAAGAGCAGCGCATCGCGTTTGTTGAGTACATTGCTCATCTTAGCGCGCGCGAATACGACAAGACGCTGAACGATCTGGTAAACTTGGGCTTCGTTCCTCCTGAGCTCGCCGACGACCCGGTGAATAGAGCCATCGTAGTGCCTGTTTTGGCTGAGACTTTAGAAACTCTGTACGGCTCCGGTGGTGGTATAACGACGAAAACAGATGCATTGGCGGACAAGCAAAAGTCGCGCGTCGGGGAATTGGGTGACAAACTCGAAGAGATGTCGAAGAAATATCCACTTCAATTGCCGCCATATTTCGTGTTGATTTTGAGAGCTTTCGGCACTCTTGAAGGTTTAGGATTGAGCGTAGATTCCAACTACGCTATTATTGACGATTGCTTTCCGTACGTTGCTAGACGTCTGTTGTCCGATGATAGCCCGCGCATGCGCGCGGCTTTGCGATCGTTCGTTTACGGTGGGAGCGACCGTCTTCGTGTGAGCCGCGTGAGAGACATTGCATCTGGTTTTTCGCAATTCACCAATACTATGGGCGCGAGCGAGGGCTTAGTATTGGCAGAGGAAACTCGTGCGATGATGTCGATTGATCCTGCGACGCGCGATGCGTTGGCTATTGTGTTTTCGGCCGAAGGCAATTATCTTCAAGACTTGGTGGTTGAAGAGGCGGTTCGAGCAGCAGACGCGTTGAGCCGTAACACTGCCGCGCAAGCGTGGCGCTTCCTCGGCCAAGCCTCGCCTTTTGCGGCGTTGGCTAGCGTCACGCCTTTAGCTTTAATTCCGGGGTTAAACATTCCGATTTTTGCCTCGCTCATCGCATCGCAAAACAAGGACGCAATCACCTTGACTTTCGACGACAAGAAAAACTTGGCACTTTTACGTGCTCTTCTCGAACTCGTTGGTCTTCCGGGATTGGCTTCAGATTTTGAAAAGGCGTTGTCACAAGCCGGGATATCGGCTCAAGAGGGTCGAGTGCCGTCTAGCTTTCAAGCACCGAGCTTTAGCCAGAGCGAAGCCGATGCTATCCGTGCGTTGGCGCCAACCGTGGCGCCTGGTTTACAACGCATGGCGACCCAGTTTACTGAAAAGTTCTCCGACCGCGTCTCTCAACGCACACGCGATGATTTACAAAAGTTTCAATTACCGGGCCCTGGACTTGAACTCGCGCAAGCCGCGTTCGGAATGTTGAGCACGACGGCGACCAACCGCGGGACTAGTGACGACGACAAACAAATCATTTGATGTTTATATTAATACGCAGCGCAGCAAGCAAGCAACTCAAATCATCAATACCCGTCGCAGTTGATTCCCAAGTACTTTGTCGGCCCAGTTTCACCGAACACGCACAATCCAATGCGGTTCTTTGGGTCCGTCTTATCGTAATTTCCCCACACCGCGCTCCCGTACGCGTCGCGAGCCGCCTTGCCAGTCAACGACCCATCAGTAAACCCTCTGGCATACGACAACCACTCTCGAAACTTTTCTTCATCCACGTCATCTCCTTTGATCAGCGACACTAACTTCGTCGTCAACAAAAAACTCTTTCCCTGCGTCTTCGCGTCGTATCTCATCTTGTTCCGCTCAGTCCACCCAGAGATGGCCTCCATGTCGTGCGCCTCGCCCGCCATCATCTTCTCCATCGCATCGAGCGTGGCGAGCGTATCGCGTGCGTACTCGCGCGCGTCTTCCGCGCGCGTCGACGCCGCCGACGCCGCGCGCGGTCGCGCGGTGAGCACGAAAGCGGTCTGCGCCATAAGCATCGACCGACGCCCTGGCGTCGTCTTCACCTGCGCCTGCGCGCCCCGCGCGTGCGCCGCAGACGGCGCCGTCGATGTCGACGCCACGATGCGCATCATCGTGCACGCGTGCGTCGCTGCGCGTCGCGTCGCGGTTGGGTCGTGTAAAAGAGTGAAGACGTAACCACCTCACGCCGTCGCGGCATTCGCACGCGCGCGCTCATGTTTGCCAACCCCGCGCGCCGCGCGTTGACGGATGCGCTGTTACGCGCGCCGCATGCCATCGGTCACGTCGCATCCGCGTCCGGCGCGTCGGTGAGCGCGACGGCGGCGCCGGCGGCGTCGATGATGATGGCGTCGTTGCGTACTCAGATCCGTAGCATCGGGGACCGCGGCGTGCCGGAAGAGTACGGGCAGCCGAAGACGGGCGGTACGGGGTTCTTGGGGACACCGAAGAATCACAGAGCGTTGTTAGAGAAGCGACCGATGTCGCCGGACGTGTTCGCGGCGGACGGAGGATGGAGCGCGCACTACAAGTTTCCCCCGGTGGCGTTGAGCTCGATCACGAACCGCGTGAGCGGGATCGTTTTGTCCGGGGCGTTGAGTACCGGGGGTGTGATTGCGCTCGTGGCCGGGCCGGAAGCTGTGCCCGCGACTGTGGAAGCGTTCAAGCACACGGCGCCGATGTTGGTGATTCCGGCAAAGTTTGCGTTGAGCTTTCCGTTTGTGTTTCACACGCTCGGTGGGTTTAGACACTTGATTTGGGACACGACCATGCGTGGCATCAACAATGAATCGGCAAATACGACATCTTTAGCGTTGTTTGGCGTCAGTGCTGCCGCATCGGCGGCATTGGCGGCGTACACGTGGTAAGCGGCACGAGATAGACGCGAGGTTCATGTATTTTTGAGTTTTAGTTTCGCTTGCTCGCGCGGCATTTTCATTTTATAATCACTCTTACAATCAAATCAAAGTCAATCAATACACGTGCGCGCATATGTGCTTTTTTACATAAATAATTCAGGCATCTGCGCCCGAAGTTGGTCCGCATTCATTGAGTCAACGACGGCGTCGCAAAATTCGGCTCGTTCTTGTTCACTCGGCTCTCGCTCGCCAAAAGTTTTCACAAACACCGTACGCATCCCCAACGCCTTGGCGGTTTTCAAATTCTTCAAAGAATCTTCGAACATCACCGCTCTAGTTACATCTACCGCGCCCACATCCGCGAGCACGCGTTCGTACGCCTCGCGTTGAGGCTTGCAATACGGAGCCATAAACAATCCGCCGTACACGTTATCGAAACAGCCCCCGTTCAACCCCAGCGCCGCCAGCGCTTTCACCCCTTCCGTCTCACTCGTATTCGTCATCACAATTTTCTTCGTCACATTCCCGCGTTCGCCTCCCATGTCTCGCACGCACCGCTCCAACGCTTCGTCGGCTCGCAAAAACGACTCGACGCCTTCGCGACAATACGCCGTAAACTCCTCCTGCGACATCTGTCGCGCGTGAATCAGCCCCATATCCACGAACCCTTTATAACACTGCGACGCCTTCGCGAACGCGCGCTCGCGCGTCTCGTATGCCTCCTCGCGCGTCATCCCGTGCGTCTCCATCAAATACACCCGCTGCCGCTCGCGCACGTGCGCCAGGTAGCCATTCGCGCCGTCGTACAGCACGCCGTCGAGATCGAACACGTACACATCGAACGCGCCGGACGCGGCATACGTCGCCACGCGCCGCCGCGCGCGCGCTCGCCTAGATGGCGCTCGTGCGAGCGTTGCCGTAGCTCGACAGAGCATCGTCGAGTGTCGTCACACGCCGCCGCGCCGCGAGGATGACGACGATGGTGGCGTCGGTCGGTGCGCCCTGCGTCGGCGCGAGATGCGATGGGCGGTGCGCGCGTGGTCGACAACGCACCATCGCCTCCTCCTCCTCGTCGTCGTCGTCATCGTCGTCGGATGAGCCGCAGCCACAGTCGCGACCTGGGCTCAACTTGCTCGGGCGCGCCGTGCACGTCTCGGACGTGCTCGCCCGGCGCCCGGACGACGTGCTGGAGCGATTGGCGACGACGTCTGCGTCGTACGACCGCGACGTGGCGCGGCTGGAGACAATCGTGCCGGGGTTGGCTCGACGCCGCGCGAGAGGCGAGCTTTCGATGGAGCGCGCGAGAGCGTTGGCGCGGGACGTGAAGCGCGCGAGCATGAACGTGATGACGGTGAAGTTGATGTTTGATGAAGGTGCAGGGGTTGATGCCGCGGCGGTGTGCGCGGCGGCGGATGGATTGTTGGATATGGACGCTGCAGGCGCGACGCGGGCGCGAGAAGCGCTCGAGCGGTTTCGAGTGTTGCTCGGGATGCCGTCTGGCGACGCGTTCTGCGCTGGCGTTCCCGGGGTGTTGTTGATGGAGAACGACGCGCGCGACGATGTTATGAGACGCGTGCGGACGCTTCGAGATGCGCTGCCGCGAGCGAGTATAGCGACGATTTGTACGAGGCGGCCGTGGATAGCGCTCGATGACGAGGCGTTGGATATCGCGTGCGTCGCCGCGGAGGAGTTGCGTCAGGCCATGCCGCCCGACGCAAAGGTGGACATGATGCTCACGGATTTTCCTAATTTATTGAGTGTGGATATTGTGTCGTTACTTCAAGATATCGAGCGGACTTTTGGGCACGACCCGTGTGCCATTTTGAGACGCGACCCCAGAATAGCAACCCAGGTACGTCTTCGTCGAGTAGCTCGATGATTCGCGTGATGTCTTGATTATTCGCGTGACTTGACACAAACCAGCCGTGTGCTAACTTCACACGTTTGTTTCGTAGTTTGAGAAAAATAGCGGCATCTTTCGTCCGCTTCGATAGCTAACCGTCGCTCGATTTTATCCTTCGCCGTCGCAGTTTGAGAAAAACACCTCCAAGAGCTCCCCACTCGGACCAGCAGCGAACACGATGCAAGCTGACGAACCAAACTTTGGTTTGATGGACCTCGGTATAGAATAAATAGTCTTGTAGAATCCACAGCGCGACTTTGCTGTCGCGGCGTAAGACCCGCACTCGTTCACTCCAGACACCACAGTCGTGCGCACGCGCGATGTCGCGTCCCGTCGCGCGCGCGCTTCAGTGCGTGCGGCATGCGGTGTTATCGAACACCGCACTCGTCGCACCGCACGACGCGACGAGCGCGCCCACGCGCGCCACGGAGCTCATTCGAAGAGCCTTCGCCTCGCGTTCGCCTCGAGGCGCTGTCGCGCGTTACGTCGTCACGTCGTTCGGACCCGACCGCCCGGGCATCGTCTCTGCGATCACGCGTCAAGTCGTCAACGCCCGCGGCAACGTCGAGTCAAGCCGCATGGCGCGTCTGCACGGTGACTTTACTATATCCATGTTGGTGAGCTTTGCGCGCGACGGCTCGACGGCTGAAAGCGTGGAAAAGTTTACCTCTGCGCTCGCCGCGATCGAAGGGTTGACGACGTCCGTTCGCGAGTCGAGCGAAATAAAAAAGTCCCGCACGAGTGGTATGAGCGATAACGAGCGCGTGGCGTACAAGAGAATATTGTTGCGCGGGACGGATTTCCCTGGGTTGACGAATACGTTTGCCGAGTTCCTCGCCGCGAGGAACATCAACATTGAATCCATGAGCACAGATACGCAACCCGCAAGCTTTGGACAAGAAGACTTATTCATCATCGAAGCGTTGGTGAAATTAACGTCGGATTGCGAGGTGAAGAATACAAAGGCGCTCGCGGTGGCACTGGAAACGCTCGAGCGCAACTTGGGAGTCGACATAGAGGTCTTAGATCACGAACCAATCGTCTAGACGATGGTAATGTACATCATGAAATAGTCTTGTACTGTTGTATCATTATTTCGCGTCATCTTCGCATCAACGCATCCGCAGTTCGGCTTTCCTCACGCGAGTCCAGAGCCTGACCGTCGTCCTCGTCAGCCTCATAACACGAAGCGCGCGCTTGCGCGCCGCGCCGGGTTGGCCACACCGCCCTTGCACCGACCCCATGGCTGGTCACACGCATATCCCCGCCGACGCCATCGCTGGCGACGTCGAAGGCTTTCCGCGTCTCGCCGTGGCGCACAGTAGAAAGGTGCAGAAAGGTGAAGACTTCGATGTCGCCGTCGTTGACGCAAAATGGACACCCGCGCGCGGCGGGCGCGCTTCATCGCGCGCGGCGTCGAGCGCGGACACGAGCATTGAATTTGCCATGTTTGGATTGTTCGATGGCCACGGCGGTAAGGCGTGCGGGGCACATTGCGCTGAGAGGTTTCTTCCCGAGTTGCTGATCGCGTTGGACATCGAAGGCGCCGTCGAGTCGGATGCGAACATCGAGGACGAGTTCGAGCGGCGTCTTCCCGAAGCGCTACGTGCGGCATTTTCAGCCGTAGATTTGGATTTTTTGAAGCAGGATATACACAGCGGTGCGACGGCGACTATTACGGTGATTCGCGGACGCTGCATAGTCACTGCGGCGGTTGGCGACTCGTTGGCTATTTTAGATCTCGGTCCTGGATTTCCTGCGATAAGATTAAGTCATGAACATCGTCTGGATACGCTTCAGAGCGAGCGAAAGCGTATTGAAGAGGCGGGTGGTGAAGTTCGCCCGACAGAGTACGAGGACGGACCGAATGGCGAACGCGTGGGCGTCGGTCCGCTACGCGTCTGGCCAGGAGGACTCGCCGTATCGCGGTCGATCGGTGATAGGGATGGAAAGAAAGGTGGTGTTATCAGCGAACCTGAGGTGAGTATGTGCGTTCTCCCGACTCGATTTCACAGCGCTAGAGTTGTGCTGGCGAGCGATGGGTTGTGGGACGCAGCGACGCCGAAACAAGCCGCGGCGTGTGGGGTGAAGCTGAACACGCAGAATACCGCTGCTGCGTTGAACAAACTTGCCCAGAAACAAAAGGATAATCGTGATGATATAACAGTCTTGGTTGTCGATTTATTGCGAGATGAGACGATGAGTACGCCGTTCTCAGTGAAACCTGGTAACGGCGATGAGAAGCCCGTTTTACACTGGCCTTTCGCCAAGAAAACGCATGATCCATTACCACTTCCATCTGAGCGACGAGCGGATCGCGAGAGAGTGCGTAACGAAGCCAGAGCTATATCGGCGGCTATAGAAACCGCGCGTAAAGCGGATGAGTTAGAGGCGGCGAAACTACTTGAGGCGAGCAAAGCCGCCGAAGATAAACGTCGGGCGGAAGCCGAAGCGGATGAAGGTGCATGGGAGTCAGTTGGTAAAGTCGTAGAAAAACAAGAGCCTGCCGCGGCACTGAAACCAAATCAAAAAGACGGCAAGAAACCTCAACAAGGTAAAAAGACCAAGCAAGGGAAGACCAAGCACGCCGACGGCGAACAGCGCCTTCCAAATGTCGCCGCGTTGAAATTGAGTCCGGCGGTCGACGCGAAGACTGAAGGTCAACCCAAGACTGAGAAGACACAGAAGGGTACGAAACAGAAGAAAAAGGAACGCTCGACACCGCCACCGATTGAGGGCGAGGAACAACGCTCGAAGAAGCCGGTGAAGCCCGCCGCGCCTCCTCAGCAATTGAGAGTACCGCCGGCACCGATGTACGCGCCTCCACTGCAGCCCATGGTTGGATTACCACATAGTGCTCCGCAAATGATGCACGTACACCATCCAACTCCGCCTGGGTTGCCCCCAATGATACCTGCTGTGCCATCCGGCGTACCGCCGCCGCTGGCGTACATGCGCGCGCCGCCGCCTGGATTTAATCCCGGCTACGGTTTACCGCCAATCATGGGACACGTGATGCCGCCGATGCACCCAGTGCGTGCGACGTCTCCACCTGTACCTCCGTATCCGTACCAGATGCCTCAGGCGCCGCTAAACTGGCAGCAACAACCGATGACGAACGCGCCTGTCATCGCTCCGCCCACTCCGACGCGAGGCGTGGAGCCTCAATCCAAAGGCACGAGTCTATCCGCACCGAATGTCGCGGTAAAATCAAAACAGAAGCGTAAGGGCCGCAAAGAACGCGAACGCGAAAGAGCCGCGAAACTAGTGACCGAGGGCGCTGGGCAACATTAAAGGAGCTCCGCGTTTCGGAGAAAATTCATCTCCGATATTTTTCGGTCATTGAGCGAGCGACTTCAAACATATTATTAGAAAAACAATCCACATGTTACATTATATATACAAATCGACTTTCACACGAGCTTTGCGGTGAGGCCTATTGCCCTACCATCTTCTCGCATGATCGGCCCGCTACTGAACTGAGGCATCCAGGCTCGCCTAATCGTCTCGCTCACGTTTGGTCCGCTGCAATGCAAAACTGCGTCGCTGAAGAACACCACCGAACCCGCTCGAACGGTGAGTAACTTACCCTGAACGTCATCTATGTTGTCACTAAGAGGAGACGGCAGCGCTGAACGCGCTGGATAGGCTTTGGCACGTTCACTATGACTCCGCCCGTCCTCTGATGGGGGATACGGCAGAAAGCGTAGCGTGCCGTTCTCCTCACATACATCATCCAACGCCACCCACGCGCTCATGTACGGCGCGTACACCGCCTTGCCATCATCGTCGCACCATTGGCTATCGTGGTGCCACTCGAAACACGACGCTCGAAGCGCAACGTCGCTTCTCGCTGGCGGTTTCACGACGTACTGGTCGTTGAACAGACGCGCGTCCTCGCCTAACAGAGCGATGGCGACCTTTCCTATCGCCCCGTCTCGCCCGATGACTTCAGACACTCGCCATTGACACAGCGCGCCGTGCGAATGCCGCGCGCGATGATTCAAGTCGGAGTCGCGAGCGTCGATCGTCGACGGCGCGTTGACTTGCGCCACGCACCCGAGCGCCTCTAAATCCGCCCACCGCGCGCGCCCATCATCACTCGTGCCGATTCGAGCCCTACGCACGCACAGAACACACATCAGTCCACGCCTTGGCGTGATCACTCTCTCCACGCGCCTTCGCGATAGCGCTCGAGACGCACCGCATGACGTCTTCACATTCAGTCCTACACGCATCGACTACGTCGCGCGCGAGGTAATCCTCCACGACGACGTAGCCTCGCTCGGCATACTCGCGCGCCAAGCGTTCTATGTGTACTGCTTTCGACATTTCACGCGCTGTCGTGCGTTTCGACGCATGCGCGCGCGCGTGAAAGTGTCGTTCGCGCTCGCGGAATCGAGCCCTCGCGCGCGCGTAAAATCCTTCGTTATTTTTTCAAAAGCGGTACCGGTAACTGAAAGAGAGTTATGCATATAACACGCCAGCTATCTATCTAGAGATCGAATGATGACGAAAACAATGCGGAGACGAGAAGCGTCGTTCGTGATCGCGCTATGGATCGACGGCTGCTATGGTGAACCTAAGGTCGCCGCAATGCTGCGATTCTCCAACGTGGATTTCGCGCGCGATGTATTTCGTGAGTTGCCGGCGTCGCTCTACTAGCCAAGCGAACAGGTCAAAACACCTAAAAATATCATCGCACATGATGAAAATAGGCAAACTTGACACGAAGAACGCTGTAACGAACTAATTGTCGACATTCTCTGTCTTCACTTCGTCCGAGGCAGCCTCTTGCGCAGGGGTTTTCACCTTATCCCCTCGCCCGCGTCGCTTGTACATCCGCCTAGGCGCGCCCTCAACAAACACACCACCCGGCCCGGTCACGTTGATCGCCTTCGGACGTCCATCAGACTCGTCGACGTCGTACTCAACAGTTTCATCCTACGCGCATTAAAACATACGCGCGGTCAGTACACGCTCCGCATTCGCGTCGCTTCTTCGCCCTCCGAAATATTTTCGAAATTCGCGCGCGCGCGTTTCGCGCTCACCTCCTTCAACGACCGGAACCCTTGGCTATGCAACGCGGTTTGATGCACGAAGATCTCCTCCGAGCCATCATTAGGGATTATGAACCCAAACCCTTTGCTTATATTGAACCATTTCACCTGCTCGAGCGCGCGCGCGTCGTCAGTCGCGCGTCCGCGCGCATCAAAATTCATCCCACATGAAATCCCACATCCTCCGCTCGTTCGCCGCGCACGCGCCTCCCCTCGCGTCGCCGCGCGCACCACCGGATGCACCAATTCCCTGTGCATCTTCCCATGCCCTCACACGCCCCTCCTCGACGTCGCGCGCGCCCACACGTCTCCGCGCGATCGCGCGCATTCGCGCGCGCCCACACATCCGCAATTTTTCCATCGCCATCATCGGCACCGGTCTCGCGGTCTCGCCCGTCGTCTCCCGCGTGTCCTCTCTCTCTCTGTCTCTCTCTCTCTCTCTCGCGTGCGCTTCATATACGTACCTTCCCCGTGCTCTTCATCGCGCGCCGGCGGTCGCGTCGCCGAGGCGGGCGTCGCGCAGTGCGGCGCGGCACCGTCGTCGTGCATCGTCGTCGCGCGCGGCGCCGCGTGCCGTGCGGGTCATTTTTAGGTGTTTTTTTTTTGGGCGTCTGTTCCGGAAACATCGGTCGGTCGGACACCCGAGGCCGTCTTCAACATATGTACCGGTACACATTCATGCAATTCACAAACGAGACGTATAGGTCTCATTCGCATAACGTACGAATTTGGTGGGCTCAACCTGTGTTTGGC
>Ga0181558_10000429_pt1 | contig 39046 bp, 37 predicted proteins | sample 011ome_22_FD_133754 | JGI IMG/M metagenome (GOLD analysis project Ga0181558, IMG submission 133754) | Coastal salt marsh microbial communities from the Groves Creek Marsh, Skidaway Island, Georgia - 011507BT metaG (megahit assembly) | ecosystem: Environmental > Aquatic > Marine > Intertidal... | reverse complement strand
TTCCATCGGTGCCGTCACCGGGTATGGAGGGATCATTGGGTGCCGGGTCGCTGTTGTCACCTACGCCATCATTATCACTGTCCAGATTTTCCAGGGGGTCGTTGGGAAAGGCATCGCTGTTATTGCCAAAACCGTCGCCATCGCTATCCAGGAACTCCAGCGGATCTTCGGGGAACGCATCAGCGAAGTCGCCTACACCGTCACCATCGCTGTCTGCTGACTCTGCCGGGTCCAGGGGAAAGGCGTCAGCGTTGTCGCCAACACCATCGCCATCGGTGTCCCGACTTTCTGCAGGATTGTTTGGAAAGGCATCCTCGGTATCCGGAACGCCGTCTCCATCTGTGTCGACAACAGTTTCTCCTGGATTAGTGATATTGGAGGGGCTGCGAACATTCTGAAGGGGATTGATAGCCTGGTCGGTGTTGCCGCCCGGAGCAGGCGTGGTCGCGCCACCGGCATCACCGCCCGTATTACCCGTGTTGGTAACCCCGACCTGGGTATTGGGAGTGCCCGTGCCGCCGGCTTGTGGAGTGGCAAAGTTGTTGCCACCACCCTGGTTGTCGCCACCCAGGTTGTCAAAGTTAGGGGGAGTATTGTCGCCGCCGCCCTGGTTGCCACCGCCGGCATTATTATTGGCGCCGTCGTTGTTGCCTCCACCGGCGTTGTTGTCACCGCCATTATTGTCGCCACCACCTGCGGCATTATTGTTGTCGCCGCCGTTATTATCATCCCCGTTATCATTGCCGCCTGTGTCGTCGTCCTCGTCATCAAGGTTCACGGTCACAATGGCAATCTGGCCAAGCTGGTTGGGTTGCTGGAGCAGTCCCTGGGGAGCCTGTCCCTGGGTGGTTACGGCATAATCAAAGTCACCGCCGACACCGGTGTCGATCGAACCAAGTTCATTGGTGACGGTAGTACCGCCATCGGAGACACCGGTGAACAGTGAGCCAAAGGCAATGACAGCTTTGTGGGAAGTCCCGCGAACACCTATATAGGCAAATGCTGTTTCGACACGATACGTATCATTTTCACTATCGCCAATTGATCCGGTAATGGTCCTGAAGCCGCCGCGTACCATTTCCATGACCACGCTATCGGGCGTTGCTGAATTGCCGTCAAACTCAAACTCCTTGAATTTGTATTCGGTCTCTTCCTTGAGTGCGAGCATGGCGCTGTCGCGCATCCTGATCTGGGCAAACCCCTGGGGACCGGTAACCACGGTATCGCCGAGAAAAATATTGGAGCGCCTGAGCAGTTCGCGGGTGTTGTTGTCTTCATCAATCGCAACTACTGTTCCGGAGGTGGTAATAACCCGGCCGATGACGTTGTTCTGGGCTGTAGCATGGAAAGAGACAAAAGAAAGAAGCAGACAAAGAAGGGCAGCTAATCGTGAATACGTAGCTTTGTGCGTTACACAATCAACAGCAAGGTAAATCATCGATGCATACCCTGAATTTGAATGGACCAAGTCAGGTAATAATCTTAGCAATTTCTTTGCGACAAAGGGCTACAAATCCACAAAACATGAATCAGGTCACATGATATCGAAGATTGTCGCAAAATTGCTGTTACAAACTGTGGAGAGGCGGGTTTGACCAGCACCTGGGCACCAGGGAGCTTGTCAGGCAACCTGGGATGAATAATCAGGCATGGAGACTGTTATTACACTGTCATCGTTCAGGCCATCCAGTGCAAGAGTAGTGCTGTTATCAAGTGTTGTTTTGAGGACGGTTAACGCTTTTACATTACCATTTAAATACAACAGGTTAGTGATGTTTCCTAGAATTTTTCCAGACGAATCATGGAGTGTTTTTTGCCCCAGATCAGGGCAGTTTTCGATAGTGACTATGTAGAGGCGTTTACCCGCCTTGCCCCGATAGTGCATGCGTGCCACGATTTCCTGGCCGGTGTAACAGCCTTTATCGAAGCTGACGAATCCGGCCAGATCAAGATTGGCTTCTTCCGGCGTGTATTGCTCTATATCTTCCACCCCGATGAAAAACAGTCCGGCCTCCAGGTCGAGTGCCTGCCAAGCCGTGCTGTCAGCCTGCTCAGGCAGATTGCTGTTTCTGAGCAATTCCGCCAATGCGTCGGCAGACGAAGACCAGATCTCAAACCGCGGCAGGTTGCTACTGAGATTGATCACCAGGTGCTCACCAGATGTCAGTCCATGTCCTGGATCGGGTAACCCCTGCAGATGGTCTGCCAGGAATTCAGCGGCCAGTGGCCCGTAAAGGCCGGCGCGGTGATAGCGTGTGCTGGCATCTCCAATTTCGGCCTTGTAAAAGGGAATGTATTTATTCAGGGTGGTTTGCGTAATTTCCGCGAGCCCCGGCTGCATGGCCATGAAAAAACTGTCTTCATGTTTCAGGAGTCGGAAACTGGAATACACCCGGCCCTTGTTGTTGCAAAGTGCCCCCAGGCCGTACTGGTCATTGGCAAAATGTGCCAGGTCACAAGTTACCTGGCCCTGGAGAAATTTTTCGCAATCCTGGCCGCTGACTTCCAGCAGATCCTGATAATCGAGTGATGTGTAGAAACTTTCCATGGTTTTGCAGTATTCGGTGCAGGAACAGAAGAGGTGACGGTCGATAGTGACCGGGTGGGCAGTATAAATGTTGCCACAATAGAGTTAAATAGCCACGTGGAAAGACCTGTTCAATGGTAAAATTTGGTTTGGCCATCCATTTCAATGAATCCCTGATACAGGCACAAAGAGTCCCGGGCACTATGGAAGAAAATATCGACTTGAAGAAAATGTACTGGCACAGCAGGCGAGGCATGCTGGAGCTGGACCTCATTCTTGTGCCGTTTGCTGAAAAAGTCCTGCCGGGTTTGAGCAGCGACGAAAAACGGGCTTATGCCGAGTTACTGGAAGAAGAGGACCAGGACCTGTTCCTGTGGCTGGTCAGGGGCGAGCCTGTTCCAGAGAAGGGTTTGCAGTCAATAATCGCCACCGTCCTTGCAACTGCCTGAAGGTACATTCAGTCATCGCTGTCGGCCATATAATTCCTGGGCACCAGCACGGTGTCAGTAGCTGTAGGCAATTTTTCGGGATAATCCAGCGTAAAGTGTAAGCCCCGGCTTTCTTTCCGGTTCATGGCAGACTGGATTATCAGTTGTGCCACCAGTGCCAGGTTGCGCAGTTCAAGCAGGTTGGTGCTGACCCGGTACTTAGAGTAATACCAGCGTATTTCCTGTTGCAGCAACTCTATGCGGTTCTGTGCCCGTTGCAGGCGCTTGTTGGTGCGGACAATGCCCACGTAATCCCACATGAAGCGCCTGATCTCATCCCAGTTATGGGCAATCACCACGTCTTCATCCGAGTCGGTGACCTGGCTTTCATCCCAGGGCGGAATATTGCTGTGCAGGGACACCGTGTCCAGGCGGGCAAGGATGTCCTCGCCAGCGGCAAAGGCAAAGACGAAACACTCCAGCAGGGAATTGCTGGCCATGCGGTTGGCACCATGCAGGCCGGTGCAACTGGTTTCCCCGATGGCATAAACATTTTCGACATCGGTTTTGCCTTCCAGGTCGACGATGACGCCACCACAGCTGTAGTGGGCAGCCGGTACTACGGGAATCTTCTCACGGGTGATATCAATGCCGTATTCCAGGCACTTTTCGTAAATGGTTGGAAAATGCTCAAAAATAAAGGCATCCGGTTTGTGGCTGATGTCCAGGTAGACACAACTGCAACCCAGGCGTTTCATTTCCGAGTCAATGGCGCGCGCGACAATATCACGGGGGGCCAGTTCGCCGCGCGGATCATAATCTTTCATGAAGCGCGTGCCATCGGGTAGCTTCAGCTGGGCGCCTTCTCCACGCAGGGCCTCGGTAATCAGAAAGGACTTGGCCTGGGGGTGGTAGAGACAGGTCGGGTGAAACTGGTTGAACTCCATGTTGGCTATGCGGCAGCCCGCGCGCCAGGCCATGGCGATGCCATCACCACTGGCACCATCAGGATTGGATGTGTACAGGTAGGCTTTGCTGGCACCGCCGGTGGCCAGGATGACAAAACGGGCACGGTAGACATTAACCTGGCCACTGATTTCATTGAGGACATAGGCGCCGACACACCGGTTTCCCTTTTGCCCCAACTTGGCTGTCGTGATCAGGTCTACTGCCACCGTGTTGATGCGGAAGGTGATATTGGGATGTTCCATGACCTGGGCGGCCAGGCCTTCGAACACGGCGCGGCCTGTGGCATCGGCAGCATGCACGACACGGCGGTGGCTGTGTCCACCTTCCTTGCTCAGGTGATACTGGCCCGGCTTGTCGGGAGCGGCATTTGCCTGGGTAAACTTCACGCCCTGTTCTACCAGCCAGTTGATACACTCGCGACCGCGTGAGACGGTGTATTCAACCACCTCCCTGTTACACAGGCCGTCACCGGCGATCAGTGTGTCCTCGACATGGGACTCACAACTGTCATGCTCATCAAGCACGGCCGCTATGCCGCCCTGGGCATAATAGGTTGAACCATGCTCGAGAGAGCTTTTTGACAGGATGGTAACCCGGGCCTGGTCCGCCACTTTCAGTGCCAGGCTGAGACCCGCAGCACCGCCGCCGATAATCAGGACATCGGTGTCATGGCTGGATGAGGCGCTCAGTGATGAGCTGGAAGGGGGGGTGTCTGGCATAGGGCAGCCACAACAGTGGCGATTCAAATAGTATTAACAGGCCTTAAGAACATCCTAACGCTATTCTACCTTGTGAGATACAATAAAAAAGAAATTATAAAGAGATTGCCTGCTGCCGTCAGGCAAAGACGAACTTTTTCGCATCGAGCCTGTCTATCTGATATGCAGTAGAGCCAAGGCTTCTGTTTTATTCACCATAGCTTGGAGCCAGGCTTTTGGCCTCAGAAGAAGTAGAAAATACAGATCAACAACTGTTAGACAGGGTGTTCAAGGGTGACAAACACGCCTTTGACCTGCTTGTCCTGCGTTACCAGCATCGTATCCTTGGACTTATCGGACGCTTTATCAATGATCCGGCAGAGGTCGAGGATGTGGCCCAGGAGGCTTTCATCAAGGCTTACCGGGCCTTGCCCAAATTCAGGGGCGACAGCCAGTTCTATACCTGGCTGTATCGCATCGCCATCAACACGGCAAAAAACTACCTGGTTGCACGCGGCCGACGACCTCCAGCCACGGACGTGGATGTTGAAGATGCCGAATTCATGGAACACAACACCGCGCTCACCGATATTGAAAGTCCCGAAGCCAGCCAGGAACGGGATGACCTGCAGCGGGTGATTAATGAAGCCATAGAAGACCTGCCCGAGGATCTTCGTACCGCATTTACCCTGCGGGAATTCAGCGGCCTTAGCTACGAGGAAATTACGGAAATCATGGATTGTCCGGTCGGCACGGTCAGATCCCGGATCTTTCGTGCCAGGGAAGCCCTGGACAAGAAAATACGGCCATTACTGGACGGTGAATGAGGCAAAGCCGCAATTTTGTCTGGCCAGGTAAAGAACCGGATAAAAAAACCGGATAAAAAATACGGATTCGGGGAATTTTCAGGAAAACACGTTGTCTAGTTAATATCCGGTTCAGTTTCAGTAGCAGGGACCAGACATAAAAGAGCAAGCAGGTTTATAGATGTGCAGTTATAACTTGTTGAAAAATAAAGATTAAATATTTATAGTATCTGGCGGGTGCCCAATGCGGTACCGGCAACCAACGAGGACTTCATGGCAAATAAATTACACGAATCACTTTCTGCATTGATGGATAACGAGGCAGATGAGCTTGAACTGCGCCGTATCCTGAAAGAAATGGATGCCATGGAGTCATCTGAAAATGCTGAATTGAAAGCCAAGTGGCATCGCTATCATATTCTCAGTGCCAGCCTGAAACAGGAAGTCCATACGTCACCCTCACGTAACCTGCTGTCAGGAATCCAGGCCGAACTGGCCCAGGATGCTCCTCCGGCTCGCTCCCTGGTCAGCGCCGTACAGGGAAAAGGCATTTTCCGCATGATCGGGCAGGGCGCCATCGCGGCATCCATCGCCCTTGCCGTTCTCTTTACTGCAGACCTGGCCCTGACTGACAGCACTGCGCCTGCCGGACAGTCCGCCCAGGTTGCGGAGAACGCTGTAGACCAGCTGCCCGGACTGACCGGTGACCTGAACCCGGCGACCAGCACACGCATTGCCGTGCAGAATGACCTGAATGCTGAAGAAATGAGCCGCCTGGAACGCATGGTGTCTGCAGAGCTGGAAGATGTCCTGGAAACACCAGCCACCTTTGACCCTGACAAGAACCGCTAAGCGACGTTTCCACCCAAATTCCCCGCCTGTTATCATGACAGCCCTGTATCGTCTGGAGCACAGGGTCTTTCATGACCGTTGAACAAGTCACTGTAATCAATGCCCACCCGGATTCCGCCAGGATACTGGGCAATCACTCCGGGCATTGCCGGCAATGTGCTCTGCAGTCCGGCTGTGGACACCAGTTACTGGCAACAGCAACCAGGCACTCCAGGCAGGCTCTGGCCTTCGAATTGCCGCTACCACCAGCAATGCAGGGAAAGGTTTCCCCGGGTGACACGCTTACGTTGAAGGTGGGTGAAACCAGGCTCGTTTTCCTGTCGTTTCTGCAATATCTTGTTCCCCTGGCGGGCTTGCTGCTGGGTACTGCACTGGGCAGCCTGATGGCACAGCCTTCAAGCAACGAAATCATGGTCATTCTCTGTGCTTCAGCCGGGCTGGTTGCGGCGCTGGTGCTGGTCAGGAATATCAGCCAGGGCATGAAGCTTCCAGTTGCGCTGCAGATGCCGGAAAATGCCAGCGAGCATTTCATTCATAACCTGAAAAAAAATGACGGGACTCTTGATGACAAGTCGTAATCCTTTTGCCTTGTGGCAAGTACTTATCGCTTTCCTGAGCATGACGTTGCTGACTTCAGCCCAGGCACAGATGCTGCCTGATTTCACCAGCCTGGTTGAGGAAAATGCCAATGCCATCGTCAATGTCAGTTCTGTCAGGCGGGCAGGTAACAACGAGGACAATGATGAGCGCCTGGATGAAATCCTGCGTTATTACTTTGGCGACGATATTCCGGATTTGCCCGACCGGCAACCAAGGGGCCTGGAACAACGACCTTCACTGGGGTCAGGTTTTATTATTTCTGCTGACGGTTACATCATCACCAATCACCATGTCGTGGAAGGTGCCGATGCCATCACCATCACGCTCAATGACCGGCGCGAGTTTGACGCCGAAATTATCGGTTCCGATGTAAGTTCGGACCTGGCCTTGCTGAAAATTGAGGCCGCTGATCTGAAACCTGTCAGCCTGGGCAATTCTTCCAGCCTGAAAGTGGGGGAATGGGTGCTGGCCATTGGTTCACCGATGGGGCTGCGTTTTTCCGTCACTGCCGGGATCATCAGCTATATGGGACGCAACATTCCCAATGGCAGCGGGGGCAATTACGTGTCTTTCATCCAGACCGATGTGGCCATTAACCCCGGCAATTCCGGTGGGCCGCTGTTCAACCTGGATGGAGAAGTGATTGGTATCAATTCCCAGATATTTACCAGTACCGGCGGCTCCATGGGCCTGTCCTTTGCCATTCCCGTGGATGTGGCCAAAAACGTCGTCGGCCAGCTCAAGGCCAAGGGCGTGGTAGAACGTGGCTGGATGGGCGTGGGTATCAATGAAGTCAGCCAGGTGGTTGCCGAAGAAGCCGGCCTGATGACACCGGCCGGCGCCCTGATTAACCAGGTGATAGAAGGCAGTCCGGCAGAACGGGCCGGTTTCATGACAGGCGATATCATTACCCGCTTCAATGGCAGCGACATTGTCAGCAGTGGCGATCTGCCGTTTCATGTTGGCCTGACCGCACCGGACAGCGTGGCGGATGTCGATATCATTCGCTCGGGACAGGCAATGACCCTGGAAATGACGATTGGCAAACTGGCCTCAGGTGCACCGGTGGCTGCAAGCATGGAACAGGCTGACCCCAATCCCCTGGGCCTGATGATTACCGATACTGAGCGGTCGGGAGATTCCTCCGGAGTGCTGATCGTCAATGTCATCGGCAGTGCAGGGCGCGAAGCCGGTTTTGAGTCCGGCGATATCCTCATCAGTATCAATGGCCAGGAGACCAGTTCGGTCGAACGTTTCAATGCCCTCATTGCCGAACTGCCAGTCGACCAGGTCATGCCGGCACTGGTGGAAAGGGACGGTAACCAGTTCTTCCTGACAGTACGGATTCCTGATTGATCGTGGAGCCCGATATCATGGCGGACAGGCACATCTTGCTGTAGACTTGCGCACTTTTTCCGATCTCCGGATTCATTGTTTCACCCACTGAGCTTGCTATCCAGGTGAGTAACCTAGACCACATACGTAATTTTTCCATCATCGCCCATATCGATCATGGCAAGTCCACTCTTGCCGATCGTTTTATACAGTTATGTGGCGGCCTTAGTGACAGGGAAATGAAGGAGCAGATCCTTGATTCCCTCGATATCGAGCGTGAGCGTGGTATTACCATCAAGGCGCAGAGTGTCACCCTGGATTACCAGGCTGATGACGGTAAAACCTACCAGCTCAATTTTATCGACACGCCGGGACACGTGGATTTTACCTATGAAGTTTCCCGTTCACTGGCAGCCTGTGAAGGTGCCCTGCTGGTCGTTGATGCCGCCCAGGGTGTAGAGGCACAGTCTGTAGCCAACTGCTATACGGCCATTGACGAGGGCCTGGAAGTACTCCCGATTCTGAACAAGATGGATCTGCCCCAGGCTGAACCTGAGAAGGTCAGGCAGGAAATTGAAGAGATCATCGGCATTAGTGCTGAAGACGCGGTCCTCGCCAGTGCCAAGACCGGGCTCGGTATCCACGAGACCCTGGAAAAAATTGTTCATGATGTTCCTCCCCCCACGGGAGATCCTGCTGGCAAGCTCCAGGCCCTGATTATTGATTCGTGGTTTGATAATTACCTGGGAGTGATCTCCCTGGTTCGTGTCAGGGAAGGGGTATTGCGCAAGGGTGACAAGATTATTACCAAGTCCACGGGCAAAGTGCATATCGTCGATAACGTCGGTATTTTTTCGCCCAAGCGCACCGTGAAAAATGAACTCAAGGCCGGTGAAGTCGGTTTTATCGAAGCCACCATCAAGGAAATACGTGGAGCGCCTGTCGGCGACACCATTACCCATGCCTCCACGCCGGATGTCCCTTCATTACCGGGCTTCAAAAAAATCCAGGCCCAGGTTTATGCAGGCCTGTTTCCTGTCTCCAGTGATGACTTTGACAGTTTCAGGGATGCACTGGAGAAGTTGACATTAAATGATGCCGCGCTGATTTATGAGCCGGAAAGCTCCGATGCCCTTGGTGTGGGTTTTCGTTGTGGCTTCCTGGGAATGCTGCACATGGAAATTGTCCAGGAACGCCTGGAACGCGAATATGACCTGGATTTGATTACCTCTGCGCCGACCGTGGTATATGAAGTGTTGACCAGCAGTGGAGAAGTGATAAAGGTGGAAAGTCCGTCACGATTACCACCGACCACCAATATCGAAGAGATGCGTGAGCCCATCGTCGAGGCCAGCATCCTGGTACCCCAGGAACATGTCGGTAGCGTGCTGGCGCTGTGTACGGAAAAGCGCGGCTTGCAAAAAGACATGCAGTTTGTCGGGCAGCAGGTATCCATCAAGTATGAATTGCCCATGAGTGAAGTTGTGCTGGACTTTTTTGACCGGCTCAAATCCGTCAGTCGGGGATATGCATCACTGGATTATCACTTTGTACGTTTCCAGGAGGCCAAGCTGGTCAGGCTGGATGTTTTGATCAATGGTGATACAGTAGACGCCCTTGCCCTGATCGTTCACAGGGACCAGGCCCAGAGCAAGGGCAGGGTGCTGACGGAAAAAATGAAAGAGCTCATTCCAAGGCAACTTTACGATGTGGCAATCCAGGCAGCTATAGGCGGGCAGATTGTTGCACGTACCACGGTCAAGGCCTTACGCAAAAATGTCACCGCAAAATGTTATGGTGGTGATATTACCCGCAAGAAGAAATTGCTTGAGAAGCAAAAAGCGGGCAAGAAACGGATGAAGCAGGTTGGCAATGTTGAAGTGCCCCAGGAAGCCTTCCTCGCCATTCTGAAAGTGGATAAGTAGCGGCAGATATTACATACAAGTATGAGATGAGGAGATTTTGCCGGGAACTAGCCGGTACAACACGATCATGAGTTTTGATTTTTCTTTAATTCTGCTGGTTTTTTCCGCTATTACTGGCGTCATCTGGTTGCTGGATATCGTTCTGATGAAAAAGCCGCGGCAGGCGAAGGTGGATGCTTTCCTGGCCAGCAAAGGCGTTCCGCGAAATGATTTTGACCTCTTTGCCCGCTACCTGGAAACAGGGAAGAAAGATGGGCGCCTGGCCACCGAAAACAAAAGCGGCGACAGCGTGCGTTTCCAGAACCAGTCGACCCTGGAGCAGGCCTATGACCTCTACCAGGAACCTCTGGTGGTGGACTACGCAAAATCCTTTTTCCCCATCATTTTTGCTGTCCTGATATTACGTTCCTTCCTTTTTGAACCATTCCAGATCCCGACAGGTTCCATGATTCCTACCCTCAATGTGGGAGACTTTATCGTAGTCAACAAGTATTCCTATGGCGTACGGTTGCCAGTCGTAGGCACCAAGATTATTGACGTTAGCGAGCCCAAGCGCGGCGATGTCATGGTCTTTATTCCTCCCCATGATCCGAATTACTACATCAAGCGTGTTATCGGTATGCCTGGTGATCATGTGCGTTATGAGGACAAAACCGTCTATATTAACGGTGAACCACTAGATCAGGAATATGTGGACTTCATCAACGACAGAAGGCCTCCTGTGATCTATTCTCAGGAGAGTATCGGTGGTATAACGCACGATATTTATACGTCGCCATCGCCGTCTTACATCCGGCCAGGCAACTGGCTGTGGCCGGAAGGCCGTGTTATCCCTGAAGGGCATTATTTCATGATGGGAGATAACAGGGACAATAGCAGCGACAGCCGTGTCTGGGGTCCTGTGACCGAAGACAATATAGTCGGCAAGGCCGTAGCGGTCTGGATGCACAAGGACCCGGGCTTGAGCCTGCCGAGTTTCAGCCAGAACCGGTTCATAGATAACCCTTGATGCCAGGGGTGTTGGAACGGTTATAAAACAGTGTTACCAGAACAGTGTTTGAAGAGAGGACTAACATGAACATGATCAGGCAATACCCTGCGCGACAAAAAGGTGCCACGCTGTATGCGCTTATCGTGGTGATGACCCTCCTGGGAATTATCATATTCGCAGGCCTGAAAATTTCCCCTGCTTACATTGATGACCGTATCATCAGCACAACGCTGGAAAACATGAGGGCTGAAGGTGAACTGGCCTCGGCGCCACTGAGCGAGATTCGCAGGCGTGTCTCGCGGACGATGATTGCCAACGGTGCTAACTGGCAGTCAGACAGTCTTGACCAGGTAGAACAAGGCGGTGTTGATTATATTGAAGTCAAGTATGAAACAAGGGTGCCCATGTTCTGGAATATCGATGCCATCGTTAAATTCGATTACCGGGTGGCCAAATCGGACTGACAGTCCAGCAAAAACCTGACGTGCCCTCTGAGACCCCCAAACTCGATTACCAGTTCAGTAATCAGGCCCTGCTTGACCTGGCACTTCGACACTGCAGTGTCGGCCGGGACAACAATGAACGTCTTGAATTTCTTGGTGATGCCATTCTTGGTTTCATCATGGCCGATGAACTTCAGCGCCGATTTCCCGAGGCCCGCGAAGGGCAGTTGAGCCGTTTAAGGGCTGATCTCGTACAGGGTGCAACGCTGGCCGGTGTCGCCAGGGAACTGGAAGTCGGCCCGGCCCTGCAACTGGGAATCGGGGAATTGAAAAGTGGCGGTGCTGACCGTGACTCCATTCTTGCGGACACCCTCGAAGCTATAATTTCAGCCATCTATCTTGATGCCGGCATGGAGACATGTCGCTCGATAGTCCTGGGCTGGTTTGAGCAACGCCTGGACAGCCTGGACCTGGACACCCAGACCAAGGATGCCAAGACCCGCCTGCAGGAGCACCTGCAAGCCATCAAGAGTGATTTGCCGGAATATGAAGTGATGGAAGTGGTGGGCAAGGACCATCAGCAACGCTTTGCTGTCCTGTGTCATGTTGCTTTGCTGCCGGAACCGGTTACCGGTTATGGCACCTCCCGTCGAGAGGCTGAACAGGAAGCTGCCGAAGCCGTTATTGCCGCCCTGGCCGAAGCCGACTAAAAACAAGCGTTACACCCAAAAACTGCTATTATTTCCCTATGAGTTCTGAACAACACGACCAGGCTGATGCATCGTCGCCACGCTGCGGGCTGGTTGCTATTGTGGGTAAGCCCAACGTCGGAAAGTCCACTTTGCTGAATTACCTGATTGGCCAGAAACTTAGTATCACCTCCAGAAAACCCCAGACTACCCGGCACCGCCTGCTGGGCATCAAGACCGTGGGGAACACCCAGATAATCTTTGTGGACACGCCCGGACTGCATAGCGGGCAGGACAAGGCCATTAACCGTTACATGAACAAGACGGTGCATAACGTGGTGCGGGATGTGGACCTGATCCTGTTTGTCGTGGACAGGCTGAAATGGAACGAGGAAGACGAGCTGGTCCTGCGACAGATTCGGCATACCGAGACACCGGTAATGCTTGTCATCAACAAGGTAGATCTCATCGAGGACAAATCCATCCTGCTGCCGCATATCAATGAAATGCAGTCGCTATACCCGTTTGCAGAAATTTTTCCACTATCGGCGCTCAAAGAGCACAACATTGAAGACCTGGAAAAGGCTATAGCCGCACGCCTGCCCGAAAACCCGTTTTATTACCCTGAAGACCAGATTACCGACCGCAATGCCCGTTTCCTGGCCGCGGAGTTCATTCGGGAAAAAATTACGCGCCAGATCGGTGATGAATTACCGTATGAAGCCACGGTTGAAATCGAGGAGTTTCGCCATGATGGAAAGGTGATTTATATCAGTGCATTAATCCTGGTAGAAAAACCGGGCCAGAAACGCATCATCATTGGTGATGGTGGCTCTCGCCTCAAGCTGATCGGCACGGAAGCACGCAAGGATATTGAACACTTGCTGGACAGCAAGGTGATGCTCAATCTCTGGGTGAAAGTCAAAAGTGGCTGGTCAGATGATGAACGAGCGCTCAAGAGCCTTGGCTATGATGACTTTGCCTGAAACATCGCATGCGCAGAGCTTGCTGGCCATGGGCGACTAGGATGTGAGCCTTGTCGACCCTGATTGAATTACAGCCGGCTTATATCCTGCACAGTCGGCCGTTTCGCGACAGCAGCCTGATCCTTGATTTTCTTACGCCCGATTATGGCAGGATAAGCGCCATCTCCCGTGGTGGTCGCAGTGGCAAGTCGAAAACCAAAAGCCTGCTGCAGCCTTTTACACCTGTGCTGGTCTCCCTGTCCGGCAAGAGCGAACTGAAAAGCCTGCGTAGTATTGAGCTGAGATATTCCCTGCCCATGCTCAAAGGCGAAAGGTTGTTCAGTGCCCTGTACATGAATGAAATCATTGTCCGGTTATTTCAAAGCCACGAGGCCGATCCCGATTTTTTTCAGGACTATGAGCAGGCGCTTGCCCGGTTGGGCAACCAGGAGCAGCCGGAACCGGTGCTGCGCAACTTCGAGTTGAGCCTGCTCGAGGCCCTGGGCTATGGTGTGGATTTCAGTGCCGAGGCCCATTCGCATCAACCGGTACTACCTGACGACTGGTACTATTTCCAGGAAGAAAGCGGATTCATCCGCGTGCAGGACCAGGCCGTACATGGTGAGGCTGTTACTGCGGGCAACAATGTCTTTACCGGTCGGGACCTGCTGAATATCCATGACAGGAATTTTTCTGAAGATTCCACCCGTCGTACGGCCAAGCTGGTAATCCGCGGCATACTGGCAAACCACCTGGGCAGTGCCCCTCTGCGCAGTCGTTCGCTGTTTACCCGCTGATGGGGGTTTGAGCACCAATGCGGGGTGTGGGCATTGGCGCCTTCACACGATAGAATTAGCGCCTTTTTGAGCCGATACCCGCAATCCCTTGCGATGCAGGTTGAATACTTGCCAGGAAATCCAGTTATGTCATTTCCCACAATTGAAGATACGGTTGGTAATACGCCGCTCGTGCGCCTGCAAAGGCTGCCGGGGAATACCAGCAATACCGTACTGGTCAAGCTGGAAGGCAATAACCCGGCAGGATCGGTCAAGGACCGGCCTGTGCTGAGCATGATCAGCAAGGCTGAGGCCCGCGGCGAGATCAAGCCGGGGGATACCCTGATTGAAGCAACCAGTGGCAATACCGGCATCGCCCTGGCCATGGTGGCGGCTATCAAGGGCTACAACATGATACTCATCATGCCGGAAAGCTCGACCCAGGAACGCAAGGACTCGATGACAGCCTACGGCGCACAATTGATCGAAGTGACTGCGGAGGAGGGCATGGAAGGCGCCCGTGACGTGGCCAAGCGCATGGAAGCCGAGGGCAAGGGCAAGGTGCTGGATCAGTTTGCCAACGAGGACAATTTTGCCGCCCACGTGGAGCATACCGGCCCGGAAATCTGGCGTGATACCAATGGCACTGTCACCCATTTTGTCAGTTCCATGGGCACCACCGGCACTATTATGGGGGTATCGCGCTACCTGAAATCACAAAATCCGGCGATCGAAATTATCGGCTTGCAACCGAAAGAGGGCGCCAAGATACCCGGTATACGCCGCTGGCCGCCGGCGTACCTGCCAAAAATATTTGAACGGGAACGTGTAGACCAGATCATTGATATCAGCCAGGAAGATGCTGAAAACACCACGCGGGCCCTGGCCAGGGAAGAAGGAATCTGCTGTGGTGTATCCTCCGGCGGAGCAGTCTTTGCTGCCCTAGAGCTTTCCCGGCAGGTGGAAAACGCCGTCATTGTTGCCATCGTTTGTGACCGGGGTGACCGTTACCTGTCCTCCGGGCTGTTTACCGCCGGGTAAGAATCAGCCTGCCATGAGAAGACGCCGCCGCAAAAAGAACCTGCCGACTACCCCGGTCACCCTGGATATTGAAAAACTCAGTCATGAGGGACGCGGTATAGGACATCACGAGGGCAAGGTGATGTTTGTGGAAGGTGCGCTACCGGGGGAGCAGGTGGAAGCCATGCTGACCAACCGCCGCGAAAGTTTTGATGAAGCCAAGCTCCATGCGATTTTGCAGGCAGCCCCGGAAAGAATTACACCGGCCTGCGAATACGCTGATATCTGTGGCGGGTGCAGTCTTCAACACTTCGATGCCCAGGCGCAAATGGCGTTCAAGCAGGACATGTTGCTGGAAAAGCTGGCCCATGCTGTTCCTGATGTTTCTTTTGATGTGCTCGAACCGCTGACGGGCCCGGTCCTGGGTTACCGGCGCAAGGCCCGGCTTGCTGTACGTTATGTGCATAAAAAAGAACAGGTGCTGGTGGGGTTCCGGGAAAAACAGTCTACCTTTATCACCAATATGGACGATTGCAAGGTTCTGGATCCGCGCCTGGCGGTGTTGCTGCCAGCGCTCTCGGCCCTGATTGGCAGCATGGAGAGCTTTCGCCATATTCCCCAGATCGAAGTGGCTGCAGGTGACCCCGATGAAAGCGGTTGCACCGTCGCCCTGGTGTTCAGGCACTTGCAGGCATTGCCGTCGCAAGACCAGGACAAGTTGCTGGCTTTTGGTGAGGAAAAGGGGGTGGCGATCTATCTGCAACCGGGTGGCCTGGATACCGTGCACAGGATTTATCCCGGTGCAGGCGAGGATCGGCTCTATTACCAGTTACCGGATGCCGGTCTGCGTATGGCATTTCATCCCAATGATTTCACCCAGGTAAACGCGGAGATCAACCGTCAGATGATAGCCAGGGCCTTGTCCTTGCTGGAGCTGACAGACAATGACCGTGTGCTTGACCTGTTTTGCGGCCTGGGCAATTTCACCTTGCCCCTGGCAAAGCGCTGCGGCCATGCCACTGGCGTGGAAGGCTCGGAGGTTATGGTTGGTCGGGCACAGGAAAATGCCGCGGCCAATGGTATCGGCAATGCGGAATTCCACAGTGCCGATCTGTCCAGGCCAATGGCAGGGGCTGGCTGGCTGGCAGAAGGTTTTGACAAGATACTGCTGGACCCGCCTCGTTCCGGCGCCTGGGAGGTTCTGCCGGACATCGTCACCTTGCGACCCGAGCGCATAGTGTATGTTTCCTGTAACCCTGCCACCCTGGCCAGGGACACCGAATTCCTGGTTGAACAGGGCTATCTCCTGTCCTGTGCCGGTGCCATGGACATGTTTCCCCAGACTGCCCATGTCGAAGCCATGGCACTGTTCATCGATAGCAAACGGAAACAGGCATGACCATCAACGAGCTGCTCGACATCATGGCCAAACTCCGGGATCCGGATCACGGGTGCCCCTGGGACAGGAAGCAGACATTTGACACGATTGTGCCGCATACCCTGGAAGAGGTTTACGAGGTCGTCGATACGATTGAGCGCAAGGATTATGACCACCTGGCCAATGAACTTGGTGACCTGCTGTTCCAGGTGGTCTTTTATGCCCAGCTTGGCAAGGAGGCAGGGCTGTTTGATTTTGACGAGGTGGTCAGCGAGATCTGCAACAAACTGCTGACACGTCATCCCCATGTCTTTCCTGATGCCAGCCTTGCCAGTTTCGGTTCGCCGGCGGATATCACAGCGGAACAGGTAGAAGGCAACTGGGAAGCGATCAAACAGCAGGAGCGGGACAACAAAGGCCAGGAGCCCGGCAGCATTCTGGACGATATTCCCCGTGCGCTGCCAGCACTGACACGGGCCAGGAAAATCCAGAAAAGGGCGGCACGCAGTGGATTCGACTGGCCTGATATCGATGGCGTCCTGGACAAGGTCAACGAGGAAAATGCAGAGCTGCGGGAGGCAATGGCCTCAGGGGAAGCCGAGCATATTGAGGAAGAGCTTGGCGATATGTTTTTCAGCCTGGTGAATTTGTCACGGCATCTGAATATTGAACCGGAAAAATGCCTGCGCAAGGCCAATGAAAAATTTGAGTCCCGGTTTCGCCGCATGGAAAAAGTCATCAATAGTGAAGACAGGGATCTGGCGACAATGGATCTTGAAGAAATGGAAAACTACTGGCAACAAATCAAGAACAGCAACTAACCAGCACAGGCACGGATTACTTTCTTGTGGACACTAATCCAACCGTGTATGTTTTATTTATTTAGCAGGAGTGGTAACGATGAAAATGATCTTATTGGGGGCACCGGGTGCCGGCAAGGGCACACAGGCAAAATTCCTGACGGAAGCCTACGGCATTCCCCAGATATCCACCGGCGATATGCTGCGTGCTGCCGTCAAGGCAGGTACCGAAGTTGGCCTGAAAGCCAAAGCGGTCATGGACAGCGGGGCATTGGTCACTGATGACATCATCATCGCGCTGGTCAAGGACCGCATTGCCCAGGAAGACTGCAAGGGTGGATTTCTTTTTGATGGCTTTCCGCGCACCATTCCCCAGGCCGAAGCCATGCGTGACGCCGGTGTGGATATCGATGTCGTTCTGGAAATCGATGTCCCTGATGATGAAATTGTCAGGCGCCTGAGTGGTCGTCGAGTCCACCTGGATTCCGGTCGGGTTTACCATATTGATTTCAATCCACCTGAAAAAGAGGGTGTGGATAATGAAACAGGTGAGCCCCTGATCCAGCGCGATGACGACAAGGAAGATACCGTCAGGAAACGCCTGTCGGTTTACCATGAGCAGACCAAGCCCCTGGTCAACTTCTACCAGACCATGGAAAAAGAAACCGGTAACGTGCGTTTCATACGTATTGACGGTACCCGTGGCATCCAGGATATCGTCGACGACATCAAGCAAAGCCTGGGTTTGTAATGCCCTTACGCTGGCGCCATGGCGGCGTCAGCGCCATCCCGGGGCACGAAAAGCCTATTCGCCAAAACTAAAATACTAAATTAAATCAATCGTTTTTGTTGGATACTTTAACGAGATTGTGATAATTTTTCCGCCAACGTCGGCGTGGACAGCTTTGCCATACAACTGTCCTTTACAGGCTGCGGTTCAGGAGAGCTGATATGTCTACTGCGAAAGCAAAAAGAAAAACCGTCAAAGCATCTGCGAGAACTTCTGCACGGGCAAGTGCCGGAAAAACCTCCGTAAAGTCGGTCAAACGCCGTAACGTGTCCGCCACCACCAAGGCAAAATCAGCATTGAACAAGGCCCAGAAAGAGCTGGCAAAACAGTCCAGGGCTGTGACCGCCGCGCGCAAGAAAGTCAGTGCTGCCAGGACCAGGAAAGCGGTCGTCAAGGCCAGGGCAGCTGTCAGAAAATCCACTACACGGCTAAACGCTGCCAAGGCCAGTTTACTGAAAGCCAAACAAAACATGGTCAAGGCCCAGGCGGTGGAAGTTGCCAGGGCCAAGGTCGCCGAACAGGCCAAAGCAGTAGCATCCTATAAAGACACCCTGAAGAAAAAATCCAGGCAAGACCTGAAAAAAGCAATCAAGCAATTCGAGGCTTCATGGACGAAGAAACGGGCCAAGACAGATGCCAGGAAACTTGCCGAAAAACTGAAAAAAGAAGCAGCCAAGGCAGCAGCCGCCAAGCGCAAAGCAGAAGCCAGGGCCAGGCTTGCAGCCAGGAAACTGGCAGCCAAGGCGAAAAAAGAAAAGCGCCAGGCAGCGGCGAAGGCCAAGCTCAAGGCCAGGAAGGCAGAAACCAGGTTAAAAGCCGAGGCCAGGGCAGCGAAAAAGAAAGTCGCCAGGAAGGCCGCCAAAAAGGCAGCCAGGGAAAAAACCGCCAGAAGGAAAGCCGAAAAGAAAGCCGAAAAGAAAGCCGGAAAAAAAGCAGTTAAAAAAGCTGCTAAAAAAGCTGCCAGAAAAACGGTAAAGAAAAAGTCGGCAAGAAAGAAAACAGCGAGTAAAAAAGCCGCGAAAAAGAAATAACGGCATTACTACATCAGGGGTTACGACCACGGTCAGTATATATCCTGGCAGTGGCTTAATTTATAATGAGTCCTCCGCAGAACCCTGTGGAGGATTTTTTTTGGTAAATACTGCATGTCAGTCATTCTTGCAATCGATACATCCACCCAGGCCTGTTCATGTGCCCTGAACCGGGACGGTGAAATCAGCGAAACCTTTGCCGTTGTGCCGCGTCAACACGCAGGCAAGCTGTTGCCCATGATCAGTGATTTACTGAAGTCCCACGGGTTGTCCTATGAAAATCTTGATGCCGTAGCCTATGGCCAGGGTCCAGGCTCTTTTACCGGCCTGCGTATTGCTGCCGGTGTCACCCAGGGTATTGCCTTTGGTGCCGGTTTGCCTGTGATACCGGTATCCACCCTGGCGTCACAGGCCATGCAATTGAGAAATGCGATTGATCCCGGTTTGGTGTTCAGTACCCTGGATGCCCGTATCGATGAAGTGTATTACGCGTTCTTCCGGCTTGACCCACAGGGTATCGAGGCTGTCGGAGAGGCGGGCCTGTGCAAACCGGAAGCCTTGCCTGTTCCGGTACCTGGCAATGCCGAGTGCTTCGCTGCAGTGGGTAGTGGCCTGGCATACCAGGAGCGTATGCCCGCAACTTACCGTGACTGTTTTGTCTACACTGACAGTGAAGTGCATCCCAGGGCCGGTGTGATGGCTGAACTGGCTGCCGGCATGCTGGCAGCAGGACAGACCCAGTTACCCGAGGACGTCAACCCGGTTTACCTGCGGGACAAAGTCACCCATGGCTGATTGCTCGTACCTGGACGCTGTCCATGGCGAAAACAGGAAGTCCGCAAAAGGGATAAGTGCCAATGAGTTTTGATGTCATACGAGTGACTTTTCTGGCACTTATCCAGGGTTTAACCGAATTCCTGCCTATATCAAGTTCTGCCCACCTGATTCTGCCCTCGGCCTTGCTGGGGTGGGAAGACCAGGGCCTGGCTTTTGATGTTGCCGTTCACCTGGGCACCCTGTCAGCAGTCGTACTTTATTTTCGTAAGGATATCTTCAGTATTGCCGCCGGCTGTCTCAGGCAGGTGTTCAGGGGAGAGCCCTCAGCAGAGGGCATGCTGGGCTGGCAAATCATTGTTGCCACGATACCCGTTGTCATCATCGGTTTTCTGGCCAAGGACTATGTGGATGTCTATCTGAGACAAACGGTTGTGATCGCCACCACCACCGTGTTTTTTGCATTGCTGCTGCTTTGGACCGACAGGCAATCAACGGCAAGTATGCGCTTGGCTGATATGGGTTGGAAAACAGTCCTGATTATCGGCGCGGCCCAGGTGCTGGCGCTGGTACCCGGGACTTCCCGATCCGGCATTACCATGACGGCGGCCTTGTTCTGTCATCTGGACCGGGAAAGCGCCAGTCGTTTTTCCTTCCTGCTTTCCATTCCGGTCATTGCCGGGGCGGCCTTGTTGCTGGTGCTGGACCTGCTGGAGGCGGAAGCGGTCAATTGGCCTGAACTGGTATACGGTATGGTCCTGGCAGGACTGGTGGCCTTTGCCTGCATTCATTACTTCCTGAAAGCCATAGCCCGTATTGGCTTTCTGCCCTTTGTCATCTACCGTCTCTTGCTGGGGCTTGTCCTGTTCCTGTTTTTTGTCTGAGCGCTATAGGTGCGGCTGTTCAGGGACGGAAAACATGACTGATACTGTTTCTACCTTCCGCTAGCACGAATATGGCGTTTACACGGCGAAATTGAGTTCAATCTTGACGCCGTTGGGGTCATTCAGAAACAGCTGAACGAGGCCGGCATGTGGCACATCATTGCGATCATAGGCAATGGCCTGTTGTTCCAGTCGCAAGATCATGTCGTCGGGATCGGTGCCATTGAACGCGATGTGGTCAAAGGCGCCTGTTCCCGGTGCCCGGCTAGTCACAGGAATCCCCAGCTTGTTGGAATGTCGGGTGTAGGTTTCCCATTCGGCAATATGCAGAACAGGCGTCTGGTTCAGGTAAAGCCAGTAACCGGGAAACTCAAGCGGCGGCCTGAACCCATCTTCAAGGCCCAGGATGTCAATGTAAAACGCCCGCGTGGCATCGATATCATCAGTGAGCACAAGATAATGCTCCATCAGGTTAAGCGGCATACCTGTACCTTTTGAGAAGTTGAAAAGGGATAGTCGAATAGTGCTTCATTGCCGGGCGAACGTGTCTCAGGTCACCTTGAAAAACCAGAGCCTGATTGAATTGGCATAGCGGGCACCTGTCCCAATAAAAATCCCCTTGTTAAGCCACTCATATTTTCCCGCGGGAGCCTTGAAACGCGGATTGGTCCGGAAGTAGTACTCGGAAGGATCAACATCCTCACCGGCTGCCAGACGCTTCATGACCTCGTCCTTGCCGAAGCGCAGGCCATAATTCTCCACCTGAATGATGACGCCGTCGTCGGTCTGGATGGCATAGGTTGCCTCGGCCTGGGTGACGCCATCATTACGGGTGTGTTGCCAGTCTGCTGCGCCGGTAGGCATGAAAGTGCCACGGATATCCGGCCCTTCAAACGTGCCGTCCAGGATAGGTATCATGCGCCTGGGGCCTTCATACGTTTCCCCAAACTGGATGGGGTCAGCCAACTTGCCTTCAGCGGCAAAAATAAATTCATAACCGGGTTCTATCATCGTCTTTTGGCCTTTCTTTGATAATGAGTTTATTCATGGTCAGGCAGTCGCCTTTGCGAGTTGATAATAACATGCAGGAAACGCAAGAATGGTTTATTTCTTGACCGAGACGCAGTAGAGTCTTGTCCTGATTTTTTGTTAGGGAATTGAGAACTATGGAGCTTCCTGTTGTTGATGATACGGGTATCTGGGATGCCTGGATGACGATGCTGAATGTGCCTGCCATTTCAGCATCACTGGAACTGGGTATTTTCGAATCACTGGAAAAGGCGCCTGCTTCAGCTTCAGGGCTGGCTGAGCGGCTGGGATTTGAAGAAAGAACGCTCAAGGCATTGTTGCCGGTACTTGGCCACCTGGGATTCATGAAGTTCATTGATGGTGCCTGGCAACTCTCTGCCCAGGCCAGGTATTACCTGTTGGAAGAAAGCCCTTATTGCTGGAGCGGTGTGTTTCGTCGGGAAGGGCGCATGATGACGCGACACCAGTTGCTGGTTGAGGCCGTCACGGGCAAAAAGAATGAACATGATGGCAAGGATCGCCCGGCGGAAAGCTGGGAAAGCGGCCAGGTTAAAAAGGATATGGCCAAGGAGATTACGGCCTTCATGCATAGTCATTCCATGGCGGCAGCCCAGGGTATGACCCGCACAGGAGATTTCGGCGGTGTCAGCAGGGTGCTGGATGTTGGCGGTGGTTCAGGTTGTTTTGCCATTGCCATGGCCCAGGCCATGCCGTCTGTTTCCTGCACCGTGATGGAACTGCCCGCCATCTGTGAGTTGGCAGAGGAATACGTGGCAAAAGAAAACCTGAGCGACAGGATCGATACCGTCACGGTGGATATGTTTCGTGAAAAGTGGCCGACAGGTTATGACATGCATTTCTTTTCCAATATTTTCCATGACTGGAGCTTTGATACATGCCGTGAACTGGCCAAGAGCAGTTTCGAGGCGCTGGAGCCGGGCGGCAAAATCATGTTGCATGAAATGCTGCTCAATGATGGGGGCAAGTCACCTTATCCGGCTATTGCCTTTTCCCTGTTGATGGCCATTGGTACCAGGGGTCAGCAGTTTACCTTGCCGGACTTACATGACATTCTGTCTTCAGCCGGTTTCACCAATATCAGCAGTGAGAATACATACGGTTATTACTCTATCGTCAGTGCTGAAAAGCCGGCCTGATAGCGGGCGTCCAATATTCCGGGAAATAATAAACATGGTCGAAAAAAATCCAAGAAATGACGGTGAATACCTGAATTCATTGGCACGTGGCCTGGCGGTGTTGAGGGCATTCAGCCGTGAGAAACCGGAAATGACCCTGAGCGAGCTTGCTATCCAGACCGGGTTGAACCCGGCTGTTGTGCGACGCTGCCTGAACACGCTGCAGCATTTGGGTTATGTGGGCAAAAAAGACAAGCTCTTCCTGTTGAGGCCAGCGGTCTTTCGTCTTGGTTCTGCCTATATCGAATCCATGAACCTGGAAGAAGTGGCCAGGCCGGCGATGCAGCGTGTCAGGGATCTGACAGGGAACAGTGTCGCCCTGGGGGTCCTGTCCGACAGGGATATCCTGTTCCTGGTTTATGTCTCCACGAAACAGTTGACCCGGATTGTGGCCGGTGTGGGCACCCGGTTCCCAGCCTATGCGACATCGGCCGGACGTGCCATCCTGGCTTTTGAAGAAAAAGATGAGATCGAAGACTACCTGCGCAAGGTGAAGCTGGAACCACTCACTGAAAAAACAGTGACTTCCAAGAAGGAGCTCAAGAGCATCCTGGCCAGCGTCAAGAAAAACCGGTTTTCTGCCACCGATGGTGAACTGGATTTTGGCGTGGTTTCAGTAGGGGTGCCTGTATTCAACGAAGAAAACCGGGTTATTGCCTCCATTTCCTGTTCCACGGCATCGGCACGCCTGCCCCAGGAGGAGATGATTGAAACCGTTGTGCCCTTGCTCACGGAAGCTGCCAAGGACATCGAGTTTGAACTGCGGCGTTGCCCGATGCTGGCGCATTCCATCATTTCCTGACTTTGCAAACATACAAAAAAAACCGGAGTGGCCTGGCCGCTCCGGTTTTTTTATGGATTGCTGAATGACAGTAGCTGAAAGCTACAGTTCGGCATTCACGATGGCCGCACCAGCGCTAAGGGCTTTCAGTTTGGCCCGGGCAGATTCACGTGGCAGGTATTTCATGCCACAGTCAGGTGCGGCAATGATCCGCTCAGGTGGCAGGAATTCCAGCGCCGCACGCAGGCGGTCGGCCACAATTTCCGGGGTTTCCGGAGTTTCATCACCCAGATCGAGTACACCGACCATGATGGTTTTTCCTGGCAGGGCATTCAGCGCTGCACCCAGGTCCAGGTCTGGTTGAGCAGCTTCAATGGACACCTGGTCCACATTGATGTCGCTGACCAGCGGCAGGCAGGAATAACCGTCACCGGATTTGTCTGAGACCATGGCAGCATAACCAAAGCACACGTGCAGGGCAGTAGTGCCTTCAATACCCTCCAGGGCCTTGTTGATGGCCTTGGCACCATATTCCTTGGCGTCGTCATAACGTGCCTGCAGGTAAGGTTCATCGAACTGTACGATGTCGGCACCGGCAGCAAACAGGTCACGCATTTCCTCGTTCACCACCTCCGCATAGGCCATGGCGACTTCTTCCGGTGTTTTGTAGTACTGGCTTACGGCCAGCTGGGAGAGCGTGAATGGCCCGGGAATAGTGATTTTCACGGTTTTGTCCGTATGTGCACGCAGGAATTTCACATCGTCGACATGTACCGGGGAAACTCTTTTTAACGGCCCGCTGATCAGGGGAACCTTGTTGGGTTTGCCGGCACGGCCAATCAGGGTTTCAACCTTTTCCCTGTCAATACCTTCCGGGGCGTTGGCCAACGGGGCAGAATAGCTTTCACGACGGACTTCGCCATCAGTGACAATATCGATGCCAGCGAGCTCCTGGTCTTCCAGAATGCTCAAAACGGCATCATCCTGGGCTTCCTGGAGTAAATCTTTGGAAACTCTCCACATGTCACCGGTGAGAATGCGGGCGGGCAGGCGGTTGCGAAGGGCTTCACGGTCTATCAGCCATTCAGGCTGGGCGTAGCTGCCAACGAGGGCTGTGCGGATTTTAGTCATAATCTTGTTGTAATCTCCCTTGAAAGAAGCCCCGGATTATACTGAAAGCAACGATAAAGGCCACCGGTGCCAATCTGTATTATAATGCCCCCCCTCGACCTACGGGTCTGACTCATTGACTGGACCGGGGCCTGCAATTATTCTGGGCGCCGTTTCGGACAATGCGAGACATTCTGTAAAACAAGACGACACGCAAGACTACATTCAAAGGTGTAAAGGTAAAAACATGACAGCTGAATATTTCAAAGAAGGTGAGTGGTGGGTAAGTCCCTATAACGTGATTGACGAGGTGACATCCAAGTTTGACCTTCCCGAAAAAGTGGAAATCCATGATGCGACCCTGCGCGACGGTGAACAGACACCCGGCGTGGTATTCAGCCCGGAAGACAAGATCGCCATTGCCGAGAAAATGGCTGAAGTCGGTGTTGACCGTATTGAGGCGGGAATGCCCGCGGTTTCACCGGATGACTACAAGGCCATCAAGCAGATTTGCTCCCTGGGCCTGAAATCCAAGATTTATACCTTTGCCCGGGCCATGGAGTCAGATATTGATTCTGCCATCGAGTGCGGCGCGGACGGTGTGATCATTGAAGTGCCCATCGGTTATCCGAAACTGAAATACCAGTTCAAGTGGACCTGGGAAGACGTTTACAAGAAGAGTGCCCCGATCATCAAGTACGCCAAGGATCATGGCCTGCACACGGTATTTTTCCCCTATGACACCACCCGCGCCCGCGAAGAGGACCTGGAAAACCTGCTCAATGCGGTGATGGACAACTGTCCACCGGACTCTGTCGGTGTGGTAGACACCATGGGCTGTGCGCTGCCGGAAGCCATCAAGTACCTGGTCCGCAAGGTCAAGGGCCTGACAAACCTGCCGGTTGAAGTGCATACGCACAATGACTTTGGCATGGGTGTAGCCACCGAGCTTGCCGGTGTTGAGGCCGGCGCCACTGTTGTTCACTCCTGTGTTAACGGGCTGGGCGAAAGAACGGGCAATGCTGCCATGGAAGAGCTGGTACTGGCCCTGGATGTGCTCTATGGCATCAAGATGGATTACGACATGAAGAAATTCCCGGAGCTGTTTGAGCTGGTATCCAGGATCAGCAATATCCCCATTGCAGCCAACAAGCCTGTGGGCGGTTCCCGCAACTTTACCCGTGAATCCGGTATTGGTGTTGACCTGGTACTGGAAGAACCACTGGCCATGTTCGGTACCCATCCTGCCCTGACCGGGCGTCATGGAGACATTGTCCTGGGTAAAAAGAGCGGCAAACGTTCTGTGACCTATTCCCTGGAGCAGATGGGAATCAAGGATTACAGCGATGAAGCCGTTGCTGAAATCCTGTCACAGGTAAAAGCCCTGGGAATCCAGAAGAAAACCATCATCTCCGAGGATGAGTTCAAGACCATCGTGAGCAATGTCCTCTGAGAGGGTCATTCAAACAGCGGCATTGTAAAAATGCACCGAAGGCATAAAAAAAGCCGGTTTAAAAACCGGCTTTTTTTATGCCTGAATTCCGGCAGTGACTTGCAGAATTCTGTTTGCCTGGCTGCTGTCGAAATCCTGGAGCCGAACATCCAGCCGGGATAGTGTATTAGGCTATTGGCGCCTTACCTAACAACCAGATACAGGTAAGACACCAATAGGGGAAGACGGTGCGTGTCATGCCAGGAAGTGAAACCTTTTTCCTGACCAAAAAAGCGAAAAAAATTTCGATAACCGAAATAATGTTGTCATAGGACCTGGCAGATGTAAATGCCGGATGAAAATTTTAGGCAAAAAAAAGCCCGGGGATTGCTCTCCGGGCTTTTCTCGTCGTTCGGGAAGAAATCAGTTGTCAGCGACCATGTGTCCATCATCCGAGGCACCAGGGACCACGCTGTAGCGAAAGGCTTCACTGTTGGCGATACCCTTGATGAGTGATGAAAAGCGGTAGTCATCCTGTGCTGCCTGCCGGACCAGTTCCCTGACCTGGGGCATGTCCACAGCTTCCACGGGACGTCCCAGTGCGTAGGTCAGCAGACGGGTGGTCACGGTGCGTGCAAACATGGAGGGATCTTCAGTCAGGGCCTTGCGCAAATCATCGGGCCCGTCTATCGGTTCGCCACTGGGCAGGACTCCCGAAGCATCTATCGGGTCGCGGGAATACCTGTCGATATTGCGCCAGTGTCCCACGGCATCAAAATTTTCGAGGGCAAAGCCCAGCGGGTCCATCACAGCATGGCAGGCGAAGCAGGTGGGGTTCTGGCGGTGCTGCTCAAGTCTTTCGCGCACGGTGGTAGCGGGTTTACCCACTTCATTTTCCGCCAGGTCTTCCACATCGGGTGGCGGCACGGGAGGCGGAGTTCCCATGATGTTTTCAAGAATCCAGGCACCGCGTAATACCGGTGAGGTCCTGTTGGGATAGGCTGCTGACATCAGGATGCCGCCTTTACCCAGCAATCCCCAGCGCGAGGAGTCGGCCAGCTCGACCCGACGGAAACGGTTGCCCTTGACGTTACGAATACCGTAATGCAGTGCCAGGCGTTCGTTCAGGAAACTGTAGTCAGCGGTGAGCAAGGCCATCACACTTTGGTCTTCACGAATAATGCTGTCGATAAACAGTTCAAGCTCACGCTTGAAATCCGGCCTGAGGTCCCCGGCACCGAAAGCATAGGGAAAGAAGCCGCCATCAGGGTTGATTTCATCCAGCTTGGAAAGCTCCAGCCACTGGTAGGCAAAGTTGGAAGCCAGGGTGCTGGAGCGAGGATCCGCGATCATGCGTTCAATCTGTGCATCGAAGGTGTCCAGGTCGGAAAGCTCACCGGCAATGGCCAGGTCGAGCAGTTCGCGATCGGGAATGCTGCTCCACAGGAAGAATGAGAGCCGTGTTGCCAGTTCCAGGTCGTCCAGGGCATAAACCTCACCAGGCTCCAGGTCCTGTGGACCTGTCTGGATGCGATAAAGGAAATTGGGACTGGCCAGGGCGCGGGTCAGTGCACGACGTACACCTTCTTCAAAACCGCCGATGGCATAACCCTGGTCATAAAAATCGAGAAGGGGAGTCATGTCATCGTCGGTCAGCGGGCGGCGATAGGCCAGCGAAGTAAAGTCGGTAATGATTTCCAGGGCGCAGTCCATTTCCTCGGCCGGAGACTCGGGGTAACAGGAAAATATCTTTTCCCGGCTCGGCGTCATGCTGATGCCGGTAGGATTGAATGGTCCCCGGATTTCCACGGAGGGAATGGAGAGGATTCGGTCCTGCAATGTACCGGGAATAGGGGGTTCCAGGCGATCGTCAGATTCGGCAAAGGTACGGCGGATAAAGGTCACACCGATATTGTGTGGCCCTGCTGTGGTGGTGAAACGGATATCCTTGGTGCGGCCGTTGATATCGTCCATGGGCGCAGCCTGGTCAAGGTCCAGGGCGATTCTGTCCTCATCGCCGCCCAGGACTGTCTGGTACACTTTTTCGCCGTCAACCGTGACAATCATGGTGTTTTCAAATTCGATATTGAACATCCAGGCAAACAGGTTGAAATCGCCGACATTCACCGCGTATTCGCCATCGGCCGGGAACCAGTGCTCCACGAGCATGCCGCCACGGGTACCCAGCGGGAGGCCTTCGATATGTTGCTGCTGGGAACCGCCGCCCTGCATGCGGATGGGCAGTTCTTCCTCCGGGAAATAGGTGGTACTGCCGGTGGCCGGGGACTTGTCGCCAATGGCCTGCTCCATGATGGAACGGGCCGCTAGGACATACTGGTTGATAAATGCCGGTGTGACATTCAGGGCTTCAGCGATATTGTCAAAACCATCGAGGGAATTGTCCTCGGGAAGAATGGCGGCTGGCTCAATCTCAATGCCGGTGAGGTCCCTGATGGCATTGGTGTATTCCTTCCGGTTCAGGCGATGGATCGGCATGCTGTGATAGACAGGATCCTTCTCCGCAGCCTCATCCAGGTAGGATTCCAGCCAGGTGACAAAGCTTTCCAGGGTTTCCTCGGAGGGAGTCTCCTGTCCCGGCGGGGGCATCATGCGCCCGCGCAGTTTCATGACGGCTTTTTCCCAGGTTTCGGCATGCTGTGGAATTTCGTCGACAAACATGGTGGTGAAATCAACGCCGCCTGAATAATCCTCGAAGTTGTGGCATTCAGTGCAATACTCGTTAATAAACTCCCATTGCTGGTCGGCGTTCGCCATGGCGTCATAGGCGGCATCCTGCTGGGCAGCCAGGGGATTGGCAGCAACCAGGGACAGTAATGCCGGTATCAGTAACAGGGGATTGAGCTTGTCAGTACGTGTCATCATGCGTTCAGGATACAGTCCAAATTGGGAAAAAAACGGTAATCAATGGGTAAATCCGGTTCTCAGGATCCGGAAATCCCCTTCTATACGGGGCGGCTATTGTAATGTGCGCCCCGGCTTGCCGTAAACACAAGGGGCAAGCCGATAGCGCACCAGGCCGTAATCAGGCAAGCCTGGCCGTGATTTTGGCCACATGTTCACCCTGGAAACGGGCGATTTCCAGTTCGTCCTCGGATGGCATGCGGCTGCCATCGCTTCCTGTGATAGTGGAGGCACCATAGGGTGAGCCGCCACATATAGCATCCATCGTGGTCAGCTGTGGAATGCTGTAGGGCACACCAACTACGATCATGCCATGATGGAACAGGGTCGTATGGAAGGAGTTCAGCGTGGTTTCCTGGCCACCGTGCTGCGAAGCAGTCGATGTAAATACGCTGCCAACCTTGCCAACCAGTTTGCCTTCAAACCAGAGACCACCGGTCTGGTCCAGGAAATTACGCATCTGGGCGGTCATGTTGCCAAACCGGGTAGGTGAACCAAAAATAATCGCATCGTAGTCACCCAGTTCACCGGGATCGGCAATGTCGGCGTCCTGGTCAAGTTTGACGCCGGCAGCTTTTGCCGCGTCTTCAGGCATCAGTTCAGGGACGCGCTTGATGGTGACATCGGTGCCAGGCACTTTGGCTGCCCCTTCGGCAACGGCCTTGGCCATGATCTCCATATGACCGTACATCGAGTAATACAAAACCAGAACTTTGCTCATGAATTTCTCCTTCCAGGCTATCCAGGGTTCAATCACGGCATCATAAAGTCTTTGGACCGGTATTTCATGTGTTTCCGTACAGGTCTGTACATGGCAAGCTGTGCGGCATTGTTTAAAATGACAATACCGATATAATGCCGCGCCTTGCGTCCCGGGGCGGTGAATATCTCCCATGCAGCCCGTAAACACCTGGCATAAAGCATCATGTCCTCACAAAATGTCATTTACCTTCTACCAGGCCTGTTATGTGACAGTGATATCTGGCAACACCAGGCACAGTACCTATCTGATACGTATGAAGTCAGGATTCCGGATTTTCGGGGCATGGATTCACTGTCTGCCATGGCAGACAAGGTGCTCGACGGGGCGCCGGAGCGCTTTGCCGTGGCAGGTCACTCCATGGGCGGCAGGGTTGGCCTGGAACTGGTCAACAAGGCGCCAGAGCGTATCAGCCACCTGATCCTGCTGAGTGTGGGTGCACATGCTGTTACTGACGAAGAATGTGAGCAGCGCAGCAGCTTGGTCGAAGAAGCCGCGAGTATGGGCATGGACAGGTACGCTGCCAGCTGGGCTGACCTGATGCTCAGTTTTCGTGACACTGACAACCCTCCGGTCAGGCAGTGCATTGAGACCATGGCTCGGCGACAGACCCTGGACGATTTTATTGCCCACATTACCGCCGGACTGGGACGTAACAACCAGGCCGAGTATTTGCCCCGTATCAGGCAGAAGGTGCTGCTGATCGTGGGGGAAAAGGATACCTGGAGTCCGGTCAGGCAACATGAAGAAATCCGGGACCAGATACCCCGGGCCCAACTGGAAGTGGTGCCAGATGCAGGACACATGGTCGTTCTCGACCAGCCTGACATTGTCAGCAGGCTGATTCTTGACTGGCTGAAGATCTCCTGAAAAGTCTTTTATTGAGACTAACATTCTGAAAAACCTTGATATTTTTATTGATCGGTTGTGCGGTATCCAGCAAGGCGCTAGCATCACGGCATTGATCACGCTTTGAAAGACAAGCTACCAACAAGGTGTTCATTGAAGCAGCAGTTTTTGATCAGAACACGGGCACCGGATCCGTGTGAAAAACCAAAAAAACAATGAAAAGGGAATATTCCATGGATCTTAAAAAATCATTATTGGCACTTGCCGTGACCACTTCTGTAGCGAGCCTGGTACCGGGGAGTGCAGCACTGGCACAGCAAAGTAGTGTCGAAATTCAGGAAATTGTGGTCAGTGCACGAAAAAGGGACGAGTCCTATGTCGATGTGCCGGTTGCAATCAGCGTTTTTACTGCTGAAGAAATTGAATCAGCAGGCATTAGCAATCCAGCCGATTTCATTGCACTGACGCCGAATGTCACCCTGGTTCAGGTACAAAACGCCGGCAACTCGTTTGTCACGGCACGGGGTATCTCCCAGAACAGGAATACTGAAATGTCGGTTGCTGTACTCATGGACGGCATTTTGCTTGTCAACCCTGCCCAGTTTAACCAGGAACTGTTTGATATCGAGCAGATTGAGGTGCTCAAAGGGCCACAGGGCGCCCTGTATGGCCGTAACGCCATTGGCGGTGCTATCACGGTGACGACCAAGGAGCCTACAGACGAGTTTGAAGGAAAGTTCCGGGTCGGGGCGGATTCCGGTGATGGCTACAATGTCATGGGCGTGGTCAGCGGACCGGTTGGAGACTCAGATACCCTTAAATACCGTGCAGCAGTATCGCATAAGGATACGGACGGTTTTCTTGATAACACCTATCTTGGTGAAAAAGCGGACCCTTACCAGGACACTTCGGTGAGACTGCGGTTACTCTGGGATCCCAGCGATACGTTCAGGGCCGATGCCAGATTTTATTCCTCCGAACTCGAGGGAGGAGCGCTTTATTACAATATACGCTCACCATTGGCCGAACCATTTCCCGGTGCGCCCATTTCACTCGGTCATGGCATGGCGGATCCTGACTCGGTCAATGACACAAGCCTTGATATTCGCACAAACAATCCGGGGCGCAATGAAAGGGATCTGATGAATGTGTCGTTAAAAATGGACTGGGAACTGGAAAACGGTACCTTCACTTCCATCACGTCCTACGACACCCTGGAAGAGCTACTGACGGGAGACGCATTCGATTTTGTTCCCATAGAAGAATCCATTGGTGTTGCTTTTGGTTTTACCGACCAGAACCAGAGCCAGTACTATGATGTTGAAGCCTGGAGCCAGGAGTTCAGGTTTACCTCACCAGCCGAAGACAGGCTTCGCTGGATTGCCGGTACGTATTTTGTCGGTACCGAACGTTTTGTCTCCACGGGAGCAATGGTGGATACCGGTGGCGGACTGTTTCCGGTATTCAGGTCTCCCAGAGGCAATTTCCCCTTTGACTTTGCCACTGATCCGATAAATCCACAGGCCAGCTTTCTGGCGGATGAGCAGGATAATTTTGCCTGGGCGCTCTTTGGTGAAGTTGCCTATGATGTTTCGGATGCCACTGAAGTGGCGTTTTCTCTCAGGTACGACGAGGACACACGTGAAAATACAACAAGAACACCAACAGCCTTCCTGCCTAACGTCCCGGGTTTTCCGCAAGGCTTTACCGGTGAAACCAGGGAAAAGACCTGGGATGAGTGGCAGCCCAAATTCACAGTGCGTTACAAACCCCGGGACAATCTCAGTTATTACGCCAGCCTGAGTCGTGGTTTCCGCAGTGGTGGTTTCAACCAGACAGGGGTCGGCGCAGTGGCATTTGACAGCGGCTTTCTCGGAGTCGCTGACACGTTTGATGCAGAAGTGGTGGATACATTCGAGGTGGGACTGAAAGGCCAGTTCAATGACGGCAGGATTCGGACGAACCTGAGCCTGTTTGCCTCTGAAGCAGAAGGTACCTATTTCTTCATCTTTCTGGCCGCCAACTCCACCCAGAACCTGGGTAATCTGAATGAAGTGGAATACCGGGGCCTGGAGTTTGACCTGACCAGCCGGCTGTCACCTAACGCGGACTTCAATTTGGGAATCGGTTACACTGATAGTGAAATTACTGATTCGGACACACCGGAAGATATTGGTGACCGTGCACCGAATGTTTCCGAATATACTTTTAATGCCGGCATCAACTTGCATTGGCCAGTTGCTGCGTTTGGCAATGGTGTTGAAGGATTCTTCAGGGCTGATTACCAGATTCTGGGCGAGACAGCTTTTTTTGACCGGGAGCAGCCGGACACCAATGATCGTGATGATGTTCACCTGGTTGATTTGCGGTTTGGCGTCGAAGTGCCCGATGAATGGTCGGTTACAGCCTGGAGCAAGAATACACTGGATGAGGAATATCACACTGAATACTCGACCGGGGGATTCGTTTACAAGGCTCCGCCAGCTCGCTGGGGCGTAGATTTTGTCAGGCGCTTTTGAATAAGATAGGCGTCGTGCACTGAATTCAACAAGATTTTAAGAGGAAATACCCATGAATGCGCAAAACGATTTACCGTCTCGTCTCCATCACAATGCTTACGTAGTCAAGGATCTTGAGACGACCCGACAGTTCTATGAAGATCTGCTCGGCTTGCCCCTGACGGCAACCTGGTGCGAAAAAACCGATTTGTTTGGCAAGGAAAGGACCTATTGCCATTGCTTTTTCACTATAGCCGATGAGAGCTCCCTGGCATTCTTCCAGTTTGCCGATAAAGAAGACCAGGAACAGTTCGGTCCGGAACTGCCCATTTCAGGCTTTCGTCATATTGCCCTGAAAGTGGATCAGGAGCAGCAGGACAGGTTTGTTCAGAAAGTCAAAGAATCTGATTACCCGGAAGACAAGTATTACTTCCTGGAACATGGCTATTGCCACTCACTGTATATTATTGACCCGGATGGCATGATCGTCGAATTCTGTACTGATCATCCGGATGTGGAAAAGATCAATGCTGAAGTACAGCCCAAAGCCCACAGTGAACTCAAGCGCTGGCTGGCCGGTGATCACACACCCAACAACGAGGCATACCATCGGGAACAGCCGGTGTAGATGTCACTTAATATTTTGATCGCCAACAAGGCTTTCAAAAGGTAAAAACAGTCTCGAAAAAAGACTGAAAACCCGGCATTGTGAGCACAATGCCGGGTTTCTTTTTACCGGAAGGCATGAAATGTGGAAAGTCTATGTAATTGGCCAAAGATTATTAGGATAAATGCCTGAATCTTGGTAAATTATTTAATCTTAAAGTAGTAATAATCACGTCCACAGGAATTATGCTACATTGGTTTTCAGGGCCGTTTTCGAGTCCTGGAAGTCATTAAAGACAAGGGGAAATATCCAAGGGGGATTTACTGCTGAACAACCAGTGGTAATGATTAACAAATCACTCAGTTGTGATTCAGGTTTGCTCAGGTACATTCTGATGAAACCCGGGCGAGATACAACTGGAACAAATCCCGAATTTATTAATCTTAATTCAGTTTTCAACAACAAAAATCAAGTTGGAGTCATTATCAATGTATCAACGCTTAATTTTAGGTCTGACTTTTATCATGGGGCTGGGTGTCATGTCGGCAACGGCAACTGCCCAGGAAGGACATCCGCTCAAAGGTTCATGGATTGGTGAATGGTCAGGCAACAGCGCCCACGGTGATTTTGTGCTTCTGGTCATGGACTGGAATGGTGAAGAAGTCACAGGCATGATCAATCCGGGTACTGACAACATGGAAATCGAGAGTGTGGATCTTGACCCCTCTGACTGGTCCGTGGAAATCAAGGCCGGCGGCTACACCATTGACGCGGTTATCGAAAACCTGGAACTGCCTTCACGTTCACTAAGCGGTACGTGGCGCAGCAGTAATGGCAGCGGTGATTTCGACATTGTCAGGCAGTAAAACCGGCTCGTTGTTATTAACCGACTTTACTTAAGGATTTGGTAGATTTTAATGAGAAACAACAGAATACAATTGACGCTGAGAATGATCGTGGCCGTGTTGGGTCTGTCGGCATTTTCAACTGCCTGGTCGCATCATCCGATCCAGGGCAAATTTGACCCTGACCAGGAAACATCGCTTTCCGGCATTGTCACCAAGGTGGACTGGCGTAGCCCTCACGTGCATGTCTTTCTGAATGTCGCTGATGGCAACAGCATCGTGAACTGGGCTATCGAACTGGAGAACCCCTATATCCTGCTTGCCAACGGCTGGGATGAAAACTCCTTGCAGCCCGGTGATGCAATCAACGTTTCCGGTATGGTGGCACGCAACGGCAGCAGGCAGGTCTGGGGTGAGGACGTGGTCCTGGCCGATACCGGACGCCAGGTATATACCGTCAGTGATTCAAGCCCCGAGAAGCCCCTGGCGAAACGCCCGGTACCACGCTGGCCTGAAGATAACCGCCCGGTACTTGGTGCAGCTCCCGGTGGTGCTGGTGGCATCTGGAGTTATCCCACTGAAACCGCTTTGGTGGAAGACGGTGTGGATGTGGGCATGAATGAGTATGGTTTGCTGGACAATATTGAGGATGCCGACAAAGTGGCGCCGATGCAGGACTGGGCGCTGGCACGTTATATCCATCGCCAGGAGCGCAATCTCAGGGATGATCCCATGTACCTGGATTGCAAGCCTCCCGGTGGCCCGAGACAGTACCAGTCCGACCTTGGCCTGCAGCTGATCGAGGACAAGAAAAACAACCGCATATTTGTCCTGCTTGGCAGCGGCAACAGGAACTACCGCATTATTCATCTGGATGGCAGGGACCAGGTAGGCCTGGTAACAGGTGACGATGACAACCCGCTGTTCTACGGTCGCTCCACGGCACAGTGGGATGGTGACACACTGGTTGTAGAAACCACGGGTTTCAACGAAGGCTTCTGGTTTACCAATGGCGGCCTGCCACATACCAACATGCTGTCCATGGAAGAACGTTTTACCCGTACAGATTTCGATACCATGCACTATGAAGTCACTATCGATGATCCCGGAGCTTATACCCGTCCCTGGACTGCCAGCTGGGATCTCAGCTGGGTAGGCGGTGCCGAGCTTCCGTTTTCTCTTTGTCAGCACAACAGGCAGTAAATCCCAGGAATTTAATGAGGAAAAACCTATGAAACATCTGATTAAAATACTTTTTGCCGGTACTTTCCTGCTGGCAGCCAATACCTTTGCTCACCATTCTTTTGTGGCTGAGTTTGACTCCAACAAACCTATTCAACTGCAGGGCATTGTCACCAAGGTTGAATGGACCAACCCGCACGTCTGGATTTACCTGAATGTCAGGAATGAAGAGACTGGTGAAGTAGTTAACTGGGGTGCAGAGCTTGGCCCTCCCCATGGCCTGCAGCGTCGTGGCTGGAGAAGGAGCACCCTGAGTATCGGAACGCCCATTACTGTTGATGGCTTCCTGGCCAGGAACGGTTCACCACGTGTGAATGCACGCAGTGTTACCCTGACTGCTACAGGAAGCTCTCCGGGTCAGACACTGGATGCCGACTCCAGTATTGGTAGCGGTCAGCAATAATTATCCTGGGAACGAAATACGGGAATGCCCAGACCTGGGACATTCCCGTTGCGACTCTTTAAGCATCAGAATACTCGGAGACTAGAACGTGCAGATTTTTAACAAGATTGCTAAAGCAGCAGCAATCGGTTTTTTGGCCATGGGTTATAACTCTCTGGTCCTGGCACAACCTGGAGGGGAAGAGGAGAACTTTGGTCCCGCTCCCACCAACGCCGACGGCAGGGTACTACTAGGCGGTGCATCGCCAGATGAAAAGGGAGTGTGGACGCCCGTGTTCGGTATATTTGATCCGATCGCGCCGCTTGAAATTGTCCCTTTCAAGCCCTGGGCTGAAGAAGTCTATGCCGAGAGGCAGTTACACGAGCTTGAACCCCATGCCCGTTGCAAGGCATCAGGTGGCTCACGCCAGTTCCTGACACCTTATGGTGTGGAATTTGTCGAGATTCCCGAGATTCAGAAACTCTATATTTTTGATATCGGGGGACCCCACACCTACCGTGTTGTGCACATGGACGGCAGGTCCCATCCGGCCGATGTCCAGCACAGTAACTATGGTCATTCCATAGGCTGGTGGGAAGGCGATACCCTGGTCATTGACACAGTAGGCTTCAATGAAGACTTCTGGTTCGGAAGAAGGGGGCTGCCACATACTGAGCAGTTACACCTGATTGAGCGCTTTACACGCTATAACTCAGGTCGTATTGATTACAAGATTACCGTTGATGATCCGGGCGCCTACACGGCAGCTTTCACCGGAGGATTCAATCTGCGCTGGCAGGAAGACCAGGAACTGTTCGAGTATATCTGCCAGCAGGCGAACTACGCCGCTGAACTGATGGTCGGCCAGGAATCAGATGCTGTCGACAGAAGCAGCCCGATTGTGCCATAAGGGCATGAGAGGGTATGTGAGGGTATGTGATAGTACGCTGACAATCAGTTACAACCTGTAATCAGATGGTTCAAAAAACCCGAAGCCTGGAGGCTTCGGGTTTTTCTTTTTTAGAGAATCTACAAGGGAGCTGGTAAAAGATCAGGGCAGAAGTTGCTTGACCTCTGAAGAGCAATTGACGATATTGCTTTGCTCATAGGCTTCGTGGTTCTTGGCCAGTTTTGATTTGTCGTAGATGTAGTTCACCATGATACCGGCACTCTGGCGCAACCCGTTTTCCGAGGTATCGGCCTGCCAGTTGATCTTTCCAAGTGTGGCGCCATTGCCGAGGTGAAAACGGGCGACAGGGCAATGTGGTTTGTCATGGCTTTTCACTTGAACAAGATAATGGGCGCAAATACCAAGCATGATGGATTTCAGTTGTTCATCATCAATAATCTGGATGGTCGGGTGATCAAGCAGGGCTTTCACATGGTGCTTCTGGTCGCTTTCCAGGAAGTCCAGGTCGTTGTAATTCTCTTTCAGCCAGTGACTGAAACGGGGCAGGGGTGAAAGGGTCGAGTATTTCTTGATACCTGAGATTTCCCGCTCCAGTTTTTCCACCACCTGCTTGATGAGCAGGTTGCCGAAGGAAACCCCCCTGAGGCCATTCAGGCAATTATTAATGGAATAGAAAATAGCCGTTGAATAGGTGGCATCTTCATCATGCTTGACGTCTTCTTTCAACAGTTCTTCAACATTGGTGCTGATCTCGTTAGTCAGTGCCACCTCGACAAAAATCAGCGGCTCATAGGGCATGACGGGGTGGAAAAAACCAAAACAGCGACGGTCCTCTTCCAGGCGGCGCCGCAAATCATCCCAGCCTGCTATTTCATGTACGGATTCGTACTCAATCAGTTTTTCCAGGACGACTGCCGGCGTCTCCCAGTCAATACGCTTGATTTCCAGGAAGCCGCGGTTGAACCAGGAGCGAAACAGGTGGAGCAGGTCGTTATCCAGTGACTGCAAGCCGGGGTTTTCACGCAGTACTTCGAAAATATCCTCCCGCATGGCAATCAGGGATTCGGTGCCCTGGGAAGCCATATTCAGGGCGCGAAACAATTCCATGCGGAGTGATTCACTGGCTTCATGCAGGGTCTGGATACTCTGCTGGTTCGGGTTCTCCTGGTACTGGTTGATTGCCAGTTTGACCTGGTCTGCATTAGCAGCCAGGTCGGTTTCCAGGAACTGGAAAAACTCGAGTTTATCCTCTGCACTAAACTGGGCGTACACGGCCAGGATTTCTTCTGCCAGGGCGATGGAGGAGGCCTCACCCTTGAGGCCAAGCAGGGCATTACACAGATTGCCCAGGTATTCACTCGTGGGGACGTTGTTGCCATTGTACAGGTTGGTCAGAGACTCCAGGCCAAAACCTGATAACTTCTTGACGAGATTTTTAATCGAAACTGCTTTCATGAGATCAATGTTTGTGACATCAGTGTTTTTACACACCGGGTTTATACAGGGATTTGCAGGAATAAGGGGAGCTGGCACAGGCACTTCGCCTTGACGACAAAGTTCCCCTTTTATTAATACCTTCTCAAATCTCTTCTATGTTCAATTACACTCTGTATGCACATAGTACCAATTTCACCTGTTGCAAGGGTAGAGTTGATTGTTATGCCCAATGCCAGGAAGCGAATATTATCTGCCGGTACAGCCCGTTAGCCTCTGCGAGGCCTGTAAGCTAATATGGCATGATTTACATTATCAGGAATCCCTGTCATGAGTTATGTGTTTGAACCTGCCCAGATCCCGGCTGT
>Ga0181558_10000427_pt1 | contig 39293 bp, 26 predicted proteins | sample 011ome_22_FD_133754 | JGI IMG/M metagenome (GOLD analysis project Ga0181558, IMG submission 133754) | Coastal salt marsh microbial communities from the Groves Creek Marsh, Skidaway Island, Georgia - 011507BT metaG (megahit assembly) | ecosystem: Environmental > Aquatic > Marine > Intertidal... | reverse complement strand
GTGTTTGAGTAGCCAAGAGCCTCGTCGGCAATCTCGGCATCCCAACGCACGGCGCCGGTGCGGGCATCCAGGGCCACGAGATGGGCGTCGGTGGTGGCGACAAAAATCAGGTCTTCCCACATGGCGAGGGTTCTTAGCAATGCGCCGCTGCGACCGCCTTCGGGAAACTGTCTGCGATATTCCCACAGCAGCGTGCCGTCACGACCATCCAGTGCCTGAATAACGTTGCCGAAATTTGGAATAAAGATAGTTCCATCGCGCACCAGCGGTGCTGGTTGGCTGCGCCCAGGTTCCATGCCCCAAACCCAGGCGAGGGAAAGTTGCCTGACATTGTCAGTGTTAATTTGGTCCAGCGGCGTATAGCCATGACTCTGTGGCGTGCGCCGCCAATAGGTCCAGTCCTGGGCTGGCGGGTTGGCCAGATCTTCGTTGCTGACATTGCGAAAACCCTCTACTGTGCGGAAGCTGCGGGTGCGAGCCCGCTCGCTCTGATAAATAGTGGCAATCTCGGGTACAGACATGCGGGTATTTGGAGAAGGTACGGTGCCGGCACGGCCTGGTATCGGCGTGCGTTGTACCAGAGGGGCTCGCTGATCGCTGTTGCTGCTTAAGAACAGCACCGAGTTCGCGCTTGCAGCCAGCGCGGCGGAAGAAGCAGTAATGGAATTGGCTTCCAGCAGAAAGGCTGACACCTCAAGATACTGGTTATCACTCAAAGAGCCCGGCGCCTGAGGTGGCATGGTGCGGCGCAAGAGATCAACAAACTCATCGACACTACGGTTAGCCCAGTTATTACGGAATGCCGCATCAGCCAAGTTGGGGGCTTCAAAAGAGCCACTTAAATCGGCGAGGTGACAGGCCGCGCAGTTTTGCTGGTAAAGCGCAGCGCCACGAGTCGCCTGTTCTTCGTTGAAGCCCGCTTGCTGCAGTTCCTGTCCGATTCCTACAGAGCTGGCGAGTAGGCAGGCCAGACTCATAAATCCCTTGGCAGCTCTCATTGCTTATTGTCTCAGTTGCAAGCTTTCCTGGCTGGCGCGCCGATCAGCAATGGCCTGTTCGTATTGTTCTTCATTTAGATAGGTTATGCCCAGCCAGGCATGGCTCATTTCATCAACGCCACGACGCCCAAACACCACCCATTGCTCGGGGTCAGGATTAATTGGGTTATCTGAAGTGTTGTCGAAAACGGAAGTGAATTGCAGCACGGTGCCTGTAGGCAATATGGGTTTGGTCTCATCCGCATAAATATAGGATACCTGCCAGTTGTGATTGTATTTATCTACCTGGCTTAATACTTCCTTGCGGCCATCGGGAAAGATAGCCTCCATGGTCATAACCCGGCCGCGCATATGCAGATGCGGTCGATAGCTGTGAATCACCGCAGGTGACTGCAATACATGAGTGCCTTGCAGCACCTGATAACCGTGAGGAGGGATAACAATATCCTGGCCTCGCGCCATGCCATCGAGACCATCTACCCGGAACATGGCTTCGCCAACGGTTTCCAGTACGGGTTGTTCGTCTTCGGGATAGAACCACAAGCCTACTTCTACCACATCACCGGGGCCTTCCGCGCCCACGGGGAAATAATGCAGGTTCCAGGCGATGCGGCCATCAGCGGGAACCCGCATACCGGTGCCTTCCGGATACATCTCCCAGGACTTGCCAACACCATAGCGCGCAAGCGCCACCTGGCGACGGCCACTCTGTTCGGGATTGTCTGGAATCAATACGGCATGTCCGTGGTGCACCACTTTCTTGCCCAGAGGATAAGACGGTTTGAATTCGGCAGCTTTTAGCCAGCGCTCTTTGTCCATGCCTTCGAATGGCACACTGGGGGTCCACCACTGGTCCTGGCCATTGGCAATGACATCATAGGGAGTGGAGCGAATAATCAAGTCTGGCGGGCCAAGCTCATCCGCTAATTGCCATTCCGCTCCGGAAGGAAACGCCATTGGCGGCGGCAGGTCGGCAGGATTGCCTTCAGGAGCGCCGGCATCAGCCCAGGCCGCAATGGTGGCGATTTGCTCATCGGATAAAGACGCATCGTTCTTGAATTGCTGGATGCCAACGGTAGGGTCCAAATGCCAGGGTGGCATTACGCGTTTGCCGGTGCGATCCTTTATCAACAGCGCAAAGGGTTTTACCTGTTCATAGTTAAGCAATGGCATGGGACCAATACCTTCCGGATTATGACAAGTCGCACATTTCTCCTGCAGGATTGGCGCCACGTCGCGTGAATAGGTGGGCGCTTCCTGTGCTAGTAAGGCAGAGCTAAATACACTGGTGACAAAAAGCGTGAGCGTAGCCTTTGCGATAGATTGAATTTTATTGTTCATAATGATGACTCCATTAAGGGTGCTGCCCCAGGTCGTCTATTTATTTTCAATTAGTTTTCTACATTGATATGGAAATACGCATTGGTATGGCAACAGTAAAACTCGAAGGCAGCGATATCATCGATAGTCTGCATTCTTACTACATACTCACCCGGCTCACTAAAGCGCGCTGTCACCGCAGTAGTTGAACCACTTTCTATTTCATATTCTTTCTTGTCGAATTCAACCTGGCCTGGCCCGCTGTGTTGCGCCCAGCCCACCCACAGCATTTCATCGCTGTGGTCTATGTGAGCGCTCAAACCGAGTGGCTCGTTAACCGAGGCTGTCAAAATTTCAGGATGATGAATACCAGTGCGTCCCCGAACGCCAGCAGCATCATCAGTTAAGGTCACCAGAGGGGCTACGTCGCCGCGGCCATTAGAGCGTGGTTCGTCGAGGATGTATTCTGGAACCACTTTTCCTGGAACTTTCAGCGTCTGGCCATTGGCGGTGAGATGCCAGGTAATGCGGTTCGAGGTGTCGAAGCCAGCAGGCACATTAATGCTATAGGCACAAAACACATGGCGGTAGGCCGGTGGCAATGGGTCGAAATGGGTCGGCAACAGAACGCTGGTTAAATCCAGGCCGGCAAAATCTGTTGTCAGGTAATTCTGTTCCCCCAGCGGAATATCCAGCGCTTGTTCGGAATTCATATTAAAGAAGCCGAAGCAGATGGTGCTGCTGCCATCGTCGTTGGGATACCAGCCATCGAACAGGGGGATAACGGGCTGACCGTGGCTGCGAATGACTTCGGCGGACCAGGTTTGGTTAGGCAGGCCGATGTTCTGGGCAGTTGTTGCCCTGGGATAGGACAGCAACCCAGCAAGCGCCAGGCACAGACAGGTACAGCTGCCTGATTTTATTGCTTTTATTAGAGCTGTAGCCATGGGGATCAGCTTGTTTTCTGGTGTTTAACGACACTCTTCTGGTTGGGATAGTACAAAATATCCCCTTGTATGTCGCGTGCTTCGTTGTCATCGGCAGTGCTATGCTAGAGCCGGTATAGTGGCAATAAACAATAACAATATGAGGCTGCATTCATGCCAAAAGCCAATTTTTTCAACACGCATTTGTGGACTCTCTGTGCATTGCTGCTGGTCCCTGCACTGGCTAATGCCCAGCAGGGCACCACAGCCGGTGAATGGCCGAGTTATGGCGGTGACCTGGGCCATACTCGCTATGCGCCACTTGATCAAATCAATGCTGCTAACTTTTCCGAGCTGGAACTCGCCTGGACATTTAAAACCGATAATTTCGGCCCCACGCCAGAATACCGTTTTCAGTCCACGCCGCTAATGATTGATGGTGTGCTCTACACCACAGCCGGTTCTCGCCGCAGTGTGGTGGCACTGGATGCGGCCACTGGCGAAATACTCTGGAGCTTTCGCTTTGAAGAAGGCGCGCGGGCAACCAACGCACCAAGACAATTATCCGGCCGCGGCCTGTCGTTCTGGAGAGGCGAAAGTGAGTACAGGGTGCTTTATGTTACTCCCGGTTATCAACTCATCGCTCTGGATGCCAACACAGGTAATCCCGTGGCAGAATTTGGCAACAACGGCGTCGTTGATCTAAAGCGTAATATTGACCAGAACATTGACATCGATACCGCCGATATCGGCTTACACGCCACGCCTATCGTTGCCAAAGACGTAGTTATCGTGGGCGCTGCCCATCGCACTGGAGGCAATCCTGCCAGCCGGGAAAACGTAAAGGGCTTTGTCAGGGGGTTCGATGTACGCACCGGTGAACGCCTGTGGATTTTCCACACCATTCCCCGACGTGGAGAGTACGGTTACGAATCCTGGGAAGAGGATTCCAGCGCATACACAGGCAACACCGGCGTGTGGGCGCAGATATCAGTTGATCCAGAATTGAATACCGTCTACTTGCCAGTTGAAGCAGCCACAGGCGATTACTACGGCGCCTATCGCCCGGGCGACAATTTGTTTGCCGAATCATTGGTGGCAGTGGATTTGCACAGTGGCGAGAGGAAATGGCATTTTCAATTGGTTCATCACGGTATCTGGGATCAAGACATACCGGCGGCACCTATACTTGCCGATGTAATGATCGATGGGCGCATGCGAAAAATTGTAGCCCAACCCACCAAGCAAGCGTTTCTTTATGTGTTTGATCGCATCACCGGCGAGCCCATCTGGCCAATTGAAGAGAGGCCAGTGGAAATCGGTGACGTTCCGGGAGAATGGTATTCGCCAACACAACCCTTTCCAACCAAGCCGCCAGCCTATGACCGGCAGGGCGTTACCCTTGATGATCTTATTGATTTCACGCCAGCCTTGAGAGCCGAAGCCAGAGAGTTAGCCACTTGGTACAAGCTAGGCCCCTTGTTTACACCGCCAGTAGTAAGCAATATCGATGGCCCCCTCGGTATTCTGATGTCACCAACAACCGGGGGTGGAACCAATTGGCCTGGCGGTTCTTTCGACCCGGAAACCGGAATGCTCTATGTGTCCAGCAATAGCTCTATGGGGGCTCTTGCACTAGTGCCGCCTTATCCAGGTCAGTCCGATATGGCTTACATTCAAGGCAATGCCGCAACGGGACCACGAACCTCTGGCGGCGCAGGTTCATCTGCCGGTGGCGGCAGAACAGAATTTCAGACTGCACAGCGTCAAGTGCCACAATCAAGCAGAGGTACTCCACCAAGGTCTTTGCTGGTGGACAGACTGCCCTTACAAAAGCCACCCTATGGCAAGATTAGTGCAATAGATCTAACAGATGGCACGCTAGCCTGGCAGATCGCCCACGGACAGACGCCTGATAGAGTAGCCAATCATCCTGCACTAGCCGAGCTGGATATTCCCCGTACTGGACAAGGCGCCTCAATAGGAACGCTGGTGACCAAGTCGTTGTTGATAGCCGGCGAAGCACAATTAACGACTGGAGAAGACGGAGAACGCCGCGCGTTCTTGCGGGCCTATGACAAGGCGACTGGAAAAGAAGTGGGGGCGGTTAAGTTGCCTGCACCCCAGACTGGCTCACCGATGGCTTATGAGCTAGATGGTGTTCAGTATCTGGTAGTGGCGGTGAGTGGGTCTGGGTATTCCGGGGCGCTATTGGGGTTTCGATTGTAGTCGAATTTCGACTTGAAAAAAGGGGGTCAGAGTAAAAATACAGTACTGTATTTTTACTCTGACCCCTTTCTCCACCCTTTTTCCATTTTCGCGCTGATTAGGGTCGCGGGCCATAGTGCGGCACCGGCGCGGCGTATTCCAGCGCGCCGAGATCTGGAGACTCGCCGGTGAAATCATCTGTAATAGTGGGTAGCTGCATCCCTTTGTCGATGGCGCTCGCCCCTTCTCGCAAACGAAAATCGAGCGAATCCGCATCATAGAGATTTTGGAGGGTGTCGACATTCTTGGCGCTGAGCTGGGGGACGTTGACGAAAATGTCGTAGTCCACCAGCGTACTGTTGCGATCTTGCCCTGAGAGAGTCGAATATTCCGCCAGCGTAGCCGCCTCAATTGATTGAAGCCGCGCCTCGTAGTCCGGATCAGTAATGTCAGCAAGCGATGCCGCAGCGGGAGAGCGCCATTCGAAAGCCTTTGTCGCGGCAGGATTCGGACGAAAGCCGTTGAAGTCAGACGTTGAGTAATCGGTCAGGGATGTCACGCTGAAGATCGCGTCCTGTGACTCCTCACCCAGAAACAGATTGTTTCTCCAGTGGGCGTTTGAGGCGCCTGCGATGGACGTTTCCGAAAGAATCGTGTTGTTGTAAAAAACCACACCAGCTGAGCCGGCTGTGATGCGGGTTGAACCGCCGGGCAGGTGATACGCAATATTCCTGATCCAGTAGACAGGCCCCCCTAGCGCGGGTTGGTTGCAAAATGCGTGGGAGGGATGATTGATCAACAGGTTGTTCATGATGCGGATGTTGTGCATGCCACCGTCAGCTTCAATCGGATTATCGTGGCTGTTGGTGATGTAGTTGCCGTAGAAATCTATCGCTACCGGACGCCGATCCCAATAATCTCGGGTTGGATACTTGGGTCCTGCGGGAATGTCCGGACCCGAAGCGGTTGAACCGTCCGGATTACCGTAGGTTTCTATGTTGATGCCGTCGTGAAAGTTGGCAATATAGTTATAGGCCACAATATGCCCGGGCCCATAGAGTTTGACCGCCACATAAGAGCGCATTGGCGGGGGAAAGATCTGGTTTTCTACTCCTGCAAACTGCGCCCACAATTCGCCGCGCCAGCCAATGAGGTGTTCCGGATCATTTCTCCCGACAAAGTGACTGTCAGCAATGTAAAAGCCCCGGGAACCGGAATAGTTGGTAAAGATGCCGGCACCGACGTCCTCAAAGCGACTGCGCTTCACGGTCAGGCCCTTGGCGCCGGCAATGAACTGTGTTCCTGCCAAGATGCCAATCTCTGAATTTCTAAAAGTGATGCCTTCAAAATAGGTGTAGTCAGCAGCGCGCACGTCAAACAGCGCGTAATTGCCGTTTCCGTCGAAGATCACCTCGCCATCACCGGCTGCCACAATGGCAATGGGTCGCTCGGGAGTTCCATCAGCGGTCAGATAGTAGGTTCCATCGAGCGGGGTTGTGCGATTCACCGTGGCGTCGTTGGTGTACTCGTAACGGTTGTACTGGTAGGTCCCTGCATGCACGATGATCTTGTCGCCGGCTCGAACCCGAGGTCGGCCCGATGTGGCCCAGTCGGTGCCGGCGCACCAATAATTGTAGGCGCACATGAGCCCTTCAAAGGCCGGCTCCTGTTTGGCACCGGCATAGCCGTGCGGATAGACATGGAATTCACGACCTCCCGCGTAGGGCTCTGGCTCGGCGCGGGTGCGCACTGTGGCAAGTCGTTCAGAGCGACCCACGACACCGTCGGGGTCACTGATGCTGAACTTCACTTCGTAGCGGGCGTCGGGATCCAGATTCAGCACACTGCCGGCAAACATATTAGGCGTGATGACGTCGAGTCGGGACTCACTGTAGATGCGCTCGCCATTCAGCCTCAGCATGGGTAAGGCATCGTGCCATGTCGCCTCCCCTGCCTTTCGATACCACACCTTGACCTGCGCATTGCGATTCTCATCGCCCTGAATCAACCACTCAAAACCAAGATTGATGAGGGTGGGCGGTTCGGTAAACAATTCACCCGGCACCACCGCGTTGGGATTCTCGGATGCAAACGGAGAAGGCTCCGCAGCAATTTGCGCGTAGCTGCTCTGTGCAAGGCTTGTCAGGCTCAGAAGAACCAGCAGAGTCTGGAGACTGGGGTGGCGCATGGAGTCACCTTCGCGGTAAAGTCTGATCAATAATAAAAAGGCATGGTACGTGATCTGGGCGTGAGACGAAATGCTGCAGCATGCCCAGACTGCCACCAGCCGGTGGGCCGGGCAGAGCGCCGATTCCCAGCCTCTGCTGTTTCTAGGACTTTCTTCGACAGGGACAAGACATGACCTTATTACGCCGAAATTCACTCGCACTGGCCTGGGTAATGATGCTGTACGCGCAGGGTCAGGCCGCTGAATTCTCGCAGGTCCGACCCGATTCCGGTGCCTTGAAGCAGCTGCCGGTGACCGAATGGCTGACCAATGGGGGCGATCTGTATAACAGAAATTTTTCTCCGCTTGATCAGATCAACACCGACAACGTCGGTCGCCTGGGACCTGTCTGGCGGACACATCTGAACGGTTCGGGTCTGGAGGCGAAATACTCGGGTGAGGCGCAGCCTCTGATCATTGACGGCATCATGTATGTTATCACCGGAGCCGATGATGTCTTCGCGCTCAGCGTCGAAACCGGAGAGATGCTGTGGTCACAAGAAGCAGAACTCAGCGCTGAAATCTCAACCATTTGCTGTGGCTGGACAAGTCGAGGCGTGGGTTATGGCGAAGACAAGATTTTTGTGGGCCAACTGGATGGAGTGCTGAAGGCGCTCGATGCCGAATCCGGGAAGGAAGTGTGGTCGATTCAGGCAGAAAGCTGGGAGGAGGGCTACACCATCACGAGCGCACCCCTGTACTTTGACGGCATGGTAATCAGTGGATTCGCTGGCGCTGAGTTCGCTGCACGAGGCCGGGTGAAGGCCTATGATGCGACAGATGGCTCTTTACTCTGGACTTTTTACACCGTTCCGGCACCAGGCGAATTTGGTTCGGATACCTGGCCTGCAGACAGTGATGCCTGGGAAACCGGCGGCGGTACAGTCTGGCACACTCCAGCTGTTGACCCTGAGCTGGGCCTGATCTACTTCTCGACCGGTAATCCTGGGCCTGACTACAACGGCGCAATCAGGGCCGGTGATAATCTGTTTACTGCCTCGATTGTTGCCCTTGACGCATACTCTGGTGAATACCGTTGGCACTTTCAGCAGGTGCACCATGACATATGGGATTTCGATGCGCCGAATCCGGTTGTTCTGTTCGATCTGGACTATGAGGGCGTCCTGAGAAAAGGACTCGCACAGGCGGGCAAGACGGGCTGGGTGTACATTCTTGATCGGGTCACCGGAGAGCCTCTGGTCGGCATAGAAGAACGCCCTGTTCCGCAGGAGGAGCGACAGGCTACCGCAGCTACTCAGCCTTATCCGGTCGGTGATGCCTTCGTGACGCATACTCTCGACATTGCCCCAGAAGGGTTCCGCATGGTGAACAACGGGGATATCTTCACGCCATTCTGGGACGACCCGGTGCTGCTACGACGGGGGGAAGCGAATTGGCCACCGAGTGCCGTTGATCCGGACAAAGGGGTTATTTATGTCTGCGCAGGTGACCGCCAGGCGGCTTACACGACCAACGCGGACACGGATTCAGCTGAGCCCGGCGATCGCTATACCGGCGGTAACATGCGCTTTGCTCCCATTGCGGTCACCGGGATTGTCGCGGCCATGGACTTGCGGACCAATAAACGCCTTTGGTCGCAGCGATGGCCGGGTCGTTGCTACAGTGGTTTGGTCGCAACAGCGGGAAACCTGCTATTCGCGGGCCGCAATGACGGGCGGTTTACCGCCATGGATGCTGCGACCGGTCAAAAACTTTGGGAGTTCATGACAGACGCCGGCGTTAATGCGCCTCCTACTGTGTTCGAGAATAACGGCGAGCAATATGTGACCGTACTGTCAGCCGGAAATTTGCTGGCCGGCTCTGCGCGGGGTGACAGCATCTGGATGTTCAAACTGCTCGAAGAGGGTGAGGAAACAGCGATCGCTCTGGATAAGGTGACGCCACCGCAAGCGAACACTGAAGGTCTTGGTCTGTACCGAAGTACCTGTGTCTTTTGCCATGGGCTGCGAGGCGAGGGAGGGCATAACGGCATGCCACTGGAGGGTCTTGCCGCATTTTCGACAGACTATGTGGCTAACATCATTGCCAACGGTCAAAACAACATGCCGTCTTTTGGTCAAACTTTTGATACAGCGCAGATCAGGGCAATTGCCGAGCACGTTCGCACCCTTAACCGCGGCATTCAGAATCGAAATACTCGCTGAGAAACTTGGGGACACTGAAACTTGAGGACACTAATAATTTAATAGCTTAAGAAATTTGCTCAACGATTCAAGGCGAATACAGCGAGCAAATTTCTTATGACCAACCGAATGACTTGCCGTCAACCAACCAAAGAGTATCGTTATGCATATCCTATATACCGATGCCACCATCGCTTCATTTGCGCCGAGATGCTCAACAACCTCAGCGGTGGTCAACCGATCATTTTTTTGAGCTGTGGCTAAGGACGAGAGAGTGAGTAGCAGTAGGCATATGATTAATCGCATGAGTCATTCCAAGTCAGTAGCTTATTCCCCAAATGCAAGGAATATAATGATTTGGCCTGCGTATATCTGCTATCTTCAGACACCTAAAATACCCCCCCCACCCATGACCGGAAGGCCCCCAGAGCCTGAAAGTGGGACTCAAGCAAATCGCAGCACTTCAATGTTAGCCTTTTCGTAAGTCTTGAATGGTCATGGCGTATAGCCTGTTCCTTCGGGATTTTAAGATTTATTAAGTCTAGCCAAACCTGACTATCGAGTACCCTGCTCTAACACTATTTAGAGATGACAGGCAAGGTACTGGGCACCGCCTCAACTTGGGCTATTTGACCAGAAATGAAAATTGATTCTAGTCAGCATGAAGCGTTCTTTTCGTGCCTTACTAATGTTATGTGTTAGCGTTTTAGGCCGATTGTCCGCACACGCCGGATTGAGCTTTTAACTCGTTGATCTAGTTTACGAAATTATCACTTTACCTGCTTGAAACCGCGACTGCCGACGGACCGAAGGACTCGAGACCCCACAAGCTCGAGCTTCGCCAACCTGTGATTACTCTGCCTGCATTTTGCTATATGATCTTAATTAATCTTTTGAATCAAAATGCAACTTATAAGGCGGTCAAACCCTGACACCGGGGAGAACAAGGAAAAGCAATGGCGTCATTCGAAGACTTTGAATATCAGGTAATCGTTGTGGGCTCCGGCGCCGGCGGAGGTATGGCAGCACATGTACTTACCGAAGCGGGGGTGAAGGTTCTCATGCTGGAGGCGGGACGGGATTACGATCCTATCACCGAGACCCCAATGTTTCAGCAGAATCATGAGGCGCCGCTTCGAGGCACCAGCACGTCGGAGAAAAACTTTGGCTATTATGATGCTACCGTCGATGGTGGTTGGCGGGTTCCTGGGGAACCCTATTCTGAGGCACCGGACAGCCGCTTCATGTGGTGGCGCGCCCGCATGCTGGGTGGCCGCACCAACCATTGGGGTCGACTGGTGCCGCGCTTCACTCCTGCCGACTTCAAGCCCTATAGCACCGATGGTGTGGGCACGGACTGGCCCGTGGACTATGACGAAATTTCACCGTGGTATGACAAGTGTGAGGAATTGATTGGCGTCTGCGGCGATAACCCCGGTCTCGATGACACGCCGAGCTCCAGCGACGGCGTACTGTTACCGCCCCCTAAACCGCGTGTTATGGAACTACTGTTAAAGTCTGCGTGCGAATCGCTTGGTATAGATGCGGTTCCCATGCGTAGGGCCATTCTTACCGAAGCCAAGGATGATCGTCAGGCCTGCTTCTGGGCCACCCCTTGCGGTCGGGGCTGCTCCATCGGCGCGGCGTTCCAGAGCACGACCTCATTACTTCCCTGGGCCAATAATACCGGTAACCTCAAAATCGTTACTGACGCCATGGTTAGGGAAGTGCATCTCGATGATGAGGGTAACGCCTCAGGCGTGACATTCGTCAACAAAACCAGCGGTGAAGATGTGCGGATCGATGGCGAGCACATTATCCTGGCGGCCAGCGCCTGTGAAACTGCGCGCCTGTTGCTGAACTCCAAGAGTGAAGCCTTTCCCAATGGCCTGGCAAACAGCAGTGGCCAGGTAGGGCGCAATCTGACCGACTCTCTGGGCGCAGGCATTAGCGGCTACATACCCGCCCTGCGCGATCGGCCCAGGTACAATGAAGATGGTCATTCCGGGAATCATCTTTATATACCCTGGTGGGACCGGGAAGGTCAGAAGAACGGCAGCCTCAACTTTAGCCGCGGCTACCATTTTGAAGTAGGTGCACGCTTTAGTTCGCCAGGCATGGGTGTGGCCGGCCGCGTCGATGGCTATGGCAAGGCAGCAAAGGATGATGTTCGTTCCAACTACGGCACCGGCATTGGTCTATCGCTACGCGGGGAGATGCTGGTGAGCGATGACTGCTATTGTGAAATCGATGACGAAGTAACCGATCAATGGGGCATCCCTGTATTGAAGTTCCACTGGAAATGGTCTGAACAGGAAATCAACCAGGTTGCCCACGGCCTGGAGTGGGGCAAAAAAATTATTGAAGCAATGGGAGGCATCGTCAACAACCCGGACCGCGCTGCCGAAGAAGCTATAGAAGAAGGCGGCCAGATCATTCATGAAGTCGGCACCACCCGTATGGGTGAAGATCCAGCCACGTCCGTATGCAATGAATGGGGACAGACCTGGGACGTGGAAAACCTCTACGTCATGGACGGCGGTGTATTCGTATCCAACCCGCACAAGAATTGCACGATCACTATATTGACTCTGGCTATGCGCAACGCAACAAGGCTAGCTGAACAGTTAACGGCATAATCGGAGCGACAACAACATGAGCAAAATCTACAACCCCAAAATGAGTCGCCGCGAGAGCCTGAAACGCATCGGCACGATGGCAACGGTAGTGATGGTGGGCGGCGTTCCGGTTGCCTGCGATCCGGTTGAACCTGAAACCAGCACGGCATCGCCGACACCAACCGGAGGCCATTGGCCCGGCTTAGAGCTGGAAGCCATAACCGGCCCAACCTATGGCACAGATCCAATCATGACCAGCCCGGAAGCGCCGTGGCCATTAACGCTGACTGACGTCCAGAGAGATCTGGCCGCCGTTCTTAGCGATATGATTTGTCCTGCGGACGAGCGTGGACCAGCTGCAACCGATGTCGGCGTGCCGGACGTAATCGATGAATGGATGAGTGCCCCCTACTCCAGGCAACAGAGTGATCGCGTACAAATCATCAATGGCCTGCAGTGGTTAGACGATGAAGCTGAGTTGCGCTTCGGCAGCAATTTCGTAGCGGCAACTGAAGATCAGCGGATCGCCATCATCGAAGACATCGCCTATCGCGCCCAATATGACGTGCCAGAGTTCGAGCTGCCAGCGCGCTTTTTCAGCAGGATGCGCAGCCTGGTATTTGGCGCTTACTTCACCACACCGGAAGGCATCGAAGATATTGGCTATGTAGGTAACGTGGCGATTGCGGGCGAGTACCCCGGCCCCACTAGTGAGGCTATGGAACACATCCGGGAAGTTGCAGAGTCTCTGGATTTGCCGCCGATTACTGAATACGTAAACCAATAAGGCCAGGCGACGAAGTTCATTACAAGCAAGCATAGGGAGCAAGGGGACACTGACAACTTAGCAACTTAACGAAGTCAGGTCGAAGAGTGTCTTGAACAGAATAGATAGGTTGCTAAGTTGTCAGTGTCCCTAAGATGTTCTCAGTATGCCACAGTTGGGCCAGGCTCTGGTCAGATCCCCAGTGGAAGGTACAAGGCATCACGCTTGAGCTCTACTTAGAAATCGAACTCGAGGCCCTGGCCGGCTGTGGCGTCTACTGACCTCTCACTTACGCTTGACGGCACCCCAAGCGCTGGCCATAGCGGAAGAATTCTCTCTGCTTGTCTGGTTAAGACCACCTATTGGGCTGCGTTATCCAGCGCCGCCTGAGCAATGGCCCGGATATCGGTCTCCCACTGAGGGAAAGCAGGTGCGTCGTTCGGTTCAACCCCGTGAACCGCATGCAGCCAAATCAGCGTTCCAGTGTCTTTTGTAATGTTTCCAGCGTGGCCTTTCGGGTCGGTGAACACGGAGTTTCGAGTAGATCCCGTGAGTTGCGCCACATCACCCCCAAGCTCACCCGCCTCATACGCGGCCCGAAGGTCGTATACGACTTCGGCGTGGTTTATTGTAAAGACGTCCGCATCCGGGTAGTCCGCGTTAAGGTCATTGGCCAGGCTCACCCACATGGCGTACGCCTCATCAGCTCCGTTTCGGTGCTCTTCGGCGCTGGCGTAGTCTTGCGGGAAGTCCTGCCAAGGCATGGCCAGACCAATGCGGGTGGCTTGGTTCCTGGCCAGTGCATAGGAGGCGAAGTTCCAAATGGCTTCGTCTGACTCACCCCCCGTTTCGAGAAACTCGATGGAACAACAAATCATAATCAAGACATCAATTTCACCGGTATCCAAGTAGGCCTTGATATTCTCACGGTGTGCGTCGTCGGCCCACAGCGCATCGGGGGCGCCTGAGGCACCGCCGCTCATTTCGATGTAACTGGCGTGCTCCTCAAAGCCGGAGTCATGGGCAAATGTTTCAAGTTTTTGTGCAAAGATACGGCCAAAACTGTGACCGATGTAGAGCACGTTGTATTGGTCGGCGTACACCTCCTCAGGCGGGCCCGACGGCGTTAGCATTGATGCATTAACAAAATTGAGGACGCGCTCTCCTTTGGTATATCCACTCCCCTCGAAAGACTCTGAACCCCACAACCGATTTTCAGAAAAGCCATGGGCGGCACCTTCTGAGGTTATTAGCTCGTTATTCAATCCAATCTCATCAGCACGGGCATGTATATCAACCGAACCCGAGTAAAGCACAGTGGGATCCTCGGTGCCATGCACAGAGATCAGAGCCGCCTCATCGGCTGTTATGCTGGGTTTGCTTGAATCTGTATCTATCGCCAGATTACCCCAGTGATTCACCACCACTTTGAATTCAGGCACAGAAAATCCGTAGTCATCCAACCCATAGCCAACGTTTAGAGCAGTTACAGCACCAGCTGACCCCCCTAGAAGACCAAGAGCGGATATCTCGAACCCTTGTTCTTGAGCATAATTCTTGAGCCAGGCTATAGCTTTTAGAGAATCCTCCATAGCGGCGATCATACCGAGCCCTTGTTCTTGTTCTTGTCCGTCTTCAGACTCTATCTGATCGTAAAGCGACGCAAACTGCGGGCTCAATTCAGGGACTTGTCCTGCAAGGCGGTAGTCAATTGATATGGAAAGATAGCCTTGTGCCGCGAAACGCTCTGCGTAGTCAACCAGGGCAGGTTGACTGCGGCTACCGCCATAGAACGCGCCACCATGGATAATTACCATTGCTGGTACTTTTTTCCCAAAGAGATTTAAATCGGGCATATACAAATCGAGCAAGAGATCAACTTCCGCCGTGGCAGGGTTGGTAACAGTCCCAGTACCGTAGACAATTGCTGATGTTGCATCAACAGCATAGGGTGAGCAAGAATCAACACCTACGTACCGGCTGCGACTTACCAAGGCACCAGGCACGATATTCACTCGCAAGGGTGTAGCACTGTAATAAATTTTATCTGTATCGCTTATCAGCTCGTAACCGATGTAAATTGTCAACTCACCCTGATCGATTCCCGCTGACTCAAATTGCACTTGATCAAGAACGCTGATGGTCTCGGTAGCCTGCAAGGTCTTTGTGGCGAAAGGTTCCAGAGAATCTCTCAGGCCATCCCAGGGGAGAAACACATCACTCACCAACATGTAGGACTCCTCGCCCACAATAGCTAGAACGTAAATGTTTCCTGCGCTACCTACATGATCATTTTCTACAACCAGGCTGCTTTCCAGATCAACACTATCCAATGGATCAACACAGGAAACATAGCTGAGCCCTTCATCAATACTGGCACCGGCATAAAACTCTGCAGTGGTTGATTGGATACTCGACTCTGCTGTGACCGGATCGATCACCGAGGCATTAGCAACCGCTAATTGTGGTGGTTGCGCCGCTGCTGTATTAGTAGACATTGTTGCCACGACTAGCAGCAGGCTAATCCAGGCACTGTGGAATGTCGTCGAAGATAAGAATAGGTAATCAGTCATTCGATTGAACATGATCGTGTCCTCATTTATGTCGCGTGCAAGTATAGAAGTAACCATGCGCGGGATCACGCGAGCTCTTCCTTAGTAAACGTAATTGTAAACAATTGGTTGACCCGGCATTCGATTTGTATAGGAATTACAAAAGCTATCTCTTGAAGGGATGTTGTCCAGATCGCCGGGCTGTGTTCCACAATCAGCAGAATCTCAGCTCAGATCCCCATCTAATCGGCCGTTCCTGCAGCCCATATGAACCAGAATACTGACTCTACCCATCCTTCATCCTCCAGCGAACCGAGTGCGACCCGGCCACCGTCCCTGGCTGACTCATTTTCCTTTTTGTACTGCGCGTCAAACTACTTAAGCTGGGGCGGTGCCCTGCCCGGCGGCGGCCGTGCCTGATCGGTCGCCTGCCTTAGCTTGAGGTGATCCAGTAACTGTCGGATAGCCACGGGGTCTCCCACGGAGGCAATGATGCGCACCGGACCTTGACACTTCTAGCAGAGCATTGGGAGCGGGAATCCCAGTACCCTCCGTTTTTCGGATTAAGCAGGCTATCAAAGATATTTAAACTGATTTACTGGCCGGAAGTTGTTGTAACTTCTGAACTAAGCGGCGAGACTACTACTATGACTCGGACATCTATCATTTATTTGCTTCTAGTCTCGTTGGCGACGCCGCTCAATTCAGGGGCAACTGCATGGATGTCGTTGCATATGGGTGCGCATGGCGAATCGCGCGCCTTGCCAAACGATGTAGTCAGTACTGGCCACCACGCTTCCCAATACGATGCCCATAGGCTTGCTGGTCATCCTGATCCAACTGAGCCTCCCCCTCATAATCATGATCCGCAGGATAACGGACACAACGAAGCAGACTGTGAGGCCCAGTGCCTAGCCTGTGCTAACCACTCTTCGAGCTCGGCTCCTCTGAGTCCGTTTTGCGAAAGCCAAAACAAAACGCGGGATGATGCCTCATTCCTCGCTCAGCCGCTGGCGCGCTCTGCTGATCTACTGCTCCGCCCACCTATCCTGGCCTAGTCTGATTCGGAGTAGGCCGGGCTTACCTGCCCCTCGCTGGATCCTAGCCGACGCTCGTTTCTGATCTGACGCCTTGTACCCCATCTCGCTTTATGTCCCAAACCGGAGCGATTTCGGCGTGTGCTGTTTGTTTAATGTCGGTCAGGCCCGCTCGATACTCAACCGTTCATCAAATATTTAGCAGCACTAGTCCTGGAAGCGGCAGACCCGCAACAAATAGTGGGCGTTGTGCACAGCATTTAACTTAAAGACGCCAATCCTTCTTATAGATAAGGCGTGATGAGAAAGAAATTATGTTAACTAAGCACTTTAGAACAACATCGCACTTCAGAGCGATTGTTTTGCTTTGTCTGGGCGGGACCCTGAGTTCCCTGATATTGTTGGCTTCACCTGCTTGGGGCCAAGACAGTGACGCTTTGGACCTGCCAATGCTGCGCCGTGCGCTCGGCATGTCTGGACTGAGGAGAAGCATTGCCCTAGATGCGCCTCTTGGGGCACTTCTGATGAGAAATAACACTTATCGTGTTGCGAAGCTCTCCTCCGCCAATGCCAAAAGCGCATCTGACGAGGTGAGCTATAACTCGTCGAGTGCAATTGGCCAGTTCAATTCTGTTTTGGATATCGGGCACACAAACGACACTGCCTATTTTCTCAAGACCACTGCCAGACACGTTGACTTCGAGGTACACGATCTGCTTAAAGCCAGCGTCAAGCGCTTTGATCTGGGCGTCATAGCGATGCGGAACAGCAGCGCCGGTAACCCACGTTATCTCGGTCTCAGTGTCATTACTGAAAGCAACGTTGGCCGACCGCAATTCGTTGATGGCTACAGAATTGGCGATGGCATCGGACTAACGTGGGAGGGTGGAGCAAAAATTTCCAACACCTGGGCACTCTCATTCAGATCAGAATTTCTGAATTGGGAGGGTGAAAATTATATGAATCGGCCAAACCTCATGCCTCAACCGGTGGTAAACCCGATCGACAATAGCAGAATGATCTCAAACGTTGACATCATCAGAGCAGCCAATGCTTTTGGCGGGCGAGGGCAATGGCGCTCAGGGATTCACTACTTATCAAATGAATACGAACCGCAGCAGAACAAAATGGGTATGATGGTCTCGGAGCCGTTCGGAGATTATGAGAGATTAGGGTTTTTCCGAACAGGCTACTTGCAGATGTGGCCTCTAGGGAACATCTCCGGCGCGATGGCTTATGTCGAGGCCAACATTGACTGGGAGTTTGAAAATAATCTGGATCAATTTCTCTCAGACAAAACGATTGTGTCCGCAAAATTGGGCGTGAACTGGACCTTTGCCCCTTCGCGGCAACTTCTGCTGGAATGGCAGCAATTTGAGGGGGTTGAACGTATTAGGTCTCGGAATGGGCTTCTGCTGACAATCTTATTTGATGATCTTTAGCATGCTTGCAGCGTCTTTGGGCTTAAATAATCGGGAGCGAGCAACATTGAAGGGAAAGACTAGGGAACAGACCACGTTGCCCCCGCGCAACACAAAGATCACAGCCCACCAACACTATCTGAACCTCGAGTAGCACATCTAGAGAGCGTGCCGCGCACTTGGAGCAGAAACGATGAAGGAGGGAGGCGTCAGGCCATCCGACCAGCAACAAATGGGATCTCGGTGCTTATAAAAATTGATTCCAAAGAGAACCGTTATAAGCTCTCGACCAGCGCCTGCGCCGAAGTAAACCTCGCAGACTCGCAAATTTCATTTTGTAAAATTGTTCTATCCGCTGGTTCCGCTCGCCAGCGTACGCGGGTCGCATAAAACATCACTTTATGATTAGCGAGACCTCGATTCTTCGGGAGTTTTTAACCAGGTATGTTCATAGATATCAGGAAGCACTTTAGTGCCGGAGCTAAACTTGAACGGTACACCAGGTATGCCGCTTTCATATTCTGCCTCGAGGTAGTAGGCGACATACCCCGATGCGGGAATTTCCATTTGTATTTCGTAAACACCAGGTGCTGTAGGACTGATTGCGGTGCTGCTGTAGCTGCGGCCTATCTTTGCCTGAGTGAAATTTCTTTCGCTTTCGTTTGTGGCTTTCCAAAGAAGAACTTTTGTCGGCTTCTCGAGTGAGAAAAATGTGATAGTTCCCGTGTCGGAAACTGCCCATGAATAGCGCGGCAGCGGCACGTTATGCACAACAGAGTGATACCAGGCATCCATACTGTCAATAACATCCGTATCACGCATGCTGTGATTCGAGTTGGGCACGTAACGCAGGTGCTTTTCTCCGATAAGATCATCCCAATAAAATTGCCAGGAATCGGGTAGGAAAAACTCATCCCCCGTCGAATTTAGAATGTATTTGGGTAGGGTAAGCCGGTCTCTGTACTCATAGGGCTCAACGATATCCATTAATTGATCCCATTCCGGCGTATCTATCCAGTTAACCACGCCGCTGGCGACATAATCGATAACGGCCAGGGAATAAGCACCGTAAACTGAATAGTGATGTTTAAAAGATTCACTGATATTCAGCATGTCGATAACGATAGGGGCGATAGCAACTACCCTTGGGTCAACAATTGCAGTTGTCCAGGTTGTCCAGCCGCGCTTCGAACCTCCGGCTACAATAAAGTTATCCACACTTATTTCATTTTCTGAATTACTGGACACTACAGAGGTGACAGTATCCATGGCTCTTACGGCAGATTTTGTCATGGGCAGTCTTAGCGGCCATTTTTCATCACCGGTACGAAAATATTTGTCCCAGGTGTAGGCAATGATTGCATCTTCTGTTCTGCCGATATCAGGGCTGTCTGAGAAACGAAGCGGTTGATTTGGAACCATGTACAGTGTGCTGACCACTGTGTTAGTTCTGAGTGCTCGAGTAATATCATTCTCAGGTGCTGCGTCTGGGAGACCGTCCGACTTGCTGCCCCCGGTGACGTACAAAAATGAGATATTGCTCTCAACGCTCTCCGGAATGGTCACGGTCATGTAATGTCGCCAGATCGGATCGTTGACTTCGGCGCTAGTCAGCCATTTCTGGGAGGTCATTTCTATAATCAGAGTCTCGTATCCCTGCCCTGACACGGTATCAGCAATGGTGTACGCATAATTTTCATCCTCTTCGTTGACATATTTATCCAAGGCCGTGAGGCTCAGACCATTGGCAAACACGGTTGCCGGGTAAGCGATGAACAGCACGAATGAAATTCGCATGAGTTTTTTGATTACGCCTTTCATTGATCACTCTCCTTTCTCATACAGGCTATGAGGCGAGCCGGCTGATGTCTGAAGATGTCCCCACGCCGTCGACATCGGCCTAACGTTTTTGAGGCACCTATATATTAACCTTACCACAGTCGCAAACACGCTGTTATTAGGCGCTTTTGGGTGGGTTCACTGCTAGCGAACCCACAAAGTGCGGTAAAAAAGCTATGCGGTTCAGAGGCTGACGCGAGCGAGATTTTGACAAACCGCGATCAGGCTTTTACTTTGGACAGTAACCACGGAATTCAGCTGGTTTTTGAGGGCTGGAGGATATTTGACCGACATAGCGATTACCACAGCCCCTTGGGCTGTAAAAACCTGAATTTCAGTAAGACTATTTCCAAGATCTGGATTTGGCGCAAAAACTTCCTATACTCCAAGAACTGAATGAGAGCCTTACGTTAGATCTAACAAGGCGATAACAAGCCTGGTAAGGGCACTCAGCGATCGTAATGTTTTAATCCGGTAAGGTCTGTCGCTTTGCGAAACAGGCCTTGTTTGCGGCTTAGAGACTAGCAATCAGGTACCTCTGACTATGATCGCGGGGGTTCGAGTGAAGTGCATCAGACATCCCGTGCTGATGCAATTTGTCCCTCAGCGCGCTAGAGCTTGTAATGAGTGCTGCGCCCCCCAAATCGCAATATTTAGCTGGCATCGAATTTGCGAGATGCGAAAGCCTTGGCAGCGTACGGGTATTGTGCCGGCCCCATTGCCTTGTATGACTAGAGTAGTTGTAATAATAATTTAGCTGCTGCATGAGTAGATTCCAAAAAAGAGAGCACAGCATTGAAATATATTGATGAAAGCTTTACTCCCGCCGAGGGGTTGGAGAGGGCAGTTAAATTACTCAAACAGAGAAACTTTGAGGCCAGTGTCTTGCCTCGTGATCTCAGCGCCGAGGGGCTTGGTGAAGAAAAAACTTTGGACTTACTCGCTTTTCATGTCCTCGGACGTGCAGCAGCTCTAGATCATCCTCTGACATTTGCTCATATGGATCCGCCGACACCGTGGATTACCTGGGCGACCTCTCTTTGGAACTCTCGTCTAAATCAGAACTTGCTCCATCCATCAATTTCGCCATTTGCATCAGAGGCGGAAACGAAAGTGATGAGCTGGATCACTCCTTTTTTCGGCATGAATGGTGGCCATATGTGCTCTGGCTCCACCGTTGCTAACCTCACTGCGCTATGGGCAGCGAGGGATGTTAGGAAAGTAACAAAGATTGTGGCGTCCGAGTACGCTCATCTTAGCATTCAGAAATCAGCTCAAATTCTCGGGCTCCCATTTGAGTGCATCAAAACAGATGAAGGTGGCAGGATAGATCGTCGTTCACTTGGTGACATGACGGATGCAGCTCTTGTTTTAACAGCCGGCACCACCGCTGCGGGGACCATTGACCCTCTTGACCTAGTGGGTCATGCCGGCTGGAGTCATATCGATGCGGCGTGGTCAGGTCCCTTACGCATGACCCAGGAATATAGCCATCTGCTCGACGGGATTGAAATGGCTGATTCCGTTGCTGTGTCAGCCCACAAGTGGTTCTATCAACCAAAGGATTCGGCATTGATCATGTTTCGCAATCCGCAGGATTGTGATCATACCTTAAGTTTAAGCAGCGACTATTTGGCGAAGCCCAACACCGGATTACAGGGCTCCCGCGGCGCAGCAGCTATTCCACTTCTCGCGACGCTGCTTGCGTGGGGTTCAAATGGGATTGCAGAGCGCATTTGTCGTTCTATGCGCCACGCGAAAAGTTTTGCGGGTAAGATCGATGAGGACGATAGGCTTATACTTTGGGCCGAGCCTAAAACCGGGATAGTTCTGTTTCGACCAAAATTTCTGTCTGTCGACGATTTTCAGCAACGCCTACCGGAGAATATGTTCTCTACTTGCAAAGTTGATGGCCAGGACTGGCTGCGTGCTGTAGCCGTAAATCCAATACTCGATGTTGAAGGCGTAATTCTGGAAATCAACAAAGCGCTCTCGTAGCATTGATATACGTCACAAAGCGTTGAAACTCGACTGATTATGACTTACCTTCTCGGGGACGGCCCAATAGAGCAGCGGCAAGCTCGAGCGCATAGATTATATGATTGAAGACGAGGATTACATGAAGCTGAAGCACATAACCACTTTTCTCTTTATTGCCTGTTTATCAGGACCACAGTTAGCAAGCGCAGACCCAAGCTATGTGTCTGATGTTATTTATGCTCGTAAAGATGGGATGGCTCTCACTTACGATGTAATTCGGCCTGAAAATCCGAATGGCGCGGCGGTAATTTTCATGATGAGCGGTGGTTGGTATTCCTCTTGGACACCGCCATCAAGGATGGCCGAATCTTTTAGCGATATGCTGAACGCTGGATTTACCATGATCCCCGTTTATCATGGCAGTGCGCCGAAGTATAAGATTCCAGACGCAGTCCAAGACGTAAGCTTGGCGACTTTACATATAAAGGAAAACGCGGACGATTATGGCATTGATGTGAATCGCATTGGCGTGACTGGCGGCAGCGCTGGGGGGCACCTTTCTTTGATGGTTGGTTTGGCCAAGGAACAGGTAGCAGCTTCCTCCGTCGCCAATGATGGATCAATGGATGCATCACTGGCTGCAATAGTTGCCTATTTCCCGCCAGTTGACTTCAGGCAATCTGAGTCTGAGGCGGCAGGCATTGTTAATGAGGTTTCCATGGAGGAGTTATACAGCAGATTTCCTGCGCTCTCTTTTGAGGAAAATTTGATCCCCTCTGTCTCTCCAATTACGTTTGTTGACCAGAACGATCCTCCCACATTACTGATCCACGGGGATGCGGATCCGCTCGTTCACGTCAGCAACTCGGTAGTGATGAACAAAAAACTGACAGAGAATAGTGTTGAAACCGACCTGATTATTATTCCCGGCGGCAAACATGGTTTTGGCGGGGATAATTCTGTTCGTGCTAATCAAGCCAGGCTAGAGTGGTTCAAAACCCACCTTCTGGATTAGATGGGTCGGCGCGCTCGCCGCTCCTATTGAATACGCGCTTCAGCTGGGCCCAGGTCATCGCGCCATGGCGCTCGGCAATGCTCGAGTCATCCCCTGCCTTGCCCACTTTCTTTCTGCTCTTGCCTCTCCCGGCTGGCGTGATCAGTGGCAGCAGAGAGTAATGCGAGCGCATTCGTGACCCCTGATTTCGACCCGCTGACAACACTCGAAAACTCGTGCAAGATCTCAACCAGAGCGAAGATTACGCTCCTCGACTGATAATTCGTCCTGAGCTAGTATGTCAATCAGCCAGGCTTATTCTGGCACCCTACCCAATTATTCTGGATAAGAACGATACTGTGATCACAACTGCCCATCGAGCACGCTACACCTACCCAAGCCGATTACAAACCATCTCAACGGCACTAGTTATTGCTGCCGCATTTAGCTCTGGAGTAATCGTTGCTCAGGATGTCTCCGCGGAAGCCAGTTACGGCTCAATCGATCTGGCAGGTTTTTTTAGCCCCGACCCCTATAGAGAGGAAATATTGGCTGGTGGTTCGGTAAATGCCAGGGATGTTGCAGGATGCTCGGGTTATATTTCGGATGCCCCAGACCTGGAGTTGGGTTTTTCTAATCCCGCTAGTCAACTTGGCTTCTTTGTTACTAGCGATGTCGATACGACGCTGGTAATCAATGATCCTTCGGGAGACTGGCACTGTAACGACGATTTCGATACGGCAGGTGGTACAAACGCGGGATTGAATTTTTCACGGCCCGAGGCCGGTGTTTATGATATCTGGGTAGGCTCCTACTCCGAAGATGACACATTTACTTCCGCCAATCTCTATATCACCGAGTTAGGCGCTCCCTGGAACGGGGTGAGCTCAAGCGATCAGTCAGAACTCGACCAGTTTGAAGACGCCAACTATGGCGACTTCGATCTCACCGGCAATTTCGAGCCTGACCCCTTTCGAAGGACTATCAGAGCAGGCGGTTCAGTAAATGCAAACACAGTGCAGAACTGCAGCGGCTACGTAAGCAGTGCTCCAGACTTACAGCTGAATTTTTCACAACCCTCGACATACGATCTTAGCTTCTTTGTCGAAAGTGCACTGGATACCACCTTGGTAGTTAACGGCCCTAGCGGTGAATGGCATTGCAACGATGACTTCAACGGCAACAGTGGAACCAACCCTGGCGTAGTCTTCGCCGATCCCGACGAGGGTATTTATGACATCTGGGTAGGAACATACGCAGTAGATGACGCATTCACCGAAGTCGAACTCTATATCACTGAACTGGGCACTCCCTGGGAAGGTACGTCCGGTAACAGTACCGAGACCTTTCCCAGCTCAGGAGGAAGACAGCTCATCAGTTCCGGCACTGGATTCGTCGTGAGCGCTGACGGTCACATACTCACTAACCACCATGTAATTGATGGTTGTGCGGCTCAGACTTTCCGGATTCGCGGCGACGTAGCTACCGATGCAGTAACGCTCGCCAGCAATGCCACTACCGACCTTGCGCTGCTCCGAGCAGATATTTCCGCCACACCCGCCGAGTTCAGTGGCGCGCAAACCCTACGGTTGGGAGATGAAGTGGTGGTCTATGGATTTCCTCTACTGGGCGATCTTTCTTCCCAGGGCAATCTCACCAATGGAATAGTCAGCGCCCTGAGTGGCCTGAATGATGATCTTAGTCGACTTCAGATGACCGCCCAGATCCAGCCTGGCAATAGCGGCGGCCCTGTAATGAATCGAAATGGCGAGATCGTAGGAGTGGTAGTGGAAACGGCCAATGATGAATTTTTCCGCGAACGGCGAGGAACCGCTGTGCAGAATTTGAATTTTGCCATTCGCGATTCAATCGCAAGAACATTCCTCGATACAAACAACGTAGATTATGTGCTCAACACTGCTGAGTCAGAATCGCGCAGCGTCGCTGATATCGCTGAGGCTGCACAACAGTACACTGGAATCATTAAATGCTATAGATAATAGGGCCTTACCCTCTTCAATCTTAAGCGGCAATAAACCAATAACAACTAGGCTATTCTTATCTCGGATCTTCTCAGCAAGGAACGCATCATCGCGCCCGCAGGCTATAACCGCTGGCGCGTGCTCCTCGCTTCTATCACCATCCATCTCTGCATCGGTTATGTTTATGTATGAAGCATTTATAAACCTTCCCTCACCAAGGTGCACGGTGGAGTCACCAGCTCTGCTGAAGACTGGAGCCTCAGCGAAGTGATCTGTGTCTTTACAATAGCCATTGTTTTTCTTTGGTTGGCAGCCGCCTTTGCCGGCAAATGGCTGGAAAAAGTCGGCCTGCGCAAAGTAGGTGTTGCCTCTGCTTTGTGTTGGGGTAGTGGCTACCTGGTGGGAGCCGCCGGCATCATGACACATCAATTGTGGTTACTTTACTTAGGCTACGGTGTCATCGGCGGCTGCGGACTTGGCTTGGGCTATGTGTCACCTGTCAGGTATTCGGATAATTGACCCGAGATATAGCACGGACCATTATCACTCAATAGGCGTAGCTCATGCCGCACCTTTACTTCGTCCAGACCGCTAAAGGCCAGTGCATCATCCAATGTATTCGACACATCCGTCGCCCCTATACTCGTGCATAAGCGCCACGAGATAATAAAGCGCGAGTAGTCATCAAGTTCCGTCGATAGGTAATACCAACCCCAGCCAATGATCTTGAAATAGGTAAAGTCGCTTTGCCACATCTCATTCACTCGTGTGGCCGGTTGTCGGAATTTATCACTAGCCTGCATCAGGATGTACGCAAGTCTAGTGATTAGGTCTTGTTCCTTTAAAAGCCTGCATACATTCGATTCCGATACATAGTAGTCCTTTTCATCGGTGTGACTGACGGCAATTTCACGTGGCGACAAGTCAGGTTTATCCAGCGCTAACTCAATAACGGAATCGCGATGCTCCTCAGTGATCTTGTTCCATGTGGGTTTCGGTGCGGGCTTCCTGTCTTCCAGGCCATCAATGCCATTTTCCTGATAGCGCTTCAGCCAGTTGTAGAACGTGGGCTTATGAATATTCAGTCGCTCCAGCGTCTTCTTGATCGACAGGTTAGAGTTTTGCAACAACTGAATGGCAGCTTTATCGGATCCAGAGCACCTCATATATCGTCCTCCCCATCCCCGAGCACGCTTTTTTTAAGCAGCTTGTTTTCCAAAACTACTTTGCCCAGCGTTTCCTTGAGCGCAGAAGATTCAGCGCGTACCTCCTTTACTTCATCCGACGTGGCCTCGCGCAGCGTATCGCCAGCCAAACGCTTCTTACCAGCTTCCAGGAAATCCTTGCTCCAGCGAAAATATACATTCGGGTTCAGGCCTTGACGGCGGCATAGCTCGGCAACGGTCTCTGCGCCACGCAGACCTTCGAGCACGATGCTAATCTTCTCTTCGGGGGAATACTTCTTGCGGGTACGGCGCCGGATATCTCATACTGTCTTTTCCGCGCTTCGTTTCTCTGTCATCATCATTCCCTTTAGGATTGACGATGAACCAAATTTATCTCTTAGGCAATCAGGCTAAACGGTCCAACCGGTGCTGACGGGGTACAGCTTTGGATTTCTAGATCAATCGGGATAATTTGTGTCTTAGGGTTGTTTCCTTAGATTAGGGATCTCCCCACTCTTTATCCGCGCCTGGTAACTCTTTAGCTCTCTCTTGATAATCGGCGCCAAAATATAAAGCCCAAAGATGTTCGGCAGCGCGATAACAAATACCAGTGCGTCAGAAAAATCCAGCACTGCATCAAGCTGGATCATGCAGCCAAGAGCAGCAAACCCGCAGAAAATAGTCTTGAATACTATTTCAGCCTTAGCTGACTCGCCAATGATATAGGTCCAACCCTTGAGCCCATAATAGGACCAGGACAACAGGGTTGAGAAGGCGAACATGATAGCAATAATGGAAAGCGGCACTGTTGACCAGCTTAAGGTACTGCCGAATGCCCGGGAGGTGAGTTCGATTCCTTGCATACCAGCACCTGCCAATTCAGGTTCATAAACAGTAGTCAGAATAACCAGTGCTGTCAGGGTACAGATCACCACGGTATCTATAAAAGGCTCCATCAGGGCAACGAATCCCTCCGTGACCGGTTCTTGAGTTTTAACCGCCGAGTGAGCTATTGCCGCGGAGCCGATACCGGCTTCATTTGAAAACACGGCGCGTTGGAATCCCATGATCATCACACCGAGCATGCCACCGCTCATGGCGGTTGGATTAAAAGCCTCTGTGACTATCGCTGATATTGCCCATGGAATTCTGTCGGCGTTGAGGAAAATGACCGTCAGAGAACCCAGCACGTAAGCCAGGGCCATAAAAGGAACTAGCCTGCTGGTGACACGCGCAATGCTCTTAATACCGCCGATGATCACTACCCCAACGAGACAGGCCAGCAGGCCACCAAAGAGCCAACCCTTGTCGGCGAAGAAACCAGACTCGCCGCCGGTTACCACGACGAATTGCTCAAACGCCTGATTCGACTGGAACATATTGCCGATACCCATGCATCCGATCACGATGGCAAGCGCATAGAAGTACCCCATGGGCTTGCCCAGCCAAGCCAGGTTTCGTTCTTTCAAACCCTGCTCTAGATAGTACATTGGGCCACCGGAAATACTGCCGTCTGGATTGATCTTGCGATACTTGACCCCAAGCACACACTCGGCGAACTTGGTGGACATGCCCAGCAATCCAGCGAGCATCAGCCAGAATGTTGCCCCAGGCCCAGCCAATGAAATAATGATGGCCACGCTACTGATATTGCCAATTCCAACAGTACCCGCGACTGCAGTCGTCAATGCCTGGAAATGACTTAGCTCGCCTTTATGATCTGATTTGCTGAAATCGCCGCGCAACAATTCAAAGGCGTGTTTGAAACCGCGTAGATTGAGAAACTTCAAATAGAAAGTGAAGAACGTGGAGGCTGCTATTAACCACAGCACGATCAGTGGCAGTTGAGCACCAAAGACACTGACCTCAAAGAAAATGAAACCTGCAACGGCATCCGTGATGGGCTGCATGGCGGCATTGATCGATGCATCGATGCCACTTGCTGAGGCGGGTTGGCTGATCAATGAAGCCAACATCACCAGCATCCCATTTTTCTGAACCTTTCGACTGCTACTGACTTTATTTATTAAGATCTTCTTGAGACCGAGCAACCAACTGCAATAGTTTCCCCGATCTCTATATAATGCTGCTGGATTAATGATCTTCATCTCCCCTGCCAATTGGCGTTTCAAACAAGCATAAGCGAATTCAAAGATGAATCAGCCCGGGAATCCCACCCACTTACAATGTATCTCGCCAGTTGATGGCTCAGTCTACGTTGAGCGAGAACTGGCAGACCCTGTTACGATTACACAGTCTATTGAGTTATCACGCTCAGCGCAAAAACAATGGCGGCAGACCAGCATCGACGAGCGCGCCAAAATCTGTGAAGCGGCTGTTCAGTACTTTGAAGAGAAGCAAACCCAGATTGCGGAAGAAATTGCCTGGCAGATGGGTCGACCCATTGCCTTTGCCGGTGGCGAAGTGAATGGGCTTGCCGAACGCGCTCGCCATATGATTGCCAGCGCTGAGCAGTCCCTGGCCGATATCGTCCCAGCCAAACAGGAAGGTTTTAATCGATTCATCCGCAGACAGCCCTTAGGCACGGTTTTCACCATCGCACCCTGGAACTATCCTCTGTTAACAGCCGTTAATTCGATCGTACCTGCGCTGATGGCTGGAAACAGCGTAATCCTGAAACCTTCGGCACAGGTCCCATTATGTGGAGAACACTTTACCCAGGCATTTGAAGCAACGGGAATCCCTGAGGGCGTGATTCAAAATCTATTTCTTAGCCACGCAGATACGGAAAAAATTATTGGTTCCAGGGAATTGGATTTCGTTTGCTTCACTGGATCTGTTCCCGCAGGCCAGCGAATCGAACAAGCCGCAGCCGGAACCTTTGTCGGCGTCAGCCTAGAACTCGGTGGCAAAGATCCCGCCTATGTCAGGGAAGACGCTGACTTCGACAGCAGTGTTGAAAGCCTGGTTGATGGCACCTTTTTCAATTCCGGACAATCATGCTGCGGCATCGAACGAATCTATGTCCATGAAACGCTTTTCGACAAGTTTGTCGAAGCCTATGTCGAGCAGGTTAAGCAGTACGTTCTCGCCAGTCCGTTAGAGAAGCAGACCACACTGGGGCCCGTTGTAAAAAACTCAGCTGCAGATTGGGTACGCAAGCAGGTAGCTGCAGCAATCGATGCAGGCGCGACACCGTGCATTGATCCCTCACATTTTCCAAATGCTACTGACGACACAACCTATCTTGCACCGCAGGTGTTAATCGACGTTAACCATAAAATGTCAGTGATGTCTGAAGAGAGCTTTGGACCTGTTGTTGGTATCATGCCTGTGAGCAATGACGAGGAAGCGGTTGGCTTGATGAACGATAGTGATCTGGGACTCACTGCCTCACTCTGGACGCAGAATGAATCCCTGACCGAACAGTTGGGAGAGAGATTGCAATGCGGCACTGTTTTCATGAATCGCTGTGACTACCTTGACCCTGCCCTGGTCTGGACGGGAGTAAAGAATACTGGACGGGGTGCTGCGCTCTCAGAGCTGGGCTATCATCAACTCACTCAAACCAAATCATTCCACCTGAAAAATGCCTAGTTTGTTCATAAGAAAATTCGCAAAGCCATGAAGATAGGAATCCTCAACGCCGATGCAGTAAAGCCGGAGTTCGCGGTGGAATTCGGCGAATATCCCGATATGTTTGCCGACCTGCTGCTGGCGGTGAAACCGGATCTCGAATTGGTGACCTATGAGGTTGTCCATGGCGAGTACCCGGCAGATCTGGATGAGGCAGATGCCTACATTATTACAGGTAGCAAACTCAGCGTGTACGACGATGTACCCTGGGTTAAACAACTCAAAGATTTTGTTGTGCAATTGCATGCCGCTGAGAAGGCGTTAGTTGGCATCTGTTTCGGCCACCAGATGGTTGCGGAAGCGCTGGGCGGTAAAACCTCGCCAGCAGACGCGGGTTGGTGCGTGGGTGTACACACAATCGAGCCCACGACGGATGCTGCAGCTTATGGTTTGTCAGATTCTGCGATCCATCTGCGATCTAATCACAAAGATCAGGTGACGAAACTTCCACCAGGCGGGAAGGTGCTTGCAAGCACAGAGACTTGCCCTATCGCATCCATGGGATTAGGCGAGCATATCCTTACCTTCCAGGGTCACCCTGAATTCAGTGAGGAATATGCCAGGGCATTGCTAAACATGCGGCGCGAAATATTTGGGGAAGAACTCTACCAATCTGCGATCAACTCACTGGAAACCGAAACAGATAATCTCAGTGTCGCTCGACACATAGTAGAATTTATCTCTCGCTCAGCAAGCGAATCCAGACAAGAATACTAGTAAGGCTTATCCCCATCGATAACGACTCGATGCAACATCCTGTGGTCAGGGAAATAGTCGTTGATGGGTTTGTGCTGTGTACTTCTATTGTCCCAGATCGCGATTGAGTTTGGCTCCCATTTAAAACGGCAACTGAACTCTGGCGTGGTGACATGATCATAGAGAAAATTCAGTATCGCATCGCTCTCTCCTCTGCTCAGCTCCAGAATGCGTGTGGTGAATAGCGAGTTCACAAAGATCACTTTCTTGCCGCTCTCCGGATGAGTACGAATAACCGGGTGAACTACTGGAGGATTATCAACTACTGCCTGTGCGAGTCTTTCCCTTCCACCTGGTTCCGCCAGGCTTTCCTTGAATCCATAACTAAAGTCATGTTCCGCGGTAAGGCCAGATAAAAAACTCTGCATGGGTGCAGACAGCGCATCGTATGCCGTTGTCATACTCGCCCACATGGTATCCCCACCCTTGGGAGGCACAATTTTCGAATGCAAGACACAGCCTAGAGGTGGATGCTTACGAAATGTCATGTCGGTATGCCAGGTCTCGATCTTGGTCGGGTTTTCTGCAGTGCTTTCCAGAATAGTGATTTCCGGAATGCCTTCTACCGTTGCATAGGCTGGATGAGTCTGCAGTGGGCCGAAGGAAGCTGCCAGCGCCCTGTGCTGCTCAGGGCTGATATCCTGATCACGAAAAAAGATGACCTCATGTTCCACCAGTTGACGCCTGACTTCTTTGAATACCTCTGGCGTCAACCCGGTGGTCAGATCAACACCATGAAGCTCCGCACCGAGGGCGTTGGCGAGTGGATTAACCGTGAACATGTATTATCCGATATAGTTTCTTGCTTCTGTGTTAATTCCAGCAAGTAAAAAATGAACGATATTCTTATAACAAGGAGATGTCTAGCTTCGTGGCACTGAGCGATAAGACAAACTGAAATCAGCTAGAGCTTTCATGAAATCACCCAGTTTTGATCCTGGAGTGAACGCTTATGACCGTTCATCCGCGGCTATTCTCGCCAGCAGGCCGAGTGCTAGCCGCGTACCTTAGCGAGGCCTGCTTATGGCTCTTCAATATTCGAGTCCCGAAGTCGCAATCCCCACAAGATCAATGTTCTTAATGTTCAATTCAAATTCCGCTACCTCCCGAGCAAACTCTAACGGTGACAGGGAACCGTTATCGAGCAGACCACCGTAGGTTTCCAGTATTTCGTCACTCGCGGGCGCGCCAGTCAGGGCATTGTGGAAGTGATTTACGATGTCATTAGACAATGGGTTTTCGCCAAAAACTACGTCCAATGCCTGCTGCAAAAGGTCATCGAAAGAAAGACCGCTATCAAGCAGATCTAAAACGGTTTTGACCAAGTCGGTATTTTGAATCGCCTCTGCACCAAGGAAGGCTCCGATAACCTTTGCCGCTTCGCCTGCATGCCCGTCGCTGTCAAATGCCAGTGCCCTGTCTGAAAACTGAACACGCTCTACATTGGTCAAGGTATGAGTCCAGCCATTGAGTGATTCGGTAATGGTGAGCGTGCCATTCTCAACCTTCAGGTTGAAAGCGTCAGAATTCATATTGTAAGTGATGGTGTCGATTCCCGCGCCACCGTCAACAGCCTCATTTTGTCCGGGTAAATCAAAGACATCGTCACTACTTGTCGTCCGGCTGGCTCCCGATGTTATGCCACCCCCGGGATTTTCTGGCTCTCCTGTAGGCGCCTGGCCGCTTTGACTGAGAGGGGCTGGCTCCCCTTTCCCCCAGATGGTGACACCTCGCTCACCGGGGGTGTCCATATCGCGGCTTGCAACAATTAAGACTTCCCCGTCAGCTGATAAATATGCCCACTGCGATTGCTCGCCCGGACCATACCCATCATCGGATTCATCTTGAACCTGAGAAAGCAACTTGCCACTCAGGTCACTGATACTTACCTGGCCGCGATCTGCCTGAATCAAGTACTGGCTGTCATTACTAAATAGCGCTACCGCTTGAATACCGGTCTGCCCCACCAATTTTCCAGTTCGCGCCTCAAAGATATCCCCGTAGAAGTTGGCTACATAGTTGCCATCAGGTGATATCACGGCATCAAGTGCTCCGGTCTGTTTTAACCACAGAACCTCGCCCGTATTTGCATCGATCACCGACGTGTCTTTAGACTTTGTCCCGATAGCAATTAACCCAGAATTCTCATTGATCGAGAATCCCAAGACAAATGGCCAGCCGCCCACATAACTCTTCCAAACTTCAGACCCGTCGACCACATTCAATTTGACCAGGAGTCCATCCCCCGACCCGACGTAAAGGTACCCTTCCGAGAAAACAAGCTTCCTTACCTGGCCATAGGTACCGGTATCCTGCTGCCAGATGAGCTCTCCGGTAGATCCATTTAGCAGCCCAAGAGCACCATTGGTTGACCCTGCCGCAACGTAGGATCCGTCTGGACTAATAGCCGCCTCCAGACCCTCCAGATACTTATCTGCGCCGGCTAACTGCCAGAGTAATTCCCCAGTTTGCCCGTCAAGCGCGCCGAGTTTCCACTCTCCTGCTCCATATCGCGTAATATCTGGATTAACGAGAAATACCACTCTGGACGCGTCAGGAGTCATATCGCCTCCCCAAGTTTCCCAACCGGGCTCATATTGCCAGAGCAATTGCCCGGAGAAGGAATATTTCCGAATTTGGGAGGATGCTCTTAGCGCAACATCAGCAGGATCAGACCAATTTTCCTGGCCGGGGAAGAGCACAAAGGACTGCTCAGACTCGCTGACCACGCCTCGCCAGAAACCCGCAGGCGCGGATGCGCTTGCAGCGACCTGAAAGCTATAATCAATGGGTTCTGAAGCTGCGAGATTGATCAAGGTGGTTGCTTCAAGCTCCGTGGCAGAGAATGTCTGAGACTCTGTATTGTCAGCAGTCACCCGGATAATCCAATCTGCTCTTTCCGGAACAGACACCGAGAAACTCGACAGGTCACCCGAACTGGTAACTTGCACCTCATACCAACTGCTGTAAGGGGTCGAAATTTCCACACGTATGGCAGACAAATTTACTGAGTCGCTTGTGATGCTGCCTGATAAGGTTTGCGGGCCACCAGGGAGTGTGGAAGTTGAAGAGTTTGTAAACGATAAGGATTGAGACAACTTGCCGACGCCTTGCTCGTCGGAAGCAGGGTTCGATAGTCGCCAGGCGTCGAGGTCAAAGGAGATCAGAAAGTCGAAGTTGTAGGTCTTGGTTACACCGGAGGCGGGCGGCGTATTGCCAAAACGTGTTTCATAAATACCTTGCAGCCAGTTCTGCGCATAGAAAGACTCACCAGGCGCAAGATCGATGTTGCCACCATTTGGAAATACGGCAAACCCTCCATCGCCTGTTATTGCGGGATAATCCCCGATACCTTCGATGGCTACTTGATAATAGATGTCGTTTATCAGCGCATCCCCGACGTTAGTCAGTTTAACAATCGCGTTGCGGTTTTTGCCATCTAACGCATAGTCTAGAGAAAGGGGGCCAACATATTCGATTTTTATGTTGTTCCAAATTACGGGTTCAGAATAATCTGGCATATGCAACTCGCGATTTCGATCGATTTTATTAGAATCCAACTCGCCTCAGTGAAGCGTACATTAATGTACCCGCTCAGTAAGGCAAAATCCATATTGACCCGCAAACTGCTTTAAGAACTCCAGATGAGTTCGGAGAACAAGCAACGGGAGGGCTCAGTTGTAGGACGGACTAAATGATCCAGACAACTGACTCAACCCATCCTTCATACTCCAGCTAGCCGAGTGCGACACGGCCACCCTCCCTGGCAGACAAATCTTCCTTTGTACTACGCGCCAAACAACCCAAGCTGGGGCGGCGCCCTGCTCGGCGGCGGCCATGTCTGCTGATCTGAAGCCTCCTTTGACTTGAGGTGATCCAGAATTCGCCGGATAGCCACGGGATCTTCCACGCAGGCAATAACCTTGAGTGGGCCCTGGCACTGGTCGCAGAATTCAATGTCGATATTGAATACGCGTTTCAAGCGCTGGGCCCAGGTCATCGCCATATGACGCTCCGCGAAGCTGCGAACATCGCGATCCTCAGCAGCCTTCCTGCTATCCTTGCCCCTGCACACAGCCCCTTCTCTGACTGGAGCGGGGACGGATTCGACTATACGCCAACCCATGAATACTGGCATATCCTGCATTTTGCGCACCTTTCTAACAAAGATGATTTTGGTAATCGACAGGGGGGCAACGCTGAGCAATCGCGGCGTGGGCCCGACTGGTTTATCGAGGGGTCCGCTGTTTATATGGCAAACATCGCGCTCACCAAACAAATCATATCAGGGTATGAATCTGTGCAGGGTCATACGAGAGAAAAAAGCTTCGAGTGTGAAATGCAAGAGCAACTAAATCGCAGTCTGGAGGCTCGAAGTCAAAATCCGGGGCTGAAACTGGGAGATTTTTCCTACGAAGTTGGCCGGAATGCGATTTATGGACTTGGAGCCTAGGGGATAGCATAGCTCTATCATCGCATCGAAGATGACAACGTTCTCATTGATGGCATGTTTCCAAAGTTACAAACGAAAAGCTGGGCGACTGCCTTTGAGGAATCTTTTGGTCTGACAGCCGAACAGTTCTATGACGAATTCGAAGAATTCTTGAATCTCCCTTACAGCGAACAGGTGAAAATTCTCCCCATCGACGATGACGGAAAATTTACAGGTTATTAAGGGTGCTAGAGCAATGCCAGGGCGGGGACACTGACAGCTTAACTAATCTGTTCAGTGTCCCCTAGGGTTTCCTCAACTTGAATTCACCCTGCAGCCAGAGCATACTTTATATTGGGAGTAGACCTTGATAACTCATCCAGTTGCTCTAGCGACCAACAATAGGCTTTGATCCAAGTATTGGCAGTCACTGTGGCCGACGCAAAACCATCTGAGACCATGGACATCTCCCCAATAAATGCACCATCCCTGAGCTCAATAAAACGTTTATCGTTATCAAGGGAACAAGCGCATCCTTCCTGGCCCTATTAGCGCCGCTCGCTTTGATTCGAATTGCGCAGTTTGATAGGGGCCAATCTCTGCACACAGCGTGGAGCGCTGCTCCGCAGCGGTAGGTGATTTGCGATCACGCAAATTGCAAGCTAAGCTCGCCGCTAATAGCCGGAGGTCTCGCTGCACAGGGTAAGTTGCAGAGATCAAGCAGTAAGGAGGCGTAGCCTTGTTCGGCAAATTATCGATGACACACTAGGACAATATAAAGGTGAGGCTATGAACAAAAAAGAGCTGCCGCTTATGGCGGTGTTGGCTGGTCTGAGCACGGTTTTTCTCGGGGCCAAGGCGTCTGCTATCGAGCCTGACAGTGTCACCTTCGATGGCACTGTGCTAACGGTACCGTTCGTTAAAGTCGGCGAGCTCGCCTATGAAGTTAAACTCGTGCCGACCGCAGACGCTGCGCTTGAGGCCGGAGACTGCCCGGTCCTGTGCCTTAAATTGGCCAGTGCCGATCAGAGTCAACTCAATGACGCCCGAGATCCCGCTAGCTTTGACGGTGTGACTCTGTCTACACCCCGGATTGTGGTGGGTGATGAGGTACTCAGCGGTCAGTTCACTTATTTGAGTCAGTATGCACCGGAAGTCTATTTTTCGGTGGCAGCTGCTGACGCAGCACCCCTGTTCAGCGACACTGACCGACAGAACTGGACCGCAGATCAGCTGGAGGCTAGATTCAGCTTCTGCCAGGACAACTCTTACCGGTGGGATACGCCTTTTCCCTTTGCAGATTTCAACCAAGACGATACGGTCGACATTCTGATCCCGATTACCTGTTATCAGGGTTCGCTGCCCGATAACGGCGGCGAGAATGATGTGCCGATCAAATCCGGATGGTTTCTATTCTGCAGCGACGCGGTAGGAAGATACAGAGATTGCTCTGAGGAGTTGTTCGGTGAGGCCTTCATCGACACGTCAAAAGACGGCGGCAAAGGTGGTGCTCCCTATCACCACAACACCGAAGAACCGAAAGATCTCAATGGTGATGGATTTCCTGATTTTGCGCTGACTCTAAACCGTGACGACGGCGTTGGCCGGGCCAAATTCAATCCTAACACTGCAGAAGGATTTCAACAGATAGTCGATCAGTGTTTTTCAGGTGATGTGAACGCGGCTGAAGCCTACCCACGGCAAGGTCTGGGTAACTGTGCCTACTTTTCAGATCAATACGTGTTTTTGAGTAATGGAGACGGCAGCTACACTAATGTCAAAGTACCCTGGGCGCCCACGTGGACGCATTCCATGCGCTCTGTTCCAAATGATGTGGGCGGGTACGACATTATTTCTATCGGTTATGACGTTGCAAAAGTTGCCAGAATATCGGGCAACGCGATTGAGGACGTGACGGAAACCTATAGATCTTACGAGAACTTCGTGGAAGCGACCGAGGTAGATCCCTATGTTGGCGGCTATTTTGAATTTAACGGCGTGGGTTACTGGGTGACCTCAGGGGTCAAACAGCAATTCGTCAACAATATCGCAGAATATGCAGACTTCGATATTGACACCGGATTCTACGACACGGTGAGAGGCATCACTCTCTGGAAATGGAATCCCGGGCAGGGCTTCGAAATGAGCGATTACCACATTCCCCCGGCAGCCGATTACTTTCACTATACCGACGAGCTTGGGAATCAGGCGACCGGTCTGTATCAGAAGGGAGTCCCTCAATTCGGTAAGGGTCAGTATCATTTTTTCAAACAGGCTGAGCTGGATCCTCAAGAAGGGCCGCTGCTGGTAGTGCAAGGCGAGACGTCTGGCTTGATTGAGGATTACAAAAGGACCATTCCGGCAGATTTCCGGGTCGCCGCCAGTACGTCGGATTCCTATGAGGCAAATACCCTGTATCCGCTTGTGCCGGTGGAGGCGTTTTCCATCAGCGATGGTAAATTGACGCTGAGGGAGAAGTCAGTTGTCGAAGGAGATGTCCTGTTCAACAGCAGCGGCATGCATTTTAGGGATATCAATCGTGACGGCTTAGATGATCTGGTTACCATTACTGGCATGAAGGTTCAAGGGGGGGCTTACCTGAACAATGGCGAGGGCGTGCTGCAAAGAATCGATACTACCGCGATTTTGCCAGAGCTTCCCCGAACGTCGGTGGGCAATAACGCGCATGTGTTCTGGCCGCTGAGAAACAAAGGCACTCTCGATGTGATTTACATGGAGGTTGGTGCCAGCGCCAGACCCGATTATTGGACGCTACCGGAGGACGGGATTTTCAGGGCGGGTGATGTCGGGGTGATTCGTTCCAACTACGATGTTTCAACTCTGCCGCTTACAACGGTTGAGTCCGCAATTACTGCCTTCAGGGAATGCGCAAAGGCCCCTACATGGTCCTGGGTTTGTGCCTATTAAAAAACTGCTGTACGCCAGATCGGTTGTGTACAGGAAGCATAGAAGGTGTCTCTTGAGTGAGATGTTATCCAGATTGCCGGGCTGTGTTCCACAATCAGCAGAATCGCAGCCCAGGCCCCCATCTAATCGGCCGTTCCACTAGCCCAAACGAACCAGAATACTGACCCAACCACCCCACCACCCCCGGCGAGCCGAATGCGACCCGGCCACCGTCCCTGGGTATGCTGAGACAGTTTAGGTGGGGGACAAGAATAAGACCAAATTTTGAGACTAATTACAGGCTGCGCCAGCTACGACTCGGAATGCCTGACTAACTGCGCCAGCAGTTAGGACAGCGCTTGCGCTGCCCCGAGTCTGCGAGGGGTGAAGATTTCGCGCCCACGCGAAATCTGAATCACTACGAACGTAGGTCATCGTCTCCTCCGGTTGCGCATAAAAAACCCTGCAACCATCGGCTCCAGGAGTTTCTATTTAGATGCCTGAAAGCCGCGTCAGCGGCGCAGACGTTGCGCAGCAATGCCCGAAGGGCGAGGAATCGAGCTTAGCTCGATTTCGAGTCACTATGACCGATCATTGTCAGCCTTTCTAGTGACCCATAAAAAAATCCCTGCAGTCAATTGAATGCAGGGATTCTCTTATATAGATGCCTGACAATGACCTACTCTCACATGGGGAAGCCCCACACTACCATCGGCGCTGAGCGGTTTCACTTCTGAGTTCGGTATGGGATCAGGTGGTTCACACTCGCTATTGTCGTCAGGCAATTCTGGCGATTCCAGGCACAAACATAAGGTATGTCCCCTTCATCATGTTCTTTAACAATTCGATAAATGAAGAATGTAATCAGTTTGATTCTAACAAGTTAGTACAAGCCTGGAGCCACTCGGACCTTGTGAGTCCTGCAACATCCAATTTTTGTCTGTACTGAAGTAGTTATAGTTGCTTTTTCATACAACCGCAGGTCTCTTAACTGAACTTTGGTCCAGCTAATTAGAACCCATGATTATATGGTCAAGCCTCACGTGCAATTAGTACTGGTTAGCTCAACGCCTCACAACGCTTACACACCCAGCCTATCAACGTCCTCGTCTTGAACGGCACTTTAGTAGGATCAAGTCCTAAGGGAAATCTCGTCTCGAAGGGGGCTTCCCGCTTAGATGCTTTCAGCGGTTATCCTGTCCGAACGTAGCTACCGGGCAATGCTACTGGCGTAACAACCCGAACACCAGAGGTTCGTTCACTCCGGTCCTCTCGTACTAGGAGCAACTCTTCTCAAATTTCCTGCGCCCACGGCAGATAGGGACCGAACTGTCTCACGACGTTCTAAACCCAGCTCGCGTACCACTTTAAATGGCGAACAGCCATACCCTTGGGACCGGCTTCAGCCCCAGGATGTGATGAG